>Ga0209577_10001618_pt1 | contig 22244 bp, 18 predicted proteins | sample GraSoiAngelo_109_FD_185874 | JGI IMG/M metagenome (GOLD analysis project Ga0209577, IMG submission 185874) | Grasslands soil microbial communities from the Angelo Coastal Reserve, California, USA - 14_0903_12_20cm (SPAdes) (version 2) | ecosystem: Environmental > Terrestrial > Soil > Grasslands...
CTCGACCTTCTGCGTGAGGAGGAAGTAAGGACCATGGGCCGCCTTAGGATCGTGTTGACAGGCGCAGGCTGCTTGTCCGCACTTCATCCGGCGTTCACAGAGCGAACCTCGTCGCATCGGTTGCGGACGCGAGAAGGCTGCTGCTAATTGTGCAATGCGGGAAGGCACTACAGGTGTGAGATTATCCATGCTCGTCCTCCTGCAGTATATAATACTGCAGGAAGACGAGGAAATCACACCTTTTCTCGAAAGCGCCTCCCTGCTGGCGTGCGCCCGACAACCGGACTGGCGTTGACGCTCTTCACCGTTTTGGGAGACGATGACAGGTTTGCTCTAGGAATGGGAATGGATTTGGGACTCCATGGCCGCGTAGCCATCGTTGCGGCCGCTAGCAAAGGCTTGGGCCGCGCCGTCGCCGAAGAACTTGCGCTGGAAGGCGCTCACGTTGCCGTTTGCGCTCGTACGCCCGGAACTCTTGCTGAGACCGCTCTAGAGATCCGCAAATCCACCGGACAGGAAGTTTTTCACCAAGCCCTCGACGTAACCGATTCGGCGGCAGTGGCTAGTTTTGTTGCTGCGGTCGAATCTCGCTGTGGCCGAGTCGATATTTGCGTCACCAATTCCGGCGGCCCTCCGTCCAACTCCTTTAAGAACACCAAGCCGGAAGAATGGCGCTCCGCCGTGGACCAGCTTTTGATGAGCACGGTCTTCTTCGCCAGAGAGACTCTGCCGCGCATGCAGAAAAACAAATGGGGACGGCTGATTACCATAACCTCGTCAGCCGTCAAGCAACCCGTCGACGGCCTTTTGCTTTCCAATTCTGTGCGCGCGGCCGTCACCGGCTTGGCGCGCACCCTTGCCAACGAATACGCCGCCGATGGCATCACCGTGAACAACGTTTGTCCGGGTTACACGCGCACCGCTCGTCTCGACGGTCTTGCCTCTACCATTTCCGCGCGCATGGGCGTTAAGCCGGAGGAGGTCTTTGCGGGTTGGCAACGCGAAATCCCGGCGCGTCGCCTCGGCACGCCGCGGGAATTTGCCGCCGTCGTGGCTTTTCTCGCTTCCGAGCGCGCCAGCTATGTTACGGGCGCTTCCCTAGCTGTCGACGGTGGTCTCGTCAGGAGCCTGCTCTAAACTCGATGACCACCGCGCGCGTCGGTTTCAAAGCTCATCTGACCGCCATCACTACGATCCAAGGGGCGGGACATCAGATTCACAGGAGCTAAAAAATGACCATGCCATCCCATCACCATGCAGATCGTCTGCGCCGAGCCGCTATTTTGCTCGCCGCTTTGCCGGTGGTTTTTGTCGCGGCCTCGCAACTTCGTGCGGACGAACCTTATGCCCGTTCGCGCGACTATGATTTGCAGCATTCCCGCATCGCCCTGCATTTCGACATCGAGCACAAGAAAGTCCTTGGCGAGATCACCCACACGCTCTCTATTCTCCGCGACGGCACGAGCAAAATCGCCTTCGATTCGGTCGGCCTGGCCATCGAGAACGTCACCGTCAACAAGTCCTCGGCCAAATTCGAAACGACCGCTAACCAACTCATCGTCCCGCTCCCCGCTGCCGCGAAAACTGGCGAAAAATTCGACGTTTCCATCCGCTACGAAGGTAAGCCCACCAAGGGCATGTACTTTATCCTTCCTGACAAGGACTATCCCGATCGTCCCATTCAAATCTGGACGCAAGGCGAATCGGAAGACACGCGCTATTACCTCCCCACCTACGACTACCCCAACGATCGCCTCACTACAGAAACCATCCTCACCGTTCCCGCTTCCTGGCTCACCGTTTCGAATGGAAAGCTCATCAGCGTTAGCGATGCTGGCAAAGGCCTCAAAACTTGGGACTGGCGCGAGTCCGTTCCCAGCTCAACCTACCTCCTCACCGTGGTCGCCGGCGAGTTCGACGAAGTCAAAGACTCCTGGCGTGGCATGCCCGTCACGTACTACGCGCCGAAGGGCCGAGGTGATCGGCTTTCCGTGAACTACGGCCGAACTCCGGCGATGATCGATCTCTTCAGCAAAAAACTCGGCGTTGACTTTCCCTGGGAAAAATACGCGCAGGTCATGGTCGACGACTTCGTGGCCGGTGGCATGGAGAATTCCAGCGCGACCACGAATACCAGCAGTTCGCTGCATCATCCCAAAATCGCCGCCGAAAACTACACCGATGAAGACGGCCTCATCTCGCACGAACTCGGCCACCAATGGTTCGGCGATCTGGTTACTTCGAAGGATTGGGGCGATATCTGGCTCCATGAAGGTTTCGCAACCTTCATGGAGAACGTATGGATGGAAGCGCATTACGGCAAAGATCAAGCCGACTACGAACGCTGGGAGGGCGCGCGTGGATGGTTCTCAGAAAGCAACCTTTTCAGCAAGTCTATCGTTCGTTTCGACTTCAACGACTCCAGTGAATTTGACGGCAACGCCTACACCAAGGGCGGTTGGATCTTGCACATGCTTCGTCATCAACTTGGCGATGATGCTTTCTATCGCGCTCTCCAGCACTACCTCGAAGTGAACCGCGGCAAAAATGTGGTCACTGCCGACCTCTCCAAAGCGATCGAACAATCTTCACACGTTAACGTGGATCAATTTTTTACCCAGTGGTTTTATGGGGCGGGCGCGCCGAAATTCGATCTGAGTTATTCCTACGACGACGACAAGCATCAGGTTGCTCTGACCGTCAAGCAGACGCAGAAAGTCGAAGGCCGCGTGGGCGTCTTTCGCGTCCCGGTTGACGTCGAAATCAAGACCGCATCCGGCCCCAAGCTTTATCCCATTACCGTTTCGAAGGCCGAGCAGGTCTTCACCGTTCCATCGGACTCCGCCCCGCTCATGGTGCTCTTCGACAAAGGGGACAACATTCTCAAGACTGCCGAATTTCACAAAGAAAAGAAGGAATGGCTCTATCAGTTGAAAAACGCCAGAGACTTCGCCGATCGTGCCGACGCGGTTGAGGCGCTCGAAAAAATCAAGAATGATGAGGCAGTGGTGAGCGCTCTTGGTGCTGCCTTGCGCAGCGACACGTTTTGGGGGCTTCGCGCCACCGCTGCGGATGCTCTGGGCCACATTGGCACTCCCGCCGCATCCAAACAGCTCCTTGAGGCGCTGAATTCTGCAAGCGAGCCCTGGGTGCGCAATCGTATCGTGGCCGCTCTGGGTAATTTCAAGGACGACTCCGCCGTCGCCGCGAAGCTCACCGATATCGCCAAAAACGATAGTTCCTATCGCGCTCGCGCCGCCGCGTTCGAAGCGCTTGGCCGCCTGAAATCGCCCGGCGCTCTCGCAACCCTGGAAGCCGCAGTGTCGTCGGAATCTCCCGACGGCTACCTTCGCAATGCCGCGCTCCGCGCTCTCGGCCCCCTTGGCGATGACCAGGCTGTGCAGCTTCTCGAACAGTGGGCCGCGCCGGGCAAGCCCATGCAAGCGCGCACCTCGGCCATTCACAGCCTGGCGAGCCTTGAGAAGAAAAATGAGGACATCACCAAACAAATCGCCGGCTATCTGAGCGAGCCCGATTTTCCGGTTCGCATGGCCGCCATCTTCGCTCTCGGTGGTCGCGGGGATGCCACGGCGGTGCCCGCCCTCGAGGCGCTTCTCAAAAGCGAAGACCTCAGCATCGAAATGGTTCCGGTGATCAAGGAACAAATCGCGCGCCTCGAGGAGCCTGCCGCCTCGCAATCTCCGCCCGCTGGCAACGGTCGAGAGTCCGCCGGCGGTTCCGCGTCAGAAAAGAGCGAGGACTCGGAAGCGGTTCTACAGCGCCTGGATAAACTTGAACATTTGGTTCAGGAAATGAATGACCGTCTCAAATCCATCGAAACACGCTTGCCGCCGAAGTCAGACCGTTGACTTATCTAGAGTTTTACCGGCGAAAAGTTAAGCCCTCGGAATTCCGAGGCCCTGCTTCTGTTTGTCGCAAGCCTTTTCTCTTACCGGTCTGCCAGCAGAATCCGCAAATCCCGCAAGTTATTTCCTGTCGGCCCTGTCAAGATGGCGTCTCCCAGCTTCGAAAAAAACGTAAACGCATCGCTTCGCCGGAAAGAATCCTTCGGATCGAGTCCCGCCTCGCCCGCTCGCTCGAGCGTTTGCCCATCCGCCACCGCTCCTGCACCGGAGCTGTTTCCATCAATTCCGTCAGTTCCCGCGCTCAAAACTGCGACTTTCTTCCCCGCGATTTTTTCCACGCTTGACAGCACGAAGGCGGAGTTTCGTCCTCCAGTTCCGTTTCCCGTCACCGGCGAGCTCACTTCTCCATCTGCGATCAGCGCGACACGTTGCCCGCGATACAGCGCGCGCAACTCTTCGAGCTGCTGCAGCAACGATTCCACCGCCTTCTCGACCGGCCAATCGTCGGTCGAATTATCACAGCAGGTCACAAAACCCAACGCCTCTGCCGTCCGGTGCGCCGGATGAAGCAAGTCGTCCATTCCCAGGGTGAGCGAAAAGTACGATTTGCGGAAAGCCGGCTCGCTGGCCTTGGGCGTCTCGGGCATCTTTTCTTCGTCGAGCCACTTCTGCAACGCAGGCGAAAACTTCTCGCGCAACCCATACTCTTGAATAATCCGTTTCGCGTCCGCCGCCGTCGTGGGATCCGGCAGGGTCGGCCCAGAAGCCAGCGCAGACTCCTTGCCCATGGGCACATCGCTTACGCCCAGCGTGATCTTCGTCGCCCCGGGGGCGGCCGTCGCCAACCGTCCGCCCTTCACCGCCGACAAATGCTTCCGCACCGTATTGATTTCATCGATGCTCGCCCCGCAGCTTACCAGCGCGTTATGCAACTGCTGCACCTCCTCGAGCGTTTGTTTCGAATCGAGAGGCAGCTCCATCAGCGCTGATCCGCCTCCCGACAGCAGAAAAAACACTAAAGTCCTTTCATCACATTTCTTCAAGAGCGCCAGAATGGCCTCCGCCGCTTTCCAACTATCCTCATTGGGCATCGGATGGCCCGCCGCAAAATACTTCAGGCCGGGCACAGCCTTTCGTGGAGGAACGGGAGCCGACACTACTCCTTCAAATCCCACGAACGGCGCCAGCGTTAAAACCAGCCCTTCTACCATTGCGTGAGCCGCTTTTCCCACCGCCACCACGCGAATTTTCCCGAAGTCCTTCAGGTCGAATGTTTTTTCGCCGCAGGTGATTCGTGTGCCCTGCCGCCGCAGCTTCCTCTGCATCGTCGCGGGGATATCAATCGCGGCAAGGGTCTCATGGAAAATTTGGCGGGCGAGTTGTTTGAGATCCGCCATGAGAGGATGGTCCGAGGCCCCGGTTTATCCCTTCAGCACTTCCGGATTCAGCACGTTCGCAGGACGCCGCCCCTTAAAAACTGCGACCACGTTTTCTGCCGCCATGGACGCCATCTTTGTTCGCGTCTCGAGCGACGCCGAAGCCATGTGGGGCGCCAGCACCACGTTCGGGCGCTTCAGACCCGGATGAATCGCCGGCTCTTTTTCAAACACGTCCAGCGCGGCGCCTGCAATTTTCCCGTTCTCTAGAGCCGTTACCAGCGCCGCCTCATCCACGACTGGCCCGCGCGAAGTGTTGATCAAAAAAGCCGTCCGCTTCATGCGCTCAAATTTCTCGGCATTGAAAAGCCCTCGCGTCTCCGCAAGCAGCGGCGTGTGGATGCTAATGAAATCGGACTCCGCCAGCAGGGCATTCATGTCCCGGAACTCCACTCGCAACTCTTTCTCCACCTCCGGTGTCGGGCGCACTGCGTCGGTATAAATCACCTTCATCTGAAAGCCGCTCGCTCGCCGCGCCACGGCTCGGCCAATGCGTCCGAATCCCACGATCCCGAGAGTTTTCCCCCATACATCTGTTCCTACCAGCTGATCCAGGTCCCAGCCTTTCCATTTTCCCGAGCGGGCCAGCGCCTCACCCTCACCCAACCGCCGCGCCACTGCCATCAGCAGGGTCCACGCAAAATCCGCGGTCGTTTCGTCCAGCACGCCGGGAGTGTTTGTCGCCACCACTCCGCGCTTGGTGCACGCCGCCACGTCAATATTGTCGAAGCCCACCGCCACGTTCGCCGCAATCTTCACTTTGGGCGCGGCCTGCAGCAATTCCTCGTTCACTTTTTCGGTCAGCAGGCAGATCAGCGCTTCTTTATCCTTCACCCGCCGCAGCACTTCTTCGCGTGGCGGCCGCTCGGGCTTTTCCCAATACTCCGCGTCGCAATGTTCCTGCAGAATTGTTCTTGCGGGTTGAAACAATCGGTGGGTCGCAAGAACCCTCGGTTTCGCCATTTTCCCTCATCTGGTCCTGGGGAGTTCACACTAACACATTCGCTCACCCTGCATGCAACTTCACGTTGCGTGTTTCCTGGAAATCTCACTATAGTGCCAGATGCGCCATCGAAGGCGCTAGCTATGCACGCTGGCCTTCTTCGCGATCTCGAAAAGCTTCTCGGTTCTTCCTCCGTTCTGTTTCAGCCGGAAGACGTCCTGCTCTACGAGTACGATGGGTCGGTCGAAAAAGGTCGCCCGGACATCGTCGTCTTTCCCACCACCACGCAAGAGGTCTCGCAAATCGTCAAACTCGCGGTGAAGGACAACGTCCCCATCGTCGGCCGCGGCGCCGGCACCGGCCTTTCTGGCGGAGCGCTCGCGCGCATCGGTGGCGTCATGATCGTTTTCGCGCGCATGAATCGCATTCTCTCGATCGACCCGGAAAATCAGCGCGCCGTGGTGCAACCCGGCGTCGTCAATTTCGACCTCACGCTTGCCGCCGAGCCTCACGGCCTCTACTTTGCACCCGATCCCTCCAGCCAAAAATCCTGCACGATCGGCGGCAATGTGGCGGAAAATGCCGGTGGCCCGCACACGCTCGCTTACGGCGTCACCGCCAATCACGTGACCGCACTCGAACTGGTCCTCCCTGACGGCGAAATTGTTCGCGTCGGTAGCGCGCAAGGCGACGCTCCCGGCTACGACCTGACCGGCCTTTTCGTTGGTTCCGAAGGCACGCTCGCTCTGGTTACCGAAATTACCGTCAAACTCACGCGCAAGCCGGAAGCCATCAAAACGCAACTCGCAATTTTCGATTCCGTCGACGATGCCGCCGAAACCGTCGTCGACGTCACCGCGCGCGCCATCATTCCCGCCGCTTGCGAAATGCTCGATGGCTGGACCCTTCGCGTCGTCGAAGACTTCGTTCACGCCGGTTTCCCGCGCGATTGCGCCGCCGTGCTGCTTCTCGAAGTCGAAGGTCTCGCGGAAGCTGTCACGGCACAGGCTGCCGCGATCACCGACGTCTGCAAAACGCACCACGCGCGCGAAGTTCGTCTCGCTCGGGACAATGCCGAACGCGAACTTCTGTGGAAAGGCCGCAAAAACGCTTTTGGCGCTCTCGGCCGCCTCGCCCCCAGCAACTACGTCCTTGACGGCGTCATTCCTCGCACCAAACTTCCACAAACGCTTCGCCATGTCCGCGAAATCGGCGCGCGCTACGGCTTCGACATTTGCAATATTTTTCACGCTGGCGATGGCAACCTTCATCCCATCGTTCTTTACGACCCGCGCGACAAAGGCCAATTCGAACGCGCCATGCAAGCCTCCGCCGAAATCATTCGCTATTGCGTGGAAGTCGGCGGCACGCTTACCGGCGAGCACGGCATCGGCATGGAAAAGGCCGAGTTGATGCCGCTTCTTTTCTCCGACGCGGATTTCGATCTTATGCGCCGCGTCCACGACGCTTGCAATCCCGCCTGCTTGCTCAATCCCGGCAAAATCTTTCCACTCAGCAAAGGCTGCGGCGAAATCCGCATCCGCGCTAAGTCCTCTTCTCGCCCGAGCCCGTCATGATCTGGTTCTTTTTGTCTCCTCGCACAGATCGGCCCGGTTGCTATTCTCCTTTGCGATGGTGCTGCTCTCGCTCCTGTTTCTCTGCGTTTCTCTGCGGCTCGGAGTTGTCTTTTCTCTTCTTCTTTTTTCCTCTTTCAGCTTTCGACTGTCGACTTCGTCTCACTGCCGTTGTCCCATGACTAGCGCCGCTTCCAACTTCGCCGCCCGCCTGGCATCCGCCATCGGCGCTTCTCGCGTCTCCGCCGATCCGGCAGAATGCACGGAATACGCCGTCGACGAAATCGTGCCAGCCGCGGTGGCAAAGCCTTCTGCTACCGAAGAAGTCGCCGAGATCGTGCGCTTCGCCGCTCTCGAAAAGCTCGCTCTCATCCCTTGCGGCAATCGCAGCAAACTCGAAATCGGCATGCCTCCTTCGCGCTACGATCTGGCCTTAGACATGACCGGTCTCAACCAAATCGCCCACTACGATCCTGGCGACCTCACCGTCGGCGTCGATGCCGGGGCGAATTTCAACGATCTTGCCGCTCCCCTCTTCAAGCAAAAACAATTTCTCCCGCTTTTGGTTCCTTTTTATTTCGAATCGACCATCGGCGGCATCATCGCCTCGGGTCTGGACTCCTCGCTTCGCCATTCCTGCGGCACTGCCCGCGACTTCCTCATTGGAGCTGAATTCGTTGATGGCACCGGCCGCCTCTGTAAGAGCGGTGGTCGCGTCGTCAAGAATGTCACCGGCTACGATCTTCACAAGCTCCTCATTGGCTCGCTTGGCACTGTCGCGGTGATTACCCGCCTCAATTTCCGCACTTTTCCCGCACCGCCAGCGAGCCGCAGCTTCGTTCTTTCATTTAGCGCGCCTCGAGATGCTCTGGTTTTCAGCAATCTTGTGGAACGTTCTCCTATCCGCCCTGCCTCCCTGGATCTCGTAAGTCCTCGGCTCATCGAACTGTTCGTTGAGGCAGAAAAAAACTCTAGCCAGCCTCCAACTGCGGCCCTAAAAGGAGAATTTCCCGCGGGTTCCTGGCATCTCTGCGTCAGTGTGGAAGGCAGTCCCCAAGTTTGCGAACGCGCCTCCCGCGAATTTGCCGAGCTCGCGGCTTCTTCTACGGCGAAGCCTGCGCAATTCGTCACCCTCAACGAGAACGAAGGAGCCGGCCTTTGGCATTACGTCAGCCAGTTCATCTCGTTTCTTCTCGAAGCCTGTCCGCTCACCGCCATTTTCAAAATCACAATTCTTCCGAGCCGCCTGGCTCCGCTTCTTGAGCAGTTGCGCGCGCTTGCAGACCAAGCCTCTCTTCCTTATGCGGTTCTCGCGCGCGCTTGCGGCGTCCTCTACTTCAGTCTCCAGCTGCCGTCAGATGAACACGAGTCATTGAACTCTGCCTCGCTTCAGCCTCTCGCGGAAGCCACCTCTGCCGTCTTCTCCTTTTGCACTTCCGAAAATGCTTGCGCCTACCTCCCTTGGTGCCCGAACCAGCTCAAGCGCCAAGTCAACACCTGGGGCTCTCCCCGTGCCGATTTCGGCCTCATGCGCCGTCTCAAGTCCGCCTTCGACCCGCAAAACCTCTTCGCCCCCGGCCGCTTCCTCTAGGACGCCCGCCGGCATTCCGCGCCACTCTGAAATTGCCTCTAGAAACCAGGCCTTGCCACATGCGCTCCTGACCCTTCTTGTGTCCTGCGGTGTTCAAACTGACTTTTCCGGCTGCTCACAACCTCGACGCTTAGAACTGTCTGCCTTTCATGAAACTGCGAAGGCTCCACGCGCCGTCACCCCGGGAAGCGATGAAGAGAAAAACGAAGCAGAACAGCACGGCGAGTTCGCCGTGATTGCGAATCGGCCAGAAGCCGTGCGGAGCATGGCCCAGAAAATAGCCGGTAGCCATCTCGCCGCTGGCGATGAACGCGGCTATGGCGGTCAACATTCCAAGCGCAATGAGCAAGCCGCCAAAAAATTCGATGATTCCGGCGGTCAGCATCAAGGGAACATGAATCATCCTCTCGCTGCCTAGAACCCCAAAGAGTTTCTGCGCGCCGTGGCAGGCGAACAAGAAGCCCGCGATCAACCGCATCAGGCTGTAGATGTGCTCCGAGAAGCGCTTTAGAAAATGCATGGCTTGGCCTCGCTAGGGTTGGAAGTGTTTTCAACCACGAGGCCAGCAGCCTACCTCCCTAGAGTGCGCGCCGCAAGCCATTCTGCAGGGCGCCTGGTCTTGAGAGAAGCCGCCTTCCGGTCCGGCCTGCTTTCCCTGACTCACCGGTCCGAGGAACGGGCCATTACCACTTCTCCCTTCCTTGCGCAGCCGTTCCGAGAGGTTGGGCCGCCGCATAAGCCTCCGCCATCCTTGTTCCACATACGAAGAGTAGAATGGAGCGAAGTGCTGGAGGTTGGTTCGTTCGGACGAAACTGCTATGACGAGTTTGGAGGAGCCCATGATCACATGCGACCTTTGCGGTAAAGCCAAGGATTGCCTGCAAAAAGAAATTGACGGCAGGCAATACGACGTCTGCGCCGAATGCTGGAACCCGCTGGCTCAGAGGCTCGAAGGGAAGGGCAGGAAAATTCGGGAAACGGTGTTCTTGCCGCCGAGGCCGGTTAAAGAGCGGGAAGAGGAGGAAGAACCGCTGCCAGGAGGACCGCCAAAAATCTGGGGCGCGCTCGAAGCGTAGCATTGAAACGCATGCGAACGAAGCGTTCCTGCTTGGTGCTTTGCCCCTTTAGCTCCAATGAGCGCGGTTTTTTAATACCGTCGAGGCCCTGACGAAAACCCGGGTTGTCACACAGACTCTGAAGCCTCTCAATTACAACTTCTGCAGCGGAACATTCTGGGGTTGCCGACCAGGCGGAGTTGGAGAGGTTCGCTTCGTTCTTCGATGAGAACGCGGTTTTACCACGATCAGGGAGGAGTGACCTCTGGCGAAGTAAGCCGCCTGTGCGACAGCTTCTCTAAGGCTCTTGAGTTTTGGGCGTGGGTGAGGGCGGCGTTGCCGAAGCGCTAGGAGGCGCAGGATCGGCTGGTGTGGTTTTGGGGGGACTGGCGGGTTTGGCAGAAGCGGCGGACTTGGACTTTTGATACTTGCGTTTGACCTGGTTCACGTAGGAAACCGTCTCGCGGTAGGGCGGAACGTTGCCATATTTCTGCACTTTGTCCGGGCCAGCGTTGTAGGCGGCGAGCGCGAGCGTCAGATTGTTGTTGTAGAGTCGCAGCAACTCTTTCAAGTAGTGCGTGCCGGCGTCAATGTTCTGTTGCGGATCGAAAATGTCTTTCACGCCAAGCCGCGCAGCGGTTTCCGGGAGCAACTGCATCAAGCCGCGCGCGTTTTTGCGGGAGACGGCCCTGGCGTCGAAATGAGATTCCACTTCCATCACGCTCGAAATGAGCTCGGCATCCACGCCGTAGCGCGAAGCAGCGGCGGCGACCAGGTCGCGATAGGGCGGCACGACGGGTGCAGGCACGAGTGGCGGATCGGGGGCCACCGGCGTAAACACTTCTTCCGGCTCGATTTTCACGACGTCCGCAACTTGCACATCTACCCAGCCGCCTTGGAGTTCCAGGCGGTACTTGTCTCCCAGGAGCTGGTAGCCGGTGGCGTGAATGCGTTCACCGCTGCGGAGGACGATGTACTCGGCGCGCGCAGAGGAGGCGGTGAGAAGAAGGAGAAGCGCCGAAAGAATGCTTGCGGCGGTTTGCGACGCTTTTATGGGACCGAGTAAGGCTACGGTCCAGCCAGGATTCCTCGCTGCGCTCGGAATGACAGATCGTTGAGTGCTCGGAAGGGCGAGACTTCCTGCGCAAGTGGCGTTTAGGCGCATGGCGCCGCCTCGCGTAAGGCAAATTGTTCGATGGCGTGGGCGACGCCGTTCTCGTCGTTGGTGGCGGTTTCATGCCAGCCAAAGGTTTTCAATTCGGGCACGCTGTTGCCCATGACCACGGGAATGCCGGCAAAGCTGAGCATTTCGAGGTCATTGTGATTGTCGCCGATGGCCATGACTTCCTCGCGCGCGTAGCCACGCAGCGCGGCCCATTCGGCGAGCGAAGCGCCCTTGGAGCAAATCGGGTTGAGCACATCAATCATGGCGAAATCACGGCGCTCATACATGGTGACGGCCAGGGCGAACTCGGCTGCGAAGGCGGCGGCGCGCAGGGCACGTTCCGCGTCACGCAGGGGAGCAACCTGCCCGGAAAGCATCACCTGAATGGGGTCTTCCGTCAAGCAGGTTTCTAAGGGATTCGCGAAGCCAATGAATTGTTTGTTTCGCGAGTAATAGGCGTCCCGAAGGGAGTCGCCGGGGTCGAGCCGCTCGAGCATGAGTTGATTTTTCGCGGGACGGTCGAAAACCACGGCGGCGCCTTCGCGCCAGGGTTTTGCAAGATGCAGAACTCGCTCGGCGACTTGGCGGGGAAGCAAGTGGCGCAGATGCGTGCGGCCATCATTCGAGCGGATGAGCGCGCCGTTGTTGACGATCATGGTGAGCGGAGCCTGGAGTTGGCGCGCTACGGGCATGGCGAAGTCGTAGCGGCGGCCCGTGACAAGGGCGACCTCGATGCCGCGGCGAGCCGCTTCGGCGATGGCGGCGCGGTTGGCTTCCGACACTTGCCAACGGCTGTCGAGAAGGGTCCCGTCGATGTCCAGCGCGATGAGGCGAACGGGCATGGTTCTATTGTAATGGGGGGAGAAGGTTTGCAGGTTGAGAAGTTTGTGAAATGCAAGTAGGAGCGCAGTGCGGCGCGATGAAGGTGATAGACTGACATAGCTATGAGTCCAAAGGCGAGAATTGTGACTATGAGTTCGAATCTGATCGAGCTGGAATGCTCGGCGTGCGGGAAGAAGTACGACGCGTCGGTGGAGCAACATTTGTGCACGTGCGGGAAGCCGCTGCTGGCGCGGTACGACCTGAAACATGCGGCGGGGACGTTTACGTTCGAGACGCTGAAGGACCGCCCGAGAACGATGTGGCGGTACGCCGAAGTGCTTCCTGACGATCCGCCGGTGTCGTTGGGAGAGGGCATGACACCGCTGGTGCACGCGAAGCGCCTGGGTGCGTCGATGACCTGCGGGACGGGATACCTTGAGAATCTTTACGTCAAGGACGAGGGGCTGAACCCGACAGGCTCGTTCAAAGCGCGAGGGATGAGCGCCGCGGTGACCCGTGCAAAGGGGCTCGGCGTGAAAGCTTTGGCAGCGCCCACAGCAGGGAATGCCGGAGGCGCGCTGGCGGCGTATGCGGCGGCCGCGGGGATTCCCGCGGTGATTGTGATGCCCGCGGATACCCCTTCGGCGAACGTGATGGAGTGCCAGGCGTTTGGCGCGAAAGTGGTGAAGCTGAACGGCCTGATTTCCGATTGCGGGAAATATGTCGCGGAGCACAAAGACCGCGAAGGATGGTACGACGTTTCCACCTTGAAAGAGCCCTACCGCGTGGAAGGCAAAAAGACCATGGGCTACGAGTTGTGGGAACAATTTGGCGGGAAACTGCCGCATGTGATTTTTTATCCCACAGGCGGCGGCGTGGGATTGATTGGGATGTGCAAGGCGTTTGACGAACTGCAGGGCATGGGGCGAATTGCCTCGGAGCGGCCGCGCATGGTGGCGGTGCAGGCGGAAGGTTGCGCGCCGATCGTGAAGGCGTGGGAGGCGCACCAGAGTTCGGCACAATTTTTCCCCAACGCGGCGACGATTGCTTCCGGATTGCGAGTGCCGGGGCCGCTGGGAGATCAGTTGATCCTGCGAATGCTGCGGCAGACCAAGGGAACGGCCATCGCGGTGACGGATAAGGAGATGCTGCACGCAGGAAGGGAACTGGCTTCGCTGGAAGGAATCTTTGCGGCGCCGGAAGGGGCGGCGACCGTGGTTGCGGCGCGCATCCTTGCAGCGTCAGGGTGGATCAAGCCGTATGAGACGGTGGTGCTGTTTAACACGGGAACGGGGTACAAGTACTCGGAGGCGTGGCAGAAGGCGCTGCAAGCGTAGTCCGACCTTACCAAATTGAGATGCACGAAGAAGAAGGCCACCCCAAGCGCGGCTGCAAAGGAAGGCAAGAATGCCCCTGCTAGCACGCCCACCAAAATCATGGCCACGCGCAGGCTGTATTACGACGATTCGTTCCTGAAGGAATTCTCAGCGAGAGTTTTGAGTTGCAGGCCCCGGGCGACGGCTGCATCGGCGGCAACGAAAGCTCCTTCCTGGGAAGTGATCCTCGATCAAACTGCTTTTTATCCGACGTCGGGTGGGCAGCCCTACGACTTGGGGAAGCTGGGGGGCGCGGGAGTTTTGGAAGTGTGTGACCGCGACGAGGAAATTGTTCACCTGGCTGATAGGCCAGTCGAAGTTGGCGAAGTGAGAGGTTGCATCGATTGGGCCCGGCGGTTCGACCACATGCAACAGCACACCGGGCAGCATTTGCTGTCCGCGATGTTTCAGAAGCATTTTGATTTGCCGACCGTTTCGTTTCATCTTGGCGCGGAACTGTGCACGATTGACGTGCGCGGAAAGGAGCCTTCGGAAGAAGATCTGGAAAGGGCGGAGCGCGCGGCGAATGAGATGATTTTCGAAGATCGCTCGGTGAGCGTGCGTTACGGGACGGCGGAGGAATTGTTGCGGCTGGGAGTGCGGAAAGAAGTGGACCGCGAAGGCGTGCTGCGGGCGATTGAGATTGACGGCGTGGAGTTGCAGCCGTGCGGCGGGACGCATGTCAGGAGTACGGGGCAGATTGGCATGATTCTCGTGCGGCGTTGCTCGAAAATTCGGCAGGATTGGCGAGTGGAATTTGTGTGTGGCGGACGGGCGGAAAAAACGGCGAGGCGGGATGTTCAGTTGTTGCGCGAGGCCGCGGAAAAGTTGCAATGCGCGCCCGAAGATGTGGCGTCTTCTGCCGGGCGGGCACTGGCGGAGCGCGATGCGAATTTCAAGAAGATTCACGCGCTGCTGGAGAGGTTGGGGGAAGCGGAAGCCGCAATTGCCTTGCCATCGGCTGCGGCGGGAGCTGATGGCTTGCGTATCGTCTCACAAGCTTTTGAGGATGTTCCAGCGGAGTACCTCGGTTTTTTCGGCACAGCGATTGCGAAGACGGAGAAAACCGTGGCGCTGCTCGGTCTGGCCGGTAGAGGCGATTTGCTCTTGGCGCAGCATCCTTCGTCGGGAAAAGATATGAACGCCGTTTTGAAACAGGTGTTCGAAAAATTTGGCGGCAAAGGCGGCGGAACGCGTGACTTCGCGCGCGGCAAGCTTGTGGATCCCTCACAAGTAGGGAATGCACTGGCTTTAGCAAGAGAAAAGTTGTCCGGGGCGTAGCGCTGCGCTATAAGGTGTCCACGATTTGCCGCCAGAAGTGAGGCGAGGCACCGGATGACCGAGAAGATGACGCGGCGCGACGCATTGAAATGGGGCACAAGCGCGGCGGTGAGCGCCACGGTTTCGCCGCTGCTTCGGTCGGCTGCGGGTCACGCGGGCAAAATGAGCCTCGCTTGGTCGGAGACGAGTGCGGAGTCGACGGTAATGCCTCTCAGTACGGAAAACGAAATCTGCTTTCTGCCTGCCGAGGAACTCGCCGGAATGATTCGCGAGAAGAAAGTGTCGTCGCGCGAAGTGATGCAGGCGCATCTGAAGCAGATTGCGCGAGTGAATCCGAAAGTGAATGCGATCGTGACGCTGGTTCCGGAAGAAAAGTTGATGGCGCAAGCGCTGGCGGCGGACGAAGCGATCGCGAAAGGGCATTGGCTAGGGCCGGTGCATGGGCTCCCGGTGGGCGTGAAAGATCTGCACGAGACAAAAGGGGTTCGAACGACGCACGGGTCGCCGCTGTACCAAGATCACATTCCGAATGCGGATTGTCTCGTCGTTGAGCGGGAGAAAAACGCGGGCGCCATCGTCATTGGCAAGACGAACGTGCCGGAGTGGGGTCTGGGTTCGCAAACGTTCAATCCGGTGTTCGGGCCGACGCTGAATCCTTATGACTTGACTAAAACTTGCGGCGGGAGCACGGGCGGCGGAGCCGTGGCGCTCGCGTGCGGGATGGTTCCACTGGCCGACGGGAGCGACATGGGTGGCTCGCTGAGGAATCCGCCGAATTTCTGCAATGTGGTAGGAATTCGTCCTTCGCCGGGGCGCGTGCCGAATCCTCCGACCACGCTCGGATGGTTCACGCTGAGTGTGGATGGACCTGTAGCGCGGAATGTGAGCGACTGCGCGTTTTTCCTGAGGGTGCTGGCGGGTTTTGATCGCCGGTCGCCCATTTCCATTGATCAGACGGGCAGCCAATTCGCGCAACCGCTGGGCCGCGACTTAAAAGGCGTGCGTGTGGCCATGTTCAGGGATATGGGGCTTCCGTGGGAGCCAGCGGTGCGTGATGCCGTCAAGGCGCAGCGCAAAGTGTTCGAATCATTGGGCTGCGTTGTGGAGGAAGCAGAGCCGGACTTCCGAGATGCGAACGAATGTTTCTTGCTGTGGCGGCACTGGTCGATAGAACTGGCCTTTGGCGACATTCTGGAAGCGAACGCGGACAAGTTAAACGAGTACGTGCACTGGCACGTGCAAGAGGGCCGCAAGCTCACGGGGCCGCAGCTCTCGCGTGCGGAAGCGAAACGCACACAGCTGTATCAGCGCATGCGGCAGTTCATGGAGAAGTACGAGTTCTTCGTTCTGCCGGTGAACCAGGTTTCGCCTTTTGATGTGAGCACGCATTACCCGACGGAAATTGCCGGGGTGAAGATGGAAACCTACATGGCGTGGATGAAATCGGCGTACTACATTTCGGCGGTCGGGAATCCGGCGATGAGCGTGCCGTGTGCGTTTTCCGAGAGCGGATTGCCTATCGGTATTCAAATTGTGGGCCGTCACAATGATGATTGGGGCGTGCTGCAGATGGGGTATGCGTTCGAGCAGGCAACGAATATAGGTAAGCGCCGGCCGCCTATCGTATAGACGGATCGTTGTGAGTCCCCTTCGATTTAGGAAAAAGTGCATGCGGCACCCTGGAAAACGTGCGCGAACACGTTCTGGGGCGCAGTGCAGGTCCACCAGAGTCAGGAAATCAATCGTCGTAAACTCGCGATCACTTGGGAAAATGCTAGTGAGAGTCCGCGTAACCTCGAACCCGAACCCAAGCCATGGAGCTGGTTACGGAAGGAGGCTTTATGAGAAGGCGATTGTTTCTAAAATCGGTAGCGGCAGGAGTGTACGCTTTCGCGCGTGCTCCGCTGCTGTACGCGGCGCTGCCGAAGATGAAGATCAGGCGCGTACGGGCTTACGCGCCGCCCAACCCGAACCCCCTGTTCAATCAAGCCGACACGGTAGTGACCATTGAGACCGACGCGGGAATCACCGGCATCGGGGAGGGCGGCTTTCCCGATGCGCTGAAGCAGTGCGCCGGACGCCTGATCGGGCAGGACCCACAGCACATCGAACGATTATGGCAGGACATGTCGCGCTCGTACTTTTATCCTCCTGGGCGGGAAAAAGAGCATGCGCTTGGCGCCCTTGACCTTGCGTTGTGGGATATCAAAGGCAAGGCGCTGAAACTGCCGGTTCACGAAATCCTGGGCGGCATGGTGCGAAATTACTGCGAATGCTACAACACGGGCGGCATCATCCCGGGTATCAAGCCGGGCATGAGCGTGAAGGAACGCGCGGCGGCTACTGTTGCTGCCGGTTATCGGGCTTTCCGCATGGGCGCGGCCGATACGCAAGCCAATACTACGTACAATACACGCCAAAAGGTGAATCAGCTTTACGAGGAATGCGTCGAGGCGCGTGAGGGCGTGGGGAACGACGGGGATTTCTGCATCGATTTTCACCAGCGATTCGACCTTTCGGATGCGATTCGCGGATGCGATCTGATCGAAAGACTTGCCCCGCTGTTTGTCGAGGATCCCGTGCGCGCGGAGGCCTTCGGGGAAGACCTTCCGCGTCTGCGAAGACTAGTCAAGGTTCCGATCGCGGCAGGCGAGGAATGGGGGAATCGATGGGACTTCAATCCTCTTGTGGAAAACCACGATATCGACTACGTCCGCGCCACGCTGCCGAACGTAGGAGGCATCACCGAAATGATGAAGATCGCAGCGATCTGCGAGACGCATTTTGTGGGCATTGTGCCGCACTTCACCGGCCCCATCGCCACCGCGGCGCTGGTGAATTCGCTTGGCACATTCTCTGGGCCGCTGCTGATGGAGTATGGATTTGAGGGCAAGGAGATTCCACATGTGCCCGTCGGCCTGGATTTTAAGAACGGGAAGCTCTACTCCAACGACAGACCGGGACTCGGCGTCGAGCTGGATATGAGCAAGCTGACGCCAATATTGGAAGTCACGAAATATGATACGAATCGCGCGCAGACGTATTTCAGGCCGGACGGGTCCATTACAAATTGGTAGGGCCGCGAGCAGGGGAGTTCACCTGATACCGAAGATGAGGCCACCAAGTCCTACTCACAATGATGGTGGCAAGGAAACCTACAGGGACAAGGATTTCCCTCTCAGGAGGGGCGTTAGGTGAGTTTGCAACCCGACACCTGTTCGATTGCGAATGGTTAGAAGAGTGGTGGACGAAAGGAGATTCCCGTTCCGGAGCTATGGAGTCGCGCGTTGCTGCCTGTTTTTGAGCGCCCCGACTATCTGAAAGGCCAAGACAATTCCGATGCCTAGGTAGAGAATCAGCCGGAACGAGAGAATGCGTTTCTCGACGTGCTGGAAAGCTATGGCGTGGGCGGCGGTAAGCACGGCGGCCGCGTACGCCCACCTCTGAAGAGACTTCCAGCGCTTGCCACCGAGTTTGCGGAGAGACATGTCATTGGAAAGCGCCAAGAGTAAAGCAAAGACCATGGCGGCAATGGCGCCTGTGTAATTTGCAAAACCAAAGGCGTCCCGTCGCAAGTGGTGCTGGGCATCGACGAAATACAACCACATCTTGCCGCGCAGATGAACGTTGAGCCCGACCGCCGTGTGCACCAGCGCGCAAATTCCGGCCCAAATCCCGAAGTCACGCCGCAGGTCGAAGCTAACAGGGTTGAGTTTCCGCAAAAGCACATTGAACGGACCCAACAGCAGCGTAATGGCAGTAAGAAATAACGCAGGGTAGGCGGTGCCGATGCTGAGGCGGGAGATCAGATCGCGCTTGGGAAACAAATGCATGAAGATGACGGTCAGCGCGACACTACCAAAACCAAGGAGAAGGTGCTGGAGCAAACGGCGGCGCAGACGACTGTCGAGCATTCGAAATTGTGTGTTTAAGGGGAGCGCGTTGTAAACCGGATATAGGGCTGAAAACGGGCCCCCTCGGGCTGTCTGGTCAGACCGCCGCAGGAAGGAGTGACTTCGTTCGGTTCCCCCGATAGAATTGCTCGTTGTTCGTCTCGACGAAGGACAAGTTGGAAGTCAGCTCTGGTTGGCAGTCAAGAATTCTTACAATGCCTCCGCATTCGATGCATCTGAAAATGACTCTCAGGAATTCACGGTCCATGGTCCTGGGCCCCATGCTCCTGAGCTTTTATTTAGGGATTCTCTGCTGTGGTCAGAGTATCGCGGCTCAGGGCATGACCGCAAGGAGAGTTGATGTTTGCCGAAAAGGCCTTGGGAACTTTGTTGCGCAAGCTTTCAGTGGCCAGGAAGCCCGTGGGCAGGACCAAGCTTCGCAGACACAGGCTCCGCAGTCTTCTCCCTCCCCACAGGTGCAAGCAGGTCAGACCCTTTTTGCCGCCCAGTGTGCCTTTTGTCATGGACGAGACGCGGCCGGCGGCGAGACCGGCCCGGATCTGACAAGTTCCGAAATCGTGGAAAAGGACGTTGGGGGAAACGAAATTGGCCCGGTGGTTCGCACAGGGCGGGCGGATAAAGGAATGCCGCAGTTCAACCTCTCAGATACCGACCTGGCGGCCATTGTTGCATTCATTCACGACGAGAAAGCAAAGGCCGAGTCAAAGCCAGGCCGCCGTCGTAGCGTTCAACCGGAAGATCTCCAGACCGGCAATGCCGAGGAAGGAAAACTGTATTTCAATGGGGCCGGGGGCTGCTCGAAGTGTCATTCTCCCACTGGTGATCTGGCTGGTATAGCCAACCGGCTGCGAGGATTGGCGCTGTTGCAGCATATGCTGTACCCCAGGCCCCGCAAGAATGGCCCTGCCGATTCCCCCGCGACGGTCACTGTAAGATTGGCTACGGGGCAGACGGTAACCGGCAAACTGGCCTATCAAGACGAATTCGTGATCGGACTGACAGATTCTTCCGGCTGGTACCATTCCTGGTTTAAAGACGAAGTGAAGTTCAAGGTGGTCAATCCGCTCGATGCGCATAGCGAGCAACTCGGAAAGTACACCGACGAAACGATGCACAACGTTCTGGCTTACCTGCAGACGCTGCGGTAAAGCAGGTTTCTTTTCGATGGGCCGCGTTTCGGTAGTACGCGGATCTCGTGTACGGCGGTCAAGAATGAAACTTGGGTCTTGCTCTTTGCCTTCTCTCGCTGCAGGTTTACTTCTGCTCGGCGTGTTGCACGGCGCGGCGTTCGCTCAACGTGCAGACGGCGGGCTGGACGATGCTACGCTTTTGAAGCCGCCTGCCGACAGTTGGCCCACTTACCACGGAACTTACTCTGGTCAGCACCACAGCAGCCTGACGCAAATTACTCCGGCGAATGTCTACCGAATCACGCTGGCATGGGCCTTTGAGACCGGTCAAACGGCGGAAATAAAATCCACGCCGATCCTCCTCAACGGCATTTTGTACGAAACGACGCCGGATAACGTCTGGGCGCTCGACGCTAGGTCCGCTAATGTCGTGTGGCACTATACCTACCCATCCAACCAGGGCCTTCACATCGGTCATCGAGGAGTTGCGGTTTACAAGGACTCTGTGTACTTCACAACGCCAGACGCACGGCTGATCTGTCTGGATGCGAGAGACGGGAAGGTGAAGTGGAATGTTGTGATCGCCGACGTAAAGAAGGGGTATTGGACAACCATGGCGCCGCTGGTGGTTCGCAACCACATTCTTGTCGGCACCTCCGGAGATTTCGACAACCTCCCGGGCATGTTGAAGTCGTTTGATCCGGAAACCGGGGACGTTCAATGGACCTTTTACAGCACTCTTCCTCGAGAAGCACCGGAGGCTTTCAGCGGTGGCGCCACCGGAGGAAACATGTGGATTACGGGAACGTACGATCCACAGCTCAATCTTGTTTACGTGGGAACAGGAAATCCCACGCCTGTGCTGGCTGCCGAGGAACGTCCGGGAGACAATCCCTGGACATGCAGCATTGTGGCGCTGAGTCCCGACACCGGCAAGCTGGCTTGGGGGTTTCAGGCGTCGCCCCACGATACGCATGATTGGGATGCCGTCGAGGTTCCCGTCCTGGTGGATGGCAATTTCCAGGGTGTCCCCAGGAAGATGTTGTTGCAGGCTTCTCGAAACGGTTATTTCTTTGTGCTGGACCGCACCACGGGCAAGAGCCTTCTTACGACTACGTTCGCGGCTGTCAATTGGTCCGCCGGGTTGGACAAGAACGGCCGCCCAATTCCCAATTCGGCGAAGGATCCGGCGCGTGACGGGCGACTGATTGCGCCGGACGAAGGCGGCGCGACGAATTATCGCTCGCCGAGCTTTGACGCTAAGACCGGACTGTTCCTCGTCAGCGCGCGGGATGCCTACGGCATCTATTTCTCGAAGCCCGGGGACGGTGAGTACGGCTGGGCTGGGGCGGATTATGGAGTCTTTGGAAAAGGAATGCTAGAGGCGATCGATTATCAAACGGGAAAAGTGCGCTGGTCGCACGACCTTGGCGGCGGAGCCAGCGCGGGAGTCTTGACTACGGACTCGGGATTGACTTTCACCGGGGATTCTGAGGGAAATGTTCTTGCCCTTCGGACGGCCGACGGAAAGACCCTTTGGCACTCCCGTATTGGACATGTGACGAACTCCCCCATCACGTATGAGCTGGATGGGCGGCAGTACGTCCTGGTAGCCAGCGGCGGAACGCTGTATGCCTGGGCGCTGCCAGAAATGCCCCGGGCCGTCAAGCAAGGAAACCGGTCGCCAAGCAATCCAAAATCACACTGACGTGACGCAGTCGTTTGGTTTTCGAGATCGCGAGTGCGGGTCATGCTGAGGTCGGTAACCGCGCCAGTAGCGCGAGGTGTATCGGTCGACGAAGAAGTTCGATCAATACTTGGTCGCTGGCGGCGAAGGAAAAGACGCTGTTCGATCTGGACGACACCGTCTATCTGTATGACTTGACGTCGACGTACTTCGAAGGGCAAGCCACGGCCAACCCACAGGCCAAGCGCGGATACTCGCGGGACAAGCGTCCGGATTCCAAACAAGTGGTGGTGGGATTGGTCCTGGATCGTGATGGCTTCCCCAAAGCCCACGAAATCTTCGACGGCAATACGCAAGACCGGCGCAGCGTGGATCAAATGCTGGATGTGCTGGAGAAGCGGACC
>Ga0209577_10001619_pt1 | contig 22240 bp, 23 predicted proteins | sample GraSoiAngelo_109_FD_185874 | JGI IMG/M metagenome (GOLD analysis project Ga0209577, IMG submission 185874) | Grasslands soil microbial communities from the Angelo Coastal Reserve, California, USA - 14_0903_12_20cm (SPAdes) (version 2) | ecosystem: Environmental > Terrestrial > Soil > Grasslands...
GTTTGAAGAGAGCCAGGATCTCCTCGGGGTCGGCGGTCATCTGGTCCACGAAGTAGCCGCCGTCGTAGTCGAGTCCCTTGGCCCGGAGGAAGCCGGCACCGGGATGGCGCTTCAGCACCGTGACCCCGGGCTTGAGGCGGTAGGCGAGGACGGTGCGGCCGCCGGCCCGGACCAGGGCCACGTCCTCGATCTCCTCCCAGGGCAGGACCGGGCTGCTGGCCGACTTGCGGAAGACGACGCCGTCCTGGCGGAACTCGAAACGCGGGCGGACCGGGCCGCCCATCACGACCAGGCCGATCAGCGGAGCCGCAACTGCCGCCCAGCCGATCCCGTGCCCGGTCAGGAGCAGGACGACGCCGCCGGCTTCGGTCAGCGCCGCGAGCGGAAGGAAGAGCGCCCAGGGGACGCGTGCGTTGACGATCCGGGCCGCCTGCGCCTCGCTCATCGATAGACCTCGATCTCGGTCGCCTTGAAGCTGGCGAAGACAGCCGTACCCTGCTCCAGGTCGAGCTCCATCGAGGACTGCCGGGTCACCTCGGCGACGAGGACCAGGCCGCCCGCCGCGGCGAGCGTGACGCGCACCCGGCCGGCCATGGGGACGGCCTGGGTCACCACGCCCTCGATCACGTTGCGGGCCGAGCCCTCGGGCTGGAGGCGGTGAAGCGTGACGTGCGCGGGAGCGATGGCCACGAACACCGGTCCCTCCGCCTCGCGCGCCGCGCGCAGCCGGACCGCTCCCACCTCCACCTCACAGGCGCCGCCCTCGACCATCCGCGCCGCCCCGCGGAGCACGTTCATCCCGGCCAGCTGGGCGACGTAAGCCGAGCGCGGCCGCTCGACCAGCTCCTGGACCGTGCCCTCCTGCACCACCGACCCGCGTTCCAGCACCTGGACCTGGTCGGCGAAGACGGCGGCATCGAGGTAGTCGTGAGTGACCAGGACCGTGACCCGGCGCCGGTCTCCGAGGAGCGCCGCGAGCTCGGCGCGGACCGCCTGGCGCGTCCGGACGTCGAGCGCGGCCATCGGCTCGTCGAGCAGGAGCAGCGCGGGCTCGCGGACGAGAGCTCGGGCCAGGGCGACCCGCTGGCTTTCCCCGCCCGACAGGTCGGCCGGCATACGCGAGGCGAGCTCCTCGATCTGAAAGCGCCTCAACCATTCCGCGGCCCGTTCCCGCGCCGGCGCGGCGGACCGCCCCGCGGCGCGCAGCGGAAAGGCGACGTTGTCGAGCGCGCTGAGGTGCGGGAAGAGGCGCCCCTGCTGGAAGACGATGCCGATCGATCGCTCTTCGGGCGGCCGGTGTAAGCCGGTAGTGGTGTCGTCATAGAAGGCGCCGTCGAGCTCCAACCTCCCCTCGCTGGGCCTGAGTAGCCCGGCCAGCAGGCGCAGCGCGGTGGTCTTGCCGGCGCCGCTCTCGCCCAGCAGGACGTGGGTCGCGCCCGGCGGGATGCGCAGCGACAGCCGAAGGTTCAAGGCTCCAGCGGCGTAGACGAGATCGCCGGACAGGCCGCCCGCGAGATCGCCATGTGGACCTGCCATGGCTCAGGCCCGCGCCGGCAGAGGCGCGCTGCGCAGCGCTGCCAGGACGGTGAAGGCGAGCACGAGCAGGAGCACGGCGAGGGTGATCGCGGACCTCAGGTCGGACTCGGCGGTGACGAACACCGCCAGCGGCATGGTCTGGGTCACGCCCATCAGGTTGCCCGCGAATGTGATCGTCGCCCCGAACTCGCCCAGGGCGCGGGCCCAGGTCAAGCCCAGCCCGGCGACCAGGGCCGGAGCCGTGAGCGGCACGACCACCCGCCAGAAGGCATAGCCCCTGGAGGCGCCCAGGGCGCGGGCAGCCTCTTCCCAACCCGGGTCGAGGGCCTGGAAGCCGGCACGCGCGCTGGTGATGAAGAAGGGCGCCGCGACGAAGGTCTGGGCCAGGACCACGGCGAGCGTGGTGAAGGGAAGGCGGAGCCCGATCGCGTGCAGAGCGGGGCCCATCGTGCCTCGCGCGCCCACCGTCACCAGCAGGGCGACGCCGGCCACCACCGGCGGCAGGACCATGGGCAGGGCGAGCGCAGCCTCGATCAGGCCTCGTCCAGGTACGCGCCAGCGGGCCAGGACCCAGGCGGCCGGGAGGCCGAAGGCAAGTGTCAGGAGAAGTGTGCCGAGGGTGGTGATCAGGCTCAGGCGGATCGCGTCCAGGACCACGGGGCTGCGCAGGCCGGCCACGAGATCGCCGGGAGTGGTGTGCAGGACCAGGGCCAGCAGCGGGAGCAGGAGGAAGGCCAGGGCGATGCCGAACGCGATCCCGACCACGAACCGGGCAAGCACGGCGCGCAGCGGCTTCATACGATCACGTGCACGGCTTTGGGGATGACCTCGGCGCGCAGCACGTTGCCCCGATGGACGTCGCCGTCGACCTCGTGCCACTGCCGGTCCGGCGCCTTGACCTCGACCGAGCGGACCTTGCGCTGCAGCATGCTCCCGCCTGCGCCCGGCTGGTGCGTCATCAGGCTCCACAGGACCCGCGCCCGCTCCGCCGGATTGTGTGGCCGGTAGACGCAGAGGTCGAGCCAGCCGTCGTCGATGACGATCCCCGGAGCGAAGCGGAAAGGCGCCGCGCCCAGCATGCCCGCGTTGACCACCATCACAGCGACCGCGTCGAGAGTAAGCTCCTCGCCATCGGCGCGTATGCTGCACTCGAAGAGCGGCTCGCGCGGCAGCCACCACGCTCCAGCCACCAGGTAGCCGGCGCGCCCCAGCCAGTACTTGAGGGCGGGCGGCGTGTAGCGCATCACGGTGGCGTCGAACCCGATGCCGGCGGCGAGCGCGGCGTAGCCGTCGTTGACCCGCGCCAGGTCGATGGCGCGGCCCGAGGGGAAGCGGCTGACGATGCGCCGCAGGGCCCGGCGCCAGGTGGGCGGGAGGCCGAGCTCCCTGGCCACGATATTGGCCGTGCCCCGGGGGACGATCCCGACCGGCACCTCGCGCTGATGGGCCGCGGCCATGACCTCGGCCACCGTGCCGTCGCCTCCCGCCGCCACCACGAGGGCGTAGTCGTCGCGCGAGAGCGCCGCCCCGATGGCCTCGACGTTCAATCCGGACTCGGTCAGGAGCAGCTCGCCATCCCAGCCCAGCTCACGCGCCTCGCGCAGCAGCCGGTCGCCGAAGGCGCGTCCGGTTTTCGGCAGCACCGGGTTGACGACGAAGAGTGCGCGCGATCCTGATGCCCTCCCCATATGGGTTCGTCCTGCACTCTACAATTCCGAGAGCGGGGCGTAGCGTAGCCTGGTTCAACGCGCGTGCTTTGGGAGCACGAGATCGCGGGTTCAAATCCCGCCGCCCCGACCAGATTATCGGGCGCAATTGCGCCTCGCCGTCACAATAGGCCTCATGGGCTGGTCGATCGTAATCGCGATCATCGCCGTGCTGAGCCTGGCCGGCCTGATCCTCTTCCGCTGGTTCCGCGCCTACCGCTACACGGAATCCTGGCGCAAGGGCGAGCTGCGCGGTGCGATGCTCGGCCTCCTGGTCTGGATCGGCGGCTTCTTCGGCTACCGCCTTCCTCCCCCACCGCGGTCGAACGTCACCTTCACCGCCGGCAAGGGCTCCTCACCTCCGCGCCCGCCGCTCCCGCAGGACGCTGCCGACGAAGAAGATTAGGTTGGCCGGACGCTCCGCCAGCCGGCGCGTCAGGTACGGATACCACTCGGTCCCATAGGGGACGTAGATCCGTACTCGAAAACCGAGCCCGGTCAGCCGCTCCTGCAGGTCGCGGCGGATGCCGTAGAGCAGCTGGAACTCGAAGCGGTCGGAGCCGATTCCCTGCGCGGCCGCGAAGGCGATGGTCTCGCTGATCAGGCCCTCGTCGTGGGTCGCGATCGCCGGATAGTTTCCCTGTCGCAGCAGCGCCTGCATGGCGCGCCGGAAGCTGTCGTCGACGTCGGCCTTGCGCGGATAGGCGATGGCGGCCGGCTCATCGTAGGCGCCCTTGACCAGGCGCACTCGCATGCCAGCCTGGTTCATCCGTTCGACGTCGGCCGCGGTCCGGTAGAGATAGCTCTGCAAGACCACTCCGCAATTCGGGTAGCGGGCGTGCATGGCCAGCGCCAGCTCCAGGGTGCGCTCGGTGTAGGCCGACCCCTCCATGTCGATCCGGACGAAGTTGCCCAGCTCGGCGGCCCGGCGCAGGATGCCGACCAGCAGCTCCTGGCAGAGGACGGGTGAGATGTCCAGGCCCAGCTGGGTCAGCTTGATCGAGACGTTGGCGTCCAGCCCTTCGGCGGCGATCCGCTCGAATCCGCGCAGGTAGTCTTCCGCGGCCGCCCGGGCGGCCCGTTCCTGGCTGACGTTCTCCCCCAGGTGATCGAGGCTGGCGCTGGAGCCGAACTGGTTGATCCGCCGCACGGCGGCGACCGCGTCGTCCAGCCGGTCGCCGGCGACGAACCGGTAGGCCACACGCGCCGTGAGCGGCATGGCGGTGATGATCCGCTGCAGCGAACGGCGCCGCGAGAGATAGAGGATGGGGGCCCGCAGCATCAGGAGGGCGCGGAGATCAGCGCGTCGAAGGCCCCGCGTACCTCGAGCGCCGCCAGGGCGCGGGCGCGGTGGCTGAGCAGGTTCTTGTCCTCCAGGGACAGCTCGGCCAGGTGCCTGCCGTCGGGGAGGACGAAGATCGGGTCGTAGCCGAATCCCCGGTCGCCGCGAGGTTCGGCGGCGATCACGCCTTCCAGGATGCCCTCGCCTTCGAACCTGCGGCCGTCGGGGAGGAGAAGGACGGCAACGCAGCGGAAATGCGCCGGCGGCCGGCTCGATTTCAGCGGGCCGAGCGCGTCGAGCAGGGCGCGGCAGAGCTCGGCGCCGGTCGCCGTCTCGCCCGCGAATCGCCTGGAGCGCAGGCCGGGGGCCCCGCCGAGCGACGGTACCTCGAGGCCGGTGTCCTCCCCCAGGGTGGGCATGCCGCTGGCCCGCACACCCACCGACGCCTTGGCGCGCGCGTTCTCCAAGTAGGTCGCGCCGTCCTCCGCAACCTCGAAAGGCCTGCCCAGCTCGGTAGGCGTGTGCAGATGGACCGGGAGGTCCCCGAGCAGGGCGGACAGCTCGGCCAGCTTGCCCGGGTTGTTCGTGGCGAGGAAGAGCCCGGGCAGGTCAGACCCTCAGCTTGAGCGCCTTCTTCTGCGCCTGGACCAGCTCGCCGGTCCCCTTGGCGGCAAGCCGGAGCAGCTGCTCCATCTCCTCCCGGGCGAACGGTTCCTGCTCCGCGGTCCCCTGGATCTCGATGAAGCGGCCGTCCTCCGCCAGTACGCAGTTCATGTCGGTGTGGGCCGCGAAGTCCTCCAGGTAGTTGAGGTCCAGCCGGGGCTGTCCCTGGACGATGCCGACGCTGACCGCGGCCACGAAATGGCGGACGGGCAGGGTGCGCAGGAGGTTGCGCTCCATCGCCTTCTGGAAGGCGAGATGCAGGGCGACGAAGCCGCCGGTGATGGCCGCGGTGCGGGTCCCACCGTCGGCCTGGAGCACGTCGCAATCGATGACCACGGTGCGCTCTCCCATCAGCGGCATGTTGACACCGGCCCGCAGCGCCCGGCCGATAAGCCGCTGGATCTCCTGGCTGCGGCCGTCGACACGGCCCGCCTGCCGCTCGCGGTTGGTCCTCTGCTGGGTGGCCCGGGGAAGCATCGCGTACTCGGCGGTGACCCAGCCTTCGCCCGAGCCCTTCTTGTGCGGCGGCGGCTTGTCGTCCCAGGAGGCGGTGCAGAGCACGCGGGTGTCCCCCATGTGGATCAGGGCCGAGCCTTCCGCATAGAGGTTGACGCCGGTCTCGATCTTGACCGGGCGCAGCTCGTCGGGCTGGCGCCCGTCGGGGCGGTTCTGGGCCACGGCCCTCCTATCTTCGCAGGAAGCGGATGACCAGGATGCTGATCTCGAAGAGGATGATCAGCGGCGCGGCCAGCAGGAGCGGCGTGAAGGGGTCGACCCCGGGGGTGACCAGGTTGGCCCCCACGAAGATGCCGATCCAGATCGGGATCCGGCGCTTGCGCAGCGTCTGCGCCTTGACGATGCCGGCCAGGCCGAGCAGGGTCAGGGCGAGTGGAAGCTCGAAGGTCACGCCGAAGATGGCGATCAGGACCAGGACGAAGTTGACGTACTTGTCGGCGAGCGGCAGGTAGACGATATCGCTGTTGCCGAACCCGGTGAGGAAGCGCAGGGCGATCGGCATGGCGTAGAAGGCGAAGGCGATGCCCATCAGGAAGAGGAAGGTGGCGCTGATGACGAAGCCGACCGCGAAGCGCCGTTCGTTCCGGCGCAGCCCCGGGGCGACGAAGGTCCAGACCTGCCAGATGATGACCGGACTGGAGAGGATGAAGCCGGCGAAGATCCCGACCTTGAAGTAGAGGATGAACTTGTCGATCGGTCCGGTGAAGTAGACGACCTTGTGCCCGGCGGGGAGGACGCTCTTGACCGGCAGCAGGACCAGGTGCTCGAGGAGGAAGCCGGAGAGCAGGAAGCCGACCACGGTGGCGGCGCCCCAGGCGATCAGGGAGACGATCAGCACCCGCCGCAGCTCTTCCAGATGCTCGAGGACGGTCATCCGCTTCTCGTCGTCGACTGGGACGAGCTTGGGCTTGGCCATCTCGGGCGTCACCGGCTGGAGCCGGTCAGGTCTGGATGTCGGTCGGCTTGGTATCGGCCGGCTTGGACTCGGCCGGCTTGGACTCTGAGGAGGCCGGCGGCGTGGTCTCCTGGCTGGCGCCTCGCTTGATCTCGTCGGTCAGGTCGGAGGACGCCTTGCGGAACTCGCGGATGCCCTTGCCGATCGCTCCCCCCACCTCGGGCAGCTTGCCCGGCCCGTACACGATCAGCACGATCGCGAGCACGAGCAGGATGATCCACCAGTGGCCGAGTCCTATGGGCATAGAAAGCTCCTCGCGGCCCATTATACGCGGGCCCCGGAGATGGCTCCGTCAGGCCTTGAAGCTTCCCGCCAGGGCGGTTTCGAAGCTGGCCAGGCTCTCCTCGTCGTGAGCCGTGCTCAGGAAGGCCGCCTCGAACTGGGAGGGCGGCATCGACACGCCCCGCTCCAGAAGGCGGTGGAACCAGCGTGCGTAGGCCGCGGCGTCGGACCGCCGAGCTCCGGCGTAGTCGCGCACCGCCTCGGGGTTGAAGAAGGCGGTCAGCATCGAACCTACCCGGTTGACCTGGAGTGGCGCCCCGCAGGCCTCCGCCTCTCGCCGGATCGCCGCCCCCAGCCGCTGCGAGGACCGCTCCAGGCGCTCGTAGCTGAAGACGTCGAGCTGCTCCAGCGTGGCCAGCCCGGCCCCGACCGCCAGCGGGTTCCCGGAGAGCGTGCCCGCCTGGTAGACAGGCCCGGCGGGAGCGACCAGCTCCATCAGGTCGCGCCGCCCGCCGTAGGCGCCGATCGGCAGGCCGCCGCCGATCACCTTGCCCAGGCAGGTCAGGTCGGGCGTGACGCCGTAGCGTTCCTGGGCTCCGCCGGGTGAGACCCGGAACCCGGTGATGACCTCGTCGAAGACCAGCAGCGCTCCATCCCGGACCGTGATCTCGCGCAGGCCCTTGAGGAAGCCGGGCTCGGGCGGCACCACCCCCATGTTGCCCGCCACCGGCTCGACGATCACCGCCGCGAGCGCCTCCGGCCAGCGCTTGAAGGCGGTTTCCACGGCGTCGAGGGCGTTGAAGGGGACCACGAGCGTGTCCGAGGCTGTGCCCTCGGTGATTCCGGGAGTGCCCGGGATGCCCAGGGTGGCGACACCCGATCCAGCCTCCACCAGGAGGGAGTCGGCATGCCCGTGATAGCCACCGGCGAACTTGAGGATCCTGGAGCGGCCGGTGGCGGCGCGGGCGAGGCGTATCGCCGACATCGCCGCCTCGGTCCCGGAGCTGGTGAGCCGGAGCATCTCCAGCGACGGCATGCGGCGGCGGATCAGCTCCGCCAGCCGGACCTCGCCTTCAGTTGGAGCGCCGAAGCTCCAGCCCCGCTCCAGCTGGGCGGCCAGCGCCGCCTTGACCGGCGCCGGGCAGTGCCCCAGGATCAGCGGCCCCCAGCTGAGGACCAGGTCGAGGTAGCGGCGCCCGTCCTCGTCGAAGATCCAGGGTCCTTCGCCGCGGCGCATGAAGGGCGGCGTGCCTCCCACCGACCGGAAGGCCCGCACCGGGCTGTTCACCCCGCCGGGGATGAGCTCGCGGGCTCGCTCGAAAAGCGCCTGGGAGCTGCTTACTGCTGTTCTTGAACCGTGACGGTCTGCATCACGTCACCCTGCTGGATCTTGCCCACCACGTCCATCCCCGACTGGACGAAGCCGAACAGGTTGTAGAGCTTCTGCAGCGCCTGCCGGTCGTCGACCGTGCAGATGAAGAACTGGCTGCCGTTGGTGTTCGGGCCCGAGTTGGCCATCGCGACCGCGCCCGCGACGTACTCGCTGCGAACCGGTTCGTCGGGGAACTTGTAGCCGGGACCGCCCGAGCCGGTCCCCTGCGGATCGCCGCCCTGGATGACGAAGCTCGCGACCACGCGGTGGAACTTGAGGCCGTCGTAGAACTGGTTGCGGGCCAGGAAGACGAAGTTGTTCACGGTCAGGGGCGCCAGCGCCGGGTCGAGGCAGAGCGTGATGGTGCCGCGGTTGGTCTTGAGCGTGGCCAGGTAATGGTGACTCTGGTTGATGCTCATCGAAGGCGGCGACGGGTAGGTGTGCTTGCCGGCATCGTTGGGCAGCGGGCTCAGCGGCGAGCCGAATGTGAGGTTGCCGCAGCTGGGGCCGGCCGGGATCGGGCTCACGCTCGCACTTGCGCTCGCGCTCGTGCTGGCGGTGGCTGACGGTGATGCCTGCGCGCTTTGATTCGGCCCTCCGGCGTATTTCTGGACGACGATGGCTCCCGCCACTATAGCTGCGACCACCACCACGATGGTCGCGAGCGCCTGGAGCGGGAAGCGCTGGGGCGGCTGGCTCATCCCAGCTCCGTCCAGCAGGGCAGCTCGCGGGCCACCTCCTTGGCGTGATACGTGAGGATGGTCTGAGCCCCCGCCCGCCGGATGCCGAGCAGGACCTCGCGCACGACCCGGCGCTCGTCGATCCAGCCTCGTGCGGCCGCGGCCTTGACCATCGCGTACTCGCCGCTCACGTTGTAGGCGGCGACCGGCACGTCCACCGAGGACGCGACCCGCTTGATGACGTCCAGGTAGGCCAGGGCGGGCTTGACCATGACCAGGTCGGCCCCCTCGGCGACGTCGAGGCGCGCTTCGCGGACCGCTTCCCGGGCGTTGCCCGGGTCCATCTGGTAGGCTCGCCGGTCGCCGAACTGGGGCGCCGAACCGGCTGCCTCACGAAACGGCCCGTAGAAAGCCGAGGCGTATTTCGCCGCGTAGGCCAGGATCGCCCGGTCGGAGAAGCCGGCCTGGTCGAGGGCGGCGCGGATGGCGCCCACCTGCCCATCCATCATCCCCGAGGGGGCGATGACGTCGGCGCCGGCCTGGGCCTGGGAGGTCGCGATCCGGCGGTAGGTATCGAGCGTGCGGTCGTTGTCCACGCGATCGCCGTCGACCAGTCCGCAGTGGCCGTGGTCGGTGTACTCGCAGAGGCAGAGGTCGGCGATCAGGGTGAGGTCGGCGCCGAAGGCCTGCCGCAGCCGGCGCAGCGCCCGCTGCACGATGCCGTCTTCGTGCCACGCTTGCGATCCCTGGGCGTCCTTCTCCAGCGGAAGCCCGAATATGATGACGCTGCGCAGGCCGAGCCCCAGGGCCGACTCCACCTCACCCAGCAGCGATTCGATCGAGTGCTGGGCATGGCCCGGCATGGGCTCGATCGGCCGCGGCTGCGCGATCCCCTCCTGGACGAATAGAGGGAGGACCAGGTCCTCGACCGCCAGCCGCGTCTCCCGCGCCAGGTGACGCAGCCCGGGTCGCGCACGCAGCCGCCGCGGGCGTTCAGTCGGAAAGCTCATGTCTCACCCTGGACTCGACTGGCGGCGGGACGGACGTGGTGGCGCACGAGGGCATCCCGCAGACCTGTGGCTGTGTACTCCTCGGCGATGATATCAACGGGCAATCCGAGGTCGCGGGCTGTGGCCGCCGTGATCGGCCCGATGCAGGCGACCTGGACGCCGGCTGGGAGCGGACGGGCGGCCAGCGCCTGCGCCAGGTGGCGCGCGGTGGAGGAGCTGGTCAGGGTCACCACGTCGATGCCGGCGTCGAGGAGGCGGTGCAGGCGCGTCGAGGCCTGGGGCGGCGCGACCGCGCGGTAGAGCTCGACGACCTCAACCGCGGCGCCGCGGGCGCGGAGGCTCTCCGGGAGCAGGTCGCGCGATCCGCGGGCGCGCGCGATCAGGATCCGGCGTCCGGCGAGGGCCAGCGCGTCCAGCGAGGCGACCAGCCCCTCGGCCTTGAAGCTCTCCGGGACGAGGTCGGCGGCAACGCCGTGCGCCTCCAGCCGGGCGGCTGTCTGTGGCCCGATGGCGCCGATCTTCACCGTCGGCGGCGGGCGCACGCCGGCCAGCACCTCGAAGAACCGGTCGACCCCGTTGGCGCTGGTGAAGAGGATCCAGTCGCAGCCCGGCAGTCGGGAGGCGAAATCCGGGGGAGCGGGGAGCGCTTCGATCGCGATCAGGGGACAGAGGAGGACCTCGGCGCCGGCTTCCTGGAGCGCCGCGCTGAAAGCGCCCGCCTGCTCCGGGGGCCGGGTCACCATCACGCGCAGGCCGGCGAGCGGGCCTGTGCCGGCGCCGGAGCGGAGCAGCCGGCCGGCGCCCCGACCGCGCAGGCCCGCGACCACCTCGCCCACCACGCCGGCGTCGTCACGGCCCCGCGCGCTGGCCCGCGCCGTGTCAGCCGAATCCTCCGCCATGACCACGGCCTCGATGGCCAGCTCGCCCGCTTCTACCCGGGCGTGGACGCCGATCGCGGAAAGGCAGCCGCCGCCCAGGCCGCGCAGCACGGCTCGCTCCGCCTCCACCCCGCGGCGGGTATCGCGATCGTCCACCCCTGATGCGAGCGCCGCGGCTTGCGTGCCAACGGCCGCCTGCAGGGCCAGCGCACCCTGGCCCGGCGCGGGAAGCATGGAGTCCAGGGACAGCCAGGCGATCGGCTCCTCGGTCCGGCCCAGCCGCTCCAGGCCCGCGCCCGCCAGCACCAGGGCGTCGACATCGCCCTCGGCCAGCCTGCGCAGGCGGGTGTCCACGTTCCCGCGGACCGGGACCACGCGCAGGTCGGGCCGCTGGGCGAGCAGCTGCGCCGACCGGCGCGGGCTCCCCGTCCCCACCCGGGCGCCCGGCGCGAGCGTCTTCAGGCTGACCGGCTCGCGACCGACCAGCACGTCACGAGGGTCGGCCCGAGGAAGGTAGGCCGCGATTTCGAGCCCCGCCGTCTCCTTGGTGGGCAGGTCCTTGGCCGAGTGCACGGCCAGGTCGGCCAGGCCGCTGAGCACCGCCTGCTCCAGCTCCTTGACGAAGACACCCTCCTGGGCGGCCTCGGTCAGGGGCAGCCCGGGCGACCGATCTCCATGAGTGGTCATCGGAGCGAGCACGAACTCGTGTTCCGGATGGCGGGCCGCCAGCGCCTGCGTCGCCAGCCGGGCCTGGGCCATGGCCAGCGCACTGCCCCGGGTGGCCAGCCGGTATCTACTGATCTAGACGAGCCTCCGGCTGGAGGCCGAAGGCCTCGCCCAGCACGGCGCCGTCCATCCGCGGGTCCGGCGTCTCGCGCAGGTGGTGAAGCGGGCCGTGCAGGAACTTTCGGGTCAGCCCATGGGCCAGATCGGTGAGCGCCTCGCGCGTCTGCGCATCACCTGCGTTCGAGCGGGAGAGCGCGCGGGCCAGCTCCTGGTCCCGCAGGGCCTCGACCCGCTTGACCAGCGCGCCGGCCAGGGGAGCCGTGGCGCGGGCATCGAGCGCGGAGGCGGTCCGTGACAGCTCCTCCTGGAGCAGGCGCTGCGCTTCAGGGAGCGCTGCCCGCCGGTCGTCCAGGCTGCGCTCGGCCGTGCGCTGCAGGTCGTCCAGGTTGAAGAGGCGCACGCCGGGCACGCCGGCCGCCGCGGGGTCGACGTCACGGGGGACGGCGATGTCGACTATCACCAGTGGCCGGCCGTTGCGCCGGGACTGCAGAGCAGCCACCCGGGCCGCGTTGAACAGATGGAAAGGAGCGCTGCTGGAGCAGAGGATGACGTCGATCCGGTCGATCACGTCGTCGATCTCCTGGAAGGCGATCGCGGTAGCTCCCAGCGGCTGGGCCAGGCGCTGCGCCCGCTCGAGAGTGCGCGAGGCGAGGGCCAGCTCGCTCAGCCCCTGGTTGCGGAAGAGCCGCATCGCCACCTCGCTCATCGGACCGGCCCCGACCAGGAGCACGCCGCGGCCTTTCAAAGAGCCGAGGCTGAGCGCCGCCTGGGCCACTGCGGCGTGCCCGACCGAGACCGGGCGCCGGCCCAGGTCGGTCTCGTGACGAACCCGCTTGCCTGCGCGCAGCGCGCCTCGCAGGATGATCTGCAGCTCCGGGTCCAGCGTCCCGGCCGCCATGGCCAGCTCCAGCGCCCGTTTCAGCTGGCCGAGAATCTGGCCCTCACCGATCACCATCGAATCCAGACCGCCGGCGACGGAAAAGAGATGGGCGATCGCCTGCTCCCCCTCGAGCTGGTAGGCATGCCGCCGCCAGACCTCGAATGCCAGCTCGTGCGGCCACCAGGCGAAAGCCTCGACCAGCCGGTCCGCGGCGCGCTCGCTCCGCGACATGGCGTAGAGCTCGGTCCGGTTGCAGGTGGAGAGCATCAAGCCGCTGTCGATCAGGTCGCGATCGATCAGCCGGCGGACGCATTCCCCCACCAGTCCCTCGGGGACGAAGGCTTTCTCTCGGACCTCGAGGGGCGAGGTCCGCTGGCTCAGGCCGACCAGTACGAACATTGATCCCAGCTTAGTGCTAGTGCTTCCGCCTGACCACATAACGGGCCAGTTCCAGGAGCGCGTCCCTGTAAGGCGAGGCCGGAAAGCGCTCGAGCTCGGCGCTCGCCTGGCGGCTGAAGCTGCGGGCCAGTTCATAGGATTCCTCGATCCCGGGTGAGTCGCGGACCAGGCGGACCACCTCGGCATAGTCACCGTCCCCGAGCGGCTCGCGTGACAGGACTCGCTCCAGCCGAGGCCCGACCGCGGCGTCCTTCAAGGCCAGCATCAGCGGCAGGGTGACGGTTCCCTGCTTGAGATCGTTTCCGACCGGCTTGCCCATCTCGCGCTCCGACGACAGGTAGTCGAGCACGTCGTCGGCGATCTGGAAGGCCATCCCCAGCAGGCGGCCGTAGCGTCGCAGCGTCTCGACCTCGGCCTCGTCCAGCCCGGCCAGCGCACCGCCCACGTAGGCTGAGGCCGCCAGCAGCGCCGCGGTCTTGCGCTCGATCTTGTCCTGGTACTCCTCCACGCTCTGGTCGTACTTGCGCTGGCTGGTCAGCTGGAGCATCTCCCCATAGCAGATCGACATCACCGTTTGGGACAGCAGGAGGTCGACCCGCGGGTTGCCGATCAGGGACATCAGGTTGGCGCCTCTGGCGAAGTAGTAGTCGCCGATGATGATCGCCGGGTTCGCCCCCAGCGACTCGTGGATGGTGCGCAGGCCGCGCCGGGTGGGGGCTCGGTCGATCAGGTCGTCATGGATCAGGGTCGCGTTGTGGATGAACTCGATGGCCATGGCGCCGCGAAAGACGTGCTCCAGGTCGGGGGCGCCCAGGCGGGCGGCCAGGATGACCAGCGCCGGGCGCAGCCGCTTGCCTCCCCCCGCCAGGATGTACTCCATGGCCTCGGCCACCGGACCGAGGTCCGCGTGCACCGTGTCGTGCAGGCGCAGCTCGAAAGCTTCCAGCTCGACCCGGATCGGCTGCAGAAAGTCGGTCTCGGGGGCAGCCAGCAGCGGCCCACCGTCGCCCTTGGCGAGGACGCCTGGGCGCGGTTCCCTCATCCCGCTGCCATGTTATCAGCGGCCGCCTCTGGCCTCGGGGCGGATCGTCACCGGATATCGACAGGCTGGCGAGCCGATTCTGGAGCCGGCTGCGGTTGTATCCCAAGAGATGAAACCGCACCTGCGGCGGGGACGCGCCGCCAGAGAAAAACGGATCAGCCGCGCCGTGGCCCGGGCGGCCGCCCGCAAGCAAGCCGCCTGAGCCGTTCCGGACCAGGAAAAGGTTCCAGGCCGACTGTGCTCTTTTTCGACGCGTCTTTACCGAGTCTTCACAGCACAGCCTATTGAGCCGGCGGCCGCCGTCGCTGGGCCGTCACCCGGGCCCAGCCAGGGCTCGGCGCGGCCGGCTCGTACAGGTGTCAACGCCCCGTCGCCCTTTTGGCAGCGCGGCGCTCGGCCACCTTGGGCAGGCGGGCGCGATTGTTTCCGCCGCGCATCCCCCGCAAGATGGGCGCCGACTTCGCACAGTCCACGGGATTTTCACGCTTGGTCCAAATCCACCATTTGCGACTGCTCCGCACGCTGGCAGCCGGCTCCGCCGTCGCGGCGGCCCTCACCCTGGGCTGCCTCGACGCCTCGGCGGACATGGAGCTGGCGGTGCCCGTGATCAGCCAGCAGAACGGCGCCTGGGCCGGGGCCCCGCTGGGCGCCTCGCCGACGGATACCGTCGGATCTTCGGGCTGCGCCATCACCGCCCTGGCCATGCTCCTCGAGTACTACGGCCTCCAGACTGATCCCGGCGCCCTCAACACCTGGCTGACCCAGAACAACGGCTACTGGGCCGACGACGACGTGATCTGGGACGCGGTCAACGGCTACACCGGCGGACAGCTCACCTGGACTGGCTGGTTCGGTCCTGACCTGCAGCTGATCCAGGGCGAGCTGGACGCCGGGCGCCCGGTCATCGCCGAGGTCAGCCTTGACGGCAACGAGCACTTCGTGATCGTCACGGGATCGAACGAGCAGGGCCTGACCATCAACGATCCCTGGTTCGGCGACACGGTGAACTTCAGCGACCGCTACGGCGACCCGTCGACCGGGATCGTGTCGATCCGGACCTACCTACCCTCCGTGCCTCCCGAGCTGCGCCCGCCGAGGCAGGACCAGGGCGGACCCGCCAGCGGCGCACCGCTCCAACGTCGAGCGCAATGACCAGCGCCGGCTCGGGTAACGCCATCCGCCGGTACTGAGGGTACTTTCGCTTCAGTGCCGTGAGCGCGCGGGCCGACTCGCTCCCCCGGCTGAGGATGCGGGCGCTGCCCTCCAGGCTCACGAACCAGAGGCGGTCCCAGTCTTCCTCGTAGTGATCGACGATCACCGCGGCGCGGGGATCGCGCTGGAGATTGCGCACCCGGCGGAGTGAGGCCGGATCGACGCGCTTCGGCTTGGCGTCGAGGACGTGATAGACGGTCGTGTCCAGGAGCACGAAGCAGATCGGAACCAGCGCCGGGCCAGCCTCGGACAGGGTGGCGAGTCGAGCCACGCGGACGGCGTTGAGCCGGCGGCGAAGGGAATCGGTGAGCTCGTCCATCCCGCGCCGATCATCGTCTTTTCCGCGCTTGCCGGGGCCAGGCATGGGAACGCGAAAAGCCCTTGACTTTTGATGATATTACCGATATAAGTGTCTGTGACATGACCGTAGCGGAGTGGCTGCGCCTGCGCGGGATCGAGCTGGCGGCCGCGGGGGCCACCGCCGCCCTCCTGATCGGCGGCCTGGCGGCCGGCGTTCCCTTCCTCCTGGACCGGATCCCGGAGGTCTTCCTCTACAGCTTCTGCTGCCTGGCCGCCGTCCTCGTACACGCCCTCCTCGACCTGGCGCTGCGCGCCGGACGCGTCCTCGTACGCCGCCCGGACCGGATCCCGAGCGCAGTCCCCGAGCCCGGCTACGTTACATCGGTACTATCATTATAGAAGCGGCCTGATGTTATGATCGGGGCGACGGTCTCGACCGCGGCCAGCGGCCCCGTCAAGGAGGGACTCGATGGGATACCTGCGTGGCGTGATGCACGGCGTGCTGATCGGGGGCGCAGTCGCCCTCCTCTACGCGCCCCGGCCGGGTCGTGAGACGCGCCAGGAGCTGTCCGACCGCTTCTCCCGGGTGCGGGACCAGGTGCAACCGGTGATCGACCAGGCCCAGGGCGTGGTCGAGACCACCCGGCCCCAGGTCGAGCAGACGATCGCCAAGGCGCAGCAGCGGATCGGCCGCAAGGGCGCGGAGGGCCAGGGCAACCGCGGCTACGCCGGCCCCGCCGGCCTGGAGCCCGGCGGCAACGTCGCCCCTGGGGTTTGATCGGGCGCGCCGGCTCTGCCTGCCGCGCGCGCTAGAATCGGTGAGCCGGTGAAGAACGGGGATCGCGTCGTCGTCGCCGGGGCGGCCCGGACCGCGATCGGGAAGTTCGCGGGCTCCTTCAAGGACACGCCCACCTCCGACCTGGGCGCGGCCGCGATCCAGGCCGCCGTGCAGCGGGCCGGGATCGACGCGACCGCTGTCGACGAGGTGATCCTGGGCTGCGTCGGCCAGGTCGGGGAGGATGCCTTCAACGCACGGCTGGCGACCCTCAAGGCCGGGCTCCCGGAGAAGACGACGGCCTACAACGTGAACCGCCTCTGCGGCTCGGGGCTGCAGGCGATCAACAGCGCGGTCCACGAGATCGAGCTGGGCGAGGCCGAGGTGGTGGTCGCGGGCGGCAACGAGAACATGTCGATCCAGCCCTACATGCTGCCCCGCTCCCAGGTGGGATGGCGGCTGGGCGAGGCGGCGCTGATCGACGGCACCCTCTCGCTGGTCACAGATCCCTTCGGGCACTACCAGATGGGATGCACCGCCGAGAAGGTCGCCGACCGCTACCAGGTCTCCCGACAGTCGCAGGACGCCTTCGCCGCGGAGAGCCAGCGGCGGGCCGGGGTGGCCGTCGGTGAGAAGCGCTTCGAGGAGCAGATCGTGCCGGTCGAGGTCGCCCAGCGCAAGGGCGATCCGGTCAGCGTCAAGCTCGATGAGCACCCCCGTCCGGGGACCTCGGCCGAGCAGCTTGGCCGGCTGAGACCGGCCTTCCGCGAAGATGGCAGCGTCACCGCGGGGAACTCCTCCGGGATCAACGACGCCGGCGCCGCGGTGGTCCTGATGAAGCAATCGAAGGCCGCGCAATTGGGGGTGCGGCCGCAGCTGGAGTGGGTGGCCGACGCGGTGGCCGCGCTCGCGCCCGAGATCATGGGCGTGGCCCCCATCTTCGCCGTGCAGAAGCTGCTCGCGAAGGTCGGCATGACGATCAACGACATCGACCTGATGGAGCTGAACGAGGCCTTCGCCGCCCAGGCGGTGGCCGTCATCCGGGAGCTGGAGATCGACCCGGAGAAGGTCAATCCCAACGGCGGCGCCATCGCACTCGGACATCCGGTGGGCGCGACCGGCGCCATCCTGACCGTCAAGCTCGCCTACGAGCTGCGGCGGCAGCAGAAGGAGTGGGGTATCGTCACCATGTGCATCGGTGGCGGCCAGGGGATCGCCACGCTTTTCCGCAACCTGAACTGACCCTTAGGACCCTTACGACCTTCATATCCTCCATGCTGAGCGCCTGACCCGCGTCGGGTTCTCGGCTTCACGCCGTTCTAGCCGTTGACGTGTCGCTGATCCCATCCCTGCTCGTGCTCGCCGTCCTGGCGGCTGGACTTGGAGCCGCCTTGGCGCTGCTGCTCCGGCGACGGAAGCGTAGCCGCGGCGAGGCGGTGACCCCGGAGAGCTCCACCTGGCGGCCCACGGTGCAGCATCGCGAGATCCCGGCGCCGGCCGAGGACCCACCCATCGCCTGGGCGGCACCCGACATCGACCGGATACGCCCCGACACACCCCCGCTCGCCGGCGAGGCGATCGCCTCTGCGCTCCGCTCGGCGCTCGACGGTTATGCGCTGGGTCGCGTCAAGCGCATCCTGGAAGCGCCCGACCTGCTCCAGCACGCGGCTGCCGACGCCGAGTCCTGGCCGGTGGTCGAGGCCACGCTGGAGCGCGCCCTCGCCCTGGCCGAGCAGCGCGGCATGGCCATCGACGCCAAGGGGCGGCCGGCGCTGACCCGTGCGCTCGCGCTCTGCACGGCACAGGGCGTGCTGCTCGCCGAGTGGCGGCAGCTGGAGGACGGCAAGACGGTCTGGGTCAACGACGCGGCCCGGGTCAGAGCATCCGACGCCTTCGCCATCCAGCGCCTGGCGGAGGCCATGGCGCGCCGGGTTCTCCCCGACCTCTTTCAGGGGATAGCACGCCGGTCCGCCACCTTCGAGGTCACGCTGCTGGTCCCCTACTGCATCGCCCAGGGCTTCACCGCGCGGCTCCACGGCGATCCGCCCCGCGCCTTCGCCGCCTGACCACCGGGCGCTCGGTAATAGGATGACGGGGTGAATGACCCGCTGACCGGCGGCGCCATGGAGGTCAGCGCCGTCGATTACCACACCGCGGGCGAGCCCTTTCGGATCGTGACCGGCGGCATCCCGCCGCTGCCCGGCGGGACCATCCTGGAGAAGCGACGCTACGCGCTCGAGCACCTGGACCACGTTCGGGAGCTGCTGGTCAACGAGCCGCGTGGGCACGCGGACATGTACGGCGGCTTTCCCACCGAACCGGAGGATGCGGGGGCGGATCTCGGCGTGGTCTTCTTCCACAACGCCGGCTACAGCACCGCCTGCGGCCACGGAACGATCGCGCTGGTGACATGGGCTATCGACACCGGCATGGTGCGGCTCCCGCGCGAGCGTCCCTGCGTCGTCGTCGACGTCCCCTCGGGTCGGATCGAGACCACGGTCGAGATGGCGGACGGGCGGGTCACGGGAGTGCGTTTCCGCAACGTCCCCAGCTTCGTGCTCGAGGAGCGCGTTGCCGTGGAGACCACGTCCGGCCGTGTGGAGGCGGCGATCGCCTTCGGCGGCGCCTTCTACGCCATCGTGGACAGCCTGGCGCTGGCCATCCCGGTGCAGCCGGCGCACCTCGATCGCTTCATCACCCTGGGGCGCGAGGTCAAGGCGGCCATCGAGTCGAGCCGGGAGGTGATGCACCCGCTGCAGCCGGAGCTGCGCGGGATCTACGGCGTGATCTTCACCGAGGGGAATCGCAACGTGACCGTCTTCGCCGACGGCGAGGTCGACCGCTCACCCTGCGGCAGCGGCACCTCGGCCCGGCTGGCGTTGCTCGACCGGTCGGGCGAACTGCCCCGCGGCTCGATCTTGATGCACGAGAGCATCATCGGTACCCGCTTCTCGGCCCAGGTGGTTGGCGAGACCGAGGTTGCCCGGATCCCGGCCGTGATCACCGAGGTGGAAGGGAGCGCCTACCGCACCGGCGACCACCATTTCGTTCTCGATCCGCGCGATCCCCTCCATACCGGTTTCCTCGTCCGCTGAGCGGCTTGACCCCACCCCCTGACGGTCCTATAGTTAGCTATCGTTACACCGCTCTGGCCCAATTCCGGCCGGCGAGTTCGGGGGGATATTGATTGCGGCGGGGGGTCCGCCGAGGAGGTATCTGTGACAGCAAATCGGAAGCCTCGCACGTTCACTTTGCGTCGCGCCTGCCTGGGGGCGGTCGCCGTCATGGGCGCGCTCTTCGTCCCGCTCGCCGGGAGCCCGCTCTCGGCCTACGCGGCCGGGTCGCCCGACCCGGTGGTCCTGAGCGACACCTCACCCGGCCCGATCACCTGGACCAGCGACAGCTTCCCGGGCGGCGCCAACGTCACCAATACCAACGGGGACAATTGCTTCGATTCGACCGGGCATCCCAATCCCTACACGCCGACTGGTCCCAACGCCTGCGAGGTCTTCACGCTTACCGTCAATCTCTCCTCGGCCACCTTCTGGTCCACCCATAGCGGAGGCGTCAGCTTCCATTCCGACGAGGGTGCCAACGACTTCGACTTCTACGTCTACCTGAAGAACAGCGACGGCACCAAGGGCGCCCTGGTGACCTCCCAGGGCGCGGTTGGCGGCACGGGCGGGGTCGAGAACTTCACGATCGACAAGGCGCAGGGCGACTATTACGTTGCCGCGGCCGCCTTTGCCACCGTAACCTTCACGACCGGCACCTTCACCTTCTTCCTGGGCCCGTCCATCCCCAATACGCCGCCGGTGGTCACGAACCCGCCTGGCTTCGCCAGCGCCCGCGCCAGCCACGACATCTTCACCTCGCACTCCGAGCCGCACGTCGTCATGAACCCGCTCAACCACTCCAACCTGGTGGCCGGCTCCAAGATGTACGTCAACAACAAGCACTACCTGTTCCGGATCGGCATGTACAGCTCCTTCGACGGCGGCCAGACCTGGAGCGACGCGGGCCACCTGCCGGTGCCGACCTGCCCAGCGACGAGCCTATGCTCACCGCCACCAGACACCACGCCGTCTGCATGCGCCGGCGATGGACCGTTCTCCTCAGCCTGTCTGTTCACGACCAGCGACATCTGGCTGACTTTCGACGACGAGGGCAACGCCTACGGCATCGTCCTGGTCTCGCCGTCGTCCAACGTGGGCACCGGCTGGGAGATGTGGATGTACAAGTCCACCGATGGCGGCCGCACCTGGCCGCTGTCGAACATGCGCGTGATTCACAACCACAACGACCACAACCTGAGCAACTTCTTCCTCGACGACAAGGACGCGATCGCGCTCGACAACTACACCCTGGCCGGCACGGGTCTCACCACAGGAACGAACCGACCGCGCGACGGCCACATCGGTAACGTCTACGCGTGCTGGGGCCTCGACGGCACCGTGGTCCCGACGCAGAACCAGGTGTTCAGCCGGTCGCTGGACGGGGGCAACACCTGGAGCCAGGCGGTGATCATCTCGGGCGCCACGAACGCGAGGGAGATCGGGTGCCAGATCGCGGTGGCACCGTCGGGACGCGTGTACGTCTCGTTCTTCGTATACGCCCTGACGTCTCCGGCAGAGGCCCCATACGTGACGGGCATCGGCCAGTACCTGACCTGGTCCGACGACCACGGAGTGACCTTCACCACGCCGATCAAGGTCGCGGCCGTAAACCCCCTGCCGAACCACCTGCAGGCGGCCGACAATTTCCGCAACCTGTCGCTGCCCGCGATGGCTGTCTCCCCCGCCGACAGCTCCGTCTACGTCACCTGGGCCGACGAGCACACCAACGCCAGCGGCCAGGACGCCGACATCCTGATCGTCAAGGGCACGCCGGTGGCCGGTGTCCCGGTCTTCGGCAGCCCGGTTCGCGTCAACCAGGACCCGGTCGGCAACGGCAAGGACCAGTTCCAGCCGCAGATCGCCATCACGGCATCGGGCCAGGTCAACGTCAGCTACTTCGACCGTCGCAACGATCCCAACGACTTCTTCATCGACACCTACCTCTCTCGCTCGAACAATGGCGGCGCCACCTGGGCCGACACACGCGTCACGCAGGCCATGTCGGATCCGAGGATCAACCCGCCGATCGACGGGGCGGGCAACTACTTCTACGGCGATTACCAGGGACTGGTCGCAGACGACACGTGCGCCATCCCCTTCTGGAACGACACTCACCTCGCCAACCTGGCGACGACCGATCCCAACTACTCGCAGTGGCAGGAGGTGTTCTCGGCCCGCATTCCCAACGGCAAGAAGTGCAAGTGAGATGACGACGATTTGATCGTTAGGGTCTCTGGACGCACGAGAGCCTCGCGCCGCGATGGCGCGAGGCTCTCCGCTTTCTAGGCTCCGGCCTGAGGCGATCTGAACGCCGGTCGCCCGCGCCCGTGTAGCATGTTGGCGGGATGAGCGAAAGCGCAGCTCATGTCCGTGCTGTGAGAACTGGACGCCTCGACCGGCTGCAGGTCGCCCAACTGATCGCAGCCACCCTAGCTCAATTGCCTGACGTGACCGCTGTGTGTCTCTATGGATCGGTCGCACGCGGCGACGCAACGGAGGACAGCGACCTGGACCTTTTGGTAGTCGCTGACAGCGGGCGAGTATCCAATCGCCAGCTTCGGGATATGGTGCCGGACGCCTTCAAGTGGGCGCGTCCAGCGCCAGTCCTGTACACGGTGGCGGAATTTGATCTCTTGCTCGCCTCGGGTGCGTCCTTCCTCGCCCACGTCCTCCGGGAGGGCAGGATCCTCTTCGACCGGCACGGCGCGATGCGAAGTGCATTCGCCGCCCAGGCACAGACCCCCCTGGATCTCGAACCGGAACTCACCTTCCAGCTCGGGCGCCTGCACTCATTCGAGGACACCTCGCAGTTCAACGGTGAGTTTCTTTTCTGCCTAGCGCACCTTTACGCAATCGGCAAGGCAATCGTGATGATCGTGCTCGAGAAACGCGGTAGGCCTGAATACAACA
>Ga0209577_10001621_pt1 | contig 22228 bp, 21 predicted proteins | sample GraSoiAngelo_109_FD_185874 | JGI IMG/M metagenome (GOLD analysis project Ga0209577, IMG submission 185874) | Grasslands soil microbial communities from the Angelo Coastal Reserve, California, USA - 14_0903_12_20cm (SPAdes) (version 2) | ecosystem: Environmental > Terrestrial > Soil > Grasslands...
GGTCTCGCCGACGACGAGATGGGCGGCGATCTCGCCGTTGCTGAGCCCTCGCGCCACCAGCCGGAGCACCTCGAGCTCCCGCTCGGTGAGCTCGTCCAGCAGCGCGGGGGCGCGCGCGCCCGCGGCCGCGCCCGCGGCAGGGAGCCGCTGCACGACCCGGTCGAGCAGGGTGCGGGTCACCGCCGGGGAGAGCAGCGCCTCGCCGGCGGCGACCACCCGCACCGCGCGCACCAGCTCCTCGGGCGGAGCGTCCTTGAGGAGGAAGCCGCTCGCCCCGGCGCGGAGCGCCTCGACGACGTACTCGTCGAGGTTGAAGGTGGTCAGGATGAGCACGCGGTGGCCGGCGAGCCGCCGGGTCGCCTCGACCCCGTCCATCCGCGGCATCCGGATGTCCATCAGGATGACGTCGGGGCGGTGGCGCCGCGCCAGCTCCACCGCCTCGACCCCGTCGGCGGCCTCGGCGACCACCCGCAGGTCGGGCTGGGCCTCGAGGATCATCCGGAAGCCGGCGCGCATCAGCCCCTGGTCGTCGGCGATGAGCAGCCGCAGCGTCGGGGCGTCGCTCACCCCTGCAGGGTAGCGGGGCCGCCGAGGGGGAGCACGGCGCGCACCGCGAAGCCGCCCCCGGGGACGGCGCCGGCGACGAGCTCGCCGCCGAAGAGGGCGACCCGCTCGCGCATGCCGATCAGCCCGTGGCCCCCGGAGGGCGGCGCCGCGCTCCCCCGGCCGCTGTCGGACACCCGCACCTCGAGGGCGTCGGGCCGGTAGCGGAGCAGCACCCGCGCCTCGGTGGGGCCGGCGTGGCGCAGGGTGTTGGTGAGCGCCTCCTGGACGATCCGGTAGGCCGAGAGGTCGACCCCCGGGGGCAGCGGTCGCGCGGTGCCCTCGACGCGGAGCTCGACCGGCAGCCCGGCACCGCGCGCCTGCTCGATGAGCGGGCCGAGGTCCGCGATCCCCGGCTGCGGCGCTCGCCCGGCGCCGTCGGCGGTGTCCTCGAGGCGGAGCACTCCGAGCATGTGGCGCATCTCCGCGAGCGCCTCGCGCCCGGTGCGCGCCATCGACTCGAGCACCGGCCGGGAGGGATGCGCGGCGTCGACGGTCTCGCGCACCGCGCCCGCCTGCACCACCATGAGGCTGACGTGGTGGGCGACGACGTCGTGGAGCTCGCGGGCGATGCGCACCCGCTCCTCGGCGACCGCCTGGCGGGCGAGCAGCCGGCGCTCGTGGCTCAGCCGCTCCGCGGTCTCGCGCAGCTGCTCGACGTAGTCGCGGCGGGTTCGCACCCAGAGCCCGACCGCGCAGGCGGCGGCCGGGGTGGCGATCCGGGACACCGCGCCCGGGATGGTGACGGCGACGTGTGCCAGCTCCATCTCGGTGAAGAGGGCGAGCGACGCCACCGCCGCGGCGAGCAGCGCGGTGCGGTGGCTGCACCGCGTGGCGACGGTGTAGACCGCCACCATCATCGGCAGTCCCGCGGCCGCCGGGTCGTGGAACGCGCCCTCGGCGAGCACCGCGGCGATCTCGACGCCGAGCACCGGCACCGGCCAGCGGCGCCGCCACGCCAGCGGGAGGGTGGTGAGCAGCGTCTCGGCGACGAGCCGCTGCCAGTGCAGCGTCCCGCCGTGCTCGACCCGGTTCTCGGGGAACAGGCCGCCGCCGATGAGGACGGTGAGGAGGATCGCGAGGCCGGCGTCCACGATGCGTTCGGGCGGCCGAAACCGGCTGGGGACCAGTGTCGGCCGCCCGGGGATGTCGCTCACGGCGTCGAGGGTAGGCTCCTAGGCGTCGATGGTGCGGGTGCGGAAGGCCCCGGCGGCGAGGGCGACGATCGCCCAGCAGACGACGACCGCGATCGCGGCGGCCACCGACATGGGGAGGAGATCCGGCTTGAGGCTGTCGATCGCGGTCGAGTTGAGCGCCTTGCGGACGTCGCCGAGGAAGCTGAAGTGCTGGAGGAGGCGGGCGCCGATCAGCTCCCAGGCGAGCAGGACGCCGATGGTGGTCGCCCGGGTGCCGAGCACCGAGGCGAGGCCGATGGCGAGGATCAGCTCGAGGACGGTGCCGGCGAGCACCCAGCCGCCGTACTGCGCGATCAGCGTCGCGCTGGGGACGGGGTCGCTGCCGGCGAGGACGATCGAGGCCACGGTGGCGAGGACGAAGGCGCCGAGGATCAGCGGCAGCTGGAGCAGCAGCGCGCCGGGGACGCGGACGAGGAACAGTGTGATCCGGGATCGGCCGCTGCTCGCCATGTCGCGGAACACCCCGGCGCCGAGGTCGCCGGCGCCGGCGCTGGCGCCGATCATGATCGAGGCCACCCCGCCGAGGCCGATGAGCGCCTCCATCGAGCCGGTGAAGTTCTTCACTCCTCCGGCCGGACCGTAGTGGCCGGGGTCGTTGAGGTGGAGGATCACCAGGGTGGTGAAGGCGGCGACCATCGTCCCGCTGGTGAGCACGAGCGACCACCAGAAGATGCCGCGCCGCCGGCGCAGCTTGAGGAACTCGGCGGAGATCATGCTCCGGGCCATGTTCGCGGTCATCAGGCGGCTCCCAGGCGCGAGGTGAGCTCGAGGAATCGCTCCTCGAGGGAGAGACGGGAGGCCTCGAGGCGGTGCACGGCGATGCCGCGCTCCACCAGGGCCCGGTTGACGCCGGCGGCCGAGGCGCCGCTCGTGAGCGACACCCGCAGGGTGCCGTCGCTGCTCTGGGCGACCGCCGTCACCGTGGGCAGGCTGCCGAGCAGCGCGGTGGCGAGGGCGAGGTCGTCGCAGCCGATGAGCAGCGCGTTGTCCTGGGGGCCGATCGTCTCCGCCAGAGTGCCCTGGGTGACGATCCGGCCGAGATCGATGATGGCGACGCCGTCGCAGGTGCGCTCCACCTCGTCGAGGAGGTGGGAGGAGAGCAGCACCGTCCGGCCCTCGTCGACGAAGCTGCGGATGAGCCCGCGCATCTCGAGGATGCCGGCGGGGTCGAGGCCGTTCATCGGCTCGTCGAGGATGAGCAGCTCGGGGTCGACGAGCAGGCAGCGGGCGATGCCGAGCCGCTGGCGCATTCCCATCGAGTAGCCGCCGACCCGATCGCGTGCCCGGTCGGCGAGCCCGACCCGGGCGAGCGCCGCGTCGATCCGGCCCTCGGCCTCGGCGCCGCGCGGGGCGGCGGCGACGACGAGGTTCTCGCGGCCGGTCAGGTGCGGGTGGAACCGGGGCTCCTCGACGATGGCCCCCACCCGCGCCAGCGCCGCGGCGCGCTCGGCGGGAAGGGGATGGCCGAGCAGGCGCATCTCGCCGGCGCTGGCGGGAACCAGGCCGAGGAGCACCCGGATGAGCGTGGTCTTGCCGGCGCCGTTGGGCCCCAGGAACCCGAAGGCGCAGCCACGGGGGACGCGGAGGTCGACGTCCTGGAGGACGGTGCGAGCCCCGAAGCGCTTGGTGACGCCCCGGATGTCGACGACCAGGTCGTCCGACCGGGAGGGGGTGGAGGTGTTCATGCCCGTCACTCTGGGCCCGGCCCCGGCCGCGGTCGTCCCTCCGTGGAGTGATCTTCGAGCCGCCCCCTCCTCCGCGAGGATGAGGTCCCTACTCGCGGACGGCGACGAGCATCGCGTAGCCGGCGACGCCGTCGCGCACCGCGGCGGCGGCCTGGGCGCAGAGGTCGAGCGCGCGGTCGAGGTCGACCGAGGCGAGCGCGGGCACCGTGCTGCGGATCATCCGCAGGGCGCGCAGCCGGGCCTCGATCTCCTCGACCATCCGCGCCAGGGCGGCGTCGTGGCGCTCGGTGTGCACGGTGCGCAGGCCCGCGCCGGCGAGGAGGGCGGAGTACTCCTCGAGCGGGCGCGCGCCGGCGAGGCAGGCGACCCAGCCGGCGAGCCCGGCGAGCTCACCGCTCAGCCCCCCGGCGGTGACGGTGACGTCGGTGATCCCCAGCCGGCCCCCGGGGCGCAGCACCCGGGCGAGCTCGGTCGCCGCGGTGGGCTTGTCGGGGAAGGTGCAGAAGGCGCACTCGCAGACCGCCGCGTCGAAGACGCCGTCGCCGAAGGGCAGGCGCTCGGCGTCGCCGAGGTGGAAGCGCACCCGCGAGCCGAGGCCGGCCTCGAGCGCGGCGGCGTTGGCATGGTCGACGCTGCTCGGCGAGAGGTCGACGCCGTCCACCTCGACGGGGTGGTCGGCGGCGATGAGCAGCGCGCTCGCCCCCGGGCCGGCGGCGACGTCGAGGACGCGGTTCCCGTCGCGCAGCCCGAGGTGTCCGAGCAGCGCCCGGGTGAGCGCGAGGCCGCCGGGGTGGTAGCTCTCGCCGAGCACCATGGCGACGACGTCGCCGGACCAGGCGACGGCGCAGCAGCTCTTGGCGAGCTCCGCGGCCGGGTCGGCGGCGGTCACCGCAGCCGCCTCGCGGACCGTGACCCGTGGCGGGTGGTCTCGAGCATCGCCTGCAGCGGGGTCGCATTCGGCACCACGGTGGCGACGCCGACGCCGGTCATCCGCTCGCGCACCTGCTCGCGGTAGCCCACCGAGTTGTAGGCGCAGAACGGGATCAGCCGCCCGTCGGGGGTGATCTCCTCGACGCAGCACTTCATCAGCTGCTTCACGTTGAGCGTGTAGGGATCCTGGAAGTCCTGGATGATGATCATGAAGGCCTTCTGGGCGAGGTCGCGCAGCGCCGCGGGGATGTCGATGCCGCAGGTGGCGCACTCCAGCTGCTCGGCGATCTGCGGCGTGCCCGGCACCGCGGACGCGCTGTAGAGCCGCTCGAGCGCGGTGCGCACCCGCATGTCCGGCATCACCCGGTTGGTGACGTAGTCGAGGTGGTCCTCGGGGTTCACGAGGCGGGAGATGGGCAGCACCTCGCCGCCGTCGACGAGGCAGTAGCTGATCGAGCGGCAGGTGGGAAAGCAGCAGGGCACCGGGAAGAAGTCGTCGCTGCGGAACCACTCCGGGACCTGCTCGGCGATGAGGTGGATGACGTCGGAGTTCGTGAGCCGGGTCAGCGGATCGAACTCGAGGTGGCGTCCCGAGTGGGTCACGGGCTGGAACGCGATGGCGCGCACCGCCGGATGCCCGACGCCGAAGCGGACGATGTCGCCGACCTCGTCCTCGTTCATCCCCCGCTCGAGCGCCGCGGCGAGGGTGACCGCCACCCCGGCGGCGGCGCAGTTGTCGAGGGCGCGCCGCTTGTGCTCGCGCAGGTCGCGGCCACGGATCTTGCGGTGGGTGCGCTCGCGCAGGCCGTCGAACTGCAGGTACACGCTGACCCGCAGCTCGGCGAGCCGCCGGACGAACGCGGGGTCGGTGGCGAGGCGGATGCCGTTGGTGTTGAGGGTCACCGTCCGGATCGGCTTGGTCCTGCAGAGCTCGACGATCTCGACGATCTGCGGATGGACGGTCGGCTCGCCGCCGCTGAGCATGACCACCTCGGCCTCGCCCTCGCTGGCGACGAAGACGTCGAGCATGCGGTCGACCTGCTCGAGGCTCAGCGAGTAGCCGTCGGGCTGGTGGCCGGAGTCGGCGAAGCAGATCGGGCAGTCGAGGTTGCAGTGGGTGTTGACCTCGATGATCCCGAGGCAGGCGTGCTGCTTGTGCTCCGGGCAGAGGCCGCAGTCGAGCGGGCAGCCGTCGACGACCTCGGTCTGGAGCTGGAGCGGGATGGTGCCCGGCCTGTTGAAGCGCACCGAGTCGAAGTACATCCTGGCGTCGCCGTAGACGAGCGCCTCGAACTCGCCGTGCTCGCGGCAGCGCTTGCGCAGGTACACCCGGTCGTCGCGGACGTTCACCTGCGCGTCGATCACCGCCTTGCACACCGGGCAGATGCTCCTGGTGAGCTCGACGAAGACCTCGTCGCGGTCGACCTTGATCACCGCCCCAGCCTAGCTCGCGGTGACGGCGCGATGGCGGTCTGTCACGGTTCGGTGGTCACCGCAAGGAACCGCGTCCTCCGGACGTTCCGGTCGTGTCGGGGTCCCCCCTCTGCCCCGGCGGACCCAGGTGGGGTCGCGCCCACCGAGGAACTCCCATGACCTCCATGTCCCCCGGCCGGCTGGCCATCGTGGTCGTCACCGCCGCCGCGTGCGGTGCCGGCAGCGCCCTGCTGCTCACCTCGAGCTCCGGCGGCGTGGTCGCCAACTCCAGCTCTCGTCCGTCGGTCGCGGGCGGCAGCGACGCCGGCGGCATCGGCGGCAACGGCTCCTCGGGCGGCTCGCAGCCCGCGGGCGGCGCCGTGCTCGCCGGCTCCGCGCAGGACGGATCCTCCCGGTCGACGGTGGTGGCGTCCGCGGCGGCACAGCCCGCGGCGGGGACGAGCGTCACCGTGAGCGGCCAGGGCGTGAACGCGGGCGACGGCTCGAGCCTGCTCGGCCCGGTGGATCCCATCCCCGCCGCCGGCCTGCCCTCCGTGACCCTGCTCACCACCCTGCAGTCGGGGCTGACCTCGGTCGCGGGCGGCGCCCTCTCCACCGTCACCTCGACCGCCGCACCGGTGGTCGGCGCCGTGACCGGCCTGCTCCACGGGACCGGCGCCGCGGTCCAGGCCGGCGGCGCGACCGCCTCGGCGAGCCCGAACACCGTCGTGGTGACCACCCCGTCCCCGGCACCGGCGCCGGCGCCGGTGCTGCCCGCGCTGCCGCCGGTGTCCTCGCTCACCGGGGCGATCGACAGCACGGCGACCTCCACCGGCGGCGTGCTGGCGAGCCCCAGCCCGGCCCCGACCACCCTGGGCTGCCTGCCGCTGCTCGGCTGCCTGGGGCGGTAGTCGACCCGGGGACGGGGCGGGCGCGGAGGGGGCGCCCGTCCCATCCCCGGAGTCCGATTCGGTAGTCCTTGCTCGTTGGTTAAGACTTGCTTAACCACTCTCTCCACGTCGTTTCCACAGACTTCGCCCACTTTTCCACGTCGGCGGGCCCCGGGGTGGGGGGCCGGGCGGGCCGATGCGAACTCTCGACCTGGAGGGACGTGGACCATGAGCCGGCGGCACGTGTCGGCGGACGAGCCGGGGTGGACCTGGGAGTACGGGTGGAACCCGTCGCGCGGGACCTTCTACGCGCGGCTGCTCGCCGGGGAGGGGGCGGCGAGGCACGAGCTCGCCCATTTCGGCAGCCGGGTCGGCGAGATCCGCACCAGCGACGCGCTCATGTACCTGATGGGCGTCCGCCTCCCCACCGACAGGATCACGGTTCTCGAGCACGATCAGCTCACCGACTCCGAGGAGGTCGAGGCGGTCGCGTCCGGCCCGCGCTGTGGCCTTCGCAGACCACGGAGCACGCACGCGAGGCGGCTGGGGGAACGCCCGTTTCCTCGCCGGACCTTAATCGGGGGTTAGCCTGACGCGCGTGCATCGCGCGCACACTGAGTTGACATGGCAGGAGGAAGGGCTCCCGACACCCGCGGATCCGCCGAGTCGCGACCCGCGTGGATCGTGCAGCTCCGTCCCTCGGCCACCGTCGAGGTCCGCGCGGCCGGCGGTGTCGTCTGGCGGCCCATCCACGGCGGCGAGCGCGTCTACGCGATCGTCCACCGCCCCGCGTACGACGACTGGACCCTCCCCAAGGGCAAGCTCATGGCCGGCGAGAGCGAGCTCGAGGGCGCGCTCCGCGAGGTGGAGGAGGAGACCGGCATGAGCTGCCGCGTCGACCGCCCCCTCGGCACCACCAGCTACATCGACCGCAAGGGCCGGCCCAAGGTCGTCGTGTACTGGCTGATGCAGGCGACCGGCGGGGTCTTCGAGCCCGGCGAGGAGATCGACGAGGTCCGCTGGCTGCCGCTCGGCGAGGTCGTCGAGCTGCTCAGCTATCCCCGCGACCGCACCCTCCTCGGTGGCCTGCTCGCCGAGCGCCACGAGAGCGAGACCCTCGAGGCCGTCCTCCGCTAGTCCTGGAACCAGGCGCGCAGGCGGCGGTCGGTGGCGCCCTTCCACGCATTGGGGAACGCCTGGCGCGCCTCCTCGGCGGCCTGCCGCTCCAGCGCCCAGAGCTGGCCCGCGGCGAAGGGATGGCCGCTGCCGGGACCGTTCTCGTGCAGCCAGTCGGCGGCGATCACCGCGTCCTGGTGCTCGCCGAGCACGGTCTGCAGCCGGGTCACCGCGGCGGCGAAGCGACCGGCGCGGGGGCCCATCACCGGGGCGACCGCCTCGGTCGCGTAGCGCACCCGCTTGGCGCGGATGCGCAGCGCGTGGAGCTCCCCGTCGGGACTGTGGACGTCGAGCCTGCGGCCGTCGCGCCAGAGCTTGCCCCAGGGGAGGGCGACGAGCGCGGGCAGCACCTTGCGCGCCGGCCCGTCGGCCTCGGTGGTGAGTGCGGGGTGGTGCGCCGCATCGACGAGCCGGTCGAGGAGGGCGACGTAGCGCGGCTCGCGGAGCGAGGTGAGCAGGCCGCCGTGGGCGCCGTCGACGGCGGTGACGAGCCGGTCGGCGACGTGGCGTCCCTCCTCGACGTCCGCCGCGGGGAGCCGGGCCGCGGTCGCCTGGAGGCGCTCGGCGAGGACCTCGGCGTCGCGCACCGTCCCCAGCTCGGCGGCGAGCCAGCGCAGCTCCTCGCTCAGCGACGACGCCCACCGCTCGTCCACGAGCGGGGCGAAGGTGCGCAGGTCCGAGCGCAGCCGCCGGGTGGCGACCCGCGCCTGGTGGACGTCCTCGGGCTCGCCCCCGAGCCGCACCCCGGGGTCGTGGCGCAGCAGCCGGGCCACCGACGCGGCGATCGCGCGTCGCACCACCGCCCCTGCGGAGACGGCGCCGTTCAGCGACTCCGGCACCACCTCGGGTGGGGCGAGGGCGGTGTCGCCGAGGGCGCGGACCAGCTTCGGGGTGGGATCGGCGGCGCCGGCGCCGCCGGAGCGGAGCCGCTCGACGATCGCTGCGAGCAGCTCGTCGCTGCCGGCCTCGGCCATCTCCACCTCGAGCTCGCGGAAGCGGCTCGTCACCTTCCGGCCGCGGTGCACGGAGACGTCGTCGTCGTCGATCTCGGCGAGGAGCCGGCCGTCGGCGCTGAGCACCGACACCGCGCGCCGCACCGTGCGCATCCGCACCACCGGGGCCACGTCGGCGGTGCGCACGTAGGCGCGCACGAGGTCGAGCGCCGCCTCCGGAGGCGTGGTCGGGGGCCCGGGGAAGTTGTGCTCGTCGCGCACCAGCAGCGCCGAGTCCTCGACCTTGGGCAGCTTCACCGTCCACCCCTCGCCGGCGCGGTGACGCAGGGTGCAGCCCCAGCGGATCAGCCGCATGTCCGCGGTGTCCCAGTAGACGGTGGTGAGGCGGCGCTCGTCGGTGGCGGTGACGACGACGTCCCGGGCGACCGAGCCGAGGTCGAGGAGCTGGAAGTCGGGCGGCGCCGCCATCTTGAGCTCGCGCTCGCGGTGCACCGACGGAGGGCTCACGCCTCGGCACCGAGCGCGCGGGCGGCGTCCGCGTCGCGCAGCTCCGCGCCGGCGCGGGCCATCTCGGCGAGGCGCTGCTGGGCGTTGACCCCGCTGCGCCGCGTCACCGGGTGCCACCCTCCCTCGGAGTCGAGCGTCCAGGCGCGGACGTCGTCGGCGAGGAGCACGTCGACGATCGCGCTCAGCCGCTCCTGCAGGCCGGGGTCGGTGACCGGCACCAGCGCCTCGACCCGGCCGTCGAGATTGCGGCTCATCATGTCGGCGGAGCCGATGAACCAGTCGGCGGCGCCGTTCTCGCCGAAGCGCCAGATCCGCGAGTGCTCGAGCCAGCGGCCGACGATGGAGCGCACCCGGATGTTCTCCGACATCCCCTTCACCCCGGGGCGCACCCCGCAGGCGCTGCGCACCACGAGGTCGATCTCGGCCCCGGCCGTGGAGGCCGCGTAGAGGGCCTCGACCACCTCGGGGTCGACGAGGTGGTTGAGCTTCATGAAGATCCGGCCGCGGCGGCGGGTCTCGCGATGGATGAGCTCGACCAGCCGGGGGCGCAGCGTGGTCGGAGCCACGAGCAGCTTGCGGAAACGGCGCTGGCGGCTGTACCCGGTGAGGTAGTTGAAGAGGTCGGTGAGGTCGGCGCCGAGCTCGGGGTCGCAGCTGAGCAGCCCGAGGTCCTCGTAGAGGCGGGCGGTCTGCTGGTTGTAGTTCCCGGTGCCGACGTGGCAGTAGCGGCGGATGCCTCCGGCCTCGCGGCGCACCACGAGCGCGGTCTTGGCATGGGTCTTCAGTCCCACCAGCCCGTACACGACGTGCACCCCCGACTGCTCGAGCACCCGGGCCCAGGCGATGTTCGTCGCCTCGTCGAAGCGTGCGGTGAGCTCGACGAGCGCCACCACCTGCTTGCCCGCCTCGGCGGCGGCGACGAGGGCCTGCACGATCGGGCTGTCCGGCCCGGAGGTGCGGTAGAGGGTCTGCTTGATCGCGAGCACGTCGGGGTCGCGCGCCGCCTGCTCGATGAAGGCCTCGACCGAGGTCGAGAAGGAGTCGTAGGGGAAGTGGACGAGGACGTCGCCGCCGGCGATGACCTTGAAGAGGTCGGGCGGGCCCTCGTGGGCGGCGCCGAGCCGGACCTGGGTGGCCGGCTTGAAGGGCGGGTCGTGGAGGTCGGGGCGGTCGAGGCGGTGCAGCGCCCACAGGCCGCCGAGGTCGAGCGGGCCGTCGACGCGGTAGACCGCCTCCTCGCCGATCTCGAGCTCGCGCATCAGCAGGTTGAGCACCTCGCCGTCCATCGTCGTGTCGATCTCCAGGCGCACCACCCGCGGTGACCGCCGGCGCATCCGCAGGATCGCCTCGACGGCGGTGAGGAGGTCCTCGGCCTCCTCCTCCTCGAGGGCGAAGTCGGCGTTGCGGGTGACCCGGAAGGGGTGGTGCCCGAGGATCCGCATCCCCGGGAAGAGCTGCTCGAGGTGGGCGGCGATGAGCTGCTCGAGGGGGACGAAGCGCTCGCCGTCGGGCATGATCACGAAGCGGGGGAGCAGCTGCGGGACCTTGACCCGGGCGATCCGCGTCGCCGCGGCGTCGGGGTCGCCGACCACCACCGCGAGGTTGAGCGAGAGGTTGCTGATGTAGGGGAAGGGGTGCGCGGGGTCGACGGCGAGCGGGGTGAGCACCGGGAAGACCTGCTCCTCGAACACCCGGTCGAGGTGGGCCCGGTCGTCGTCGTCGAGCGAGCTGTAGTCGGAGAATCGCAGGCCGGCGGCCTCGAGCTGGGCGGCGACCTCGTGGAAGACCGCGATCTGCCGGACGACGAGCCGGAGCACGCGCTCGCGGATCGCCTCGAGCTGGACGCCGACCGACATCCCGTCGGGGGAGAGGGTGAGCAGACCGGCGTGGCGCTCGATGAGCCCGCCCACTCGCACCTGGAAGAACTCGTCGAGGTTGCTGCTGAAGATGGCCAGAAACTTGGCGCGTTCGAGCAGCGGAAGGGCGGTCTCCTCGGCGAGCGCCAGCACCCGGGCGTTGAAGTCGAGCCAGCTGAGGTGGCGGTTCAGATACCGCCCGCCCTTGGGCGCGACGACCGTGAAGGACCGCGCCGGCTCGGCGCCCTCGGACTCGTCCTCGTCCGGGCGCCTGGAGGCTCCGTGCACCACGCTCAGGGAATCGGTGCCGTCGGTCCCCTCGCTCACCTGGTCCGGACGATCCTCACGCGGGCCGTCCGCGGCGCGGCGCGGGCGGCTTGGGCGCCGCGGACGCGGACGCTCCGTCGGCCGCGGCGGTCCGGCGCCGGGTCGTGGTGGTGCGGGTGCGCGCCGGCGCCGGGGCGGCGGTGGCCGCGGTCGCGGCGGACGCGCGCGGGGCACGGGGACGCCGCGCGGTCGTGGCGCGACGCGCGGCGGCGGCCTTGGGCGGGGTGGCGACGGCTGTGGTCGCGGCGACCGGCCGCGCCGCGGAGGCCGCGGCGCTGCCGTTGGCGGCGGCGTCCGCGCCCTTGCGGTTCGCCTTGGCCTCGGCGCGCGCGGCCACCCGGGCCACCGCCTCGCCGAGCGCCTTCTCCGCCTCGTGGAGCGCGGCGGCGAGCTCGCGCACCCGGCGCTGAGCGCGCTCGGCGCGCGCCGCGAGCTTCTCGTGAGCGGCGCGCTTCCTGCCCACCCGGCGCTCGAGGGCCTCGATTCGATCCTTGAGCTTCGCCACGGTGACATCCTCGTGCTGTTCTGCTCGTCGCTGAATCCGCGAGTCCGCGCAGGCATCGGCGCCACACGCTGCAGTGTGCGCCACCCCGCGCGATTCCCGCGTCGATCGATTGGGATAGGCAGTATAGCTGACGCACTTGTCACTCGAAAACACACCGGCTCGCGGTGGGCCTCCCGGAAGGCCCGGACCTGCGAGTGGTCCGGGCCCAGGGGGGAGGGTTCGGGAACGGCGACGGACGTGGCGAGGCCGGCCACTCCCGGGCACCCTGGTTCTTCACCGGGTCGGGCAGTCCGCGGAGGGTGCCCGCGCGGGTTTCAGAGTGCCCGATCCGCGGCGAACGGCGGGCGTCCACTGGTTTAAGATCCGGGGGGAATCGACGGCCCAACCCTTCTTCCTAATCGATCCTTAACGAACGGATCGACCGTCGTTCACCGTCCGGACGGCAGGATGGTTCGGAGCCCTTGGCAGGTCCGGTCGGTGGCAGGGGAGGTGGGGCGCGATGGCCAAACGGGTCCTGGTCGCGATCGCCGACGACGGCGGGCGCGGGGCCCTGCGCGCCGCGCTCTCGGAGGAGGGCTACGCCGTCGCCGAGGCGTCGAGCGGCGCCGAGACGGTCGACGTCGCCCACCGCCTCCAGCCCGACGCGCTCGTCCTCGACGGCCGCTTCGCGGACACGACCGCACCCGAGCTGGTGGCCGCGCTCCGCCAGGAGACGACCGCTCCCATCCTGGTGCTGACCGGGGAGGACGACTCCGCCGAGCAGCTCGGCTGCCTGCGCGCCGGCGCCGACGTCTGCGTCACCCGGCCGTACTCGCTCCGCGAGGTGCAGGCGCGGGTGCTGGCGCTGATCCGCCGCGTCGACCTCAGCAACGGCCGCGGCCAGGGTGGCGCCGAGGTCGAGCACCTCGGCGACTTCCGCCTCGACCGCGCGGCGCGCACCGTGCACGTCGCCGGGGCGGAGGTCGAGCTGACCCTCAAGGAGTTCGACCTGCTCTCCTTCCTGCTCGCCCACGCCGGCCGGGTGCAGTCGCGTGAGCGCATCCTCGAGCAGGTGTGGGGCAACGCCCTCGGCGACCGCCGCACCGTCAACGTCCACGTGCGCTGGCTGCGCGAGAAGCTGGGCCAGTTCGAGGGCGTCCCCCTGCGGATCACCACCGTCACCCGCGCCGGCTACCGCCTCGATCGCCTCGAGGGTCAGTTGACGGCCGCGGTCGGCGGCGGCCTCAGCCCCGCCGGCGTCCCGTCGTCATCGTCCCCGCGCCCCTGAACGCGGGGAGGAGGACCACGAAGCTCGCGCCCCGGCCGGGGGTCGACTCCACCGCGATCCTGCCGCCGTGCGCCTCGACGGTGTGGCGGGCGATCGCCAGCCCCAGCCCGCTGCCCTCGCCCTCGCGCCGCCGCGAGCGATCGGCCTTGTAGAAGCGCTCGAAGACGCGGCGGAGGTCGTCGGCGGCGATGCCGCAGCCGGTGTCGGTGACGGTCAGCTCCACCATGTCGCCGTCGTCCTCGGCCCTGCGCGCCGACACCGTGATCGAGCCGCCCGGCTGGGTGAACTTGATCGCGTTGTGCACGAGGTTGCGCACCACCTGGCCGAGCCGGGTGCCGTCGCCGAAGACGTGCGGGGTGGTGGGGTCGACCTCGTAGCGCAGCTGCAGGCGGCGCTCGTCGGCGAGCGGCCGAAGCCGCTCCGCGGCGGCGACGAGCTCGGTGACCGGGGTCGGCTCCATGCGCATCGACAGCCGCCCGGACTCGATGGTGCTCAGCTCGATGAGCTCGGCGACCATCTGCCCCATGTGCGCCACCTCGAGCCCGATCCTGGAGACGAACTCGTGGGCGACGGCGCGCTCGTCGAGCGCGCCGCCGAGCAGGGTCTCGACCAGCAGCTGGATGGCGGCCACCGGGGTGCGCAGCTCGTGGGAGACGTTGGCGACGAAGTCGCGGCGCACCGTCTCCAGCCGGCGCACCCGGGTCTCGTCGCGGAGGATCACCAGCACCTCGACCGCCGACGAGGTGACCGGGTCGACGACCGGCACCGCCTGGGCGAGGATGTGGCGGACGTCGAGCGGATCACTGAGCTCGCGCTCGGCGGCGGTGCCCGAGGACAGGCAGCCGTCGACGAGAAGGGACACCCGGTAGTCGGCGACGCTCTCCTCCATGCGCAGGCCCACGGGCTCCTCGGGAAGCAGCAGGAGAGTCCGCGCCGGGGGGTTGGCGTGGAGGATCCGGTGATCGGAGTCGACGACGAGCACCCCGTCGTGCAGGCTCTCGACGAGCCGCTCGAGCAGCAGCGGCGGAATCGTCGACATCGGTCCGCCGTGCGGCGCGCTCATCGACTTCGAGCATACGAGGGGACGTCTCGCGCAACGCCGGCGTCGCCGCCTGGGTTAACCGACCCTTAAGTCGCGGATAACCCGACCATGGCTCGGCGCACCGCACCATGCAGGCAGTGACCACCGGCATCGCGGCGACGCAGGCGAGCACTCGCTGATGCCCAAGCGGATCCTCGTCGTCGAGGACGAGGCCAACATCCGGCAGACGCTGCGCTACAACCTCGTCAAGGAGGGATACGAGGTCAGCGAGGCGGGCACCGGGCCGGAGGCGCTCAACGAGGCCCGCCGCATCCGGCCCGACCTCATCCTCCTCGACCTCATGCTGCCCGAGCTCAGCGGGCTCGAGGTGTGCCGCATCCTGCGACAGGAGATGGCGACCCCGATCCTCATGCTCACCGCCAAGGGCGCGGAGATCGACAAGGTCGTCGGCCTCCACGTCGGCGCCGACGACTACGTCACCAAGCCGTTCTCGCTAACCAAGCTGATGGCGCGCATCAACGCGCTGCTCCGTCGCGTCGAGCTCAGCGGGCAGCGCAGCGGACAGCCCTCCGACGTCGAGCAGCTCGACGGTTACCGCCTCGATCGCGGCGCGCGCACCGTGCACGTCGGCGAGGAGGAGGTGCGGCTCGCCCCCAAGGAGTTCGACCTTCTCTCCTACATGCTCGCCCATCCCAACCGCGTGCACTCGCGCGAGAGCCTCATCCAGCAGGTGTGGGGCAGCAACTTCTACGGTGATCGCAAGACCGTCGACGTGCACGTGCGCTGGCTGCGCGAGAAGTTCGAGCGTTTCGAGTCCATCCCCTTCCGCATCACCACGGTGTTCGCCGTGGGATACCGACTCGACCAGATGCCGCGCACCTAGGCGCTCACTCCCCCACCGGTGCGTGAGGGGTTTCGGCACATCGCCGCACGATCTTAAAGGCCCCTTCGCCCCTCCTTGGGCGGGTGCGTGCCAGCATGCGAATGTGACCTCTGCGCTCGCGCCCCGGATCGACGTGGGGGTGGCGCACACCGCCTCAGAGCCGCTCCGGCTGCGCCTCTCCGCGTGTCCGTGGTGCGGCAGCAGGCGGCGCACCCTCGACGAGTGTCGCGGCGGCGCAGTGCGCGACAGCTGCCTGCGCTGCGGCGCCGAGCATCCCCGCGCGCTCGAGACCGAGCGCGAGCCCGCCCGCGCCGTCCCGCGGGCGGCGGCGGTGGGCGCGGCCACCCGCTGGGTGGCGCACGCCGGGCTCGCCTCCGCCCGTCCCGGGGGCGCCCCCACCCGCGAGACCCTCGCCGAGGTCCTCCGCGCCGGGGTCGACTGCGTCGAGCTCGACGTCTGCGTCACCCGCGACGGCGCCCTGGTCCTCCGCCACGACGCCCGGCTCGCCGGCGGGCGGCGGCTGTCGTCCGTCCCCCTCGACGAGCTCCGCCGCCGCGACCACGAGCAGCTCACCCTCGACGAGGCGGTCGAGGTCGTCGGAGGCCGGGTGCCGCTGCTCGTCGACGTGAAGAGCCGCGAGACCGCCGCCCCGCTCGGGCAGTGGCTGCGCCGGCGTCGCGGCCTCGATGTGCTCGGGGTCTGCTCGGACGACCGCGAGGTCCTCGTGGAGATCCGCCGCCGGGCCCCGGCGGTGCCCCGCTGGTGGAGCCTGCCCGCGGTGCCCTGCTCCCGGCCGGAGTGGGCCGGGGCGGTCGTCGAGGTGCTCGCCCAGCGTCGCGGCCTGCGCGGCCTGGTGCCGCCGCTCACCGACCTGGGGGTGCTGGCCCGCGACCGCCCGCTCTGCCGTGAGGACCTCCTCCACCTCGCCGTCATCCCCACCCGCCGCTGGCTGCCCGGCCAGCTGCCCCGGCTCATCGCCGAGGTCGCCCCCGCCGGGCTGGCCGTCGCCCACGGCGCCGTCACCCCCGCCCTCTGTGCCGCCGCGGAACGGCTCGGCCTGCAGATGGCGGCATGGACGGTGAACCGGATCGGCCTGGCCCGCCAGGTCCTCCGCTGCGGAGTCCAGATCATCATCAGCGACCGGGTGGTGCCGCTGCGCCTCGCCCTGGCCGCCGCCACCCGCTCCTGAGGCGCGCCGCGGATCCGTCGGTCCTTAACCAGCTATTAATTCGCGCTTGGCCCGGCCATTCCGCCACCGGTGACAGACTGGTGAGCGACTCACCGGCTCGCGTCCTTTGGGGGGAATCAGCGTGCTCTCGGGGCTCGTGGCATGACCGCGCCGCTTCGCATCCCGCCCGCACTGGAGGCCGCCGCGGCCTCGCTCCGCAGCCGCTACGCCGACCGGCACCCGGTCGAGGTCGTCGAGGGAACGCTGCTCGAGGCGTATCAGCAGCTGGCGTCGAGGGCCAAGGTCCAGGACTTCGTGCCGATCTTCGCCGAGCGCAGGGCCCGGCAGCGCCTCGAGGCGGGGGACGTCGTTCTCGAGGGCAGGGCGTCCACGCCGGCGCAGGCTTCGCGCCGCCGCGCCGCGCCGCGACGGAGGGCGGCCGCCACCGGCTCGGAGTGAGCCGGCGGCGGCCCCGCCGCCTCCCTACTTGTCGGCCAGCGACTGCGCGCTCGTGGTCGCCAGCGGCAGGAATCCCAGGGTGGTGAGCTCCCCGGCCTGGAACTCGTCGCTCAGGATGTAGCCGATGAAGGACTGGGCGAGCGCCGAGCCCGCGCCCTTCGTGTACATGTGCTCGTGGGAGAAGGCAGGGTACTTGCCCGCCTTGACGGTGTCGGCGCTCGGCTTGTGGCCGTCGATGCTCACTGCGGCGACGTCTGGGGTCACCGAGGCAAGGCCGACGTAGGAGACGCCGCCGTCGGCGCCCGTCACGCCCTGCACGACCAGTTGCGTCGAGTCCTGGGTGGAGGCCGGATTGGCAGCCTCCGCGGTGCCCTGCATGACCGTCTTGTCGAAGGCGAGGCGGGTTCCCGAGCCGGGCTTGCGCTCGATGAGGGTGATCGGCAGGTCCTTGCCGCCGACGTCCTTCCAGTTCGTCGTCGTGCCGGCGAAGATCGCCTGGACCTGCTTGAGGGTCAGGTCCGAGACGCCGGTCTTCGGGTTGACGACGACAGCGAAGACGACGATCGCCACCTGGTGGTCGGTCACCGTGGTCGGGTCGATGGTCTTGGCGTTGCTGAGCGGGACGTCGGAGTCGCCGATGTCCGAGGTGCCGGCGGCGACGTTGGCGAGGCCGGTCGACGAACCGCCACCGCTGGCGGTGATGGTCCCGCCCGGGCACTTGGTCGCGTAGAGCGTGGCCGCCTTCTGCACCAGGGGCAGAAGCGCCGTCGAGCCGCTCGCGGTCGCGGTGCCGGTCGCGCAGGTATAGCCGGTCGCCTTGGTCGTGCTCGTGGTGCTGCTGCCGCTCGACGACGAGGTCGACGCCGTGCCCGAGTCGTTCCCTCCGCAGGACGCCATGGCGAGGACGCCGAGGAGCATGGGAGCCGCCAGGAGATGTCGGTGCAAGGTCAGACCCCCCAACTTGAGTCGGCACTCGGCCCGCCCGGAGGCGGGTGGAATCGCGTCCATCCTGCCGGGACGGACGTCAAGGACGGGTTAGCCTGCCATTAAGGGCTGGCTCTCGTCAGCCGAGCTCCTCGATGAGCCCGGTCTCGAGGTAGACGAGGTCCTCGGCGATGTTGGTCACCCGGTCGGCGACGCGCTCGAGGTGGTGGGCCACGAAGACCAGGTTGGTGGCCCGGTAGGCGGCCTGACCGTCCTCGGACATCAGCTGGACGAGCTCGTCGAAGAGGCGGTGGTAGACCCGGTCGATGCGGTCGTCACGGGCGGCGACCAGGCGGGCTCGGGGAACGTCGCGGGCGACCACCGCCGCGAGGATGTCGCGCACCTGCTCGCGGCAGAACTGGGCCATCTTGGGGAGGTCCACATGGGTCGCGAGCTCCGGGAAGTCGGCGAGCGAGCGGGCGATCTTGGCGATGCTCACGCAATGGTCGCCCATCCGCTCGAGCTCCGCGGACATGTGGAGCAGCCCCATGATCTCGCGGAGGTCGCGCGCCACCGGCGCCTGGGTGAGGATCATCATGTAGCTCTGCTCGCGCACCTCGCGCTGGAGCTCGTTGATGTGGGCGTCCTCGGCGATGACCACCGCGCAGGCGTCGACGTCGCGCTCCATCAGCCCGACCATCGCCCCGGAGATCGCCCGGTCGACGAGCTCGCCCATCTCGGTGACGGCCAGCCGGCAGGTGCGCAGCTCCTCGTCGAAGACGCTGCGCTGCGGGTGGGAGATGATGTCGCTCATCCGAACCTCCCGGTGATGTAGTCCTCGGTCCGGCGGTCGCGGGGGTTGCTGAAGAGCTCGACCGTCGGTCCCATCTCGACGAGCTCCCCGACGCGGCCCTCACCCACGAGCATGAAGGCGGTCCGGTCGCTGACCCGGGTCGCCTGCTGCATGTTGTGGGTGACGATGATCATGGTGACCGATCCGCGAAGCTCGTGGAGCAGCTCCTCGATGCGCAGGGTGGCGATCGGGTCGAGCGCCGAGCAGGGCTCGTCCATGAGGATCACCTCGGGCTCGACCGCGAGCGCGCGGGCGAGGCAGAGGCGCTGCTGCTGGCCGCCGCTGAGGCCGAGGCCCGAGCTGCCGAGGCGGTCGTGCACCTCGTCCCAGAGGGCGACCCGCTTCAACGAGCTCTCGACGATGCCGTCGGCGACCGACCTCGGCACCCGGCCGCCGAGGCGAAGGCCGTAGGCGACGTTGTCGTAGATCGATGAGGGGAAGGGGTTGGGCCGCTGGAAGAGCATCCCCATCCGCCGGCGGAGGTTGATGAGGTCGACGCCGGGGGCGATCAGCTCCTCGCCCTCGAGCACGATCGACCCCTCCATCCGGAAGCCGGGGATGACGTCGTTGATCCGGTTGAGGCTCCGCAGCAGCGTGCTCTTGCCGCAGCCGCTGGGGCCGATGATCGCGGTGATGTCGCCCTGGGTGGCCCAGAAGTCGACGTCGCGGACCGCGTGGGTCGGTCCGTAGTAGAGGTTGAGGTTGCGGGTCTCGACCTTGCGCCGGGGGGCGTCGCCGACGGCCGCGGGGCGTGCTGCCACGCCGGGCTTGGGGTCGTCGACGGGCTCGGCGGCGGACATCCCCATCTCTCTCAGCCTCCCTGCAGGCGGCGGACGGCCACCCGGCCGATCAGGCGTGCGGACAGATTGAAGGCCAGGACGAGCAGGATGAGGAGCGCGGCGACGCCGTCGGCGTACTGGCGGGCGTCGGTGACCGTGCCGGGCTCGGCCTGGGTGCGGAACTGGTAGAGGTCCACGGCGAGCGTGTCCCCCTGGAGGAACGGGCTGAGGCTGTAGTTGCCGGTCGCGGTGATCGCCCCCGCGGAGCCGGTGAAGAGGATCGCGGCGGCCTCGCCGAAGCAGCGCCCGGCGATGAGGATGACCCCGGTGATCAGCCCGGGGAGGGCGGCGGGCAGGAGCACCCGCGTGACCGTCTGCCAGCGGGTCGCGCCGAGCGCCAGGCTGCCCTCGCGCAGGTTGTTGGGGAGGGCGCGCAGCGAGTCCTCGGTGACCCGGATCCCGTAGGGGAGGTTGATGACCAGCAGCGCCAGCGAGGCGGCCAGCCGGCTGGGATGGGAGTGGGTGGCCTCGACGAAGAGGGCGAAGCCGAAGAGGCCGACGATGATCGAGGGCAGGGTGGCGAGGGTTTCGGTCGCCCGCCGGACGACGTTGGTCAGCGCCCCGGTGCCGGCGTACTCGGCGAAGTAGATCCCGGCGAGCAGCGCCACCGGGACGGTGAGGACCATGGAGAGGACGAGGACGTAGAAGGTGTTGAAGAGCTGCGGCCCGACCCCGCTGCCGGGGCCGCCGATGTTCGGCGCCGCGGTGTAGAAGCCGGCGCGGTGGAGCTCCTGCCAGCCGTTGATGAGCAGGAAGACGATGATCCAGGCGAGCAGCGCCACCAGGATCAGCCCGAAGCCGCGGATGATCAGGATCGCGACGCGGTCGGTGATCCGGGCGCGGGCGTTCACTGCAGGCTCCGGGCGCTGCCGCGGTTGACGAAGCGGACGATCGCGATGCAGGCGAAGGTGATGAGGAGGAGCACGAGGGCGAGCCCGTAGCGGGCCGCGGTTCCGTCCGGGTTGATCGCGAGCTGGTTGACGCCGTCGGTGATGGTCACGGTCATCGTCGTCGTGGGGAAGAGGAGCGCCTTGAGACCGTACTCCTTGAACGGCGGCAGGGAGTTGACGTCGCCGATCACCAGGGCCACGGCCAGCGCCTCGCCCATCGCCCGGGCGAGGCCGAGCACCACCCCGCTGATGATGATCGCCCGCGCGGCGGGCAGCTGCACCCTCCACATCGTCTGCCAGCGGGTGGCGCCGAGCGCGAGCGACGCCTCCTTGAGGGCGCGGGGCACCGAGCGCAGGCCATCGGCGCTCAGGGTCGTGATCGTGGGCACGATCATGATCGAGAGCACCACCCCGGCGGCGAGGACGCCCGAGCCCTGTTTCCCCGGCGGCGCCACCCGCTCGAGGATGGGGAGCAGGGCGATGAAGCCGAGGTAGCCGTAGACGACCGAGGGGATGCCGACGAAGAGCTCGACCGCGGGGCGGAGCACCCGGCTGCCGACCATCGGGTTGAGCTCCTCGAGGATCATCGCGGCGCTCAGGGCCAGGGGGATGGCGATGACCAGGGCGAGGGCCACCACCATGAAGGAGCCGAACATCGGCATCAGGGCGCCGAAGAAGGAGGCGCCGCCGAAGCCGCCGCCGGTGCCGTCCGGCTGCCAGGTCGTGCTCCCCAGGAACTGCCGCAGCCCGGGAGTCCTCAGGACCGGGGCCGCCTTGCCGGCGAGGAAGGCCACGACCAGGACGATGACCAGGATGCTGACCGCCGCGGCGGCCAGGAGCACCCAGCGCATCACCGCGTCGATCCGGGCGGCGCGCAGGCTGATGCGCCGGGTCGGGGTGCGCGGCGGAGCGGATCCCAGCGGCTGGGGCCGCGGGGCGAGCACGTCCTGACTCATCCTCGGGCATCACCTCTGCGCAGACGCACCCGCACCCCCCTGTCTCGTGCCACCTGCTCGTATGCTGGGCCCAGCCCAGGGATGGGCGGGTTACCCACTAGTTAACGATGCGTTAAGTGCGCGGGGGGAAGCGCATCGGGCGCCCCCGCTCATTTGGGGGACCCCCGCTCGGCGCAGACGCGACCGCTGTCGGCGTTTGCAGTGCCTCGAACCCAAGGAAAGCAACGAGTGCGACAAACAAATGCATCCCCAATTCGTTAAGCGCGCTTCCACCCGGTCCTTAACAACTGTCGGAACCATGCAAGATTTGTCGGAAGGTCCCGTCTGAACCGCCTGTAAGAGCCATGCGGGGCAACCCTCCAGGTCAGCTGCGCGACCCATCGCGCCGGGGCCCGCCATGCTCGTAGGGGAAGGGAAGATGAGACACTGGGGACTCACGTCGTGGCGCCGTGCTGACCCGGCGCAGGCGCAGATCCCCGCCTCCCGGGTCGCCCAGGTCGGCGCCGACGGCTCCGTCCGGAAGGACGGGGCGATCACCCCCGACGGCCACATCGTCAACACCAGCTACACGGTGAACAGCCCGCACCCGCCGGCGATGGACGCGCCCGGCCAGAGGGGCCAGCTCGTCCCCGAGCTCGACGCCCCGACCATCGGCGACCGCCTCAGCGAGAGGGGCGTCTCCTGGAAGTGGTACTCGGGCGGCTGGGACGCGGCGCTCGCCGGGAGGGCCGACGACACCTTCCAGTTCCACCACCAGGCCTTCGCCTTCTTCCGCCGCTACGCCGACGGCACCGAGGGGCGGCGCCTCCACCTCGCCGATGAGACGGCCTTCCTCTCCGACCTCCACGCCCACCGCCTCCCCGCGGTGTCCTTCATCAAGCCGCTCGGGGTCGACAACGAGCATCC
>Ga0209577_10001622_pt1 | contig 22223 bp, 15 predicted proteins | sample GraSoiAngelo_109_FD_185874 | JGI IMG/M metagenome (GOLD analysis project Ga0209577, IMG submission 185874) | Grasslands soil microbial communities from the Angelo Coastal Reserve, California, USA - 14_0903_12_20cm (SPAdes) (version 2) | ecosystem: Environmental > Terrestrial > Soil > Grasslands...
GGTCACGAGGATGTCGGGCTCAATGCCGTAGCGCTCGCTGGCGAAGAGCGCACCCGTGCGTCCAAAACCGCTCTGGATTTCGTCGGCGATGAACAGCACGCCGTGCTTATGGCAAATATCCACCAGGGTGCGGAAGTAATCGAGCGGAGGCGCCACGAAGCCGCCCTCACCCAGAACGGGCTCGGCAATCAGCGCCGCCACGCCTTCTGCAGCCACCACGCGCTTAAAGGTGTCTTCCAGATGACGCGCGCAATACAGATCACACGATGGATACGTCAGCGAATACGAACAGCGATAGCAATAGGCAAACGGAATTCGATAAACCTCGCCGGGAAAAGGCTGGAAGCCTGCCTTGTAAGGATGAGTCTTGCTGGTGAGCGACAACGCCATCATGGTGCGTCCGTGAAAGGCATCTTCGAACGCGATGATCCCTGGACGGCCGGTGGCGGCGCGCGCGATCTTCACGGCGTTCTCGACCGCCTCGGCGCCCGTGTTCACGAACAGCGTCTTCTTCGGAAATTTTCCGGGCGTGATCTCGTTCAGGCGCTCCGCCAATCGCACATAGCATTCGTAAGGCGTCACCTGCACACAGGTGTGCAGAAATTTGTCGAGTTGCCGTTCGATAGCGGTGAGCACGCCCGGCGCGCGATGCCCGGTGTTCAGGCAGCCGATGCCGCCCGCGAGATCGATGTAGCGATTGCCGTCGACATCTTCGAGAATCGCGCCTTCCGTTTTGGCCACGTAAATCGGAGTGGCGTGCGATAGCCCGCGGGGTACTGCTTTCGAGCGGCGCTCGGAAAGCGCCTTCGATTTGGGACCCGGGATCGAGGTTCTCAGTTGGATCGTTGCCATCTCAGTACCATCCGATGGGAGATTCGTTCAAGTTGATGTGGACCTGCTTGGTCTCGAGATATTCTTCGATGCCCCACGGGCCGAGTTCGCGGCCGAAGCCGGACTGCTTGTAGCCGCCCCACGGTGCTTCGACGTACGTGGGCTGCATGTGGTTGATCCATACAATGCCCGCGCGCAGCGACTTCACCACACGGAAGGCCTTGAATATATCGCGAGTCCACACTGCAGCAGCCAAGCCATACGGAGAGTCGTTGGCAATCTTCATGGCATCTTTTTCGTCGTCGAATGGGATCACCGCCGCAACCGGGCCGAAGATTTCTTCGCGTGCGATGCGGGCGCTATTGTCGACGTCGTAAAAGATCGTGGGCTGCACGTAGTAGCCCTTGGCGAACTGCTCGGCGCGCCCGCCGCCGAAGGCAAGCTTGGCTTCTTTCTTGCCTACCTCGAGGTAGGAGCGAACACGGTCGTATTGTTCCTTGCTGACCAGCGGGCCCATCTTGGTGTCGCGGTCAAGCGGCGCGCCCAGCTTGATCTTTTTCGCTTTCTCGGCCATGGCATCGACGAATTTCTTGTAAATCGGCTTCTGGACCAGGATGCGGCTGCCTGCAGAACAGACCTCGCCTTGGTTGATGAAGACGCCGAACAGCGCGCCGTCGATGGCGGCCTCGAAATCGGCGTCGGCGAAAAAGATGTTGGGAGACTTGCCTCCGAGTTCAAGCGTGACGCGTTTCACAGTGTCCGCCGCCTGCTTCACGATGACCTTGCCGACCGCCGCGCTGCCCGTGAAGGCAATTTTGTTCACGTCGGGATGCTGTACGAGCGGGGCGCCGGCGGTTTCTCCGAAGCCGGTAATGATGTTTACGACTCCCGGAGGAAGCCCAACCTCGCCGAACCATTTCGCAAACTCGAGTGCCGTCAGGGGCGTCTGCTCGGCGGGTTTCAACACGCAGGCGCACCCGGCGGCCAGCGCGGGCGCCAGTTTCCAGGCGGCCATCAACAGCGGGTAATTCCACGGGATGATTTGCCCTGCAACGCCGATCGGTTCTTTCATGGTGAGGCTGACTGCGTTGTCGGGCACAGGGTTTACGAAGCCAAGAATCTTCGTGGCCAGGCCGCCGTAATACTCGAAGCAAGTCGCGGTGTCGTTGATGTCGTATTCAGCTTCGACAATCGGCTTGCCGGTGTTGCGGCTCTCGAGCTCGGCCAGCATCGGGAGGTTCTGGCGAATCTTGTCGGCCAGGCGGAACAGAACCCGACCGCGCTCCTGCGCCGTGGTTGTCGCCCACGGGCCCTCTTCGAAGGCAGCCTTGGCGGCGGCCACTGCACGATTGACGTCGTCGGCGTTCGCGTCCGGCACCTGCGCAATGATTTCTTCGGAAGCCGGATCGTAGACGGGGAAGGTTTTCGAGGACTTGCTCGCGACCCATTCCCCGTTGATGTGCATCTGGTACGTTTTGACTTCGGTCTGGACTCCACTGGGCATAAATCCTCCGCGCACTTGATGGGCTCGGACTTCTTCATCCGAAGCGCAGTTGCGTTCTCAAAAGCCGCCGGGCTTTGCCCGGCTGGACCCTTCGACTCCGCTCAGGGCAGGCTAACGAGATCGTCCGTCCCTACGTGATTCTTGCCGCTTGCGCGTGCTTTACTGCGGTCACACGCGGCGTCTTCAGGCGGCTGTAGACGAAAAAGAAAAAGACTGCCAGCAACAGAAAGGCTAGCGTGATGCCGATCATGCTGACTTCGTATTTCCATACCGACGTGATCTGCTTCGCCGGGAAAAAAGCCAGCACAATTCCCAGCGTCGTCGTTACGAGCCCCGCGGTGCCTGCAAATAACAAAGTCGCCCGGCTGTAACGGTGGCTTTCGAATGGCTTACGCACTGCGAACTTCAGCAACGCAGCGAACACGTACAGGAACGGCACAAGTTGCAGAACCACCGCCAACGATAACATCCTCTGGAAAGCTTCCTGCACGCCGCCCGAAGCATAGAAATTGATCACAACCAGCACGAGCGACACGACTGCCTGCACGATCAACGCCGCATGCGGTGTCGCATATTTGGGATGAACTTTTCCCAGCCACGAAGGCATGTACGAATCGAGTCCCGCGACAAAAGGAATCCGCGCCGAACCGCCCATCCACGCCGACCCGATACCCGCAATCGACAGGCTGAGCATCACGGCGAATGGGGCGATGATCCAAGCGACTCCCACCTTCGCAGCCATGTGACTCACGGCCTGCACGATTCCCTGGAGCACGCTGATCTCGTCCTTGCGCACCGAGACCAACAACGTCAGCGTCGCTCCGATATACAGTGCGCCAGCCAACACACCTCCCCAGGCTACGGCTCCGGGGAGCGTGCGTTGGGGATCGCGAATCTCGTCGCCCATCACCGAAGCCAGTTCCAGGCCCACCAATCCGAAGCAGATCACGCCAAAGGAATTCAGCACGAAGCGCGGATCGGCGGGAATGCGGAAATCGCTCGCGGTCACGGTCGTTCCAAAGCGGAAGAAAATCGTGAGGCCGAGAAGAATCAGCACCGAAGCAGCCACAAACGTGCCGATGGCGCCCACGTTGTTCAGCCACTTGCCCACGCCGAGTCCCACGATATTCAGGACGGTGAGCACAGCCAGCAGCACGAGCGACATCACCATGGCAAAGTTCTTGTTATCGGCCAGCGCCGCGTGTCCGGGGCCCAGCGCGAACACCGACACGCCGACGAAATAGAGCATCACCGTCGGCACGTACAGCATGTTGTTTGTCCAGTAACACCAGCCGGAGAGGAATCCGTGAAAGTCGCCGAAGACTTCCTTCGCCCATAAGTACACGCCGCCTTCTCCGGGATAGCGCTGAGCAAGTTCGATCACGGCGATACCTTGCGGCCAGAAAAAGAGCAGCAGAGAAATGAGCCACAGCCAGACGGTCACGCCGCCGTTGGCAGCGATGGAAGGCACGACGTTCAGATTGAAGACCGCGACCACGAACAGCAAAACGAGATCCCAACGTCCTAAGACTCGCTTCAAGTGGGGCTGTTCGTGAATCTGCTCAGACAATCGAGTCTCCGGGATACTGCTGTTACTTGTAGCGCCGGCATCTTGCCGGCTGTCGGGCGGGCGTCCCGCCCGCCCTCGCGACGGCCGCCAAGACGGCGGCGCTACAGTTTAGTGCGCGGCCAGAGCCGGAGCTTTTCCGGCGCGTTCCTGCTGCGCTTTTCCGAGCGAAGCGGCGATATCGTCGAACGCGGCAATGTGCTTGTCAATATCCGCCTCGGTGTGTTGCACCGACATGGTCCATTGCTCGTCCTGCCAGTAGGGCTGCGGCATCACGCCCCGGTTCACCATGCCGAACCAGTAGTGCCGCCACAGGTCGACATCGATCGCCAGCCAGTCGCGGTAATTCTGAATCTCCTGCGGATAAAGCATGAGCGCGCCATTCGCGCCGGCTTGTGCGATGTAGCCCTGCAATCCGACCTTGGCGATGATCTTCTTGTAGCCATCGACCAGCTTCTTGCTGAGCTTTTCGACGTGGGCGTAGTTCTCGCGGGTCAGAACGTCGCTGAAAGTCGCAAGACCGGCCGCCATCGAAACCGGATTCGTGTTGTAGGTGCCGCCGTGAAAGACCTTGTGCTGCGAGATGAGGTCCATCACCGACTTGTGCGCGCCGAAGGCCGCCAGCGGGAAGCCGCCGCCAATGGACTTCGCCAGGCAGATCATATCGGGGATCACACCGTAGTATTCCGAAGCGCCACCCCATCCAAGCTTCGCCCCAGTCTTCACTTCGTCGAAGATAAGAAGCGAGCCATTCTTCGTGGCGATCTCGCGCAGTCCTTCCAGGAAGCCAGGCTGCGGCATGCAGAGCCCGACGTTCATCAGGATGGGCTCAAGAATGATCGCGGCGATCTGACCCGGATTCTCCTGGAAGCGGCGCTCCACCGTGCCAAGGTCGTTGAAGGTCGCAATCGCAACGTTGGCAATGGCGCTTTTCGGAACGCCCAGCCCGCCGGGAACCGAAACCGGATTTTTGATATCGCCGAAATCGGGAGCATGCGGCTTGACGCTGACCAGCGCCGAATCGTGCAGCCCGTGATAACCGCCTTCAAATTTCACGATCTTGTCACGCCCCGTGGCCGCGCGAGCTAAGCGAACCGCGTGCATCGTCGCTTCCGTGCCGCTCGAACCGAAGCGAACCATCTCGACCGGAAAGCGCTTGCAGATTTCTTCCGCAAGCTGCCATTCCATATCGTGCGGCATGCCGAACATGGTGCCGGTCGAAAGCCGCTTCTCGACCGCCTTCATCACCGCGGGATGGCAATGCCCGGCCATGAGCGCGCCGAAGCACAAGTTGTGATCGAGGTAATCGTTGCCATCGAGATCGCGAAAATGCGAGCCCTGGCCTTCCTTCACGAAGATCGGATAGGGATCGTAGGCGCGATAGTTGCTCGCGACGCCCAGGGGAAGTCGCTTCAAGTTGCGCTTATGGGCCTCGGCGGATTTCGGCGTGCGGCGCTCGAAAGTTTCGAGCTCCTTCTGCAGTTCGGGGTACATCGGGAGTCTCCAGGAATGCTCAGGCCGGTGACGGCCATTAGATTATGCCCGGGCGGGAAGCCGCCCGGGACTTGGGATTGAGACAGCCATTGTCTCATCTAGAAGTACAATTTCAAAGCTAGCTGCATTAGACGCGGCGGTCCAGCGCGTTTGACACGACCAAAATCAGATCCGTCGGTTACGTTCCCATCGGGATTAAAGAACTTCGTATGGTTCGCAAGATTGAAGACATCCCAGCGGAATTCGGCCCGGAATCTTTCGCTGATCTGCGTACTCTTCTGTAGCGAAATGTCGGAGTTATTGAGCCCCGGTCCGCAGCAAATACTACGGGGAGCAGTACCGTAGCGGCCAAACAGCGACGGCTGGTAGCAGTTGAAGCTGGGGCCAGCGGAACAATTCGAGATGCCATTATCGGCAGTGGGCGGGGTAGAAGCATTCGACGTGAAACTGTTCTGATCGAACGCGTAATGATTGGGATTCGAGCGAGGATCGAGCTTGTGGAAGCGCGCAATCTGATCGGGTTCGCCCGCGGAGGCGAAGTCAATACTACTGGTCAGCTCGTTGTCGTCGAATGACTGCAGGTGAATCGGGAAGCCGGTCTGGAACTGCGTGATGCCGGAAACCGCCCATCCGTTGAGCACTTTTCCAGTGAACCCGGAGAACTTTTTGATCGGCAGTTCATAGTAGTAACTTAGAACGAACCGCTGCGCCGCGTTGAACAAGGACAAGGAGCGAGTCGCGCTCGGATTAAAAGGATTGAGAATGTCCTCGAAGCTGGAGGCTTGGTCAATGGACTTGCTGAAGGTATACGCGCCCTGTAGCTGCAAACCATTCGAGAACCGCTTCTCCAAGTTGAGCTGCAGCGAATGATAGTTGGAGTTTGCGATCGTATCTTGCGCAAAGATATTCGAGAAAACTGGAACCTGGTCCGCGGGACAGGTCGTACCGTCAGCCTGGCAATTTGGAGACGAATAGGGACGAATGCCTACGAAGTTGAGCGTCTGTCCCGCCCCCCCAACAGTTTGGCCGCCCGGCATATGAAAGTTGAAACCACTTGGCACCGTCACGCTAAACTGGTTGTCCTCGGCGAACTGATTGCACGTTCCGGGACTTCCATATGAGGTAACCGCGTTCGGATCGATATTCGCAATGGCAGCGATGTCGAGGCAGGTTTGCGGAGTCGCCCGGTTCAGGTCGTTTGAAACCAGAAGACGATGGCCTTGCGAGCCCACGTAGCCAAACCCCAGACTCAGATTCTTCGCCAGTTCACGCTGAATACTGAAGTTGTACTGCACTGAGTATTGCGACCGCATGTGAGGCTGGAATTCGCCAAACAACAGGATGGGACGGAAGATGGACCAATCCACCGGCTGGCCGCGAGGAGGATTCAGTATGCCGTTGAAAGGATTCGGATATGGAAATCCTGCTTGCGCATAGAAGGGGGTATTAAAGAAGGTCTGGACCAGGAAGGTGCTACCGCCGAACGGTGGCTCCGCGCTGAATTGCTCAAGCACCAATTGCTCGACTGGGTTATAGAACATTCCCCAGCCGGCGTGAATGCTGGTTTTACCGGAAGTACCGGGACTATAGGCGATCCCTATGCGTGGGGCGAACGACTTGTAATACGTTTGGGTCATGCCGGCGGGGACGCCGCGATCTCCAGGTACGACCAAACCCGTTGGAAATTCTCCCGTACAGTCGGTTGTGCCACCCAAAAGCGCGGAGCCGTATGGAGATATCTGACAGGGGTAAATGCTGGTACTTTGGCCGGGCCGGAATGTTTGCACATGATGACCGATATCTGTAAGCGGCGTGTTCAGTTCCCAGCGCAAGCCGTAGTTCAGTGTGACATTGGGACGAATCTTCCAACTGTCCTGCGCGAACAGATACACCGAGGTGGTTCGGACATTCTCGTTTTGTGCCGCTCCCTGCTGGTAGGTGTCAGGCAAGCCCAACAAGTAGTTCGGGTATAAGTCATTGGAATAGCCGACATCGTTTGTGCCGCCACCGAAATAATTGTAATAGCCGCTGACCTCAAAATAGAGGGTCTGATCAAAGCGCATTCGGCGCAAATCCACGCCAAACTTCATGGTGTGATTGCCTTTGATCTTGGTCAAATTATCAGACCATTGAAACGAATTTCCGACCTGCGGCAATTCGCCCTCAAAGTTGTTGCCGATCGTAAACCCACCGGAAACCGTGATGTCTGGTACCCCTTCGCGACCCGCGCCCAGTCCGGGCGTGATGCCAATCTTGTTCGCGAACTGGGTGCCGGCCAGAACGTTGTTTGCTGGATCGTTGACCGCTCCAGCATCGGAGAGTCCAGTGAAGCAGAAGGGTTTGGCTGCGGGGGACACGCACGAGTCAGTCACCAGATTGGTGTGTACCGAGTGGTTGAAAGTCCTCTGCGCTTCTCGCATGTAAGCAAAACGGAACTCGTTCACGAGGCTATTGCTGACGGTCCAGGTGTGACTCAGGTTCCACTGCTGGAAACGTTGTTTGATGTCGGCTCCGAAGCCCGGCACGTTCGCACCAGCAGCTTGGAAATTGTTAAACGGGTTGGACGTGAACTGATCCGTGAAGTAGTAATATCCGCTGAACTGCTGCTTGCTGTTGATTCGGTGATCGATGCGGATGGTGGCCTGATCGGAGCGGTCCTGGCCGGTCTCAACAGCCTGGAAAAAACCATTGGAGGTATTTGCCCCCGGAACAAATCGGAGCAGATCAACCGCGACGGGATCCTGACAACTTGCCGGTATTACGTTCCCGGGGAAGATGTCGGCATAGTTGACACCGGCAGCCGGAGTCACCAGGGGAACACCCTGAGCTGCTTGGGCCGCTGCGATATCCGTTTGGCACTGTCGGTTTGCACGACTGTTCAAAACGTCCGCCACGGTCTGATCGCCGATTACTCCTCCGAAAGGTGCGCCTTCAGAGAAATTGCCCTGCCGCTCTAGCGTATCGGGCACGGCTACCACATCACCGGATTGCCCTTGCCTTCTTCGCAGCCCTTCATAGGAACCAAAGAAAAAAGTCCGATCTTTCTTGATGGGCCCGCCCAACGTGCCTCCGAACTGATTCATGATGAACGCCGGCTTGGTCGTGTCGAAATAGCCACGCGCATTGAGTGGGCGGTTCCTGTGAAACTCGTATACGTTCCCGTGGAACTGATTGGTTCCTGACTTCGTGACCACGTTCACGACCGAGCCGGAGTTGCGGCCATACTCCGCGTCGAACGTATTCGTGAGAATGCGGAACTCCTCGACGCTGTCGGGACTCGGCTGCACGGTAGGCAGGTTGGCGAACATGTCGTTTGCATCGCCGCCATTGACGCTGAAATTGTTGGCTCGGCCGCGCCCACCATTCACGGAAACGCTGCCCACGTTTCCGCTACCGAAATAAAGGTCGGCACCGGTTTGCGAAGACACGCCGGGTTGCAATGACAAGAACTGATAAGTGTCCCTTTCGTTGAGGGGCAGCTGCACAATCGCGCGGTCGTTCACGACCGTCCCCAGCGATGTGCTGGTCGTATCCACCAAGGGTGCTTCGGAGGTAACTTCGACGACCTCTCTGGCCTCACCGACCTGCATGGTCATGTTCAGGGTTACAACCTGATTGACCTGCAGCAGCACATCCTTGCGAATGTTCTTCTTGAATCCGGCGAGGTCAAATTCGAGGCGATAGGTGCCAACCGGGACCTCGACGAAGTTGTAGACTCCATCGGCATCAGAAATGGCTTCGCGGCTAACGCCCGTGTCCTGATTTACCAATTCGACTTTGGCGTTCGCCAGTAGGGCTCCCGTCGGGTCTGTTATTCGGCCCAAAATGCGGCCGCCGGTGCTTTGCGCTGTGAGCCAGGTAGAACAGGAGAGACAGAAAAGAGCAAGCAGAACTCGCGTCGCTTTCAATGACCGCATGGGGCCTCCGAGGAGTGCGAGAGAAGTTTTCAGCGAACCGTTTCCCGAAACAGACCAGCTTGCACGGAACACAAACCTTGCTATAATCGCGCAAGGTTAGAGAACCTCCCGGACACTGTCAAGCGAAAAATACTGATTCCACGCAGAAGTGAACTGTCAGAGCTGGCTTGTAAAGACATGAAGTCGAACGGCGCCAAACCTTACTTGAAAATCGGCGATGTGGCCCGCATGGTGGGTGTTTCGCCCTCGGTGATCCGCTCCTGGGAGAGCCTCGGTCTCACCCAGCCGCATCGCACCGAAAGCAAGTATCGTCTCTACACCGCCGACGATGTGAAGCTTTTAAAACGCGCGCGTTTCTTGCGGCGAGTGCGCGGATTGAACGCGCCCGCAATTGTCGAACTGTTGAAGCGCGAGGGCCTGGTGCGCTCCTCGCCGAACGGCGCCGCGGCCGCGATCGGGGCGCGCTTGCGTCAGCTGCGCATCCGGCGAGGATTGTCGCTGGCCCCGGTGGCGAAGGCAGCGGGAATTTCGGTCGGCTTTCTGAGCGCGATCGAGCGTTCGCAGATGAGCGCCTCCATCGGCACGCTGCGCAGGCTGGCTCGCTTTTACAAAACTAATATCCTCGATTTCTTCGATCCCGCGGAATCAGGCCGCCGACTGGTTCGTCCCAACGAGCGCAAAGTGTTGGAGGCTGGGCCGGGCGTACGGATGGAGTTGCTGGCGTGGGGCAACACGGTGATGGAGCCGCACCTGTTTCGCATCGCGCCCAAAGCGGGGAGCGGCGAATCCTACACGCACGAGGGCGAGGAGTTCCTCATGGTACTGCGCGGCGAACTGCATCTGGCGCTCGACAGCCAGGAATTTCGCCTCAAGTCAGGCGACAGCTTTTACTTCGAAAGCGCGACCCCGCATCGCTGGAAAAACCCAGGGCGCTCAGAGACCTGGGTCCTGTGGGTGAATACTCCACCGACGTTCTGAAACAATTACACCGGCACTGAGAGGGAACTTGTTCGACAACTTCATGAAGCGCGCGGCTCTGCTCTCTTCCCTGCTGCTCATCCTGCTCGGCCTGAACTCATGCGCGAAGAAGTCACCCACCCTGAATCTTCTCGTCTGGGAGGGCTATGCTGATCCTTCGTTTGTCAAAGGATTCGAAGAGCAGTGCAAGTGCAAAGTCTCCGCCTCGTACATGGGATCCAGCGATGAACTGGTCGCGAAGCTGCGTGGCGGCAGCGCGAGCAACTATGATGTCATCTCCCCGTCGAGCGATGTGGCTACGATGATTTCTTCGGCCGGCTTGGCCGCGCCGCTCGATCTCTCGAAAATACCAACTTACGGCCAGCTTTCTCCCAAGCTCACTTCCCTGCCCCTGGTGCGCGTGAATGGAAAGCTATACGGCGTGCCTTTCACTTGGGGACCGAATCCGCTCATCTACGACAGCAGCGCCTTTCCGCGGGCGCCCGAGAGTTGGAGCGTGCTGTGGGATCCGAAGTATCGCGGAAAAATCTCCGTCTGGGATGACCTCTCGACCGTCTACATGGCGGCGCAGATTCTTGGCTACGACAAGCCCGACCCGAGCCATCTCTACAACCTGAGCGACGCGGAGCTCGAAGCGGTCAAGAAGAAGCTGCTCGAACTCAAGCCCAACATCCGCAAAATGTGGTCGACCGGGGGCGAGCTCACGAACCTTTTTCAGAATCACGAAGTGGTGGCTGCCATGGGCTGGCCGCTCAATACGGTCGAATTGAAGAAGAAGAATTTCCCGGTGGGCGAGACCATTCCCAAGGAAAACACGACCGGCTGGATCGATCATTTGATGATTACTTCCGCCAGCGAGAATAAAGAACTCGGCTACCAGTTCCTCGAGTACATGATCGAAGCCAAGACACAGAAACAGGTCGCCGATGTGACCAACTATGTCACCGCCAATCCGCAAGCTGGACAGCTGATGACCGCCGAGCAGCGCCAGGGATTGCACCTTGACGACGTGGACGCCTACCAGAAACGCATTTACTTCTGGCAGGATGTGCCCCGGCGCGCCAAATACAACGAAATCTGGAACGAAGTGAAAGCCGCGCAATAGGATTAGCGGGGACTGCGTTGTTCCAGCGCCGGCTACTGCCAAGACTCGAATATGCTCACCCGCGAACAACCCGTCGCAGCTTTGGAGGCGTCGGCAACCTCCTCAACGCTGCTTGACATTCACAAAATCGCCAAGAGTTTTGGGAAGAATGTCGTGCTGCGAGGCATTTCTTTGCAAGTCGCTGAGGGTGAATTTCTGACGATTCTGGGCGAGAGCGGCTCCGGGAAAACGACGCTGCTGAGAATCATTGCCGGTTTTGAGAGCGCAACGTCCGGCGAACTTTGGATGGGCGGTGAACGGCTCGATCGGCTGCCTCCGTACAAGCGGCGCGTCAACACCGTCTTCCAGCATTACGCGCTGTTCCCTCACCTTACTGTCGAACAGAACGTCGGCTACGGGCTGCGCGTCGCCAAACATTCTGCCTCGGAGATCGACGCCCAGGTCGAACAAGCCCTGGCCCGCGTCAAGATGACGGCTTACGCGAAGGCAAAGCCCTCGAAGATCAGCGGCGGCCAGCAGCAACGCGTCGCCCTGGCGCGAGCGCTCGTCAAGCGGCCACAGCTTTTGCTTCTGGACGAGCCGCTCTCGGCGCTGGATGCGAACCTTCGCCGTCAAATGCAACTGGAACTGAAGTCGCTGCAGCGCGAGGTCGGAATTTCGTTCGTCTTTGTGACCCATGACCAGGACGAAGCGATGGTCATGTCCGACCGCATCGCGCTTCTGCGGGCCGGAGAACTGGAGCAGGTAGCGACGCCGCGTGAAATTTACAGTCGTCCGGCAACGTCCTACGCGGCGCAGTTCATCGGACACACCAATCTGCTGCGCGCGGATGTCCGCGATGGAGTCGTGCATTGCGGCTCGCTCTTCTGGACATCGCAACTGCCGGACGGATCCGCCCTGCTTTCCTTGCGTCCGGAAAACATCGAAGTCGCCGCGCCGTCCAGCGTGCCCGGTAACGTGCGGTTTCGCGGAAAGCTGCGACATAAGGCGTTTCATGGCGCGAGCGAACTCCTGCAAATCGAGTGCACCGACGGACTCCTCTTCAGCGTGCGCACCGAAGCCCGCAGCGATTGGCAGGGCGAGTTGGAATTCGAGTTCGACCCAGCGGACGCCTTCCCGGTTCGCAACTCGGAGGCCGCCTAGCATGTTTTCGCGCGCCTACCGAGCCGTGGTCACCGTGCCTCCCTTGCTGTGGGTCACCGTGTTCTTGTTGATTCCGTACGCGCTCATGTTCTGCTACAGCTTCTGGATGGTTTCGACCTCGCAAACCATTGTGCACTCCTGGAGCTTGGCCAACTATCGCCAACTCTTGACCGTCGACGTGTACTGGCAGACGCTCCTGCGATCCATGTGGATCGCCGCGCGCGTGATGCTGTTTTCACTACTGCTGGGTTATCCATTGGCATACTTCCTTTCCTTTTATGCAGGCGCCAAAAAGGACCTCTTCTACCAACTCGTCATCATTCCGTTGTGGGTGAGCTACCTGGTGCGGGCGTACGCGTGGAAGACGATCCTCGGCAGCGACGGCGTCCTCAACACGCTGCTGCAGTACGTGCATCTGACAAAGCATCCCCTCGAGTTCCTTCTCTATAGTCCTTTCGCCGTCGTTCTCACGCTGACACATATCTACACTCCATTTACGTTTCTGCCGATTTACGCGTCGCTGGAACACATTCCGCGGAACCTCGTCGAGGCATCGAGCGATCTGGGCGCCTCTCCCGCACAAACCTTCTGGCGGGTGATCTTTCCGCTTTCTATTCCCGGAGTGCTGGCGGGAGCGACGTTCGCATTCGTGCTCAGCCTGGGAGATTTCCTGGCTCCGTTGTTACTCGGCGGGCCGAGCGGCATCATGATCTCGAACATCGTCGTCAGTCTGTTCGGCGCGGCTTACAACTGGCCGCTGGGAGCGGCGATCTCGCTTTGCATGCTGGTGCTGGTGGTCAGCCTGCTTTTCGTTTCGGAACGGCTCGAGAAGAAATGGAGTTTCTCGTGAGCGCAACGAACGGCTCAACTCGTGGATCGCGCTGGCTGCTTCTGCACTCGGTGTTCGTGTTTGCATTTCTTTATCTGCCCATCGCCGTCCTGATCGTTTATTCGTTCAACGGCGCGGGCGTAGGAGGGTTTCCCCCTCGCAACCTGACCCTGGACTGGTACCGCACGCTCTTTAGCGACGGCGCGATCTGGGAGTCGGTGGGAAACAGCCTCATCGTCGCCGCGGTGGCGGTCGTCATCGCTCTGGGACTTGGAATCCCCGCAGCACTCGCGCTGGACCGCGCCCAATTCCCGGGCAAAGCCCTGTTCCGCCGGGTCGTGCTTCTGCCGCTGATTCTGCCAGGGATCATTACCGGCCTGTCGCTGCTCATGCTGTTCAACGAGGCAAGCATCAAGCTCAGCCTGCTCACCATCGTTCTGGGGCACGGCACGGCGCTCATTTCGGTTGCGACCACCGAAGTGTTCGCGGGCCTGCAGAAGCTTGATCGGGCTCAGGAAGAGGCCTCGCTTGATCTGGGCGCGAATTACTGGCAGACCTTTCTGCGCGTGACGTTGCCCAATCTGAGGTTGTCAATCATCGGCGCAGCTCTTCTCATCTTCACGCTCTCCATGGACGAAATCGCGGTCAGCTTCTTCCTGATCGGCCGCGACAACACGTTGCCGCTTGAAATCTGGGGCCGTCTGCGCCGGGGCATCACGCCCGAAATCAATGCCATCTCAACCATCATCTTCGTGTTTTCGCTGGTGGCGATTGTCCTCTGGTATCGCCTGCGCAGGAGCGCAGAAGGATCGCCGGAAGTCGCTGCGGAGTTGATCGAAACCGCTGTACAAGGAGCCGAATCGTGAGTCCGAATCGAAGGGACTTCATCAAGTTTGTGGTTGCAGGTGCGGTAGCCTCAGGCTGTCCCGTGGATATGGCGCTCTTTGCTGCCCCCGCCGAAACCGCGCCCAGCATCGAGGGTGAAGAGAACAAGATCTGCCACCAGGTGCGCGACGGAAAAATGTTCTCGCGCCCGCCCGTCTCCGCCAACCATGATGTCGTCATTGTAGGCGGCGGCATGAGCGGGCTGGCGGCGGCCTACCTCTTGCAGAAACGCGATTTCCTGCTCCTCGAAAAAGAACCTCACTTTGGCGGCAATGCCTATTTGATGGAATACCAGGGACAGGCTTATGCCACCGGCTCCGCCTTTGCCGACAATGAAGTCGCCGTCGCGTTCGCCAAGGAAGTCGGGCTCGAACCGCTGCCCGTAAATAATTTCGATCCCACCATCGTGAATGGCGAGTTCGTTGCCGATACCTGGGGCGATGGCATCGACAAGCTTCCCTATCCTCCGCCGGTCCGTGAGTCCTTCCAGAAATTCCGCAAGGAAACACTGGCCATCGACTACGACAAGCGCGAAAAGGAGCTTTGGAATGTTCCGCTGACGGATCTCCTGAAGGGTTACCCGCCCGATATCAAGCTTTGGTGGGACGCTTTCGGCGCCTCCAGTTGGGGATGCCGCTCGGAAGATACCGCGGCCGCTCTGGCCGTTTCTCAATTGCAGTGGATGGCCAGCCCTCATCGCAAGGACGACCGCTACACCTGGCCGGGAGGGCTGGGCGCGCTCAGCAAGCACCTGGTCGACATCCTGCAACCGAAGCATGGCGAGCGGATGCAGACCGGCAGCACCATAATCGCCGTCGCTCCGGAGAAGAACGCGGTCAATGTCACCTACATGCAGGGCGCGGAACTGAAGACGGTCGCCGCCAAGGCGGTCATCATGGCCACGCCCAAGTTCATCACGCGGCGCATCGTCGAGGGCATTCCGGAGAAACAGGACGAGGCCATGCAGCAGATGCGCTATATCCCGTATGCGTTGGTGAATCTGATTTTCGATAAAGAGGTGTATCGCAAGGGATATGACAACTGGTGTCCGGGAAATTCATTCACCGATTTCATCGTGGCCGACTGGGTCATTCGCAACCAGCCCGGCTACCATCCCAAGTACAACATCCTGAGTTGCTACACCCCGCTGCATGAGGAGGAACGCCGCCTGTTGCTCAATGAAACCGGCGCTCGCAAGATCGCCGGCGATGTGCTCACAGATTTTCAGAAGCTGCTTCCCGCAACCAAGGTGGATCCGATCGAGGTGCATCTCTACCGGCGCGGACATCCCATGTACATGTCGACTCCCGGCACGTATACGAAGATACAGCCGCTCCTGCGCGCCCCCATCGATCGCGTGTTTTTCGCCAACACCGACGCCGAAGGACCGGTCTCAAGCACGACCCAGGCAATCACCGGCGCCCGCCGAGTTGTGCAGGAGGTCGAGCATCGGCTCGCGGGACGAGCGATGCCGAACGATCAGGAAGTATGGGCCGTTCAGCTTTCTGCTTGATGGTCCAGCTGTTTGGAATATGCCCTGCAAGCAATATTTGTGCCTGTGCGTAGCAGCTTATCTCTGCGATCTTCTGCGGATGTTCTCTGCGCCCTCTGCGGTTTAAGATTTTCTTTGCGTCCGACACAATCCGCGATCTCAAACTCTCCACTTCGAGCCCGCCATAGTACAGTAGTAGATGCGGCCTGCGCGGATCTCCTCGCGGCATCTTCGATAAGGGAAATTTCTAACTTTGAGTTCAAGTATTCGCAACATCGCCATCATCGCGCACGTCGACCACGGCAAGACCACGCTGGTGGACGCCATGCTGCAACAGAGCGGCACCTTCCGCTCCAACGAAGCTCATGTCGATCGCATCATGGACTCCAACGAACTGGAGCGCGAGCGCGGCATCACGATCCTTGCCAAAAACACCGCCGTCTTTTATCACGGCGTGAAAATCAACATCGTCGACACTCCCGGGCATAGCGATTTTGGTGGAGAAGTCGAGCGCGCGCTCAAGATGGTGGATGGCGTCATGCTGCTGGTCGATGCCAGCGAGGGTCCGCTGCCCCAGACGCGGTACGTTCTGGGCAAGGCGCTCGAAGCCAAGCTGCCTCCCATCGTCGTGATCAACAAAATCGACCGCTCCGACGCGCGCCCCCAGGAAGTGCTGAACGAGATTTACGATCTGTTCATCGATCTCGACGCCAAGGAAGATCAGCTGGAATTCCCCGTCCTCTACACCAACGCCAAGGCGGGTACCGCTTCCACCAACATCCAGGGCGGCGGTCAGAACCTGGAGCCGCTCTTTGACGCGATTGTAAAAACCATTCCTCTTCCACAAGGCGATCCAGCAGGTCCGCTGCAGATCCTGGTCGCGAATCTCGATTACAGCGACTATCTCGGACGACTGGCGATTGCGCGGGTGTTTAACGGCACCATGTGGACCGGCGAAGAGGTCAGCATCGCCAAGCGCGACGGATCGTTCGAGAAAACGAAGATCACCAAGCTGTTCTCGTTTACCGGCTTGAAGCGCGTGGACATCACCCAGACCGAACTCGGAGACATCGTCGCGGTCGCAGGGGTCGAAGGGATCACCATTGGTGAGACGATCACCAACGCAGAAAGCCCCGCTCCGCTGCCGCCCATCGTCATTGACGAACCGACCATCGCGATGATGTTCACCGTGAATACGTCGCCGTTCTCCGGACGCGAGGGCAACTACGTCACCTCGCGCAACTTGCGTGATCGCCTGGCCAAAGAGCTTCTGACCAATGTCTCCCTACGGGTGGAGGATTCTGGCAGCACGGATTCCTTCAAGGTGCTGGGTCGCGGCGAGCTGCAGCTTTCCATCCTCATCGAAATGATGCGGCGCGAAGGTTTCGAGCTGATGGTGGGCAAGCCGGAAATTGTCACCAAGCGCATGGATGGCAAGCTCATGGAGCCGGTCGAATATCTGACCGTCGACGTTCCCGAGGAGTTCGTCGGGGTCGTCATGGAGCAACTCGGTACGCGCAAGGGCGAAGTCGCTAACATGCACAATCATGGCTATGGCCGAGTGCGCATCGAATTTCGCGTGCCCAGCCGTGGTCTGATCGGATTGCGCAGCCAGGTGCTCACCGACACGCGCGGCACCATCGTGATGAATTCCCTGTTCCACGGATACACCGAATGGCAGGGCGAGATTCCGCATCGGCCCACCGGCGTGCTGGTAGCCGATCGCCCGGGCCTCTCCACCTCGCATGCGCTTTACAATTTGCAGGAACGCGGCGAGCTGTTCATCGGTCCTGGTATCGATGTCTACGAAGGCATGATCATCGGGGAAAACGCCAAGGACAACGATCTCGACGTGAATGTCGTGCGCGAGAAGAAGCTCACCAACATGAGGGCATCGACCTCGGACGAAGCCATTCGCCTGGTGCCTTGTCGGCAACTGAATCTGGAGCAGGCGATCGAATTTATCGCCGATGACGAGTTCGTCGAGATCACTCCCAAATCTCTGCGCTTGCGCAAGAAAACCTTGCAGGCGAACCGGCGCAAGAAGAGCACGGGCGCGGTCATGGTGGAGGAGACTCCGTAGTGGCGAAGCAGCGCGAGCGTCAGCCGGTCGTCGCGGATGAGTCTTTGCGCATGTTTCTGGTCCCCTGCAGTTGCGGTGTCAGCTTTGCGGTCTCCGAAAAATACGACCGTGAAGGTACACAATGGCATCGCTTCCTGGTTTGTCCAAATTGCGGGAAGCGTCATGATCCCAAGAATCGCCTGCTCCAACTGGGCTACCATCGCGAGGGATATTGGCGCGTGGATGGTTGCTAGCGGTCTGGGTTTTTCCTGCTATACTTCCTCCCGCATTTGACTGTTCGTCACTCCGGCCTCGATTCCAGGAAGGGCTCAGGTGCCACCTGCTTCCCTGCCGAAGCGCCCACACTCAAATAGCTCACCCCCGAGGCATTCGCGTGAAGAACATCTTTGTTGGAAACCTGGATTTCAACACGTCCGAAGAACAACTGCGTCAACTTTTCGAAGTTCACGGCCAGGTGGATCGAGTCAGCATCATGACGGATCGCGACACTGGACGCTCGCGCGGATTTGGCTTTGTCGAAATGGCAAGCGCCGAGGACGGAGAGAAAGCGATCGCTGCGCTGAACGGCACCCAAGTTGGTGGACGAACACTGAACGTAAACGAAGCGCGTCCCAAACCCGAACGCACCGGCGGCGGTGGTGGTGGTCGTGGCGGCCGTGAGCGCGGCGGCGGTGGTGGACGCGGTCGCTGGTAATTCTTCTCGAACCTACGTCGAGCAAGTCTTCCCGCACTGTCGGAAAGTCTCTGACATTTGATGGCTCCGGAGTCCAGATGTAAACTGAAGATTGCGCGCCCGTAGCTCAGCTGGATAGAGCGGCAGCCTCCGGAGCTGTAGGTCGGGAGTTCGAATCTCTCCGGGCGCGCCACTTCCTTCTGCTCACTGACTAAGAATCTCCCGGGTGGTATCCGCCGGCATTCAATTCAAGATCGCGTGCGGCTGTGCGCTCCTCCCATTCTACGAGTAGAGCTTAGCTACCTCGACGAGCCTCTCCGCCAGCCAGCGCCACCCCTGGGTGGTCGAAATCATCAGACGCACGGGCACAGACACAATTAGCAGCGCGCCGCCCCACAGGTACGCTGGATGGATACGCCGCCGCGTCAGCAAGTCATAGGTAACGCCAAGGGCCAAGACCGGAAGGAAGGTCAGGCCGAAGAACCATAGGGGACCGAGGGGCAGCACGCCTGGGAAGCGCGCCACGGCCGCTGCCAGGATGGCGGTGTAGGCGAGCAGCATGAGGCGCTTGTGGGCTTCCTTATTGCGGCGCAGCCCGAGGGCCGCCGTGACCAGCGATGCGAACACGACCATGTCCCCTAGCGGGACAGCGAGGAATACCAGAGGATCGACTCCGGGCGGCGCACCTCCGCTGAGCGCAAGCTGGAGCGCGGTGGCGGTTCCAACCACGATCATCAACCCGGCCAGCGTCCCGACAGCTACCCCCAGCCGCCGATGAACGGCAACGCGATGCCTCGCCACTAGCGACGTCTGCACTATGAACAGCAGCACCCACGTCGTAAACAGCGCGGCGTGCAATCGGACAATGGTCGAGAATGGCCTACCGCCAAACGTCGCGTGGGTGCCGAAGTATGCGCTCAAGTAGTAGGTGCGAGCGAAGCCGATCAACACTGTAAGAGCCATCACGACCGCCATCCCGCTGTAAAAGACGCGGTCGTATGCACCTCTGGGCAGTACGACAGGCTTGGACATGACGCTCGTCGCCATGGTCGCGGAGTTTACCACACCTCCGGAGAGTACGCGACGCGCCGAGCAAGATCGCTAGAGCCTGTTCAGTCCGAGCCATTCACGAAAGCGATGCTGGCGCTTTTAGGACGCTAATTTTCTCGCACACCCGCCCAGGAGTTCTGAAATCGTCCTCTAGGGCGCGCCCGAGAGTCTGCAACTCTTCGATCAAATTCTGATATGGGTGTAGCCGGGTGGGTCCGCTTTAGTGAATGCGTTCTCCTGTCCAACGATCCCGGCTTGCCCAGAACGGGCATTGGCGACAAGCTGTTCCTGAGGGATAATCAATCCCCTCTTCATGCGGGCAGCCAATGATCCGATCCGCCATGACGACGGATTTGACTGCATGCGACTGGATCACCGCGATAACTTGACTGCCAATAGCCTCGTCAAAACGCACATCACTCCCGGCGGAGAAGAACCGCTCCAGGACCTCAGCTTCTTCGTTTTCAGCACGGAAAATGGCCACCGCAACCTTGGACGCAAAATCGGAAGTGGGTCCATAAAACGCGATGGTCGCGACGGGATACCCGCGAAAGCCACGGTTGGCTTGCTTTTCGAGATGGTACCGAGACTTTCCCACCATATCGGCTGTCAGAGCGCTGGTGATTGAAGTGGACCGGCGGAATTATTTCTGTTTAAACAAAATCACGGAGCCCGGACGGGCGCCTTCTTGTGTCGGCGCTGCCCCATGCGTTGGTTCAGCTAACCGCAAGAAGCGCGGAGATACGTTCCAGCGGTGACCGTCGTCCGTAATCACGGTCACGGACTTCTTGTTATAGCGAGTCAGGATTCCGACAACAGGACCGCCGTTCTGAGGCTCGAACGTAACGCGATCACCGATCCGGAACTCAAGCATGGCTTGATGGGCATGCACCTGATTCATGAGTCTGAGGCGCTGGACGATGCGGTGATTCAAGTCTACGAGTTCGGCTTCGGTCAGATGATCAATGTTGATTCGATTCATGCTTGCTTTGGTGCGTGACACCACCTCTGGTGCTATTCGAGAACATTTGCTACAGTCCGCGTGCAGGAAATGTCTGCACACAGTGTAGCGCTGGTCGTTCTTTAGCGAATAGAAACGCATTATAGCCCGGAAAAGAAAAGGGCGAGAGGAGAGAAGGTCCTGAGAGGCTAATCCTCTTGCAGAGTGCGTAAATGTACCTGACGAACCCACTAAATCCACCGCACGCGAAACTGCAAGATCGTCTAAGACGATCGCTCTAGAGACCAACATTGTGAGGCGCCATGGAGAAATACAATCGGGCGGCCCAGCGGGTTTCCTGTCTCCACGAAGTGCAGCCGGACGCCCCCACCACCTGCCACGGTATGAGTCTTCATGGTGTTTCTCCTCTCCGTATCTGGTAGGAAATCTCGTGACCTCGTTACATAAATACAGCAGGTCTATGTCCCGTTCAGGATTGCATCTGGAACGCCAGCAATTCCGGAAACAGTGCAAGCAACGCATGCCGAAGCACCAAGCCCGCGGCGAGCGCAACCAGGACACTCGAAAGTGAACCTACCAGGAAGTATTCGGTAAATTCTCTGCTCTTCTCGAATTCCTCGAAGCGGACCAGGCCTTTGGCGGCAATCAGAAATCCTAGTGCTGAGTAGCTGCCCGCGGCCACCACGATGGTGAGAACAATCCGTTCCAGATTGCCAATCAGACGGCCGCGGTTGAGTTCCTTTAAATCGACGCTGATCTCGATGTCAGATTCCAAAACAATCTCGACGTCTGCCTGAGGTGCGCCGATCGACGCTGCCATCGACACTCCATCCTCACTCAGAGGAACATCGAGGGCCGTGACTTCCGTCAGGATTGATTCCTCTTTGCGAGAAGGCAGGGTTCCGGCTTTTCTCAGAATTCCTCGAACGATGTAGGTTCCCCCGCGCACAATAAAAAGGAAGGTCGTGCCTGCCACGCAAACCGCACCGACGCGCGCCCCATCGAAAGGCTGAAGCTGCCATGGCGAAGCCAGATGAAAGTGCCGGATATAGAGGAGCGGAACAAGAACAGCGACGGCTACGCAGAGCGATTCGCACTCAGCCACCCAACGCATCGGCAGGCGAAAGCGAAGCAGCGGCTGCACCAATGCTATAAAGAGCAGAAAGAGCGTTAGAACGATCGACCGCGTCATCGCATACGCGACAACCGCCATGACAACTACCCGAAACGCCAACAACCAGGACCACCCTTGCCAGCGAAATCTCTGCGCCTCTTCCTTCAGCGGATCGGCGGCGATCCCGTACGACACAAAGCTCCAGAGTAGAAGGATCTCCGTCCACAAAAGCAATTCGGCGCTGATGATTTTGGGAGCAATCATGGCTTTTTGCGGAGCATCGGGTCGACGTAGTCTCGCAGAATGATACGCCATGCCTTTTCCGCGCCGGCGTATGTCACCCAACCGGAGGCAGCCACCTGCTTGGATACGACCTGCCGGCTGATGCCCAACCGCTCGGCGACCTCGCTTTGCATCATTCCCTTTCGCAGCAGGTTCGTAATCGTACGTTGCGCCCTGGTCCAGTTGGAACGATGGAACCACAGCTGGCGCGCAATTCCATTCAACACTTCGTCGAGAGAACCCATGCCTGAGAACACTCCCCCGAGCAAATTGCTTTTTTTGGCGGCTTCGATGGCGTCACGTCCGGCGTGGAGC
>Ga0209577_10001624_pt1 | contig 22208 bp, 31 predicted proteins | sample GraSoiAngelo_109_FD_185874 | JGI IMG/M metagenome (GOLD analysis project Ga0209577, IMG submission 185874) | Grasslands soil microbial communities from the Angelo Coastal Reserve, California, USA - 14_0903_12_20cm (SPAdes) (version 2) | ecosystem: Environmental > Terrestrial > Soil > Grasslands...
AAGTCAAATCGTCTTTCTGGCAATCTTTCACAGACCCTGTACCGTGCCAAATTACCGCTTGACAAATCGCGTAGAAGAGTATACTTTTCGTAGAGAGAGAACAAAAAGGCGTTGAGCGAGGGAAGTAGGTTGGTCTCCCGGCAGCAGAGAACTGGCGGATGGTGCAAGCCGGGGCCGGGGGCAAGCTGAAACTGCCTCGTGAGCCGTGGTGGCGAAACGGTGCTCGTGTGAGCAAAAGTAGCTGCCACCGGGAACTCCCGTTACAGAGCAAAGGTGTATTTGCACCCAGAAAGGCTGTCCTCGCGAGAGAGCAGCGAAGCAAGGTGGTACCGCGAACGTGTATATGCGCACTATTCGCCCTTGTCAGGGCGGAGGGCGCATTCTTTTTGTCCTCCGCGAGCCTATACAACAAACTGTATGAGCACCACAAGGAGGATCACATGTCGGAACAAAAGGGACAAGTTGAACCCACACACCCGGCGGAATCTTCGCTCGCCAGGGTACGTCCGCCGCGATACGATTTCGCGACCTTTGAGGCGAAATGGCGTGAACGCTGGGAGCGAGAAAAACTCTACCAGGTCGACCTGTACCATGCCAGGCGTCCGTATTACAATCTAATGATGTTTCCCTATCCCTCTGCCGAGGGCTTGCACGTGGGCAACATGTACTCGTACGTCGGCTCGGATATTCACGGGCGCTGGATGGCGATGCAGGGATACGATGTTTTCGAGCCGATGGGCTTCGACGCCTTTGGCATCCACAGCGAAAACTTTGCGATCCAGCGCGGGATTCACCCCCGCGTGCTCACCGCGCGCAATGTCGAACGCTTCCGCGAGCAGCAATTGAAACGCATCGGCAACCGCTTCGATTGGTCGCATGAAGTCCACACCACCGACCCGCGCTACTATCGCTGGACGCAGTGGATCTTCTTACAGCTCTTCAAAAACGGCCTGGCCGAACGCAAGACCGCCCCGGTCAACTGGTGTCCCAAAGATAAGACGGTGCTGGCTGACGAACAGGTTATCGACGGGCACTGCGAGCGCTGCGGAACGCTAGTCGAGCGGCGATGGCTGGAGCAATGGTTCCTGAAATCGACCAATTATGCTCAGCAACTCCTGGACAATCTAGAATGGCTCGACTGGTCCGAACGCGTCAAGACGCTTCAACGCAACTGGATTGGTCGCTCGGAAGGTCTTGAATTCGCGATGGAGATCGATGGGATGCCAGATGTACGTGTGCAGGTGTATACGACACGCCCTGACACGATCTTCGGCATAACCTTCCTGGCCCTGGCTCCGCTCCATCCGCTCATCCCGCAGATCACCGACAAAGCACAGCTCGCGGCTGTCAGCGCCTACCAGCAGACGGCCAATCGCTTGCAAACCGGCACGGAGCATACCATGACCGGAGCCTTTACCGGCGCTTATGCTTTGCATCCCTTGACGGGCGAACGCCTGCCGGTCTGGGTCGCCGATTTCGTTCTCGAAAGTTATGGCGCGGGCGCGGTGATGGGTGTGCCTGCTCACGACGAGCGCGATATGGCCTTTGCGAAAGCCATGGGCTTGCCGGTACGTGTCGTGGTTGTCCCGCCTGATAGTGCGCATCCAGCAGAGGATCCGCAGGAGGCGTTTGTACAACCAGGAGTGCTTATCAACTCTGCCGGGTACTCTGGTATGACCTCGGCCCAGGCCGATGACGCCCTCTTTGCCTGGTTTGAAGAGCGCGGCAGGGGTCGACGCGTCGCGAAATATCGCCTGCGCGACTGGCTCATCAGCCGTCAGCGCTACTGGGGGCCACCCATTCCGATCATCTACTGCCAGGAGCATGGAGCCGTTCCCGTCCCGGAGGAGCAGTTGCCGGTGCTCTTGCCGGACGTGGAGAACTGGATGCCCACAGGCACTGGCGTTTCGCCTCTCGCGGCAATCGAGAGCTTCGTTAACACCACCTGCCCCATCTGTGGCCGGCCTGCCAGGCGCGAAACGGACGTCAGCGATAACTTCCTGGACTCTGCCTGGTACTTCTTGCGCTACTTTTCGCACGACGACGAGACGCAGCCATGGGATCCAGCCCTTGTGCGCAAGTGGCTCCCGGTTGATATGTACATCGGCGGCGCGGAACATAGCGTGCTGCACTTGATGTACGCGCGTTTTCTCACCATGGCGCTGCACGATCTGGGTCACCTGGAGTTTGAGGAACCGTTCAAGCGCTTCCGAGCCAATGGCATGATTACCAAAGATGGCGCGAAGATCTCCAAATCAAAGGGCAACATCGTGAATCCGGATGACTATTTGACCCGCTTTGGCGCGGATGTATTCAGGGTCTATCTGGTGTTCATGGGGCCATATCAGGCTGGCGGCGACTTCAGCGATCGCGGTATTGGCGGGGTCGTGCGCTTCCTCGACCGCGTCTGGTCGCTGGTCACGCAACACGCGGAGAGCGCATCCGCTGAAGCCCCACAGGGAGAAGAGTGGCGCGTCATGCATCGTCTGATCAAACGGGTGACCGAGGATCTGGCGGCCTTGAAATATAACACCGCCGTGGCCGCGTTGATGGGATACCTCAATTCCCTGGAAATCCGCTCGACCATCACGCAGGAGGAGTTGCGTACCCTGCTGCTGCTCCTGGCACCAATGGCTCCCTACATCACAGAAGAACTCTGGCAGAGGCTCGGGCATCCAGGCCAGGATCACTCAATCCAGGCAGCATCGTGGCCCATCTTCGACGCCGGGGCCATAGGGGCTGAAACAATGATCTTGCCGGTACAGGTGAATGGACGGGTACGTGGCCGTATCGAGGTTGCCTATGACACGCCTGAAGCTGAAATCAAGCGCCAGGCGCTCCAGGTTCCTCAGGTGCAGTCGTTCCTCGCTGCCCAGAAGGTCACCCGGATGATCTACGTGCCCGAGCGCCTGCTGAACATTGTCACAGACTAAATCAGGAGAAGAAAAAGTCCACCGTTTAAAAGAATGTGCCACCATTTTTGAAATAGTGGCACATCGGGCTAGACAATATTTTGGTGCTCCAGATTAACGTTTCGTGTACTGTGGAGCTTTGCGGGCGCGCTTGAGGCCGGGCTTCTTGCGTTCCTTCATGCGGGGGTCGCGGGTGAGGAAGCCAGCTTTGCGAAGCGCCTGCTTCCACTCGGGGTTGACGCGCAGCAGAGCGCGGGAGAGGGCGTGGCGGATCGCGCCTGCCTGACCACTGCTGCCGCCACCGACGACGCGCACACTCATGTTAAAGGTATCGCTCACTTCGAGCAAGCGCAGCGGGGCGGTGACGGTGGAGGTCAGGGTTTCGCGCTGGCCAAAATACTGACCGCCGTTTTTGCCATTGACGGTGATGCTGCCATCACCGTTGGGGAAGAGGCGCACGCGGGCTACAGCCGTCTTGCGCCGTCCCATGCCATAGTAATACTCGCCTTTGTTGGTATCGGCCACTGTAGATTCTCCTCTTCTTTACTCTTCTGCGCTCTCGGCGCTCTCGTCGCTTTTGGCACTTTCGTCGTTTTTGGCAGCCTGTCTCTGCTTCAACAATGCTTCAGGGCCAGTCCAGGGAATAGGCTTCTGCGCCTGGTGCGGATGGTCCGGGCCCGCGTAAATCTTGAGGTGCGACATGATATCGGCGCCCAGGCGATTATGCATAACCATGCCACGTACCGCGTGCTGCAGCGCGCGCTCCGGGAACCTGCCTTCGAGCGTCTCGCGCAGAGTCTTTTTCTTGAGGCCGCCAGGATACTGGCTGTGGCGATAGTAGATTTTCTGATCCAGGCGTCTGCCGGTCACGGCAATTTTTTCCGCGTTAATTACGACGACAAAATCTCCACTTTGCAGGTGCGGCGTGAACGTCGGCTTATGTTTGCCGCGTAAAATTTGCGCGATCTGTGATGCCAGGCGGCCCAGTACCTGACCTTCTGCATCGATGATATACCACTGCGGTTGCAGCTCAGCGGCTTTGGCGCTATATGTCTTCATCATTGTCCGTTTTCTCCAATACACTCCTTGCAGTCAGCCTAACCGCAGGTAGGACGCAGTCCGTTGGCTGACTGCATAAGATCACTTTTACACTCCTTGCAGTCAGCCTAACCGCAGGTAGGACGCAGTCCGTTGGCTGACTGCATAAGATCACTTTGTAAAAATCCGTCAGGATACGTAACCCCTACCAGACATAGCCCGTGTGAGGGAGCCGCTGAGCCAGGGTGTGTCTTTTCAGCGCGTTGCACGATAGCGGCAAATTCATCGAGGCTCAATCGTTTCTGCCCTACGAGCAACAGTGTTCCAACCATTCTGCGAACCATCCCGGTAAGGAACGCGTCCGCGGTAAAATCACAAAAGATAAGTGCATCTTGACGCTGGCAAGAAGCCTTGAGCATGGTGCGCACGCAGGAATGCGGCCCTGCTTTTAACGGATTGGTCGCATCAGGGCTACGCCCGAACGCCCCAAAGTCTTTGCGTCCCAGCAACAGGGCGCACGCTTCATCCATCAACTCCACCGCCAGCGCCTGTGGACAATGGTAGCTATACCGTGCAAGCAGGGGTTTCGGCGCTCTGTCGTTCCAGATCGTGTAGCGATAGGAGCGACTCACAGCGCTGAAACGCGCATGAAAGCCATCAGGAACCTCGCATATCCAGCGTACCGCCACACTATCCGGTAAGACGGCGTTCAAGGCTCTGATCCACACCTGCGGCATCAAATGGGCAGGTGTGTTGAAGTGAATAACCTGCCCACTGGCGTGCACACCTGCATCTGTACGACCTGCTCCATGCACAACCGACATTTCACCGGAGATACGGGCAATGGCCGCCTCCAGGGTTCCCTGAACAGTCAGGCCCTGCTTTTCCGACTGGCGCTGAAAGCCGTGATAGCCGGTGCCGTCATACTCAATGCCACAAGCGAGTTTCATTTACACCAGGGAGATTTGCGCCATTTCGGCGGCATCGCCCAGGCGTCTGCCAAGTTTCGTTATACGTGTATAGCCGCCAGGACGCCCAATGTAGCGCGGGGCGAGTTCGTCAAAGATTTTCTTGACGACCAGTTCGTCCGGCAGGGACTTGAGGATTTGGCGGCGGGCATGCAGTTCGATGACGATAGCCTGGTACGCGGCCTGCAAGCCTTTCTCTGCTTCCTCTTCATTCGAGATGATGCGCAGCAACTCTGCCCGGCGATCCTTGAGCTTTTTCTCCAGGAATCTGCGTCCCTTCTCCGTCAAAGGAGGGTGGCCCATATCGGCGCGCTCCTCGTTGGAGTAGACCTCTTTATCGAGTGAGAAACGCCCTCTACGCGCAAAGGCCAGCATGGCAGCGGCCTTCTCTTCATCAGAGATAACCGACGCCAGGTAAGCACGGGCCGCGGTATGCCCTTTGATTGCCGTCGAGATGAGTTTTTCTACTTCCCCTCGAATAGCGCGAGCGCGTGCCTCGGTAGTTTTTATACGGTCGTAACGGATGAGACCTGCCATCAGGTTGCGACGCGCAGAGCGTCGGCGTGGCTCAGGCATGCTCATCTTATTACCGGCAACTCGGTGCCTCAACTCATTCCTCCATTTCTTGGTCGCCGTCCATATCGGCCCCAACAGCACTGGTACGTGGATTCGGCAGGAAATTGCGGAGCAAGAGTTTCTCGCGCAGTTCCTGTAGACTCTTTTCACCAAAGTTGCGCACGCCAAGCAGATCATCTTCGTTCATCGAAAGCACCTGGCCCACCTTAGTGATATTACTCCGCTTAAGGCAGTTATAGGCGCGTACCGAAAGATCAAGCTCCTCGATCGGAGTCTCGTAAATCTTGGGCGGTATGGGCATGCTGCTCAGGGGCGGTTTCTCAGGTTCAGCCAGAACCGCTCGATAATTGGCAAGCTGCGTAAAGTGACGCACCAGGATGTCGGCGCTCTGTCGTAGAGCCTCATCCGGCGTGATAGTACCATCAGTCCATATATCAAGAACAATTTTATCGAAGTTCGTCATTTGCCCGACACGGGTGTGCTCAACGTTATAATTGACCTTTTGCACAGGTGTGTAAATGGCATCGACGGGTATCACCCCGATGGGCTGATCTTCTTTCGAGTCGGCGGGCACGTACCCTTTGCCACTCTCAATGACCAGTTCCATATCGAGGCGAGCATTTTCATTATCGAGCGTTGCAATATAGAGATCAGGATTGACGATCTCTATGGTGCTAGGAGCCATAATATCGGCAGCGGTCACAACACGCTCACCGCTGACCTCAAGGCGCATTGAGACGGCGTGATCGGAGAAGGAGCGCAGGCGCAGCTTCTTGACGTTGAGGACGATCTCGGTGACATCCTCCATCACGTGGGGGATATCTTGAAATTCGTGCTGTACGCCATCAATACGAATAGAGGTCACCGCCGCACCGGGCAGCGAGGAGAGCAAGACGCGCCGCAGCGCGTTGCCCAGCGTCATGCCATACCCCGCCTCTAAAGGCTCGATATCATAGCTCGCATAGTTTCCTTGTGTTTTTGTATTCTTAATGCGAGGCAGAGTAATTTCTAGCAAGGTCCAACCTGCCTTTCTTTCCTATCGCTGCTTATAGGCTTGTACCCATCCGCCAGTTCAGTTTATCTTTGATAGTATTCAACCACCATCTGTTCTTCAAAGGGCAGTTCAAGCTCCGTGCGCGAGGGCAAGGACATAACACGACCACTCATAGCATTGATATCGAGGCTCAACCAGGCCGGGATGCCTTTTTGCGCCAGCATCAGTGCACGAGTTTTGAAGTACTCGAGGCCTTTGCTCCGCTCACGTACAGAAATCACATCATTTGGTTTTACAATAAAAGAAGGGATATCCGTTTTACGACCATTGACAGCAAAATGCCCATGATTGACAAGCTGGCGGGCCTGAGCACGTGAATCTGCAAAGCCGAAGCGATACACCAGGTTGTCCAGGCGCATTTCGAGAATCTGCAACAAAGTCTCGCTGGTGCGTCCGGCGCGGCGGGCGGCAGTATCGTAGTGTTTGCGGAACTGACGCTCCAACAGCCCATAGGTGCGGCGGACCTTCTGTTTTTCACGTAACTGTAAGGCATAGCCTGAAGCTTTGCGTGGGCGGCTCGTCCCATGCTGTCCAGGACGAGTATTGCGGCGCTCAAGTGTGCATTTCGTCATACACTTGTCGCCTTTAAGAAAAAGTTTTACCCCCTCACGCCTGCAAAGTTTGCAGACGGGGCCGGTATAACGGGCCATTTAGTGACTCCTCCTCACACGCACCTCACCGGTTACACGCGACGCCGCTTGGGCGGTCGGCAGCCATTGTGCGGAATAGGTGTGACATCAGTGATTGAAGTGATATTTAGTCCAGTAGATTGCAACGAGCGAATTGCCGCCTCACGGCCAGAACCTGGCCCTTTCACGTACACTTCGATCTGTTTGAGACCGTGCTCCATTGCTTTACGTGCCGCCGATTCAGCGGTAACCTGCGCTGCGTAGGGGGTACTCTTACGAGAGCCTTTGAAGCCCTGCCCACCAGCGCTGCCCCAGGAAATGACATTTCCATTGGGGTCTGTCAAAGTGACAATTGTGTTATTAAAGGTTGCCTGAATGTGCGCCTGCCCACGCGGAATCGATTTGCGTTCACGCCGCCTGGGCTTGCCAGTTGGTTTCTTTTTGTCTGCTGCCATGCTTGTGCAATTCCTCCCCGGCGTTACTTTTTAGCAGTTGCTTTTTTCTTGCCGGCCACTGTTCTTTTCGGTCCGCGGCGTGTGCGCGCATTTGTACGTGTGCGCTGCCCACGCACTGGAAGATTGCGGCGATGGCGCATGCCACGATAACAGCCAATTTCAATAAGCCGCTTAATGTTCATGTCCACTTCGCGGCGCAGGTCACCTTCCACCTTATATTCGCGGTCGATCAACTCACGCAGGCGGTTAACCTCTTCTTCAGTCAAGTTTTTCACCCGGGTGTCCGGGTTCACTCGTGCTCGCTCCAGGATCTTCTGGCTTGTTGTCAAGCCGATCCCGTAGATATATGTCAGCGATATTTCCACGCGCTTATCGCGTGGAATGTCAACGCCGGCAATTCTAGCCATCTTTTCCTCCAGTTTTGCATGGATGGGCGCAGGCCCTTACCCTTGCCTCTGTTTATGCTTGGGGTCTTTACTACAGATTATCATGACCACGCGGTTGCGCCGAATTACTTTGCAGTGTTCGCAGCGCGGTTTCACCGATGCGCGTACTTTCACGGTTTTGCCCTCCTCAAAGTGTAGACAAATTTTCGATCTCGGGGAGAGATAAAGAGATTGGGCGCATATCAAGATGTGCGCCTGCTATTTACCAACCCGGTGTCCGTCAAAACGATGCTCATTAGAAGGAAGGAAGAGTGAAAGAGAGGGGACCACCACCTCACGATTTCACACGCCATGTAATACGACCTCGTGTCAGGTCGTAGGGTGATAATACAACTTTCACCTTGTCCCCCGGTACGATACGCACGAAGTTCATGCGAATACGGCCTGAGAGAACAGCCAGCACCTGGTGATGTTCATCTATTTCGACCTTGAACATGGCATTAGGGAGGGCCTCGAGAACTTTACCCTCTACTTCAATTTCATCCTTCTTTGGCATAGCATCCTTTCTCTAACAACGGTATCAAAGTGATAATTCCGAGATAAAATGGTGCAGCAGTTGACACTGCTGCAGCCAACTACGAATTATACCACACGTATCAATATTTGTCGAGAGGGTATTTTGTACCATCTCAAAGTAATGAAACCGAACGACCTTATGGTTTACAGACGTATAGAGCGAGGCAGAGTAACGATTCCTAGCCCAAAGAGCTAGTCTACACGCCTCGTTCTGCCATCGCATTGCGCGCCATTTACCAATTGTGTATGACGTCCAGGAGAGAGGCCTGCACCTCTTCGATACTCTGGTTCCCGTCCACCTCTACCAGTTTTTGCTGGCTACTGTAATAGTCGAGCACTTGAATGGTTTCGCTGAAGAAGATATCCAGTCGCCTCTGCACCGCTTCTCCTGTATCATCAGGACGCTGGTACAATGGACTTCCATCGATATCACATATCCCCGGCACTTTTGGTGGATGCGAGTGTATGTTATAAACGTGCTGATTGGCCTTACAGATGTAGCGCCCTGAGAGCCTTTTCAGTAGTTCCTCGCGAGGAACGTTGAGATAGATCGCAAGGTCTATCTGTTTTCCGGCTCCAGCCAATCCCTTATCGAGAACCTGCGCCTGCGCAACCGTGCGGGGAAATCCATCCAGGATGACACCGTGTGCGCAATCGGGCATATTAAGACGATCCAGGACCATCGCGACCGTCAGATCATCGGGAACCAGTTCCCCACGATCCGTGTACACTTTGGCTTGCAGCCCCAGCTCTGTCTTCTCGTCACTAGCTTTTCGGAACAGGTCGCCGCTGGCAACATGGGGCAGGCCTAGCGCTTCAGAAAGCAAGTCGGCCTGCGTCCCTTTACCCGATCCCTGCGCGCCGATCAGGATAAGATTCACGTTTAACCTCCAGTAGTATAAAGACTCAACAGTGAGCCTTTAACTGAGGAAGCCCGAATAGTTACGCATGACCATCTGGGCTTCAACCTGCCTGACGGTATCCAACACTACTCCAACCACAATCAGGAGCGCTGCGCTGCTGAGCAACTGGTTGCCGCCCACCCTGGCTAAATAGGGTAAGATGGCCACAATACCCAGGAATAGCGCGCCCGCGAGCGTTATACGCTTGAGAATCTCGTCCAGGTGCTTGCGAGTCGTTTCACCCGGACGGTATCCAGGGATATGCGCGCCCTGTTTCTGTAGATTCTCTGGAATATTTTGCTGCTGCCACACCACGTAAGCATAAAAGTAGGTGAAAGCAACGACCAGACCGAAGTATATCGCCCAGTACCACCAGAGGGTGGTATTGACCAGGTAGGTCGAAATCCAGAGCGAGGCTGACGCGAGCCAGCTTGTGCTGCTATTTGCCAGGTACGTTGAGAGTACCGCCGGGAAGATCAACATGGATTGCGCGAAGATGAGCGGGATCATACCCGCGCTGTTGACCTGCATCGGAATGTAGGTGCGCTGCGCAGTGCCTACCAGCATGCCACGCCCTACCATGCGTTTAGTCGGATACTCAATGGGGACACGACGCTGCCCCTGGTAGACATAGACGATACCCAGGATGGTAATCAACCCGATGAGCAGGAAGATGACGATACTGACGATACCGCTACTGGTGCCGCCGCCAGACGTACTGGCGGTATAGCCCTGCTGTATGAAGTTTGGAATACGGCTCACGATTCCACCAAAGATGATGATAGAGATACCGTTGCCAATGCCCTTTTCTGTAATCAGTTCGCCGATCCAGACCAGGATCATGGTGCCGGCCGTCAGCGAAAGCAGGATGGCCAGCGACTCCAACCAGTATTGCGGATCAAAGAGGTTGAAGTTTGTCAGAACGCCGAACTTGACAAAGATGGCCGCGTTACCAATAGCCTGCAAGAATGCCAGAGGAACGGTGACGATACGTGTGATCTGGCTAAAGCGCAGGCGCCCGGCATCACCCTCGCGCAGCATGTTCTCTAAGGCGGGAATAATAGGCTGCAACAATTGCATGACGATGGTCGCCGTAATATACGGATAGACTCCCAACGCAACGATGGAGAACTGCTGCAATGAGCCACCGGAAAACACATCCAGGAGGCCAAGCAACTGGCTCAGGCTTTGATTTCCACTGGTCGAAAAGAGTTTCAGCAGAGCGGCATTTTCAGTCTTCGTTAAGGGTACGGTAATATGGGCGAGTATACGGAATACCAGTAACATCGCCAGCGTGAAGAGAATCTTTTTGCGTAGATCGGGAATAGTCCAGATACTGCGCAGTCGTTCCCACATGGGAGTCTCCTTTCATACCAGGGCGGAGGCTGGGAAGAACGGAGAACAAGCACAAAGCCTCCGCTGCATACCACTCGTCCCCCGGTGTCTCTACAGAATAGAACGCTTAAGTAGGCTCGATAATAGCGAACCTACGCGACATCATGCTTAGGTGGACGCGATAAATCGCGTCCCTACACGTTCTGCCTCTGCGGTGGGGGGACTTTCTTCCCGGTTTCGTCTCTACGTCTCTTCGTTTTTTCGTACACTTTGGTTGGAATGGTCTCGATGGAACCGCCAGCCGCCTCTATTTTAGCGCGAGCGCTGGCAGAGAACTTATGCGCGCGCACGGTAAGCGCGTGGTCAAGTTCCCCGTCACCCAGGATTTTCACCAGGCCCTTGCTTTCGGTCAAGCTCATAAAGCCTTGTTCAGCGAGTTCGGCGGGCGTCACGTGCGCGCCAGCTTCAAAGCTCGCGAGATGAGTCAAATTGACAATCGCGTAATCCTTGCGGAACGCCAGATTGCTGTTGCCAAGTCCACGCAGGAATGGCAAACGTTTTGACAGGCGAGTCTGACCGCCATTAAAGGCGCGATGAATCTTGCCACCCGTGCGAGCCTTCTGGCCCTTGGTGCCACGCCCGGCTGTTTTACCGCGACCGGAGCCGTGACCGCGACCAATGCGCTTTTCACGTTTATGCGAACCAGGAGCTGGTTGCAAATCAGATAGTTTCATGAATTACTTCCTCAACCTGTACCAGATGGATCACCTTTTTAATCATCCCACGTATGGCGGGCTGATCTTCGTGTTCAACCGTCTGTTGTAGTTTGCGAAATCCGAGCGCGCGAATGGTTGCCTTCTGATCTTTGGGGCACCCAATAGCGCTTTTGACATATTTAACACGCAATATTGCCATTATTTTCTCCTTACAGGGCGACCAGCGTACTTATGATCTACGGCGCTCGCCACCGCCCCGGCGGTCGCCGCCACGGTCGCCACCGCCACGACGGTCTCCGCCGTCGCCCCGATCACGCCCACCCCTGCGCCCAGAGGATGGGCGATTCTCACGCGCTTCCTCTTCGCGAGCGGCACGCGCTTGAGCGGCCAGCTCGGCGGCGGTGGCAGCAGCAGCGACCAGGCGTTCAGCCTGCTTCTTCCCGACGATTTCACTGACTGTCTTGCCACGTAGGGCTGCCTCGGCCTCGGCTGAGCGTAGTTCGCGCAGCCCTCCGATGCAGGCTTGCAGGGTATTGGCAGGGTTGGTACTGCCGAGCGACTTGGTCAAGATATCGCGGATACCGGCAGACTCGACAATGGCGCGTACGGCTCCACCAGCGATGACCCCAGTACCGGGAGCGGCAGGCTTGAGCATCACTTCTGAAGCGGCGAAGCGGTACTTGACCATGAAAGGAATGGTGGTGCCAGCCAGTGGTACCTCGATCAGCCGCTTTTTGGCATCCTCTGCACCCTTGCGGATGGCTTCGGTATATTCGGCGGCCTTACCCAGGCCGAAGCCGACGTGACCGTTGCGATCTCCTACGACCACGAGTGCGCGAATGCTAAAACGGCGACCGCCCTTCACCACTTTGGAAACACGGCGCACCTGCACGACCGTCTCTTCAAGATTCAGTTTTGACGCATCTATTCTTGGCATCTTTTCTCCTCGTGGCCTTAGAAATCAAGGCCGACTTCACGAGCGCCTTCTGCGAGCGCAGCCACGCGCCCATGATAGGCGTAGCCACCACGATCAAAGACAACCCGACTGACACCCTTTTCTTTGGCGCGTTGGGCAATGAGTTTGCCAACCTCGCGCGCCAGCGAGACTTTACGATTGTCCGCGATAGGGACAAGCGCCTCAACCGGGGTCTTCTTCTCGCCCTTTTGCGCGCTAGGAAGCAAGGTTTTGGCCTGAGTACCGGGTTTGCCGCCTTTGCCTTGCTGCCCTTTCTGGGGCTGCGCGCCCCTGGCGGGAGCTTTCTCGGTCTTCGCGCCCTTGCCTCTGGTTGGGGCGGCTGCCGCTGCCATCTCGACCGGCGCTTCCTCCGCCTGCGCAGTTTTCTGTTCGGCGGGCGCTTCTTTCTTTGCCGGCTTAAAGTCGCGCAGCGATGTATCTAACGATGAGGCGGCGGCCAGGGTCTGGCCTGTCGTATCATCGATGACCTGGGCATAGATATGTACCCCGCTACGGAAAACGCTCAAGCGCGGTCGATTCTGCGTTCCTTCGAGGTGGTTGCGCATGCGCCGGTGGCGCTTATGGCGAGCCTTATTTGCATTAAATTGTTTTATCATTTCTTCTTACCACCGACTTTTCCAGCTTTTCCGGCCTTGCGGCGAATGGCCTCACCCGCGTAGCGAATGCCTTTGCCTTTATAGGGCTCCGGTTTACGAACGCGGCGAATTTGCGCGGCTATTTCACCCACCAGTTGCTTATCAATCCCGCTTACGCTGAGTCTGGTAGCCTTGGTGGCCGGGTCCACGCCATCAATACTAAAGGAGATGCCCTGCGGAGGCCGAACTTCGACGGGATGGGAATAACCCACCTGGATAACCAGGTTCTCGCCAACCTTCGCGGCGCGGTAGCCTACACCGTGTATCTCCAACTGCTTGGTATAGCCTTTGGTCACACCCTCGACCATATTATTGACAAGAGTGCGATAGAGGCCATGTATGGCTTTATGTTGCTTACTCTCAGATGGTCGAGCCACCGTGATCGTCCCATTCTCGAGTTTCAAGGTCAATTCGGGATCGACCTGATATGACAACTGCCCTTTGGGACCTTTGACCGTCACGAGATTTTCATCGGTCCAGGTCACCTGCACCTGTGGCGGCACAGAGATTGGAGCGCGTCCAATACGAGACATCTTATTTCCTCCTGCCTACCAGACGTAACAAACGACTTCACCGCCCAGACCCTGCATATAGGCGCGATGACCTGTCATAAGGCCCTGCGGCGTTGAAAGAATGGAGATACCGAGTCCACCGCGCACGCGGGGGATGGTAGCCCGTTTAGTATACACACGCAGCCCTGGTTTGCTGACGCGCTTCAATTGCGTCAACACGGGCTTTTTATCGACATAGCGCAGCGTCAGGCGGAGTGTTCCCTGCGGGTTGTCCTTGAGGATTTCGATATCTTTGATGTACCCTTCCTCTTTGAGGACACGCGCGATGGCCAGCTTCATTTTGGAGGCCGGGATCAAAACGCGAGTATGGCGCGCTGTAACCGCATTGCGAATACGGGTAAGCATATCCGCGATAGGATCAGTCATGTTCATGAACTATTCTCCTCCGACTACCAGCTCGACTTCGTCACGCCAGGCAACTCACCGCGCAACGCACGTTCGCGGAAGCAGATGCGGCAGAGGCCGAATTTGCGAATATAGGCGCGAGGCCGCCCACAGATTTTGCAGCGATTATGTTGCTGCACCTTGTACTTGGGCTTGCGCTGCGACTTCACAATCATTGAGATTTTTGCCATTGCACTCTCCAGCGTTATTTCTTAAAGGGCATGCCCATCAACTTGAGCAGCCGTCGCCCCTCTTCGTCGGTGCGAGCTGTTGTGACAATACTTACTTCCATTCCACGCACTTTATCGACCTTATCGTAGTCGATTTCGGGGAAGACCAGTTGTTCGCGCAGTCCCAGGGTATAATTACCGCGACCATCGAAGGCATCGGCAGAGACGCCTTGAAAGTCGCGCAGGCGGGGCAGAGCGACATTCATGAGTTTATCAAGGAACTGATACATGCGATCACCGCGCAGTGTTACCATGCAGCCAATCTGCATACCTTCGCGGAGCTTGAAAGTCGCGACGGAGCGTTTGGCGCGGGTAATGACCGGGCGCTGTCCGGTGATGGTTGCCAGGTCTGAGACGGCGGCATCCATCGCTTTGGCATTCTGGATGGCTTCACCCATGCCAATATTAATGACGACTTTGTTTACAGCCGGTACCTGCATGGGATTCTTGTAGCTAAACTCCTTTTGCAGGCCTGGCACGACCTCTTTCTGGTATTTTTCTTTTAGTCTCGATGCCATTGTTTAACTACTCCTCGTGCGGTCCTCAATGACCTTCGAACACTTTTTGCAGATGCGCACGGCGCGCATTTTCTGATCGGCGCCCATGGGGCGGCGTTCGTGACCCACGCGTGTAGGCTCGCCACACTCGGTGCAAATCAGCATAGTGTTCGAGACGTGTAACGGCATAGCCTTCTCGATCACGCCTCCCTGGCGGGTCTGGCCCTGCGGGCGAATATGCTTTTTAGCGATGTTGAGGCCTTCAACAATGACTTTGCTGACCTGTGGCAGCGCCCGCGAAACCGTTCCTCGCTTCCCCCGATCCTTGCCGGTGATAATCAGGACGGTATCACCCTTTTTGATGTTCATCTTGGCAAGGTGGAGAGGCTTCTTCTCTTTCTGTTTTGTTGCCATATTTTTCCTCTACGGTCTGTCGTTTGTCTTTGTCGCACTGGCGGAACGACAAACTTCAACGCAAACCAACGAAACGAAACTGCATGGATCGTCCCCTACAAGACCTCTGGCGCGAGCGAGATGATCTTCATGAAATTCCGCTCACGCAGTTCACGGGCTACCGGTCCAAAGATACGTGTGCCGCGCGGGTTATTGCCTGCGGCGATGATGACGGCAGCATTCTCATCGAAGCGAATATGCGATCCATCGGAGCGTACATACTCCTTCGCGACGCGTACTACAACTGCATTGACCACTTCGCCCTTTTTCACCTGCCCATTGGGAGCCGCTTGCTTCACGGATGCTTTGATCACATCCCCGATTTCGGCGTAGCGCTTGGCAGAGCCGCTCATGACACGGATACACATGATCTCTTTGGCGCCGGTATTATCGGCGACTTTCAGGCGTGTTTGTGGCTGAATCATGCTGGTTTCTCCTTATGCTTCCTCAGATTCGTCGGCAGCTTCCTCAGATTCGTCGGTAGCTTCCGACGCCAGGTCTGGATCAACCCCGGCCAATAATTCATTCACCGGTACGACGCCACTGCCGCGCTTCATGATTTCAACCAACCGCCAGCGTTTCAGCTTGCTCAGGGGACGAGTCTCTTCAATGCGAACCAGGTCACCTATCTGACAGGTATTTTCTTCATCATGGGCATAGAAGCGTTTTGTTTGCTTGTATGTACGTTTGTAGATACGATGCTTTTTTAACGATTCCACGGCAACGACAATGGTTTTATTCATTTTATTGCTGACAACCACGCCGACCTTACGCTGGTGGCGCGGCTGCTTCTTTACAGTCTCGGTTGCTTGCTGTGTCATGCCTCAGCCTCCAATTGTGACAACCTGTGCAGCACACGAGCAATATCTTTGCGCGTCTGCGTGAACACGCGGTTGTTTTTAATTTCACCACGCTGCTGCTGCAAACGGAGGTTGAAAAGCTTGACGCGCAAATCTTTCAACTCACGCTGCGCTTCACCGGGCGTAAATTCAGAAATTTGCTTGCGACGTTCCTTAGCTTTCGGCACTTTCGGCCTCCCCTCGTGTTAGAAAGCGGGTTTTCACCGGCAGCTTGTGACTTGCCAGGCGAACTGCTTCTTTGGCGACCTCTTCGCTGACTCCGCCAATTTCGAAGATAATGCGTCCTGGCTTGATAACTGCTACATAATGATCGACGGCGCCTTTGCCGCTACCCATACGAGTTTCGGCCGGCTTGGCGGTAATAGGCTTGTCAGGGAAGACGCGGATCCACACTTTGCCACCGCGCTTCATGAAGCGGGTGAGCGCAATACGCGCGGATTCGATCTGACGGGCCTCTAACCAGCATGGCTCCAATGACTGTAAGCCGAACTCACCGAAGGCGAGCGTACTACCACGCTGGGCGGTTCCTCTCATACGACCGCGATGTTGTTTGCGGTACTTATATCGTGACGGTGCCAATAACATGGCTTCGATTCTCCTCTACTCGCTCTCGGTAGCATTGGTCTCGTTGGCCTGCGGCGTTGGCGGCGGAGTCTGTGGCGTTTCCGGCACCTGCGGCTCCTGTGGCACTTGAGCCTCTGTTATCGGCTCGGGTGCCGGCGCCGGAGTTGCCTGAGCTACCGGCTCGGACTTCTCAGCGCGGGGTGGTCGCGCTGCGCGCTCCCCCTGCGGACGCGGTGGCCGCTCGCCTTGTGGACGAGGCGCCCGCTCTCCACGTGGACGATCAGTGCGAGGAGCACGCTCTCCCTGTGGGCGATCACTACGCGGGGCGCGCTCCCCGCGCTCTCCCTGTGGACGATCGGTGCGGGGCGCACGCTCGCCGCGATCTCCCTGCGAACGTGCTGGACGATCACCGCGTGGAGCGCGATCACCACGTTCGCCACGCTGCGGGCGACGATCGCCCCGGCGCTCGCCGCCTTCACCACGCTCATGAGTGGTAAAGGCTGAAGCTGCTTCTTGCGCGGCCTCGGATGGTTCACGCCGTTTGGTCGGCAGAACATCGCCTTTATAAATCCAGACTTTGATGCCGATGACACCAAAGGTGGTGTGCGCTTCCGCCAGACCATAGTCGATATCAGCGCGCAAGGTGTGCAGGGGGATTTTCCCCTCGACTTCTTTCTCGGTGCGAGCGATTTCCGCTCCACCCAGCCGCCCGCCAACCACGACGCGAATGCCTTTTGCATTGGCGCGCATGGTTTTCTGCACTGCCTGCTTCATGGCGCGGCGGAAGGAGACGCGCTTCTCCAGCTGTTCCGCGATACTGCGCCCGACCAGGTAGGCATCGAGTTCGGGCTGGCGAATCTCCAGGATGTTGAGACGCACGCGCTTCTTGGTTTCCTTCTCAAGCGCGGTACGCAGTCTATCGACCTTTTCGCCACTCTTGCCAATGACGATACCAGGTTTGGCGGTATGAATAACGACCGTGACCTGGTTTGCGGCGGCGCGCTCGATCTCGATACGCGAGATAGCCGCGTTCGCCAGCTCTTTCTGGATCATCTTACGCAGTTTGAAATCCTCCGCGAGAAGATCCTTATAATCACGCTCAGCGTACCAGCGAGACTGCCAGCCTTTTACGACGCCGAGCCTGAACCCTATGGGATGCACTTTATGTCCCAAAAGTGTCCTCCTTCTTCTTAGCGTCCGGCGTCAGCCGGGTCGTCTGAGACAATGACCGTGATATGGCAGAAGCGGCGCAGGATACGCGCTGCCCGGCCATGCGGACGCGCTTTAATGCGCTTTACCCGGAACGAGTCATCCGCCACAATACTCAGAATATACAGATCATCGGGATTCAAGTTGTAGTTATTTTCCGCATTTGCTGCTGCTGACGCGACAACTTTACTGACAGGCTGCGCACCAGCATTGGGCATAAATTGAAGATACGCAAGCGCTTCATTGACGCGAAGCCCTTTCACCGAATTGGTGACGAGACGCATTTTGCGCGGCGGAATACCGATGTCTTTAGCAATAGCTCGAACTTGCATCTTTCACCTCAACGGACCGACGTGGTCCTCTCACTCCTACCGCCCGCATGACCTCGGAAGTGTCTTGTGGGGGCAAACTCACCCAATTTATGGCCCACCATATTTTCGGTAATATAGATAGGTACATGCGTCTTGCCGTTATGGACGCCGATGGTCATTCCCACCATCTGTGGGAAGATCGTAGAAGCGCGCGACCAGGTTTTGATGACCCGGCGGTCGCCGCTTTTAAGCATGGCCAACACTTTTTTACGAAGCGATTCGTGAATGTATGGCCCTTTTTTTCTTGAGCGTGACATATGCTACTTCCTCCTGCCAGCATTGCGACGACGCACAATGAATTGATCGGTCCGCTTGTTGTTGCGCGTCTTATATCCCAGTGCGGGCTTGCCCCAGGGCGTCTGCGGCTGACCGCCAATCGGCGCACGCCCCTCACCACCACCATGTGGATGGTCGCGAGGATTCATAACCGAGCCGCGCACGGTAGGACGGCGGCCCATATGACGGGAACGCCCGGCTTTACCGATGCTCTGGTTCTCGTGATCGATATTGCCTACCTGTCCGATGGTTGCCGTGCAAAGAATATGGACACGACGCTGCTCACCTGAGGGCAAGCGTACGAGGGCATAGTCGCCCTCTTTTGCCATCAACTGCGCGCCCGCGCCCGCGCCGCGTACCATCTGGCCGCCCCGGCCACGCGTCAGTTCGATGTTATGAATAGTGGTACCGGTTGGGATGTTCTTCAAAGGAAGAGCATTCCCCGGCCTGATATCGGCATCAGGCCCTGCTACCACTTTATCCCCAACTTTCAAACCAAGCGGCGCGATAATATAGCGTTTTTCGCCGTCCAGGTAGTGCAGCAACGCGATACGAGCCGAACGATTCGGATCATATTCAATGGCGGCCACTTTGGCAGGAACGTCCAGCTTGTTGCGCTTGAAATCGATCAAGCGATACGCGCGCTTGGCGCCGCCGCCGCGATGACGGACGGTAATCTTACCCTGATTGTTGCGCCCGGAATGCTTTTTCAGGCGAACAGTCAAGGACTTCTCTGGCTTAGTCTTTGTGATCTCCTCGAATGTCGAAACCGACATGCCGCGACGTCCAGGAGATGTTGGTCGGTACTGTCTAATTGGCATCTCTCAACACCTTCCTATGCCTTCAACGTATCGATTGAATCACCCGGCGCGAGGGTGACAATCGCTTTCTTCCACTCGCGGGCCTCGACGGGCCGTGGAGCGGAACCTCTTCGCCGTATCATGCGCGCCTTGCCGGGCATGCGCATGACGTTGACCGAGACGACACGAACATTGAACATGGTCTCAACTGCGCGGCGAATGTCAATTTTATTTGCTCGCAACGCCACCTTAAAGGTATACTGGTTGTTTTTCTCCTGCAGTCTTACCGTTTTTTCGGTGACGATACCGTGTCGCAGTACTTCTGTGATTTCCACGGCTATTCCTCCTCGCCGTCAGTTTCGGCTATAGTCTCAGACTCCTGATCTTCATCCTCATCCTGAGCGTCTTCGACATCCCCCGGTTCCTCGTCCTCATCTACTTCGCTCCCGGCGTCTTCCGACTCCAATTCCTCGTCCTCATCTACTTCGCTCCCGGCGTCCTCCGACTCCGCTTGCTCTTCGGCTTCGAGCTGGTCCGCGATCTGTTGACTTGCTTCCTCCGCGCTCAATCCTTCACCAAATACCAGCTCAATCCAGCGCACAGTCTGCTTGGGCATAATGATCCAATCATGCTTGAGCAGTTCCACGACGTTGATCGAGGAGACATGCTGCACTTTAGCGGTGGGGATATTGCGTGTTGAAAGCACAATATTCTCATCGCGCTGCGGCAGCATCATCAGCACTTTCCTGCCATCGATTGGCAGGCTGTCCAGAATGGCGAGCATGTCTTTGGTGCGCGGGGTCTCCAAAGCCAGTTCATTGATAACGATCAGTTGCTCATTGGCAACCTTATCAGACAGGGCCGACTTAATCGCAAGACGGCGCATCTTTTTAGGAACATCATGATGGTACGGATGCGGCTTCGGGCCAAATACAGCACCGCCATGACGGAACTGAGGCGCGCGGGTGCTACCCTGACGGGCGCGACCTGTACCTTTTTGTTTATAGGGTTTTTTACCCCCGCCCGATACCTCACTGCGAGTTTTGGTCGAAGCATTACCTTGACGGCGATTCACCAGTTGTGCGGTGACAACCTGGTGGAGGACCGGCACATTCGGGATGACTCCGAACACCTGCTCGCTCAGTTCGAGCTGTTCTACGGCTTCACCAGCCATGTTATACACTGTAGTCGAGGGCATTGCGGTTACCTCATCACATGCTTCTTAATCACGAGCAGACTGCCGTTCGCGCCAGGGACGGACCCCTTGACGAGCAGCAGGTTGCGCTCAGGATCAGCTTGAATCACTTGCAGTTTTTTCGCGGTCACACGGGCATTGCCCATATGGCCGGCCATGCGCGTGCCTTTGAGCACGCGTCCGGGCGTAGTACCAGAACCGATGGAACCGGGGGCGCGGGTGCGGTCTGACTGTCCATGTGTTTTGGGGCCACCGCTGAATCCGTGACGCTTTACGCCACCCTGGAACCCTTTGCCTTTAGAAGTGCCTACGATGTCAACCGATTCGCCAGCGGTGAAAAGACCGGCGTCAACTTTTGCGCCGAGTTCAATTCCGTCCAGGCTACCGTCTTGCAGCCCAACCTCGCGCAGCACTTTGAAAGGCCCCAACTCGGGACCTGGGCGGCGCTGGCGGTTCTGCGATACCTTGAGCAACTTCTCGATTTGCTTATCTTTTTTCTCGCCAGAGGTGGTTTCCGACTCGGTTCCCTCTTCGGCAGTCTTTTTCCCGCGCTGCTCCTGCTGATAGGTCTGCAAGCGTTTGCGCTGCGCTTTCAGCAAGGGCAGGCTATGTCCAAGATGCCCCAGTTGTGGGCGAGTGATGTGCTTTAATCTCGCCTGCTCGAAGCCAATCTGGACAGCATCATAACCATCATGGGCAGTCGTCTTTATCTGTGTAACGACGCATGGGCCAGCTTCAATGACGGTGACCGGAATAACAGTACCATTTGGCCCAAATACCTGGGTCATGCCGACCTTTCTGCCCAACAATCCACTGAGCATATCCTTTCCTCTCTTCTTTCAGCCCCTACAGCTTGATTTCGATATCCACGCCCGCGGGCAGATTCAATCGTGTCAGGGCCTCAACCGTTTTATTGGTCGGCTCAATAATATCTATCAGGCGTTTGTGTGTGCGTATTTCGAATTGCTCACGCGCATCTTTATCAATAAAAGGTGAGCGCATCACCGTAAACTTATCGATTTCTGTAGGCAGTGGGATAGGTCCTGAGACCCGCGCCCCTGTCTGCTGCGCTGTATCCACAATCTGCATTGCCGACTGATCGAGAATGCGGTGATCGTATGCCTTCAGGCGAATGCGAATCCGCTGCTTTGTTCCTGTAGCCATGTTTTTCTCCTCGTAGGGACGCTGTTCGTCACGTCCTCGCCTGGGTTAACCCATTTTGAGGGACGCCATTTACGGCGCCCCTACAGTCAGCAAACTTAGTTTTCGACCCTGGTGCAGATGCCAGCACCAACGGTGCGTCCCCCCTCACGAATGGCAAAGGTGACACCCTCTTCCATGGCCACCGGCTGGATCAGTTCCACCGTCATCTCGATGTTGTCTCCCGGCATCACCATCTCCACCCCCTCGGGCAGCTTGATGGCTCCCGTCACATCGGTGGTGCGCACGTAGAACTGCGGACGATAGCCGTTGAAGAACGGCGTGTGCCGCCCGCCCTCTTCCTTGGACAACACGTACACTTGCGCTTTGAAGGTCTTGTGCGGCTTGATCGAGCCGGGTTTGGCTAACACCTGCCCCCGCTCGATGTCGCTGCGCTCAATGCCGCGCAGCAGGCAACCCACGTTGTCTCCCGCGATGC
>Ga0209577_10001626_pt1 | contig 22193 bp, 22 predicted proteins | sample GraSoiAngelo_109_FD_185874 | JGI IMG/M metagenome (GOLD analysis project Ga0209577, IMG submission 185874) | Grasslands soil microbial communities from the Angelo Coastal Reserve, California, USA - 14_0903_12_20cm (SPAdes) (version 2) | ecosystem: Environmental > Terrestrial > Soil > Grasslands...
TGCGTCGGTCCTGCTAATGCCACTCATGCGGTTCATCAGCCCGGTCGATCCCATGTGGCGCTCGACAATGAAAGCGATTGAAGCGCGATTAGTCGAAGATACCCTTGTCCGTCGCTATGAGGCGGAAGGCACGCATGTGGATGGGCTTCCAGGCGGAGAGGGTAGCTTCACTGCATGCTCGTTTTGGTACATCGAATGCCTAGCGCGTGCTGGGGAGTTGGAAAAGGCTCAATTGTTGTTTGAGAAACTTTTGGGATACGCCAACCATCTTGGGCTCTACTCAGAGCAGATTGGTCCAAGAGGGCAACATCTCGGCAATTTCCCACAGGCATTCACACATCTGGCGCTGATCAGCACCGCAACATATCTGGACAGGGTCCTCTCGGGCAAGGATGACTCAGTGTGGCGCTAGCATTTTGGAGAAATGACCCCATCGGTGTGAGGACTTTTTTTTGACAGATATATGTTTGTACATGTACAGCACATATGTATTACATCGGACTGGATCTGCACAAGAATCGGACTAGATCTGCACAAGAAGACGATCGGCTATTGCGTTAAAGGATGCCAGCGGTAAGGTTCACCAACAAGGCAAGATTGGCGCGACGCGCTGGGAGTTGGACACCTGGTTGAAGACACTTCCTCAACCGTGGACGGCTGCCATGGAAGCGACGATCTTCAGCGGCTGGATCTACGATCATCTGAAGCCGCACGCAGCAGCAGTGAAGGTAGCGCATCCGCTGATGCTGCGGGCGATCGCCGCATCCAAGAAGAAGAACGATCAGATCGATGCCGGCAAGCTCGCGGACTGCCTACGCTGCGACTTCCTGCCGGAGTGCTACATGGCATCGACGGGGATTCGCGAGAGGAGGCGAACGCTGCGGTGTCGCCATCTCCTGGTACGGCAAGTGGTGCAGCTGAAGAATCGTGTATCAAGCTTGCTGATGGAAACCGGAGTGAGCTACAACAAGCAGCGCCTGCACCGAGCAGGGTATTTTCCAGAGCTGCTGGCCAGCAAGGATGCGATCGATAAGAGTATCCGACCGCTTCTGCGACTGAGTCGGGACTCAATCACGCGACTACAACGCATCGAATCTGCACTGATCCGATCGCTGCAACGTGACCCGCTGTTGGCGGAGAGAGTACGGCGGCTGCAGACGATCCCCTGCGTGGGCCGGATCACAGCACTGACCTGGGCGCTGGAGATGGGAGATATTTCGCGTTTCCGATCGATCCGACAAGCCATCAGTTATTGCGGGCTTTGCGGCGACGAAAAGAGATCAGCCGAGACCGCGGTACGCACACCGCTTTCCAAGCAGCGGAATAAACATATTCAGCGGGTGCTGGTGGAAGCAGCGAAGCTGGCTCCCCGATATGATCCTGATCTCGCGTTGTTCTATGCAAGAGAGAAGCAGAGCGGGAATGCCAATCGCGCCACGCACCGCGGCTGCCGAGGTGGATGTTTGCCGTCTCCCAGCCCATTGCAAATAGCAGGCGGCACTCATCCCGATTCTTCGGCAATTCATCGAGTTCAATTCGCAAACAATGCGGTGAAAGCCGCCGCACAATCCATCGTCCTCGTACTTGTACAAAAGGATCAGGCGCCCGCACGGCGTGACTCATAATTGCCTGGTACAAACTTTCCGTCGGACCCTCATTAACTGTGACCTTTGCCAGAATGTCGAAATCGTGCAGGTTCTGGACTTCAACAAAGCTGCGGGTTTTCTCGTCAGCCCCAATAACCAGGAAATCGCTCTGTTTCGATTTTGGACGTACAGATCGCTTGTACGTCTTCTATGAATTCGATTCTTGCCCCAAGATCCTTGAAAGCGTACGCGCGCTTCAACTCAAAGAGTTGGGAACGGCAGCGGCACGTGAACGGCATTGTCCAGCAATCCTCCAGTCGTCCGTTCCGCGTCAGTACTTAGCAGTTGGTGCAGCACTGCCCCTCAGCGTATCCTGCTAGCCCGTGTTGAACCTGATCGATCGCTATTTTCAACTGGAGCGCAACCGCACTACCTTGGGGCGCGAAGTGGTCGCGGGCCTGACCACGTTCGTGACAATGTCGTATATCGTCGTAGTGAATCCAGCCATTTTGAAGGCAGCGGGAGTTCCGGTAGGGCCATCGATGGTGGCCACGATTCTTACGGCAGTCTTTGGCACACTGCTGATGGGCCTTTATGCCAAGCGGCCGTTCGCTATTGCGCCGTACATGGGCGAGAACGCATTTTTGGCCTACACCGTCGTGCAAGCTTTGGGCTTTAGCTGGCAAGCGGCTCTGGCGGCGATTTTGCTGGCAGGCGTTGTGTTTCTGGTCCTGACAATAGTGCGCTTGCGGCAGTGGCTCGTGGATGCCATCCCTTCCGCCTTGCGCTACAGCTTTGCGGTTGGAATCGGACTGTTTCTGACATTTATCGGCTTGAATCAAACCGGTGTGGTTATGTTGGGAAGTGCGGGAGCACCGCTGAGGGCGGGCCATCTTACAGCCGCCCCGGTATTAGTCGCGATTTTCGGTTTCTTGCTGATGGCAGTGCTGATGATCCGCCGCTTTCCCGCCGCCATTCTGATCGGCATCCTCGCAACCGCGTTTCTGGGGTACGTGACGGGAGTAGCGGCACCACCGAAAGCATGGGTGAGCTTGCCTCCCAGCATTTCTCCGATACTGTTCAGCGTGGATTTTCGAGGAGCACTGAGCTGGAGATTCTTCCCGATTGTGCTCACGATTTTTATTATGGCCTTCGTGGACACGATGGGTACGCTGATTGGAGTGTCGGCACGCGCGGGATTTCTGGATGAGAACGGAAACTTGCCACAGATTGAACGCCCGATGACAGTGGATGCACTTTCCGTGATTTTCGCGGCTTTGGTCGGGACGTCTACCTCGGGGGCTTTCATCGAATCTGCAACGGGAGTCGAAGCTGGGGGAAGGACTGGGTTGACCGCGGTTGTGACGGCAATCTGTTTTCTGGGCACGCTGTTCTTCTCGCCATTCATATCAGCAATCCCGCCTCAGGCTTACGGACCAGCGCTGATCGTCGTAGGCCTGCTCATGCTTTCGCCTATCACCAGAATTCGCTTTGACGATTTCACCGAGCTGATTCCGGCTTTCGCAGTGGTCGCATTGATGAGCTTTACGTACAATGTCGGGATCGGAATTACAGCCGGGTTCGTGCTTTATCCGTTCTGCAAGCTGGTTTCCGGGCGAGTAGGCGAGATCAAGCCGGGGCTGTGGGTACTGGCTGGGTTATCGCTGCTGTTTTTTGTGTTTTATCCTTATCCGTAGACGCATCACACAATCGTCAGGCTTCACATCTGGACGGCGCCGGTTGGGGTTAGACGCCTAAACTTTGTCGCAAGCCGTAATTATCTTGTTTCTGATTATTCAGGAGACCCTAACACTGCCAATGAAGAAACAGTTGCCTCTGAACGCGAACGAGGTACACGCTTTTTTGCGTCGTGGTACATCGAATGCAATTTTGCTATTGATTCTTCTTTACGTCACTACTCTCAGCACTTTTTCGGTTGCGCAGCAGATTCCTCGCGTTCAAGTCTTCGGGGGCTACTCGTATACGCGTTTTGACAGTCCAACGCTTGGATTTGCAAATCGCTCAAACCTGAATGGATTCAACATCTCTCCTGCATTTAACTTGGCATACGGATTTGGGGTAAAGGTGGAGTTGACTGGGCAATACGGCTCGAAGGTGAACCTGCGCGATCTCACGGTGGGTCCGCAGTTCCTTTATCCGCGTGGCAGTATGCTGTTCTTTGCTCATGCGCTTTTCGGCGACTCCAGGAGCTTTGTTCGGGTTGGAACGGGCGAGGGCGACACGGCACGGGCCATTGTGCTCGGCGGCGGACTCGATTTTGACATTTCTTCTCGATTCGCATTTCGCGCCGTGCAGGTTGATTACGTGCATACCTCACTCTTCAGCACTACGCAGAATAATGTGCGAATCTCGACCGGGTTGGTGTATCGCTGGCACACAATCAGAAGAAAAGGACACAAACCAACCTTATCATCTCCGTAGCTGCTGGCTGATTTTGGGGAAAGAATGGAATGATCGCATTGAAGCGAATAGCTTTGATTTGCGTATTGCTTGTGCTGGCGGGGCTAGTCGGCTGTAGCAGCTCGTCCACGCATATTGCTTATGTGACCTTGCCCACTTCGAATTCCATCGCTGCCTTCCGCGTGAGCAACCATTCGGGCAAGTTCACGCCCGTGGTCGGATCGCCGTTCGCGGCGGGAAATTCGCCAAATTCTATTGTGCTGGATCCTGCAAATAAATTTGCTTATGCCGCCAATCAAACCGGAAATGATATTTCATTGTTCAAGATCGACCATAGTACGGGAGGCCTTACGGAGGTCACGCCGCGAACGCCGGCGGGTATTAATCCGGTAGCTCTGGCGATGGATTCCGCGGGCACGTTTCTATTCGCAGGTAATGTAAGCTCCAGCAACATTTCCGTGTACTCGATCAATGCGAGTACTGGCGTTCTGACCGAAGTTTCGGGATCGCCATTCCCCACTTCGGCCGGCGCCAGCCCGGTGGCGCTCACGGTTTCTCCTTCGGGAAAGTATCTTTATGTTGCGAGCTCTACTCTCGGGCTAGTATTCGGTTATTCGATTGGCTCCGGCACTGGAGTCTTGCAGCAAGTTCCGGATTCGCCCTTCACCGTGGGCAGTGGGCCGTTCTCCGTGGCTGTCGATCCGACGGAGCATTTCGTTTACGTTGCCAATTCTTTGTCAGATACGATTTCCGTTCTTTCCCTTGACGCGAGTACTGGAATGCTTACTTCCCTGCCCAACTCGCCTTTTATTGCCGGTACGAATCCTGTCTCGATGGCGATCGATTCAGCTGGCAAGTTTCTTTACGTTGCCAATCTGGGCGGAAACAATGTGTCTGCGTTTTCGCTGGATTCCACTACTGGCGTACCCACTGAGCTTACAACGCCTAAGTCGCCTTTCGCAGCAGGTACGCGGCCAATATTCGCGACGATAGATTCCACTGGCAAATTTCTCTATGTCGCCAATGAAAATTCGAGAGATATCAGCGGGTTCAATATTGACTCAAGCACGGGCGGATTGACGAATGGCTCGATCGCCGCTTCGGTCGGATCTGCGCCAACTTCGGTTGCTACAACTACAAAGTAAGCGCGCTTTTGGATCAAAACCACAGAGGGCGCAGAGGTACACAGAGGGAGATTCTAGGCTAATTTCTTTATGATCCGATTTGGAATTCTCGGCTTCGGCTTACATGCGGTGAAACGGGTGATGCCCGGCTTCGCCGCGGCTAAGAACTGCCGCGTTACTGCACTGTCGAGACGAGATATTGGCAAGGCTCAGGAATCGGCTCGTCGTTTCAATATTCCTCTTGCTTTTGATTCTGCCGAAGAGCTTTGCCGATCCTCCGAAGTAGATGCGGTTTTCGTGACCACGCCGAACGCCTGCCATTTGTCGGATGTTTTGCTGGCAATTCGGTGCGGCAAGCCGGTACTTTGCGAAAAACCCATGGCGGTCAATGCTGATGAATGTCGCCGCATGGTTGAAGCCGCGAGGGAGGCAAGGCTGCTGCTAGGTGTCGCTCAGGTTTTCCGATTTGAAAACAGCACGGCTCGCCTCCGCGAACGTATTGCAGGCGGCCAGATCGGTCGGCCGATTTTTGCGCGATCTGAATTTTCTTTTCAGGCAGCAGGTGGCCATCCTCGAACCTGGCTTTACGACCCAGCCGTGGCCGGTGGCGGTCCCATTGCCGATGTGGGGGTGCATAGCGTCGATGCGCTGCGTTACATTCTGCAAGACGAAGTTTTGCGAGTGAGCGCGCGGGGAATGCACGATCACGAATCCGGCGAATTGGAAGCTGCGGCTGCATTAATCCTTGAATTCTCGCGAGGAACTCTGGCCAGCGTGCTGGTCTCATACCGCGCCGGCTACCGCACGCCAATTGAAGTTGTCGGTGAGAACGGAGCGTTGCGCGCCGACGACGGGTTGAACGTAGAGCACCCGATTACTCTGGAACTTCGTCGCGACGGAGCCGTCGTCGAAAGGGAGACAGTATCGAATCAGGGCGCTTACGCGCGGCAGGTGGATGCCTTCGCTGCGGCTGTTGAGGGCACCTCCGAGTTTCCGGTTCCCGGCGAGGAAGGCTGGCAGAATCAGGAAATCCTGGATGCGGCGTACCGCAGCTTGAAGAGCGGGAGAGCGGAGCCCGTGGAAAGAGTTGTGGGACCCCGAGCGTCGGTCCTCAGCAGTCAGCCGATTTCTCTGAGATTTAAGGGGTGACCGCCGGCGTAGTGGGCGGTGGATCTTTCGGTGCCGGTGGGACTCCTTTGGCTTGCACGATGGCCCAGTGCCAGTCCTGATCGGAGCCGAGAGTCGCACCGAGAGTCTCCTTAAACACCGTAGTCTTGAATGGTGCGGCTGCGCCCTTCAGATGATAGAGAATGGTCACGTCAGAATGCTTTTCGGGCTGTGCAGCGGCGGGTGTAGTTTCGGCGGCAGTAATCAATCTGGCCGATCCATACTGAGCAGTTTGCCTCTCTGAGCGCCGCAAAATTGTTAAGCCAACGGTGATCTCTTTTACATTCCACGCTGTTCCGTTATAGACCGAGAGCTGCAGAGTGTCGCCCTCTATGCTGGCTGGGCCATCCAATTTGCCAAGCTCGCTTTCGGGAAGCTCCTGCGAAATAAACGGCGTTGAAAGAAGTGAGGTAGTGTTCGAGTTGAATGAAAGGCTGCAAGTCACGTCTGGCGAAGAGACATGAAACGTTTTCCCAGCATTATCGAAAGAAAACATCAGGCTGCCGGCCTGGCGATGAGCCTCGACCTGGTCCATGATCTTTGACATGTTGTCGTTGTCGATCACGGTCTGCACAACTGGAGTTTTGCGCTGACGCAAGGTGCGCGCCAATTCGCCCAAAGAGACATCATTAGTAGTATCGGTCTGCGCAAAGGAGCATGTTGTGACTACCAATCCCAGCGCAACCGAGACGAGCGCTAATCCGAGCTTGGACATTTTCAGTTCGAGTCGCCGCACTATTCTGCCGTAAGGCAAGCGCCGCAGACACTACTCCGTAATGAAAGGAACTCAATTCATTACCTGTAGGGTCTGAAGAAAATTGTACCTACGGATCAGCGATCAGGAGGCGGAACTAACACAAACCTTGGTTGTAGACCTTTCGCAAAGGGAAAAATGGGCGTGCGCGACGAAGTAGCACGCAACGGGGCGCCGCACGCCCAGACCAGAGGCATTACAACAGGCCAGAGGAGCGAAAACGTGTAACCGGATCAGCCACCGGAACTGGTTGCCGCCGGAAGACCCAGCGGGCCACCGCATACCCCAGCGCCGCGTAGCATAAATAAACCAGCTTCATAAATTACCCCAAACTGCCAAAGCGAATTGCACCTTGGGGGAGCAGCGGAAAGCTGCCATGAAAGTAGCAAGCAGGCACCGGTAGGTCAATTCACTAAGGTGCCATTCGCATAGCACGAAAGTCACATGCGGGAATCACAATGCGCACGTCTGGCCCGTGCAGGGCAAGGCCGTGCAACATCACCATCAAAGAGCGACGCCAACTGTTGTAGCCCAGAAACATCATCGTGACGGCGGCTTCTTTTTCTTCAAAGCCGAATCGGCAAGATCAACCCATTTCTCGACACGAGACTTTTCAAAATCTCTGTCGCGTCGGGCGTAAGGAAACATACCGGGTACGTCTTCGGGAGAGACGCGCCTTCGCCTGCGCTCTTGAAACATACGTTTCCGCTCGCGTTCCATTGGAGAGGCTCGAAGTCGCCCAGTAGACGCGAGTCAAGCTGTGGGAGTTTACATATTTGCTGCTGAGACTTTCGTTCGATGCCATACAGTGTTTCCTGTATTTACGGCAGGTGCTCTGCTCAGGCAGTCTGAAACGATTCAATAGCTTTGCCTGAAGATGGCCGCTCCTTCGCCCACAATCGCGAGCAAGCCCTTGATTCTCTGCGTAGAAGACAACGAGATCTATCTGCGTCCGCGGAAGGCCGTGCTGGAGCAGGCTGGTTATGCCGTTCTCAGTGCGAGCACCGGCACAGAGGCAATGGAAATTCTTCGTGATGCTCCTGTCTGTCTCGTCCTGTCCGATCACATGCTGCGGGGAACAACTGGCACTTTTCTTGCGAAGCAGATGAAGAAAATCAAGCGCGATGTGCCGATCATCCTGTACTCGGGGAAGCCACCGAAAACCATGCGGAATGTGGACGGCTTCATCAACAAGGATGAGTCTGTGCCGCGCTTCTTGTCTCTGATTGGCGACTTCGTTAAGAGGTACCACGAGTAGTTTTGTCACGCTTGGGATGACGTCGGGATACTGCCACTTCCTGAAAGTCCTGAATGGCTGCATCCAACCGCTCACCGAGGCGGGGTGCCATCGTTCCTTGACACCACCTAAGAAACTCTGCGGCCTTCGCTGCTGCCGCAAGTAATGCGTTCACTTTTGTCACGGGAACAGCCCGCCATCCGGGTTCCGGCTCTGGACTGCCGGCTTGATAGCTCCGAAGCTTTCGATGGATGGTTGTTCTTCCGACGCCTAAAACGGAGGCGGCTCCGCTCACGCCTAATTGCTTCACGGCAACGAGAATGGCCTCCCGCTCAATTTCTTTCAAAGGGCGAATCGCAGCGCGTTCTAATTCGCGCTCGCCACTCTCCTTGGTGACGTGGTCTGAAGCCCGGCGACTCTCCCCATAATTACCGCTGCTCGTTGGCTGAAGGCCCACTGATCTGTTCACGATGTTATTGTTTTTGCCCAATCCTAAAGCGCCGCACTGAACTGTGACTAAGAAGTGGATCGGAATTTCAGTGCAACCGATTCAGGCAAGCTCTCCTCCAGCCTCTTTGAGAGCCACTGCTTTAGCTCCGTCTTCTGTTCGGGGGAGAGCGCGCCAAATCGTAATCCGGAGCGACCCTTCTCATCGCACCAACAGATTTCACTCTGAGCCGCGAATTGGCTTCCTTGACCCGGAATCGCAAATTGAAGGGTGACCTGCATGCCGGGTTTCAAAGGCACGGAGGAAATTACTGCCATGCCTCCTTCGCTGATGTTGACCGCTTGGCAGCGAATCTCTCCCGCCTCCTGATCGCGGATAGCAGCGGGGATTGAAATCGGACAACGGAAGTAACGGAGACGTTCGCGGATGATCAGACCATATGCAGCTTTCAATGTTCTGCCAACGGAGATGGCTGAAAGCGGCCGTTCCAGAACGAAGTTGCTGCCTGCCGCAAATGCCATCGCCGATTGTTTAGTGCTGTCTGTGATCGCGAACGCCACCGTTGTGTGGTTGGAGGGTGAAAGGCGCACTCGTTCCAGAATTGTCCTGCTCTGCTCTCCTATTTTGAGGTCTACTACCACGGTTTCGAACTTCCGCGTGTTCACGAGGCGAATGGCGCTTGGAACATCGGTACACACTTCGGTGGTTGCCGCCAATTCTCGCAGCGGCTCCGAAATTTGCTTGATTGTCAACGGGTCATCTGAAACCACCAGCGCCCGTACGGCCGATTCAGAGGAAGTGAGATTCATGCAAACAGCTTCTCTTGGCACGAGTTCCCGTTATTGTTTCCGGAGGTCGGCTCACGGACACGGAGCAAGAGCAAACTCTGGTCATCCTGCTGCATGCCGTGCTGCTTTACACCATCCATGACCAATTCCCAAATCCGCGACAGGGGTTGGGCGGCTTCCTGACTCAGCAGTTGTTCCAGTCGCGCCAGACCAAACTCTTCGTCTCTCTCGCTGGCTACCTCCGTGATGCCATCGGTGAGCATCAGGAACACATCACCCGGTGAATAACTGACTCGCTGGCTCGCATAACGACCGCCGAGAATCAGACCCAAGGGGAATTGCTCCATGGCGAGCTGAACCGTGTCGTGGCTGCGATGGCGATAGTGCAGGATGGGCACATGCCCAGCCAAGGCGTACTCGGCTTGGGTTGAGCCGTCGAAGTGCAGCAGGGCGAGGGTGGCGTACATGTCCGGGGTCTTGAGGGCAGGCAACACACGGTCTGCACCTTCGAGCAAAGCCACGGGCCGTTGATGGAACTGGAGAGAGACCCGCAGCGCGGCCTTTAATATCCCCATGAGTTGGCCGGCGGGCAGACCGTGTCCAGAAATATCGGCGACGTAGGCGAGCAGACTTCCGTCGCTCTCGACAACGTCGATCAAATCGCCGCCCATTTCTGTGCTAGCAATGGATTTGCCGTAGACCTCGAACCTCGGGGTCTGGAAAGAAAGGGTTGGCACCAGAGTAGCTTGAATGCTGTGGGCGAGGGAGAGTTCGGTCTGCATCCTCTCGAACCGCGTGAAGAACTGATCGTGGAGCCACTCGAAAAAACGCGCTTGTACAGATGAATTCGTATACTGGCAGTGAATCCCGGCTTTGCCATCTCTGTTATCCCAAATGACCGCGCCTTCGGCACTCACGAACAGATCAGTATTGGGAACTGCAAAGGCGATGCTTAGCCGTTCTCCAACCTCAAGGGGGTGAGGAGTCCTGACTGCCATCCCGCTTTGGCTCAGATTAATAGTGGTACATTCCAGTAGGTCTCCTGATCCTCTCCGGATCGAAACCGTCAATTCAACAGCTAATCTGAAGTATGCCTGCCGGTCGTGCAGCATACGTCCATACACGCTACGCAGCAGGTCTCTTATTTGCGATGGAACCAATGGACGCTCGATGATGAAGGCAGCACCTAAAGCGGATGCTATTTCTTTGGCCCGACTGTCACTGGCTATCGCAACCACCACAACATGTTTATTGGGGCGCGGCAGACTCTTTAGTATGTCGGCACACCGTCCGACGTGGTCAAAGTCCAAGACGACTGCCTCGAACTTCTCGGACGAAAGCTGATCGATAGCGACAGATTCGAGGAAGCACTTCTGTGTCTCGATACTGTTCTCGCGGAACAGATGCGAGAAGATGCTGATCATCTCTGGATCGCGGCCCACAACGAGCGCCTTCATCCCAAACGGCGACTCAGCAGTGGCTTTTCCGGGCTCGGAGGCTAGTTCGAGTGCTTCGCGACATTCACCAACAATGTGTTTCTGTTTTGCGTAGGTGATCAATGCGTCCGCCGCCGCGCCGAGCATGAAGATTCCGAAAACGGCGAGTGGGTCTGCTAGCAATGCGTACAACCTCGAAGGCGATAGCTTGAGAGTAGCCGAGTCTTAATTTGGACAGGTAACGTAAAGAAACGACATAGACCCACCGAAGTAACTTACGGTGACGAATCGAGGTCAAGACTGCTCGAAACTTGATCGGGAACTGACTCGAAGGTCACGGCTTGCGAGGCTTTTGCCGATCAGCCCGATTCTTCTTGATCAAATCGACCATTCCAAGATTTGCATCCACTACCCCCCCGATTATCATCGGGAATGTACGCAGGAAAGCGAGAATCGACAACTAGGGCGGGCAACTGTTCGTCTCTCGCAGCGGCTTCCGAATCGCGAGCCTGCCCCGGAGCCAGCCATCCACCTCGTTCCTTGAAGCAAACACGACTGCTCCTTTTTGCGGGCTCAATCGCCGAACCGGAAACTCGTATGCATGCTCCCAACGCTGTACGGTCCTGACGCAGGCTCCCACGTACTGGGCAATATCTTTCCATGACCGCAGCACTGCACTGGCGGACCGCGCATTACTATGCGTTGGTTGAAGTTGGATGTTTCTTCCTAATTCCACAACAACTGCGCCGACCTGTTTCACCCTGCCGTTCGAGTCGGCCATCGGGAAGAAATTGTCAATCCAGTGTCCCCCGTCAGGCTTGGTCGGCAATGCTCCGGCAACCTCGCAATTCACAACAGATCGGGCCGTGTCGAACACCTGCTGGATCGCAGGTTCCACTTGAAGAGCAACGTTTCCAAGAATCTCCCGTACGTGCTTTCCCAAATGGGAGTCAGCAGAAGTGCCATTCGAGGCCGCTAAACATGAGTTAAGCATCCGATAACGTAGCTGTTGGTCAAAAATGGCAAGCCCCACATTGGAACTATTGAAAAAGTCGGCGAATAGGCGCTCTGCATCTAACAACTCAGCGAGTACCGTCCGGATCATTACACAGAACCTCCGATGGAATTTGTGGTCGGATCTCCCGCATAAACGAGAACGGGAGTTCTCATTTCGAATTCTCTGATCTGTTTCAGAATCGGGACAGCCCCAAGTAGTTAAATACAGATTAGCCAAGGATCGCGATTTTATACTTGCTCCGGAACAAACTCACTAGCTGCTTGAGTCTACGGTAGTTACGCCGGAACACCTGAGACAAAAGTCCACCGCTTACTGGTTGCTTGCACGAAGTGTTTCACTTCGTGCGGCGGCTGAGTGCCCTGATCCGGTCGTTTTCGAGAAATCCCGCCCGGTTCGGCTTGTGTGCTGGAGAGTCCGGTGGCATTGCACCTTCATCTATTAATTAGGAATGAGGGTGCCCACTTTTGCCCCATCTCGCAACGGAATTCAGGATGCAGCGATATTTGAAGAATTGTCGCCAGACGATCTGAAGCTGGTGCTGAGCCGGGCCTCCGTGCGAGCAGCACCTAAAGGGGCATTTCTCTTCCGTCAAGGAGAACCTGCTAGAGAAATGTTTCTCCTTGAATCTGGCTGTGTGCGGCTTAACGAGATCACCGCTGATGGTCGCGAGTTGCTGATTCGGTTCGTGCGACCCGGTGAGGTGTGTGGCGACAAAGCGGCAATTGCAGGCGCGGAGTACGGCGCGTCGGCGGTGAGCGAGACACCTGTCCGAGCTTACGCATGGACAACCGGGATGATTATGGCGTTGCTAAAGGAAGTGCCCCGGCTCGCAACGAACCTGTTCGGCATCACGACACGTTATTTGCACTACTCGCGCGAACGCTACCGTCTTCTGGCGACAGCCTCGGCCGAGTACCGAATTCGTTGGGCTGTGGCAGACTTGGCCCGCAGCATCGGCTCTTCGGATGGAAATGCCACCATCGTCATTACCGGCCGAGCCGTCCAGCAAGATATTGCCGACCTAGCAGCAACGACAATCTACACTGTAAACCGGGTGCTGAGCGGCTATGAACGACGGGGCATCTTGACCAAGAAACGTGGACGTATTGTTCTTTTCAGAACGCTCCAATGAACAAAGGCGCGATCCGCCTGCCGCCTTCGTCGAGAACTTCCAAGCGGAGAAAGAGCGACCAAATCGACGTGCGGGTTGGCACAATCCTTGTCAGCGACCGATGTTGCCATTTCTGAGAAGTTGGTCACGCTTGAAGTAGCGTTCGGCGACCACAAGCAGAGGGTGCGCCCTTATGGATTATTGTTTTTTCGCTTGCAGATTTGGCGGAATTTTTCGCGGCTGTTCTGAAAACCGAACAAGGCGGCGGCTGGCTTGTGACGAAATTTGCTTTGCGGAGGGGGCGCGGAGCGCCAAATCACAATCAAGCAGAGCGCATTTCTGCTCGGTCAATTCTCGACATGGCATCAGGAATACAGCGCAAATGGAGTTTCGTGTGATCCTGCGAAATGGCTTCTGTTCTGATTTCGAAACAAGGCTGCCAACATCGAGAATGCACAGCAGCCTCACTGCTATACATCATCGTCATGGGCACCAAGTCAGATGTTCTGCTGTTGCTCGGAATGTTGATGTTGGGCATGGCTCTGGGAGCATTGTTGACCCTCATTCGACAAAAGGCCATAACCGCAAAAGTCATCCGAGAGCTGGAGGCTAGGTTTGGAATCGAAAAGGGAACGCCTCACGAGCGCCGAAAGGATGATTCGACGAAGCCGGATGCAGCATAACGCTATTGCGGACGTTCCACAAATTGCTGAGTCTCTTTACACATCCCCGAAATCACCTGTGTGACAGAGGAGGAGAAACAGTATTTATCTAGGCTCCTCCCCGCCAGCGCTGGTGGCTTCGGCCGTGGGTACGACGATCGCCTGAATGTTTTGTCCGGCCATGATTTTCTGGAATGATGCCAAGTCGGTTTTTTGCAGCTCCGCCCAGTGTGCCAGGTAATCGTCGGTTTGCTTCTTGAGTTTGTCGAACTCCTGATATTCGGCTTCCGTGGGAGCGGAGTCGGTCTCGTCGGACACGAGCAGCCCAAGGTAGGCCAGCTTGCTATCCGCGCGCTGCGGATAAGCGAGTGAATCTTCATTGGCCTTGATCTTGAGCTGGATCAGGTTGTCGCGCGTGACGAGCAGCTTTTGATCCAGGTCACCGGCGGCTTGCAGCACGGGCTTTGTGCTGTCATTTCCCACAAGTCGCTTCATTAAGCCATTCACCTGGGTCCGGACGTCCTCGATCTGGTTCGCTGCGTTGTAGACGCGGTTGAGTTCATCGCGAATCTGAATGCCGAGGTCGAACTGTTTTTGCAGATCAGCCTGCTCAACCTTGACGCGGGGGTCGAGCTTCATTTCCATAGGCGCAGTTTGGCTCTTGCCGTCCACGGTCAAGCGAACTTGGTATTTGCCCGGCAGCGCGAATGGGCCATAGGCGCCCTCCTTGTATTCGAACAAGTAGTATCCGGGTACGCGGCTGGTTCCCTCGTAACGTTCGTCCCAGATGAAACGGTTAAGCCCGGCTTCCGCCTTGATTTGTTTCTCTGGTTTCTTGTCATCGGGATTCCGAGGCTCCTCAACTGGCTCGATCTTGTTGCTGGAATATTTGCGAACTACCGTGCCAGCGGAATCGAGGATCTCGATAGTTGTTTCGCCTTTGGGAGCATTCTTCAGATAGTAGTAGACAACCGCGCCCGGTGGCGGGTTCTGGCCGGCTATCACCGACTTGCGCTCTTCGTCTGATGGATTGTGGAAACGATATGCGGTAGCGGGTGTGTAGAGGTGCACATCTTGCGCCGTGATCTGGTCGGTGAATTGGCGCAGCGGGGAAACGTCATCAAGAATCCAGAAAGACCGCCCATGCGTGGCTAAAACGAGATCATCGTTTTTCACCACCAGGTCGTGAACTGGCGTCGTAGGCAGGTTGAGCTTCAACGCGCGCCAGTTTGCGCCATCGTTGAATGAAACGAACATACCAGTTTCGGTACCGGCGTAAAGCAGCCCGCGTTTCTTGGGGTCTTCGCGGACTGCACGTACAAACGTGTTCTCTGGAATGCCGCTTACGATTTTCGTCCAGCTCTTGCCGTAGTCGTTGGTCTTATAGATGTAAGGACGCAGGTCGTCATTCTGGTGGCGGTCAATCGCCAGGTAGGCAGTTCCGGCATCGTGCGGCGAGGCGTCGATGAGGCTGACACGGCTCCATTCCGGCAAATCCTTCGGAGTGACGTTTGACCAATTCTTGCCGCCATCACGAGTAATGTAGATCAGGCCATCATCGGCGCCGGTCCAGATTAAGTCTTTTGCGACGGGAGATTCGGCAACGGCAAAGATTGTGTCGTAGTACTCGGTGCCAGTGTCGTCGATGTCGATCGGGCCGCCGGAAGGTTGCTGCTTGCTCTTGTCGTTGCGGGTGAGATCGGGGCTGATGGCAACCCAATGTATGCCGCCATCGGTCGTCTTAAACAATCGCTCTCCCGCCTGATACAGCGTATTTGGATCGTGGGGCGAAAAGAAAATTGGAGCAGTCCACTGGAAGCGGTGATCCAAATTGGCCGCACCTCCGCCATCACTCAGGTCAGGCATTACCCGGACATCTTTTCTTTCTCCGGTCCGTTTATCGAAACGTGTGATTTGGCCTTGATAGCCCCCTGCGTAAACGATATTCGGGTCCGGCGGATATGGGGCGATGTACCCGGATTCGCCGCCTCCCACGTCATACCAATCGGCGCGGCCTATTGAACCCTCGTCACTGCGGCTGGCAATGCCGATGGTGCTGTTATCCTGCTGCGCGCCGTAAACGAAATACGGCGTACGGTTGTCGGTGATCACATGGTAGAACTGCGCGGTTGGCTGGTTATCTTCGCGTGTCCAGGTCTTGCCTCCATCGAGACTCACCGTCACTCCGCCGTCGTTGAAAACAATCATGCGACGCGGATTCTTGGGGTCAATCCACATGCCATGGTTGTCGCCATGCGGAACTTTGACTTTGTTGAACGTGTGGCCGCCATCGGTCGATCGGTAGAAATCTACGTTGGCGACGTAGACCGTATCGGAGTCCTGAGGATCGGCGATGATGTGCATGTAATACCAGGAACGCTGCCAATAGGAACGATTGCCGTTGACGAGATCCCAGGTCTCGCCGCCATCGTCAGAACGATAGATGCCGCCTTCGGCTGCTTCAATGAGGGCATACACGCGATCCGAGTTGGCGGCCACAGCAACTCCGATGCGCCCATAGGGAGGTTTCGGTAAGCCATGCTCCTGAAGCTGTTTCCATGTCGTGCCGCCATCATTCGAGCGATATAAACCGCTGCCGGGGCCGCCGTCCGAAAGCGTCCACGGCATGCGACGAGCCTGCCAGAGAGAAGCGAAAACGATATTCGCATTTTGAGGATCGAATGTGATGTCGATCCCGCCGGTATTTTCATCTTTATAAAGAACCTTTTCCCAGGTTTTGCCACCATCAAGCGTACGGAAAATGCCGCGCTCAGTATTTGGACCATAGGGGTGCCCAAGCGCGGCGACCAGAACGCGGTCAGGATTCTTGGGGTCGACAATCAGCTTGCCGATGGCGCGCGAATCGCGCAGGCCGATGTTCTTCCAGGTCTTGCCGCCGTCAACCGTTTTGTAAATGCCGTCACCATGGGATGCGTTGCCACGAATGCACCCTTCGCCCGTTCCGACGTAGACGATGTTCGGATCGGACGGCGAAACCGCCAAGCTGCCGATGGCTGAAGTTCCCTCTTTATCGAAGACCGAAGTCCAGGTCATGGCGCCATCCGTGGATTTCCAAACGCCCCCCCCGGTCCCGCCAAAATAATAAGTGGTTGGATCGCCGGGTATGCCGGACGCGGTCAATGATCGCCCGCCGCGAAACGGTCCAATGGGACGATACTTCATTCCCTTGAAGGTCGGGTCTTCGTTCTTCGGGGCCGGAGTTGCGTTCTCGACCGCTGCGGCTTGTTCTTTCGGTTTGCGTTCTCTTTGAGATTCCGTCTGCCGCTGTGCAGGACTCACCGAAGATATGAGCAATACAAGTGCAAACCATGCTGTCGCGCTTACTGTGATCCTAGAGCGATACATTTGTTTCTCCCGGGGAAGAAGTTGAATCGCATATCTTAACGCCAGCGAGGCGATTTGTGAAATTGAAGGTGTGCCCCGATGCGTTAACGGCCACTGTTTCTACTTGCGTGTTCCAGAGAGCAGCTTCCGCGCGGCTTGCAGCTCTTTTCGTTTTTGCGCATCGACTTTGGGATATGACAAGTCCAAATCGTCCAAGGTATCGACAATCGCTGCCGCCAGCACTAACCGTGTGAACCATTTGTTGTCAGCCGGGATGACAAACCACGGCGAATGTTTGGTCGACGTATTACGAATCATGTCTTCGTAAGCATCCATGTAGTCGTCCCAATATTCGCGTTCGCGCACGTCGGCGGCGGAGAACTTCCAGTTCTTCTCTGGTTGATCCAAACGCTCTAGAAAGCGTCTCTTCTGTTCCTGTTTTGAAAGGTGCAGAAAGAATTTGCGAATCACAATTCCGTTGTGGGAGAAGTAACGCTCGAAAGCACAGATGTCGCGAAAGCGCTCCTCCCACAAATCCTTCGTGATCAGGGACTCGGGAATTCTTTCCGCCTTTAGTAAGTCCTGATGAACTCGAACTACTAGCACTTCTTCATAATAGGAACGATTGAAGATGCCGATGTGTCCACGCTCGGGCACACGTTGCATGGTGCGCCAAAGATAGTCGTGATTGAGTTCCTCTGTGGAAGGAGTCTTGAAAGAATAAACCTGGCATCCCTGCGGATTGATCCCCGACATAACATGTTTGATCGCGCCATCTTTGCCTGCGGCGTCCATCGCCTGGAGGATCAGAAGCACACCCCAGCGGTCCTGGGCATAGAGTTTGTTTTGCAGCTCGGCCATGTGGGCGATGCCCTTTTCCAGCAGTTCGGTCGCGTGCTCTTTGGAGCGAATATCGCCGGTGTCACTAGGATCGAAATCTTTCAAGCGGATTTTCTTGCCATCGTCTACGCGATATGGTTTGGCCAGCTTGCCTGCCCAGCTCACGAAGTCTCCCTTCTGCTTAAAGTCAGGGCCGAAGTCTAGCAAGATTCCGGACAAATCGCATTCAGGTATTTGTGCCAGAAGCGCCTTCGACGGTTTTCCACAGAGGTTCAGTTTGCGTGACGGAGGTCACAGACATCATGGCTATGCTGCCGTAGTCTATACTTCGTTTCCCACTAGGTTGAGGGCAAGTTCCTTCGCGGGACGCTAACTTTGTTGCGAGTGTCTTGAGACAGGTGAACTTTTTTGCTCTCAGTGTTGCTCACCATTCTAATGAGGAAATCCTTTCGATGACAGCAGCGCCGGATGTGGCGTCAGTGTTTCTGCTTGCCGAAAACCGCCTCCTTCGTGAGGCCCTGACGAAAATATTCGAGAGGAAAAGCGATCTGCGGGTGGTCGGGGCCTGCGCCTTCTCGCCGGCTGCAGTCGAGCAGCTCGCTTTGGCCGCCCCGAGTGTTTTGGTTTTGGACTCCTTCGCCGAAGGCTTGCACCTGGAGTTTCTGCGGGAAGCACATCGGCGTTTTAATGATCTCAAAGTTGTGCTGATTGGGATGGAAGCCAACGAAGTAGCATTCCTGCGAGCAGTTCGCGAGGGCGCTTTAGGTTATGTGTTGAAGGACGCGTCAGCGCTGCAGGCGGTTGCCACGGTACGGGCGGTAGCGAGTGGTGAGGCGGTGTGTCCCCCGCAGTTATCGGCTGCCCTGTTTCGCTGCGTTGCCCAGCAGCATCACGTGCCGAGCTTCCACGTGAAACTTACTTTGGGTCTGACCAATCGCGAGCAGCAGTTGGTGGTGCTGATTGGAAAAGGGCTAACTAATAAAGAGATCGCCTGCCAATTGCAACTTGCCGAGCAAACGGTGCGCAACCACGTCCACCGTATGCTGCGCAAAGTTGGCGCCAACAACCGGCTGGCAGTCGTCGAGTTGTGCCGCATGCAGGGTTTGCCCGTTTAGGAGCGCAGTTGTTTCATGTTCGAACTTTAAGCCATCCATAAATTGCATTTGCCGAATCGATTTTTTCCACCCAGATAGATTGAGGCGGGTGAACTCACCCGCCTCTTTGTGTTTTTGATGACAGCTTATTCCGCGGTCTCCTGCTGCGTCCTGGTGCGGCGGAGAACGGGCCGACTCTGGTTTCCTTCTCCTGGAGCGTGGCGGCGCAACACTGGGCGCTGCGCCCAGGCGAGCCTGGCTTTCACTTCGTCGAACTCGCTGGTGTTATCGATGTACTCAGACTTCGCAGGGAGCAGCGTCGCAATTTCGTTTTGCACCCGGCGGATACGTTCCTCCGTTTTCGGGTAGCCGGCGAAAAGTTTTGCCAGCAACTGATGCATGGGCAGCTTATCCATGACCCTGTAGCCCGGCAGCTTGGCCATTCGGCTATGCATGAAGGCTTCTCTTTTTTGCAATTTTTCAAGAGCTGCGACGTAAGCCTCTGGGTCGTAGCCAGCAGCGTATTGATACTCGATTCCCAGCAAGTCCGCCTCATTTTCTGCGTTGCGGCTGAACTTTTTGAACGATAGCGGCGCTCCCAGGCCTGCGATCTGTTGCAAACCGATGCCGGCTGGCCCACCGAAATATGTCAAGGGAATCGAGATCGCATCCCAGGCATACATGCGGGTGGCGGAGCGGGTGGCATGACGAGCCGCAACATGCGCGATTTCGTGCGCCATCATGCCGGCGAGTTCGGCTTCGCTGTCGACCGCCAGGATCAATCCACTATCCACGTACAGGTAGCCGCCGGGCAGAGCAAAGACCCTGGTGTCCTCAGAATCGATGACCTTGATGGTGAAGGGCAACTGCGCGTCGGAGTTGCGGGCGAGCTTTTGGCCGAGGCGGTTCACGTAGTCAGTGACGCTCGAATCGGGAACGAACTTCGTGTGCCGGTCAAGGCGCTTGGCCAGCGATTCGCCCAGCCGCTGCTCCTTTTCGAGTGAATAAAAATTGATGCCCTTGCCGACGCCGCGCACACCGATGCGCTCGATGTCGTACTTCGGCTGGCGGTTCTTGATTTCGCCGCCGGAATTGTTTTGCGCCGGAGCGGCCTCAACTGGCGCTGTGTCTGGTTCCTGCGCGGTTGCTCCCGGAGATTGCTGCGCCTGCGAACTTCCGCTCCAGACCGCACTCGCAAGGAATGCGGTGCAGCTCCATCTCGCAACACGCGCGCGCCAGGAAAAGTTGAATTCGGGATGGTTCGTGCCGGAGCAGCAAACAGAGAGGTTCGCCATGACTCACCCGCCGAGGGGAGGATTCTACTCTTCTGATGTGCAACTGTGCGGCCAAAATCTTTGCATATGGCCGTCCGAACAGGCCCTGGTAGCGTATGTTGCGGGCTAGAAAGGGCGAACTGTGCTAAATGCCCACGCCTGCGCGCCGTCCCAAACGCTCCCCACGGCGGCTGAGGAAGTTTTATGCCATGATAGTGAAAGTTTTTACCCTTGCCCGGGTGGCGAAACTGGCAGACGCACGGGACTTAAAATCCCGGGTCCCGAAAGGGACGTACCGGTTCGATTCCGGTCCCGGGCACCATGGCGCGAGGCTCGATCTTCAGGCGCCTCTTTCGCGATGTCACTCTGACTCTTATGTTCTCAATTCGAATCGATGATCTCACCTTCGAGCATGTAAACGATTTTTGCCAAGCTCGCCCACGGGAGGGGTTGACTCTCGATTACAAACTCAACTTTCCGCGACGCCTCGAAAAGACCATCGCTTCGTTTGCGAACACATATGGTGGGCACATTCTCATTGGGGTGGACGAAACAGCCACGGGGGAGCCGGTTGGCCCATTTCTGGTGTACCGCTTGAGCAGGGACTTCGTGAGCGAGTCGTAGCGATAGGGCTGGATGCAATCTCCCCACCCGTTTATCCCGAAGTTCGCGTAATCAAATTTCAGGTCACCTGACGCAACCAACGCCGATCGTGCGTTAATCGTCATTCGCGTTCACGAAAGTGATGCTTCTGCTCACGCAGTCGACAATGGCAGGTCGGTTTACCTCAGAGTTGACAACATATCCGACCACTTCACAAGGCAAGCAACTGTCGAGGAAATCGAATGGCTTTCCAATAAGCGAAAGATGCCCCTTGAACTTAAAGACCGATTGGTTAAAGAAGCCAAGCGTCGCGCATCGAACTACTTGACCAGCTATCGCACCCTGGCACACTTACCTACTGCTGAACCCTGCGGAAAGTATGTTTTGTGGACTGTGCCTTCCTTTCCGAGAACTGAGTTGGCATCTCCAGAACGACTACTGGAGATGAGCCGAACTTGGCGAATCCGAGTAGCAAATTTTGAATTTCCGAATGGCACAGCTACGCCCATTGGCGGCGTCCGACATCCTTTGTCACCAGTGAGGAACTACTGGTACACGGAGGTAAACCGATTTGGTCTGATTTACACAGAAATCGGATTTACAGGCGAGGACGAGCAGTTTACGGACGCGATTGTGTGCTGCTCCCTTGTCGCGTATCTTGTAGTTGCGAGTATCCGATTTGCACTGAACCTGTACGAGGCGTGTGCATATTTCGGTCTAGTTGACTTTCATTTCGACGTGGCTCCGACCCGTAACCGCTATCCTTACATTCCCAACTGGATTACGGGAGGGCACCTGACCGAGAACCGGACTCTAGAAGACACTATCACTCTGGGCTTCACCGCACCAGTTAAGCACATTCGAGAGTCGCTGATGGAGCGCGCAAGGGAGAGCTATCGAGAGTTCTTGTGGGCTTTCGGGTTGAATGTGGACGACGCAGCTGCGTCCGGCCATTTCGGTTCGTTCCAGGTTGGCTGACGCTTTCGGCTCAGCTCGTCGCACTTGAACTCGACCTTGGCGCGACTCAACCAAGACCCAAAATGGCCGCACCCGCAAATCGCTTCAAGTTGCATCTTCAGCGTATCTCTGTGATCCTTTGTGTTCTCGGTGACTTGCGGCCCTTCGTCACTTTTGCTTGAGCCGCGAATCTCATCTGTGGTTCAGTACGGAGTCAAATGAATTTTCGAACCGACAGCCGGCAGTTCAAGCGAATAAATCGCCGTGAACTGCTGAAGCTTAGCCCGGTGCTCGCGCTCGGAGCTTTTGCCATTCCGAAGCTCCAGAA
>Ga0209577_10001627_pt1 | contig 22191 bp, 20 predicted proteins | sample GraSoiAngelo_109_FD_185874 | JGI IMG/M metagenome (GOLD analysis project Ga0209577, IMG submission 185874) | Grasslands soil microbial communities from the Angelo Coastal Reserve, California, USA - 14_0903_12_20cm (SPAdes) (version 2) | ecosystem: Environmental > Terrestrial > Soil > Grasslands...
GTCGTGCGGGGATTGTCGCCGGTCGGGGCTCTTTCGTGGAGGCCTATCCGCTCTTCGGTTTGCGTCTGGAAGACTACGATTCGCTTTTCTCAGAAAAGCTGGATCTGCTCCTCAAGATTCGCGAGAACGCCGACGTTCACTGGTCTGGCAAGCATCGCGCGCCACTGACCGGGCAAGCGGTCTACCCTCGTCCACTGCAAAACCCGCTGCCCATTTGGATCGGTGTCGGCGGGACTCCGGCCTCCTTCGCACGCGCCGGTGTGCTCGGACTTCCCCTGATGGTCGCGATCATCGGTGGCGAACCCAGACGATTCCGTCCATTGATCGACCTCTACCGCGAGGCCGGCCGCCGCGCCGGTCACCCTGCTGAGAAGCTCATTGTGGGTCTCCACTCCATCGGATTCTTGGGAGACAGTACGACGCAGGCTGCGGATGACTTTTATCCAGGGTATGCGCACACGTTCACCGAAATCGGAAAGGAACGCGGCTGGGCTCCGACCACTCGGGCACACTTTGACGCTGAGCGCCGAGCCACGGGTGCGCTGTTGATCGGCGATGCCGAAACGGTCGCGGAGAAAATTATGTACGTAAATGAAGTCCTCGGCGGCATCTCTCGCCTAACGTTCCAGATGGGCGTCTCGACGCTCCCGCACGACAAGATGTTACGATCCATCGAAATCCTGGGCACCCGCGTCGCGCCCATCATCCATCAGGAGCTCACTGCTATCCCCGCGGGGGCCTGATACAGGGACCATGAGCGGAGAATGTTTGTTCTGGCTCCAGCTTTCGCCAAGTCCTGCTGTTATCCGCACGCGCAAACATTTGGGCCTCAAACCGACCGTGTAAGGGCCGAAGGTGGGAAAAACCGACATTCCCTTATGCTCGTTTTCAAATGCGACGGAGCACTAAGCATTTCCGGTAAGTCCCTGAAATTCTGATCGCTCTTGTTTTGAACTCTACGATTGTTCAAGCGAACGAAATGAGTAGGTTCATAGACGTGGTCGTCAGTCAAATTGCAACGGGCGTCAGCAAAACTGCAATGAGAGCAAAACCCGATGTGTGCTTTTAATGTATATTTGCTATGAACTTTAAATGACGTCTGCAACGAGATTTTCGATTGCCGACGCGCTGTAGGCTCTTCAGGAGCCACCAGAAAACGCGGGAGTACCGTCGTAAAGGAGCACCCCATGAGCCCGATGAGCCGGCGGATATTTGTAAAAGGCGCGACACTCACCCCGCTCGCTTTGTCTTCTTTTCCGGGGTTGGGTCAGCGAACCGCCACGCCAGGCGACCGCTTCGATATCGTCGTCGCCGGTGCCGGACACAATAGCCTGGTCTGCGCCGCGTATTTGGCAAAGGCTGGCAATAGAGTGCTCGTGCTGGAAGGTAGGCCGACCATCGGCGGCGGCTGCAAGACTCAGGAAGTTTGCCTGCCTGGTTTCAAAGAGGATCTTTGTTCGAGCGTGCACGGCAATATTCGAAATAGCCCCGTTTATCGCGAACTCAGTCTTCAGGAGTACGGCCTCGAGTATCTCGAACCCGACCCAGTCATGCACATTCCCTTTTTGGACGGTGCATCCCTCACCGTCTGGCGGGATGTAGACCGCACCTGCGAATCAGTCGCCAAAATTTCAAAGAAGGATGCCGAGACGTTTCGGCGTTTGGTGCCAGAATTTCGCAATAGCGAACGCAATGCCGGAGGCGAGAGCGCGCGCAGAGGCGGTGCTCCAGCCGGATTCATCCAGCGCCTTTCCGCCATGTCTGGTTACGAGGCGGTCAAGGCAATCTACGAAAGCGAACACATGCAGGCCGCGAATCTCTCAACCGGGCATTTTGGTGGAGTCCCAGGCGGCGACATCGGCACCGGAGCTCAGGCTTTTTCGATGATGGTTGAGCTGAATGGCCGCCCCATGGCCAAGGGCGGGTCCGGCATGCTCAGCGTGGCGTTGGGGCGGTTTATCGAAGCGCACCATGGCGTGGTTTTGACGAATAAGCCTGTCGCCAACCTGATCATTGAGAGTGGCAAATGCGCCGGTGTGGAATGCGTGGACGGCAGCCAATATCGCGCGATCAAAGCGGTAGTCTCCACAATCCACGTAAAGCACCTGATCAATATGGCGCCGCGCCAGCTGTGGGGCGATGAGTTCAACCGCGACATCGCGATTTTCCAGCCCGAGCACGCTATGTTTTCGTTTCACTACGCCAGCTCGGAAACGCCCAAATATCCTCTCGGCGGCGGTCAAACCATCTCCACTACTGAAGCCGCCATCATGGAACATCCGGAAAGTGTTCTCGTTCTCAATGATTACAACGCGCGCGGCGTGCCGTTCTTGGAGGATATGCCGCTGCAAATCGTGAGCCCTTCAGTTGCCGATCCGACGCGCGCTCCGGCTGGATACCATACGGTGAAAATCGAAGGGACAATGCCTTATGCGCTCAAGGAGGGTCCCAAGCATTGGGACGTCATCAAGGAAGAAGTTGCCGCGACGGTCTTCAAACGGCTCACTCGCGTCGCGCCCAATCTCACTCCGGACAAAATTCTTGGCAAATTCCTCGAAAGCCCACTGGACATCGAACGCATGAATCCTGCCATGTGGCGCGGCAGCGCTCACCATGGCGACCGGCGCCTGCCTCAATTCGTGCCTTACAAATTGCCCATATCCGGCTTGTACCAAACCGGCGCCTGCACCGCTCCCGGCGGCTCGATCACCGCTCTCCCCGGCCGCAACGCCGCCGCCGCTCTGTTAAGCGATTTGGGCACGAGTCTTGAGGAAGTGAACAAAGGTGACAGAAAAGATGCATAGCACGGGCAGAACTGCGGCTTTGTTCGTCGCTGTTGCGGTCTTGCTCCTCGCTGGCTTCGCAGCGCGCGCCCAACAAGCCCAGCAACGCGCGCAGCCTGCCGGGCAAGAAATTCGGGACAACATCGCGCCTCATCCTGCGCCCGAGCAGCCGATCCCATTCAGCCATAAATTACACATCGCTCAGGGCCTGAGATGCCAAACCTGCCATACCAATCCCGATCCCGGTAGCGAGATGACTTTTCCTGCCACGAGCACCTGCATGATGTGCCACACGAGCGTTGCGAAAGACCGGCCTGCGATTATGAAGCTCGCCGACTTCGAAAAATCCAATCAGGCGATTCCCTGGGTGCGTGTCTACCAAGTGACTCCCGGCGTCACATGGACGCACCGCGCACATTTGCAAGCCGGCATGCGGTGCACGATGTGTCACGGTGACGTCGCCCAGCTCGAGGTCATGGCCCAAAACACCAGCGTGACCGCGATGGGTAGCTGCATCAGTTGCCATCAGGCCCATAACGCCCCCACCGTCTGCTCCACCTGCCACGCCTGGCCCTCCACTTAGGTACATCGCGCAATCCAACTGACGCGAGTCACCAGTGAAGATTGAAGCAGTCTCTCCGCTGTTCGCCGCATTCCGATCCGAAGGGATGGACACGAACGAAAAAAACGAAACGTGAGCGCGGATAGCCAGAGGGAAGCGCTTTTTGCGCATCAAAAAACATGGAAGGGAACACTGTGCTCTCGCCTTACATTTGCCACCGCTTACTGCATCCTCGTTGGCGCGCCGGTGCCTGCTTCCTTTGGCCGTTCGAACTTCTATGGCATGAAATTGGCTACTACCGCGTGGGCCAACCGCGCACGGCATGGTCAGTTCTGGTCCACACAGTCGGCTTGCCATCCGTGCCGCAGAATTTGGGCCCGAAGCCGACTGGTTGCTTGAAGCAGTGGGTGAAAATCCAGGACAGCGGGAAAATTGAGGGAGCTTTAAGGCAGCGATAAGAATTTCTTCACATTCCCTTATGCTAATTTTCAGTGATTTAGCGCTCCGCCACATTTCTCGTAAGTCCCTGAAATTCCGATCGCTCTTGTTTTCGCCCCCCACCGCCCCTACCCACTCTAACCGCCATTTCATTTGGTTCAGCGTTTGAAACGCTGAACGACCTCTGAGGAAAAATAGAGTTTGCACCAATATTGTGCAAATTGGACGGCAGGCGCCTGTACTTCGCTGTTCGAAATGGAGCAATCTTGGCAAGCCAGCCTATTTCACAGACCCAAGTAAAGACGATACAAGAGATTGCTCGGCACGTGGAAATTATCGGTGATCAAAATCACGCCGAAAAATACGAGGACGAAGCTGCAAACCAAACCCACCACGCCCGCCGCCCTGTGCAGGGACCTCAAGAGTGGTAGGGCTCGGGAAAGGAAGATAGCAGCTAGCAGATACGGGATCGCAATTCCCAAGGAGAAGAGGAATAGTGCGAGCGCGCCGAGGAAGGGCGAGCCTACAGTGCCTACGTAAATCATCAACGAGATAAACAGCGCGCCCCCGAAACAAGTAGAGCAGCCAACGGCAAAAGCTGACCCTATGAACATCACCTTGAGCCTATCCAGCCAAGGTCGCCGCGCACGCAGTACGGCCGGAACAGGCAGACGACAAAGTCCCGGCGCTCCAGCATTGAGGCCTACCCAAACTCCAACGATCAGCATTCCCAGACCGGAGGCAATTCCTAATGGCCGATTCCAATTGTCCATCCATCCCGAAATGTGAAGTTTTTCGCCTGCAAGTCCCGCGAGGGATCCCGTAGCAGTGAAGACGATTGTAAAGCCGGCGATAAATTGCAGAGCGGTCCGAATGACTTGCGACCGAGCCTCAACGATTCCTGCTGCGGTCGGTTGCATGCCGATACCCGCTAAAGCAAACGTATAGTAAATCGTAAGCTGGAGAAGGCATGGAGAAAGCACGGCCAGGAGGCCAGCGAGCAGCGCCAGGAGCGTCGACAGCGAGAGATCGCCTCCCTTCGCATTTTTGGGGTAGATGAGCGGCAAATCCCAGCGCATGACTTGTGCGCCGGACATCTCCATTGCGGGCACCATCTGCATCATGGAGGCGCCACGTACCGCTTCTCCGTCTTGGTTCTGTGCCTCCTCGGCTACCAATTCGAAATAGGACCTCTTCTCGCTGATTAATGGATTGCCCTGAGCATTGGTGTTGGGAAATCGAATCACGCTAACGCGATGGTGGTAGGAGTCTCTGAGGACTGTGGTGTCTACGGCCGTGAGCTGCTCCCCATTATCTAAGCGTAGCGCAGCCGTTGGCGGCGCCTCAGGAAGTTCGCCCATGTGGATGTCTTCGAAGAGATAAAAGACGGCGAACTTGTCGGGCTGAAAGGTCGCCGCGTCCTGATTCTGCTCGGTCATTGCGTAGTATTCAGGCGTTGCATAGATGGCGGACATGCCCGCAGCGTCGTGTTCGTGTATGGATGATTCTGGGAATCTCAGAAGCGTGCGCATCACTCGGGAAGTAACACCGGCTTTGAAGGTCAGAATGTCGATCCGTTTTGCGGGTCCCCATTTCGAGACGAGAAACAGCCAGGACCAGGCGGCGACGAGTCCGAGGAGCATCAACGTCGCTGCCCTAACCCACCGTAACCTGCTAATTCCATCTCTCATTTCGGTTCACTCAATCCCCAAAGCTCGGTAACTGTTAGCCCCGCACGTATGGTGCAAACACACGAAAGAAATCGAGGTGTCCGTCATTTCACGTTCACTGTCATCTCCATGCCGGGGTGATAGGTACATACGATTTTGTACGTGCCGGGTTTGGAAGGGGTGGTCCATTCAGCAGTCTTCTTCTGCCCGGCTGCAAGGATGACCTCTTGGAACCCGACCTCGGCCGACATTAGGTTGTGATCGATCTGATCGGCGTTTTCGAGGTCGAAGGTGATTTTTTGTCCTGCAGTCACGTCGAGAGTTGCGGGCTCGAACCTAACGTTTCGGGCGACAACTGTAACGATATTGGAAGCTCCGCCGCTTGGAGCTGTCCTCCGCGCCGGCGTCGCCGCTGCAGTTTGCGCAGACGCCGCATAAGGGTTCACACCTCCGTGAGGGCCGCCGATATCCGAGACCACTTTGGCGCTGCGATTATCCGGTGCGATCAGGACGAAAGTGCCGCCATGTGGATCTGCCAGCTTTGGCGTTTGAATCGTATCGAGCATCTTCAGGCTTTCGCGGTCGAAAATGGTGATCGAGCCCAGATTGTTGCTGATCCACAGTTCCTTGCCGTCCGGCGAAAGGACGATGTGATCAGCCTGGCACTGTCCATCCGGACACGAGAGCTGCTCCCGAATTACGGACATCGTGCTCGTATCAATAGCCGAGAAAGTAGCGCCTCTTTGTCCCTGGCCCTCGCCTTTGTTCGCGACATAGGCAATCTTCTCGTCTGGGGAAAGGCGGATGCCATACGGCCCCCGGCCCGTAGGCGCAACACCGAGGATTTTCCCCGTATCTACGTCCAGTTTCACGAGCTTATTCGTCAAGCTCAGGCTGACGTAGCCCGTTTTCCCGTCCTGCGTTATCGCCGTCCAGACCGGGCCGGGGCCCACCGGGAAGGTCGCTACCTGTTGCATCGTCTCCAGGTTGATTTTGGAAAGCCATCCGTCAATCTCCCGGCCGCTGGCATCGCGAGCGATGCCCGGCCGAACAGTCACATAAATGAATTTGCCGTCCGGCGAGGCGAACCCGATGTACGGATTGCCCTTGAAATCGCCCGCGGGAATTCCGCGTACTACTTTGTTCGTCGTGGGATCGAGCAGGAAAATCGGCAAGGGGCCAGAAAATGAATCGAACATAACATACTTGTCAGCGACCACCTGCGTGTGGTGGGTTTCACCCCCGGTGTTAATCAGCGCGGCAAGTTTCAAGGTTTTTGCGTCGATGACTGCAGTCGGCGCCGCGCCTACGCGGCGTCGTCCTTCGCCAATGGAGAACCCGGAGGGCAGATAGATGTATCGGGCATCGGGAGAGAGCGTAATCCCGTGCGGCGTAGACGGAATATTGATATCAGCCAAGGCGATAATTTTTCGCGTCCTGGCGTTAACCACGACGATCATCGGCTTGTCGGCGGTGGAGTTGTAGCTGACGCTCGCATTGGTGAAGAACAACAAGTCGCCGCCCTTTGTTTCATAAGCGGGCTTGCCGCTGGCATCGAATGTCTGGGTGATTTTGATGCCATAATCAGGTTGGTTCACGCCCATCATTTTCAAGAGATCGGTCGTAGGACCCGCGGCACCCTGTTGGGCGGTTGGTCCAGGAGCGGCCTGCCCTTGCGCAGACTGAGTCGCTGGCACTTGCGTGACCGGCCTGTTTTGCTCTTTGGCGGGCCTGGCGGCTTGTTGCTCCTGTCGCATCGCAAGGGTCACGCCCGAGAGAACGAGAATGGCGAGCCCAATGGAGCGATACGCTTTCATCGGTTCCTCCAACAGAGTCGGATAGGCTGCCGCCGAGTATAAATAGGCCAATCAGTGAAGGCAATCAGATGTTGCACCTGGGTCTCTCCAAGACATTCCATATGAGATTGGCTCTTTGGCGTAAAAGATTCAGAGATACAGGAGAGGCTGCTACTTCGAAATGGCCCCTGTCGCCAAGTATTTCCTTCATCCTAAGCCGAACGTATAATTCCGGAGTACAGATGGCCACTCGGTCATGTCCGGGAGACACTTTGGATCGGCCGCTTCAGCTGCGTGGAACCACGTCAAATTCCGGAACAGCCAATGATCGACTGGCGCGCCTTCCTCAGATTTTTGGTCTCCTCGCCGTGCTCGCAGCAGGATTTTGGCTAAGGAGTCTATCGCCCGGGAAAACACCTTTTTCATTCGCTGAGTGGCCGTGGGCCAGAACGGCGACGGTTACGTTGTATTTTTCTGACGGTCAATCACTTTTCCCAGTATCACGGCGTGTGCCTGTCAATACCGAGTTGCCGAGTGCGGTGTTGCGCGCCTTGCTTGCGGGACCTGACGCGAGGAGTTCGTTGAAAAGCTGGATTCCATACGGCACTGAGATTCGGTCCTTCGATCTTGCGGGCGAGGTGGCGCGCATCGATCTCTCGGGCGCATTCCTCCATAGGAGCAGCCGACCGGATCTAGCGAAAGCGGCGATAATCGAGACAATGACCGCACTGCCGGGTGTGAGTTCGGTCGCATTGAGCGTTGAAGGGAAACCAGTAGCAACGCCTGCAACTCGTATGCCGCTGCTGTATTTTGGTTCGGCGAACGGGTTGGTCGCGCTCCCTGTTTCAGCTTCAGACCCTCGCGCAGTGCTCAGTGCCTATCTTTCAGGGCCGGGTGATTCGGAATTGACAGGCTTCCCGACGGATGTTCGGCTCGTGAACTACAACTATGATCGATCGAAACTCTTCCTGTCTCTGAACTTCACGTATACGCCGTCCATCCGTACCTTGGCGCTCGATAAGCCCGAACGTATGCGACTTGTGCTCTTAGGACTGATTGCTAGCCTTACTGAATTCCCCGGGGTACGGACTGTGCAACTCGACTTTCAGGGTCAGACCCGGCTCGGCTTGGGGCAATGCAGCGATTTATTGCGAACGCCGCAATCGCGGCCACAACTCTTGAATGACGAACGATTGCTCGAACGGTAGGAGCAGTGCTAGCTCGATGATCTATTTTGACAACGCCGCGACATCCTGGCCCAAACCTCCGGCTGTCCGCGCCGCCATGGACGAGTATTTTGGCGAGGCGGGCGGCAATCCCGGCCGATCTGGTCACCGCATGTCCGTGGCCGCAGCTCGTATTGTCGAGAGAGCGCGCGAGGCCCTGGCTGATTTGTTTAGTGCCAACGATCCGAGCCGCATAGTTTTCACTCACAATGGTACGCATGCGCTAAATCTTGCGCTTCAAGGGCTCCTACGGCCCGGCGATCACGTTCTGACAACCAGCATGGAGCACAACTCGGTTATGCGTCCTCTGCGGCATTTCGAAGGACTAGGTGTCGAGGTCACGGTAGTGGCCTGTACCCCGGACGGCAGGGTTGATCCTGAAGCTGTGCGGCGCGCCGTTCGGCACGACACGAGCCTTCTCGTTACCACACATGCTTCGAATGTGGCTGGCACGCTGAATCCCGTGGCCGACCTGGCCGCACTCGCGCGGGAGGCGAAAATACCTTATTTGCTGGACGCTTCTCAGACAGCCGGCTCGATACCCATCGATGTTCAGGCACTGGGCGTGGATCTCGTGGCCTTCACAGGTCACAAAGGTTTGCTCGGGCCCACTGGTACGGGTGGTCTTTACATCCGAGAAGGCTTGGCACTCGCTCCGCTTATGCGGGGCGGCACCGGCAGCGACTCAGCGCATGAGATACAACCCGAATTCCTCCCGGACGCCCACGAAAGCGGAACGCTGAACCTGGCCGGAATAGCTGGATTAGGTGCTGCGGTGCGCTTTGTTTTGGAAGTCGGCATCGAAGCCGTGAGGGCGCACAAGCAAAAGCTAATTGCACAGTTTCTGGCGGGAGCCTTTGGGATTTCAGGGCTTACGTTATACGGACCGAGGAATGCGGCGCTTCAATGTGATCTCGCGTCATTCACTATCGATGGTGCGGTGCCCTCTGAAGTGGGCCTAATTCTCGATCAGTCGTTCGGGATTATGGCGCGCACCGGCCTGCACTGCGCGCCCTCGGCGCATCGCACTTTGGGAACATTTCCCACAGGAACGGTGCGCTTCAGCTTTGGCTGGTTCAACACACCTGCGGAGGTTGAGAAAGGGCTCGAAGCGCTGCGCCAGATCGCGGCATGGGCGGCAACAGAAGCCACAGTTCCTCGTCAGGAAGCAGTGGAAACATGGACGGCCTGATCAGTTTTTTTGCCTCGCATCACGCGATTCGGGCTGAAGCAGTCCTGAAACGCAATGGATTGGCCGCGCAGCTTATTCCCGGCCCCAAGGATCTAAGTCCGAATTGCGGAGTCGCGCTTCGATTTGACTATGCGATGCGTGAGAACGTTCTCCCACTTTTAGCGGCGAAAAATGTGAGGTTTGAAGGAGTTCATTTCTATCGGCCCCGCACCGACGATTGGAATCGTTTTCAGGCGGAGTGCCGATGAGACCGATTAAGCAGAGCACTTGAAATGGCAATAACCGCCGCGCCGGCGACAAGGAGTTCCTGGAAGCGAGCAGGCCCTATCCGTGTGACGGCCCTGCAACTCGGTATTGTCTCAGGCGTTTTGGCGGTTTTAGCGGGCACGTTCTTCGACGTTCGGCCGCCCGAAGCATATGGAATTTGCATGGCATGTCACGCCCGCGATCTGTTGAACTGGACCGTCAACCGAACTGCTGGTACACACCTGACGGTTGCACCGGTCTCTTTGGTTTTTCCTGTGCTCACCACCATCGGAGTGCTGTTGGGCGCGCTGCTTGGATCAACCTCCAGCAAAGAATTCCGTTGGAGCAGCCCGGATAATTCATTGAAGACGTTCTTTTATGGGGCACTGGTGATGAATTCCGCGCTGCTCGCCGGCGGGTGTTCGATCCGGCTGCTGCTGCGCTCCGCGGCGGGTGAAGTGCTCGGGCTGATGGGCTTCGCCGGGATGGCTGCGGGAGTGATCCTGGGCACTTTCTGGCTACGCTGGAGGGCCACGAGATGACAGCGGCAATTGCTACTCTTGTCATTGGGGTCATCCTCGGCTATCTAGGCCAGCGATCACGCATGTGCTTCGTTGGGGGCATTCGAGACTTCATCCTTGTACGAGATACCTATTTACTTAGAGGACTGATCGCTTTTGGCCTGACGGCTTGGCTGGCGTTCCCCATACTTGGGCTCTTTACTGGCTCTCGTCCCGGTCCGTTTGCTTCCTCGGATGTGATCACCATACTGCTCACCGTCGCCGGCGGTTTTGGCGTCGGTTATTTCTCCACGCTCGCTAACGGCTGCCCGTTCCGCCAGCACGTCCTCGCTTCCCAGGGCGTCAAAAGCTCGATGGCTTACCTGGTTGGGTTTCTCGCCGGCGCGGTACTCTTCCACGGTGTGATTGAGCGACTGGTGCTCCGATTTTTACCCTAAGTACGTGACCGACTTAAAAACGAAAGTTGGTCTCAAGATAACCAAACTGGGCACTCGTACCCGCAGGATAGACATTGGCGATCACTCCCTTGCCCCACGCATAGCCATAGTAAAGCGTGACGCTGAAGCCGTAGCGCAGCGGAAAATCTAAGCTCGCGTCCCAGACATTCGCCAAACTGCGGCCGACGACGCTGGTCCGCCCCGTATAGCCAAAGGTCGCAGGCTGAAAGGCGCCGCCACCTGAATACCAGAAGTCCTGCGCATTGGTTAGGCGCAGTGCGTGCCCTTCGGTGCGCAAAAGAACGGATCGTGGCAAATGAAACTCGGCCGTAGCATAGAAATCCTCATTGTTCTCCATGTTATAGAATGGAAATCGCGCATAGAGCCGGGGCGTCGGCAGGAGTTGGAAAAAGGTGCCGTGAATGTTGTCCGCTGGGTTGGAATCACCGCTGCCGAAGGAGTAGCCAAGGCTAAACCACGGATTCGCGATTTTGATGGGAGGCTGCCAGCCGATTTCGCCTGCAAAAGCTCCGGCGCGCTGGCTCAGTGATCCCCAACTGCCGTTCTGCCACGCTCCCCATACAAGGAAATCGAACTGCCCGTGTTCAGACGTGTGGAAGACCTGCACGTAATCGCCGCCGTAGGTCCCAATACGAACCTGCTTCGTATCGGATGCCCTAATCGCCAGCGGCCGATTATCCGTTTTATGTACACCTCGCCTTTGGTCGACGTAACCCGCCGCAAAAACTCGCAATTCTCCCGCTCCGCTGCGATACGCCGTCGGTAATGTGTATGCCCCATAAAAGAGGTCAACGTTGAGTTCTCCCATGGCGTCCACCTGGAACGCACCCTCAGTAGGCCTAACGGCCACGAATGTGAAGTTGTTCCTTCCCTCATCGAATCGCAGCCTGATGCCATCGAAGCTGCGCAAGACGGCCGAGAAATTAAACTCACCGATCAGCCGTTGAGCGACTCGCGTGTTGACCAGTTCTGTGAGTGTCGCGTCTGTCGGCTTGAACTCTGTACCGTCAGAAAAACCAAATCGCCCCACGGTGAACCTTCCGTTCAGGGGAAGACCAATGGCCAGATAGCCTTGCTTCAGGAAACCGCTCGCAATGTTTCGCCGGTCCTGGTTTGCCATAAAATAGGCCCCACCAAGCCCAAGCTGGCCTTGATTACCCGGCGCGATGGAGTTGGCGGGAAGTCCTAGAATGGCGTCCTGGGCCCCCTCCACCAGCCATTCGAATCGCTCTCTCGTTTGGCTCAAGCCTGCTCGCAGAAGAGAATGCGCAAAGGCATATGCGTTCTCTCCTACGGTGGGCTGGAACCAGTCCCAGGCCTCGGCTCGGAACCGCCAACTACCAAACAGTTTGATAGAGGGTGCTTTGAGGTTGGATGAGCTCGTGTCAGCTTTTTGAGCATTCCCCAATGAAGGTTCACCCGGTTGCGAGTCGTCGTGCTTTTGCGAGTCATCAAGAGAGGGAGGGCCGGCTTCGCTGGATCGTTGCTGTCCGAACAGAATACTTCCGATCGACAGAGCGCAGATGATCGACAAGAGCACAGCTCTAAGATTCATGTCGGCTCTTCCTCGGGCGCGAGGCGCATGATCTCACATCTTACTCGCCGAAAATCTCGCATCCGGGAAAGGTCAACGCAAAAACATACCAGCGCGTGAAAACCTGCTGCGGATGCTCATCTGTCGCACTTACCTCCGCGGTCGAAAAGTACCTATCGCGCAAGACAACTCCATTATCGAGATGGACCTCGTTATCCTTCATCTTGGCCGACGACGCGCCGCCGAAGAGCGTAGCAGGAGTATGGGTCTCGGGATCAATGTAGATGAGGATTCTCCGTCCGTCGAGTTGATCGATAAATGCTCGACCACGTTCCCGAATCCGCGTCATGGGATGGTATCTGCGAGTGGCGCTTGCCCACATGCCAAGCCCAAGCTCCATTCGGGGACGCCGCTCGTCTTCTTTGCCAAGCGTCCGTACGAAGAGAGCACTCATCTGGGTGTTTGGATCAGGTTCATTGCCGCGACAGTTTGCAAGGCCAGCTACAACCGATCCGGCTGACCCAAACTGCCGGCCGCCGGCGAAGTAGATCCGGTCGGAGATGGCGACTTGCATCTTGGGATCCATCGCCAAGGCTTCCTTGACATTCATCTGCAGCAGATTTCCCACTGGGCCGAGATTACGACCCACCAAAGGGCCGTACAACGCCCCGCCAGTAATGTGGTTCCACAGCGTCTTCGTTTCCGCGTCCTGCGTCACGAAGAGCCCATCGTAGAGGCCCGCGTTACTGAAGTGGTGCAACTTGCCATCGATGTTGGGGACCAAACTGGTCCCTGTGTTGCACGCCGGTCAAAACGCCGCTATCCAAATCCTTGTTAATGTGAGAGCATCGTTTCGGAACAAGCCTTTGAGGTAGATCCCAAACCTTCGCAAACTGCTGTTCGTACCCGCTATCCTTGTGAAGTGATACGCTCCGCAGGCCGACGCAGCTCTAAGGGAATGGAAATGCGTATCAACAGCTCACGCAGCGATAGATCGATTTGCAAAAAAGCAGATGTATATATGCCGGTCCAGGCCAGCGCTTTGTCTTATGATCCTTCTTCGGAGAATTTCCACAACCTGCATCCAATCGTCTACTTGGCGGTGTCGCTATGCTCGATGATTCCTTCCTGAAGTCACCGCGTTCGCGCTTCCGTGCGGCCATGGTGTTGGCCATAGCGGCTGACGCTGCGCAGATTGTCATTTTTCCTTTATTCGCAGAGGGCGCGATATCGCCGCTCGATGACATCCTAGATTTAGTCGTGATGGTAACTTTGTTTCGGCTCATTGGTTGGCACTGGGAGTTCCTACCATCGTTCATCGCCGAGCTACTTCCTGGCCTCGATCTGGTTCCCTTCTGGACCCTTGCGGTTGCCAACGTATATCGGAAATGGAAGCGAGTTGACGATGCTGCGCGCCAGATTGATGTCGAGCCGCTGGAACGGAAACTCCCGAACCCCTGAATTGTCGATGATCATCCGAAGTCGGAGGACCCAGCTTGTCTGGAGCTAAGTTACGAACTCGCCAGCCCCTCTAGCTCTTCAGCGCGCCTTTCAGGCGCGCCGCAGTGAAGGGCACTGAGCGCAGCCGTACGCCCGTAGCGTCAAAAATGGCGTTTGCCAGCGATGCAGCGACGGGCGCGGTCGCGGCCTCGCCAGCGCCAAACGGTGGCAGCGTGGGCCGATCGATCAGCGCCACTTCGATAGGCGGCACTTCCGAGAACGTCAGAATCGGATAGCTCGCCCAATTGACGCTCGTGACCCGTGAACGGTCGAACTTCACCTCTTCGTGCAGTGCCCGGCTAAGCGTTTGCGCGATGGAACCCTCGATCTGATTGCGCAACCCATCTGGATTGATGATCAGCCCGCAGTCGTGTGCGCATGTAACCCGCCGCACGGCGACTTTCCCAGTCTCCAGCTCAATAGCAACTTCCATCGCCGTCGCAACGTAGTTTTCCGCCTGCTTGTAACGCATGTACGCGAAGCCGCGTCCGACGAGCAAGCCGCCTTGCGCTGGCCGTGGCATCGGAGATGGCCGGGTCTGCCAGCCGATCATCTGCGCCGCGCGATTGATCACGTCGATGGCGCGCGGATCGCTGAGGCCACGCAGGCGATGTTCGACCGCGTCTACACCCATCTCAGCCGCCATCTCGTCAACGAAGCCTTCCACAGCGAAGACATTGGCGATCTTGCCCGGGGCGCGGAGATTCGACGGGCGCAGCGGCGTTTGCTTAAGCCAATGCGCCACTACCCTCACGTTTTCCGCGGCGTAAGGCGGATCGCCATTCTGGGAGATCGCGCCGGAACCCTGGCCATGCGCTTGAGGAATGCCTGCAGCGTCGGCAGCGAGCAACGGGCGATTCCCGGGAACCGTAACCGGAATCCACATCTGCGTATCCCATGCCACAATGCGTCCTTGGGCGTCGAGGCCGCCTCGCAACTCGAGAACCTGCGGCGGACCCTTAGGATCCCAGCCATGCTCATCCTCGCGCATCCACTGCACGCGGACGGGCCGTTTCATTTCGCGAGATAGTAGAAACGCGTCGGCGGCTACGTCGTCGTTGCCGTTCCCGCCGTAGGAGCCCGAGCCGTCGAGGAAAATCACGCGCAGCTTTTCTTCCGGCATCCCAAAAACCTTCGCGAGTTGCGCGCGCTGGCCATAACTCCCCTGAGACGCGGTCCAGACGGTGGCACCATCCTCGCGCACGTCGGCGACCGCGCAGGACGGGCCAAGTGAAGCGTGGCTCTGGCAGGGCCAAGCGTAGGTAGCGAATAGTTGCTTCGCCGCCGACGAAAACGCAGCCTTCGGGTCGCCGCCTTTGCTGGCGACCGTTTCGTCGTGATCGACAGCGCTCTCCCGAACGTAGTGTTCCAGGTCATCGCTGCCGGGCAGTCCCTCCCACTCTGTCCAAGTAGCTTTTAACTCCCGCGCAGCACACACCGCAGCCCATTCGTCGGGCGCAACCACGCCCAGAAAACTCTCGATGCGCACGACGCGGACATCGGGAATGCCACGAATCGAAGACTCATCGATGGAGACGAGCTTCGCGCCGATAGCCGGCGGTCGGATCACGCGCCCGTGCAGCATGTTCGGGACGGTATGGTCCTGCACGTACTCGCACTTTCCGGTACACTTTGCCGGAACGTCAGGCCGCAGAAGCGGCTTGCCGACGATGGTGTAGGTCGCCGGATCTTTCAACGGCGCCTTCCCGTCAACCTGAAGGTTCAGACGCCTGCCGCCAATCAGTTTGCCGATGCTGATGCCCACGCCGCCCGCCGACGGGCGAACCATGCTGCCCGCGAGGGTGAGTTCGTTGGCCGGGCGCTTCAGTTGCGCGGCTCCGAGACCAAGGATGGCCTGCCGTGCTGTTGCTGCAGCCTGCCGCACGTCCACCGCGCCGCGGGGGATTCCTGAGCTGCCGCCTGTCCCGCCGTGATCGGGCACTAGCGCCGTATCGCCTTCTACGATCGAGACACTGTCGACCGCGATGCCGAGCTCTTCGGCAGTCATCTGACTCATAGCGATGCGTAGGCCCGTGCCGACATCCACTTTGCTTGTGTAAATCGTGACTGAGCCATCGGCACGAAACGCGAGAAAGCTGTCGACTTGACGCGGATCAAGCGGGTTGCGGAGATCAGAAGTTGAAGGGGCACCCTGCGCGAGAACAAACTTGGGGAGGGAGGAGCGAAGGCTAAAACCAACCACCACTGCCCCGCCCGTCAAGAGGAAATCACGCCGTGAAACGCAACGACCCTGAGAAGCTTTGGCCATGGCTGCCTCCTTACGCCTTCGCCGCCCGAATGACGGCTGCGAGAATGCGCGTGTGCGTGCCGCACCGGCATAGGTTGCCGCTGAGGGCGTGCTTGGCTTCGCCGGGTGTGGGATGAGGCGTCTGGTGCAACAGGGCGGTGGTCGCCATGATCATGCCGTTGGTGCAGTAACCGCACTGTGCAGCCTGTTCGGCAATGAACGCTGCCTGGACCCGGTCGGGCTTCTCCGGCGTCCCGAGCCCTTCGAGTGTAGTGACCGCGTGGCCCGTGACCTGCTGAACCGGTGTCACGCAAGAGCGCACCGGCTTGCCTTCAAGCAGCACCGTGCATGCCCCACATTGGCCCAGACCGCAACCGAATTTCGCCGCATGCAGACCAAGCGTATTTCGCAAGATGTAGAGGAGCGGCTGGCCGGGGTCCCAGGAATTGACCGATACGGCGCGCCCATTGACTCGAAACTCATATTTGGGCATAAGCAGCCTCCTTCTCGGGAAGGCAGTGGCGACGGTGGCAGGCTTTGAACGGAATTTTGCACTTTCGCCTTCCAGCTACTCAGATGGTAACTCACTTTGCCTCGAAGCTGCTCTTTCTGAATAACGCGGTTCCCACGAATTTCTTATAGAATGCCTGGCCGGTACCAACGATCACGCTGGAGACTAGTGGGAGGATTCCATGAAGTGGCAATTGAATCTCTGTGCTGTATTCGTCGCCGCAATTGCGGCACTCGCAGCTCCTGCCGCCCGGGCTCAGACGGCGGGAAAATATCTCGCGTCTAAAGACCAGGTTGTGGCCATCCGCGCCGGGCACCTTTTCGACGCGCGTTCGGGGATGATGCTCTCCAATCAAGTGGTGCTCGTACGCGGCGACCGTATCGTCGATGTCGGCCCCGGCGTCGCCATTCCATCAGGCGCGAGCGTGATCGACTTATCGAATGCGACGGTCATGCCCGGCATGGTCGACGCCCATGTCCACGTCAACACAGGGGGGGACACCGAGGCCCAACGCACATTGATCGCACTCGCCAACGCCCAGATCGACTTGGCCGCCGGTTTCACCACGGTCCTCGATATGGATTCGCGTGGCGGCTACAACACCGTCGACATCCGCGACCAGATCAACTCCGGTCGCGTGCAGGGCCCCCGCATGCAAGTGGTGGGACAATCGCTCAATCCTCGAGCGACCAATTATTATCCGGACATTCGACCGGGACGCTTCCAAGAAGGCTTCATCGAGGATAAGAACGTCAACGGCCCGTGGCTCGCGCGTGCAGCCGTGCGCGAGGCGAAGCTACACGGCGTCGATTGGGTAAAAATCTACACAACGCAGGATTTCGTCGGCACCATGCACATGTGGACACCCGATGCCAAGCTTGTCAACTCGCCCTCGCTAACGTTCGAGGAAGTGCAGGCGATCGTCGATGAAGCCCATCGGCTCGGCCTCAAAGTCGCGTGCCACACCTATGGTGGCGAAGGCATGGCCAGCTGCATCAACGCGGGTGTGGACGCGCCCAATCATCTGCTCGAACTCGACCAGGCCGGGATCAAGGTTCTGTTGGAGAAGAAGCTTCCCTTCGAGGTGACGCTCGACGACCTGCTCGGGCTGGAAAAGGAAGATCTGGAGGCGACCGGCGGACGCAATTCGCGCTTGAAGCTCGCCGAACAAGCGTTCCGGCGCGCGATCGCAGCCGGCGTCCCCATCGTCTTCGGCAGCGGCGCCACCTCGCCCTCAATCCCACACGGCAAGCAGGCGAACCAATTTGCCTATTACGTGAAGTGGGGATTGACGCCGGCGCAGGCGCTGCAAACGGCTTATATGAATGCCGCCCACATGCTAAATTACGGCATCGAGAAAGACATCGGCACCGTTGAGAAAGGCAAATTCGCCGACATCATCGCTGTTTCCGGAAATCCACTCGCAGACGTGACCGAAATGGAGCGCGTGCGTTTTGTGATGAAGGGCGGCATAGTCATCCGGAACGACGTCGCCGGGCACTAGAGCGGCGCGAACACGTTGCTTCGGGAATGCCGGAGTATCAGGCGCACGCCTGATTTGATCGGGGCTACTCTCCACGCCCCGTTCTGATCATCTTCCATCCTTCTTTGAGCCTTTTATCTACGTCAGCCTTGGTGAGCGCTGTTATGCCGCAAGCGACGTTGTGCGCCTTGCATGCTGCCAGGATCGTTTGACGGGCCTGTTCGACTTCGGGAGAATCTTGCGGCACGCCGAGATATTGGTGCAGGTCTCCTCCCGCACCGATGAAGATGGCGCCGACGCCCGGCACGGCGGCAATCTCGTTGACGTTCCTTAGGCCTTCTGCCGTTTCTATCATTGGGATCGCGAGCAGATCTCCTTCCGGATTGAGGGGCCAAACGTCGGCGCGCCGCTCGTACTCAGCCGCTGAGATGCCCCATGCAAAGGTTGCATTCCCCGGAGCGTAGCCACGCAGTCCGGGCGGCTGCTGGTACTTCGACGTTCTCTGCTGCGGATACCGCATGTATTGAACAAGGCGCGCCATTTGCTCCTTGTTGTCGACCCCATTGAAGATGATTCCCATCAGACCCATATCCAGCGCCTGCTTAACGATCCAGTCGTTACTCTCGAGGTCGCGCCCGTAAGCGGGGAATCGTGCAAAGAGCGCCACATTTGGCTGTGCGTTGCCCTTCTTGAGAATGGCGGCCTTATCGACCATGGCGGCCACACAATAGGCCAGGCCATCGAGATTCAGCGGCCCATGCTCCATATCGACATACGCGTAGTCGAAATCGAGACGGGCCAGCGAGTGGCAATTCTGCAGCGACATATCGTCGGTTTGCGTACCGATGATGGACTGTCCGTGCGCCAATTTCTCAATGGCGGGATTAAGGTGTAGCGGCGCCTGTTGGCCCCACACGATCCTGGCGGACGCAACAAGGACAACAAGGAACGCGACGAATACGATCATCGCGGCCAACAGACGGTGAGAAAACGCTCGCGCAGTGAGATGTCGCAAGGGGTTCGCTAAGAGACACGATCGAACAAGAATAACTTTTGTCATCGGCGCTTGCCCCATTCGGTGATGTCAAAAAGAGCGCATTAGTTTTGTCTGAATAGAGACGAGGGGGAGTTTACCCCAACTTGGAAGGAAGCACTAACCTAGTGGCCCGCCGTGCCCGCCGTGCCCGCCAGCGTCCCGAGAATGGCTCTTCGGGAAAATGATGAGCCCCAGCAATCCATTCCAGGTCTCCGCGTTCGAGCGCTCTGATCACTCTGGGTTTGATCGCCGAAGTCACCAGCCTTCTGTGTTTCATCCGCTAGCTTTTGTTGTATTCGTTTTCCTGGCGGCGGCACCCTTAGTCCGGATGGGCCTGCTGATTTATCTGTTTTCTCTTGTCCTCGTTGCGGCCCTCCGCGGAGAACCCTAAATAGTCTTCTGGAACCGTGACGCGCCAATGCCAGACGTGCTAGCATATCCGGCAACGACTGGCGGCACCATGCCGCTTTTCTGTGCTGCCGCGTGCTGAACAATCCGGAGGCGAGCTATGAAAATTTCCCGCGGTGCTATGAACTTGGGTTTGGCATTGGGTTTGGCCTGCGTCGTTACCATCGGCGTGCTCATCGCTGCAACGGAGCCACCTCCGCCATGGGCTTATGGATTCGCCACTCCGCCCAGCGAACAGCCGAGCGCTCCTCCAGCGGCTGCGCCGGTCAAGGACGACGGCACACAGAGACATCTGCCCGGCAGCACGCTGTCGTTCACATTGACGCAGATTCGTGATAACGCAGGTCCGGCAGACTGGTATCCCGGCGACCATCCTCCGATGCCGCCGATCGTGGCGCACGGCCGGAAGGAAGCGATGGTTTTTGCATGCAGCCTGTGCCACTACCCCAACGGCAAAGGCCGTCCGGAAAACGCCGGCGTCGCTGGGCTTCCTTATAGTTACTTCATGCAGACCATGGAGGATTTCAAAAACGGCGCGAGGAAGAGCGCCGATACGAGAAAGGCCAATACGAATTTGATGATCAACTTCGCCAAGGCCATGACCGACGACGAGATCAAGGCTGCCGCGGGTTACTTTAGCTCCATGAAGTGGACAACGTGGATCCACGTGGTCGAGACGAACACTGTGCCCAAGACGCGCATTCAGGGAGGCATGTTTCTGCGTCTCGAGGGGAATGACAAAGAGCCCATCGGCAAGCGCATCATCGAAGCTCCAGATAACACCGAGGGTACGGAACTGCTGCGCGACTCGCACTCCGGCTTCACCGCGTACGTGCCTATGGGAAGCTTGAAGAAAGGCGAGGCGCTGGTCAGCGGTGGCGGCGGCAAAACGATTGCCTGTGCAAACTGCCATGGCGCGGATCTGCAGGGCCTTGGCCCTGTGCCGGGAATTGGTGGCCGTTCGCCCAGCTATCTCGTTCGTCAGCTCTATGACATGCAGCAGGGCGATCGCCACGGCATTTGGACGGAGTTGATGAAGCCGGTCGTCGCCAAGTTAACAACAGACGATATGCTGGCGATTGCTGCGTACGTCTCTTCGCGTCCGGTAAGCGCTGACAAAAAGGAAATCACGACCGCGCGCCGCTAGCGACCGTAAATGGTTTGAGGCTGATTCGTGGCGCTTCGGCGACTCGCTTCTACATTTGTCTTCTTCCGCCTCTGAAGAGGCAGAGATTATTTCCGAATAGGTGGTCAGGGCGAGGCGGACTACCAGGGGAGGACATGTCATGAAGTCGAAAGCGATTTCCGTGGTGATGGTTTTCCTGTTTTGTTCGGTGGCAATGTTCGCCCAGGAGGGCACCCAAGGCAGTGGGCAGGGCCGCGGTCAGGGGCGGGGCCAAGGCCGCGCCGAGGGCCGGGGCGGAGGGCAGCAACAGGAGACTGTGGTCGCCACCGACAAGGTTACGCCGGACATTCCTGGAGTGGTGAAGGCGGGAACAAAGATTGAAATCGTGAAAAATGGTTTGCGCGGCTCGGACGGCGGAGTGGGTATGCCCGACGGCAGCCTGTTGGTGACGGCTAATGGCGGGCTGAACAAAGTGGACGTTGACGGGAATGTGACTACGCTTATCGAAAACGACGAGCAGGGCGCGGGTTTAGCGGTGGACTCGAAGGGCCGCGTGTTTGCGGCCCAATACAGCAAGAAGGTCAGCCTGATCTATCCCAAAGACAACGCCGAGACGTTGACCGACAGCTTCGATGGCAAACCGTACATCCGTCCCAACGATTTGGTGGTGGACAAAAAAGGTGGCGTCTATTTCACCGATTGCTACCAGGTTGGCGCGAAGAAATCATCCGATGATTTGCCGCAGGCGGTCTACTACATCGCTCCCAACAGCAAGAAGGTCACGCGGGTGGCCGACGACATCAGTCGGCCGAATGGCATTACGCTCAGTCCCGACGAGAAGATCCTCTACATTAACGATTGGGATGGCGCCTACCTGCTCACCTACGATGTGCAATCCGACGGAACCTTGAAGAACCGCAAGAATTTCGGCAAATACGACCTCAAACAGGAGACCGACCACGGAGCGGTCAGCGGAGCCGACGGGCTGTGCATCGATAGCCAGAGCCATCTCTACGCCACTACTCCGGCGGGAGTTCAGGTGTTCAATTCTAAGGGCGAGCACCTGGGCAACATTGAAGCGCCTTACGAGATGCCTCCGCAGAACTGTGGCTTTGCCGGACCCGATAAGCACTATCTGTATGTCGTGGGACGCGGCGTGGTCTATCGCATCCGCACCATACCGGAGGGATATAAGGGCCGGGCGAAATAAGACTCAATCATAACCCACAGGAAAATCATGAAGCTCGGCGAGCCGCTTCAGCCGAAAAGGTTCTACTTACGCTCACTTGCGGCAGGGACAGGTTTGGCGGCGATCTGCCGCGGCGACGCGGCGGGCTTAACGCGAAGCGCTTGCGGGTTTCGGCACGGCGGGAGCCGGCTTGGCAAACCGCGCCCCATCGATAGGCACATTGGCCTGCAGCGTACTCAAATCCGTGGTGGACTGCCCATCCAC
>Ga0209577_10001629_pt1 | contig 22177 bp, 22 predicted proteins | sample GraSoiAngelo_109_FD_185874 | JGI IMG/M metagenome (GOLD analysis project Ga0209577, IMG submission 185874) | Grasslands soil microbial communities from the Angelo Coastal Reserve, California, USA - 14_0903_12_20cm (SPAdes) (version 2) | ecosystem: Environmental > Terrestrial > Soil > Grasslands...
CTGCTCCGGATTGGCTACCTGAAGGCGTTCATGGACGGGACGCTCGGCTCGCAGACGGCGCGCATGCTCGACGGCTCGGGCGTCGAGATCACCTCGCGCGCCGAGCTCGAGGAGGTGGTTCGGCGGGGCGTGGCGGCAGGGTTCCCGGTCGCCGTGCACGCGATCGGCGACCTCGCGAACCGGGAGGCGCTCGACGCCTTCGAGGCGACGCGCGACGCCTGGGCGCCGGCCGGGCTGCGGCCGCGCATCGAGCACGCGCAGCTCCTGGCGCCGGAGGACGTGCCGCGCTTCGCCCGCCTCGGCGTCGCCGCCTCGGTCCAATTCAGCCACGCGCCTTCGGATCGGGACCTCGCCGACCGCTTCTGGGCCGGCAAGACGGACGGCGCGTACGCGTACCGGTCGCTCCTCGAGTCGGGCGCGGTGCTAGCGAACGGCTCCGACGCGCCGATCGAGGAGCTCGACCCCTGGGCGGGGGTCTGCGCCGGCGTGCTGCGGACGATTGACGACCGGCCCGCGTGGCACCCCGAGCAGATCGTGAGGCTCGAACAGGCGCTCGAGGCGACGACACTCGCGCCCGCCTGGCTGGCCGGTGACGAGCGCCGCCGCGGGAAGCTCGTCCCCGGCTACCTCGCCGATCTCGTCGTCCTCGACCGCGACCCCTTCGAGTGCGCCGAGCCGGAGGAGCTCCGCGAGGTGCAGGTCGTGGCGACGATGGTCGGCGGCCGCTGGGTGCACAAGCCGCCGCCCTGGGACTAGTCCCAAGCGGTCAATCCGGGGTCAGACCCCGTCGTAACGAAAGCGTCACGCGGCCGCCGGCCGGACTTGGAGCGAAGCGGCCTCGTGCGCTGCAGGGGTCAGATCCCTGTGACAAAAGATGCGCTTGACCAGCCGCTTTCGATCCGAAAGCATCGCGCGGGGCGAAGAGCGACCGAGGAGGCGTGATGGAAGCGGCACGAGTTCCGGCCCGGACCTTCGACCACCTGCGCGAGCACTCGATCGGCCTTCCGCAGGTTCTCTTCCAGTCCATCACCCATATGGCGCCGGGCGCCGCCGTCGCGTACTCGATCTACATCTCGGTGCCGTTCTCGAGGCAGGCGCTCGCGCTCTCCGTGCTGCTCGCGCTCGTCGCGTGCCTGTGCGCCGCCGTCGCGATCGGCCAGCTCGCGCGGCTCGAGCCGTCCGCCGGCGGCCTCTACGCCTACGCCGCGCGCTCCCTCGGACCGCCGGCCGGCTTTATCGTCGCGTGGCTCTTCATCCTCTTCGAGCCCCTCGTCGCCCCGTTCCTCTACCTCGAGTTCGGCTGGGCGATGCGCGAGGTGATGGGAAGCGAGGCAGGCTGGCACTACACCGGCCAGTGGTGGATCTGGGCGACGCTGATGACGGTGATCGTCTTCCTGCTCACCTACCGCGACATCCGGCTCTCGACCACCGCCGGCGTGATCCTGGGCGCGTTCGAGATCGCCGTCTTCGGCGCGCTCGCGATCTGGATGCTGCTCTCGAACACCGGCGACCTCAACCTCGCCCCCTTCAACCCGAATCACGCCCTCGGCGGCTGGAGCGGCGTCTTCCGCGGGATGGTCTTCGCGATCCTCGCCTTCATCGGCTTCGAAGCTGCCGCCCCGCTCGGAGAGGAAGCGCGTAACCCGCGCCGGACGGTCCCGATCGCCGTCGTCGGCTCCGCGCTCGCGATCGGCCTCTTCTACGTGCTGACCGCGTACGCGTGGGTCTTCGGGGCGGGGTTCGACAACTTCGTCAACCAGGCGACGGGCGCCGACCCGTGGCGGAACCTAGGCAAGGTCTTCTGGTCGACCGGCTGGATCGTCGTCTTCCTCGCCATCTGCAACTCGATCGCCGCGAACTCGAACGCGGCGGTGAACGCCGCGACCCGCGTCTTCTACGCGCTCGCCCGCAACCGGCTCGCGCCGGCGCCGCTCGGCCGCACGCACCCCAGGTTCAAGACGCCGCACGTGGCGATCATCTGGATGAGCGCGTTCGCGCTCGTGCTCTCGTTCCTCCTCGGCTGGAAGTGGGGGCCGCTCGTCGGGTTCGCCTTCATCGCGACGCTCGCCGTGATCGTCGTCGTGGTCGTCTACATCCTCATCTGCCTCGGCTGCATCTGGCACTACTGGACGAAGCGGCGCGCGGAGTTCAACCCGCTCCTCCACTTCGTGCTGCCGGCGGCGGGCGCGGTGCTCTTCTTCTTCCCGCTCTACTACGAGTACGTGAAGTTCCCGCCCACGTACCCGATCAAGTACGCGAACTGGATCGCGATCGGCTGGGTCGCCGCCGGCGTCGTGCTGGCGATCTGGCTCTGGGCGACCGAGCCGGAGCGGCTCCGCGACATGGAGCGCGTGTACGTCGAGGACGAGACGGTGGCCCCGGAGGGCGTCGGTGCAGCACCGGCTGTCACGTGACCAGGTGATCTGGTCGTTCGGGCCCGATCTCGAGCCGGTGCTCGAGGTCGCGCCCGGCGACACGGTCGTCTTCGAGACGAACGACTGCTTCACCGGCCAGATCCGCTCCGAGGACGACCTCGTCACCGAGATCGACCTCGAGCGGATCAACGGCGCCACCGGCCCGGTAGCCGTGAAGGGCACGGAGCCGGGCGACTCGCTGATCGCCGAGATCCTCGAGGTGAAGCCGATCGACTGGGGCGTAGCGACGCTCATCCCCGGCTTCGGGCAGCTGATCGACGAGGTGCGCTCGCCGCTCACTCGGCTCTTCCGCGTCGAGGACGGCATGGTCCGGATGAACGACCGCGTCAGCTTCCCCGCCCGGCCGATGGTCGGCGTCGTGGGCGTGGCGACGGACGGCGACAGGCTCTCGAACGGCCTCGCCGGCCGCCACGGCGGCAACCTCGACGACCATCTGCACGGCGCCGGCGCGCGCATCTTCTTCCCGGTCCGCCAGCCGGGCGGGATGTTCGCCGTCGGGGACATGCACGCCTCGATGGGCGACGGCGAGATCTGCTTCACCGGCGTCGAGATCGCGGGCGAGGTGACCGTGCGCTTCGACCTGTTGAAGGGCAAGCAGGCGACCTGGCCCGTGACGGAGCTTCGCGACCGCTGGCTCCCCCACGCCACGGCCGACGACTACGGCGACGCGCTGAAGCTCGTCTCGGAGGAGGCCGCACGGCTCCTCGTCGACGAGCACGGCTTCTCGATCGAGGACGCGTTCATCTTCCTCTCGGTCGCCTGCGACGCGGGCGTGGCCCAGGCGTGCAAGCCGGCGCCGGGCGGCTTCGGGACGATCGCGCGCTTCTCGATCCCGAAGCTCGGGGCCACGCCGGGACCTTTCCGGTAACGCGCCAGAGTACAATCCGTCACATGCGGACGATGAACCCCGTGCACGAGGCGACGTCCTGCTCGGTGGCCGCGTGCGCGGAGATCGTGGGGGCGAAGTGGACGGCGATCCTCGTCCACGACCTCTCGGAGGGAGCGCGCCGCTTCTCGGAGCTCGAGCACTCGTGCTGCGGCATCAGCCCGCGAACCCTCTCCGAGCGCCTTCGCGCGCTGGAGCACGAGGGGATCGTCGTGCGCCGGAGCTACCCGGAGTCGCCGCCCCGCGTCGAGTACGAGCTCACCGACAAGGGCGAGGCGCTGCTGCCGATCATCGACGAGATGCGACGGTTCGGCCACGACTGGCTCGTGGACGAGCCGGTCCAGCTCTAGAGCTTCGCGAGCGCACCGAACAGCTCGCGCGCGGTCGCGACGCCCAGCGGGAGGTGCTCCACAGGCAGCCGCTCGTTCGGTGAGTGGATGTTGCTCTCGGGGAGCGAGAAGCCGGTGAGGATCGTCGGAGTCCCGCGTGCCGCGAGGGCGGGCACGATCGGAATCGTCCCGCCGGATCGGACGAGGAGCGGCCGGACCCCGACGGTACGCTCGAACGCGTCGAGGCCGAGCTGCACCGCGGCTTCGTCGGGCCGGATCGAGGCGGGCGGCGCGCCGGCCGTTCGCACCTCGAGCTCCGCGCCCTCCGGCAGCCCCTCCCGAAGCATCCGCTCCGCGGCCGCGCCGATCGGCGCTACTTCCTGCCCGGGTGCGAGGCGAATCGAAAGCTCCGCCGAGGCCCGCGCCGAGATGGTCGTGTTCCGCACGCCCGGCTTGCCGCCGAGGATCCCGTTCACGTCGAGCGACGGCTCCGCCCAGGTGCGAAGGTAGAACTCCTCCGCGGCGCGCGCGTCGAGCGGCTTCGCGCCCTGGCCGGCGAGCTCGTCGCCTCCCGGCGGCAGCTCCCTCCAGCCCGCGACCTCCTCCTCGGCCGGGGGAACGATCCCCTGGCGAAGCGGCTCCGGCAGCCGGCCGTCGCGTGGGAAGAGAGCCGCGAGGCCGTCGACGAGCACGTGGATCGCGTTCAGCGCCGCGCCGCCGTAGATGCCCGAGTGCAGGTCGCGCCCGCCCGTCGTCACGGCGATCTCCAGCGTCACGAGCCCGCGGGTCGCGATGCAGAACGCGGGCAGCCCGGGCCGGAGGAAGCCCGCGTCGAAGATGACGCATGCATCCGCCCGGCCGTCGTCGGCGGCGAGGAAGTCGACGATCGTGTGGCCGCCGATCTCCTCCTCGCCGTCGCAGGCGATGCGCACGTTCACAGGCAACGCGCCCTCCCGCGCGAGCTCCGCGGCGGCCTTCAGGAGTACATAGAGCTGGCCTTTGTCGTCGGCGATCCCCCGCGCGTATGCCCAGCCGTCGCGCACCGCGAGCTCGAACGGGTCGCTCTCCCAGAGCTCGAGCGGCGCGGCCGGCTGCACGTCGAAGTGGCCGTAGACGAGCACGGTGGGCGCGTCGGCCGCACCGGAGGAAGCCCGGAGCTCGCCGAGCGCGAGAAACCCCTCGCCGAGCGGCGCGAGCTCGGCCGTCCCGCCCGCGGCACGGACGAAGGCGCAGACCCACTCGCCGGCGCGGCGCACGTCGTCGGCATGCGCCGGGTCGGCGCTCACGCTCGGAATGCGGAGGAACTCGCCGAGCTCGGCTTCCCACACCGCATCCACGACACCGAAGTCTAAGGACGGCTCACCACGAGCCTCTCGTCAGTGTTCTCGGCTTGCTCTTGCTGAAGGCGGCCTCCACCACAACGTTCTTGGCGAGCGCTAGCCGACAGACCGGCTTCCTGCCGCGGCAGGCACCGCTCCAGCCAGCGAACTTCCAACCGGGCCTAGCCTGCGCCTTCAGAGCTATCTCCGTGCCCGCGGCTAGCTTCGCAGCGCAGCGGCGGCCGCACTTGATACCTCCTCCGGTAATGGTGCCCAGGCCGCGCTTATGCACACTCAGTGAGACCATCCGGGGAGCAAAGCTCGCCGTAACGCTGATGTCTCCGCTGACTGTCAGCGCGCAGACCGGGTTCGTTCCTGAACAGCCGTAGCCACTCCAGCCGGCGAAGACGGACCACTTCTCGGGTTTGGCCGTCAGCGTGAGCTGGCTGCCAACGGGGAGCCACTCGACGCAGTGGTCGTCACAGTCCATGTTCGGCGTGCCGTCCTGGACCGTGCCGCTGCCGTCGCCAATGACGCTGACGGCAATTTGCTTGGGCGGCACGTAGCCGACGGCGATCAGCGCCTGGTAGGCGTTCAACACGCAGCCACAGGCGACCGCCAGTCCTGGGACCTTCGTTCCGGTGGACATCAGGATGCTCTTGATCTCGGCCGAGGTGAGGGACGGCCTGAAGCTCTTCAGGAGACCGACAGTTCCGGAGACCACCGCAGTGGCTCCTGAAGTGCCGCAGCCAGCTCCGACTCTCCCTTGAGAGTCTTCTACTGGGTTACACCAAGGAGCGGCGATGTCTACCCAGCTGGCACCGTAATCGGAGTGGGAGTCCAGTTGGTTGTTGGCGTCGACGCCGGCTACGCGAATGGCGTGCGGGCTGTCCGAAGCCAGACGATTGGCGCTAGGGTCGGATGAACCTCTGTTTCCAGCGCCGATTACGACCGTGATGCCGCTGTTTAAGGCGGCGGTAGCTGCCTCATCGACCGACGGATCCGTGTTGTAGCCGAGCGAGAGGTTGATGATCTGTGGGCCGTGCGCAGTCGTCCAGTTGATACCCCTGGCCAAGACGTCGTTTGTGCCGACGTTGTTGGTCGTGACCTTCACCGGCAGGATGCTGCACTGCGGGCAAACACCTGGTACTCCCAGCCCGTCGTTGATGCCCGCGCCGATGGTTGCGGTGATGCCGATGCCGTGACCGAACTCGTCTGCCACGTTGCTGCTGCCGTCGATTGCGTTGTAGCCCGCCAGCAGCCTCGGCGACGCTAGATCTGGCAGTTGTACAGCCCCGCCGTCGACGACCGCAACCGTAACGGCTGAGCTGCCAAGCGTGGCATACCACGCCGCGGGTAGATCCACCTGCTGGTAGGACTGCGGATTCGCATAGCCGGGGTCGTTTGGCACGACCTCGGGCTTTGCCGCCGATGTTGCGGCTGCCGCCGTGCCCGAAATCACGAGCAGGCAAGCCGAGAGGAAGGAAGCGAGCGCTCCCTTCCCGGCGCGACGGCGCATCCGGCCTAGGCGACTTCTCGCAGCTTCTGGGCGTCCGCCAGCGCCCGGAGCTTCTTCAGGCTCTGGTTCTCGATCTGCCTGATCCGCTCGCGGGTGACGTTGAACGTCCGCCCCACCTCGTCCAGCGTCCGAGGGTGCTGGCCGTCGAGGCCGTAGCGGAGCTCGAGGACCGCTCGCTCGCGCGGTGCGAGGCTGCCGAGGATCCCCCGCAGCGCCTCCTTGCGGAGCGTTACCTCCGCGGCCTCGTCCGGGAGCGGCTCGCTCTCGTCGGTGAGGAAGTGCCCGAACTCCGACTCCTCTTCGTCGCCGACGGGCTTCTCGAGCGAGACCGGCGTCTGCGCGCTCCGGCGGATGTGCTCCACCTCGTCGGGGCCGAGGTCGAGGTCCTTCGCGATCTCCCGCGAGAACGGCTCCCTGCCCAGCTCGGCGCGCAGCTTCCGCTCGGCACGGACGATCTTGTTCAGCTTCTCGACGACGTGCACCGGCATGCGGATCGTGCGCGCCTTGTCGGCGAGCGCCCGCGCCACAGCCTGGCGGATCCACCAGGTCGCGTACGTCGAGAACTTGAAGCCCTTGCGGTAGTCGAACTTCTCCGCGGCGCGGACGAGGCCGATCGTGCCCTCCTGGATCAGATCGAGGAACGGCAGCCCCTGGTTGCGGTACTTCTTCGCGATCGAGACGACGAGGCGAAGGTTCGCCTCCACCATCTGCTGCTTCGCGCCGTGGTCGCCGCGCTCGATGCGCTTCGCGAGCTCGACCTCCTGGGCGGCGGTCAAGAGCTCCACGCGACCGATGTCCTTCAGGAAGAGCTGGAGCGAGTCGGTCGAGACCTCGCGCGTCTCCTCCTCGACGACCACCTCCTCGACGCTCGCTTCCACGGCCACGATCTCGATCTGGAGCTCGTCGAGGGCATGGTAGAAGTCGTCGATCTGGCCGGCCTCGAGCTCGAGCTCGTCGAGGGCGAGCGCGATCTCGTCGGCATTCACGCTGCCGGCCTGCTGTGCAGCTTCGAGGAGCCCTCGTGCCTCCTCCGTCTCGAGCACGTCGGCGACGGCTCGACCCCCATCCGCTACTGCATTCACTGCGTTCCCCCTCCCCCGTCGACCCCGCCCCACTGTACAGCGTGTCGAGGCGCGTCGACGGCTCTCGCGGATGCGGCACTCTGACAAAGGCATGGCCATTTCGCCATAGGCCGTTCGGCTCATCTTTCGCTCAACAGGTCCTAGCGGCCCAAACGGCCCAAAAGGGCATTTGCTTGGCTTCCCAAGAGGGTTTTCGGCCCTTCCGCGCGCGCCAGGCGGAGCTCCTTCTTCGCCGTCTGGACCTGTCCGATCCAGAGGAGGAGCAGCCCGAGGTGGAAGCGGACGGTCTGGGCGCGGGGGAACGTCCGCGAGAACGGGCCGAGCCGCGAGAAGGCGAGCGCCGGCCGCTCCTTGTCGAAGAGGCCGACCGCAGCGGCGACCCGTGCCTCGGGATCGCGAGACGCGAGGGCGGCGGCGGCCGCGTACTGCCGCTCGGCCGACACCGGGCGCTCGAGCCGCTGGAGCGCGACGCCGTAGAGCACCTTTGCGCGCCAGTCCGGCCGCCGCGCCGCCCGTGCGAGGGCCGCGAGCTGCGCCTGCGGCGAGCGGCGGGCGAGCGAGGCCGGCGGCTCGAAGGTCGGGACGAAGACCGGCCGGCCGGGTGCAAACTCCGGGTGCAGGAGCGTCTCCGCGCGCACCGCCGAGGGCGAGTCCGGCCCCACTCGCTCGGCGGCCCGCCAGGCCTGGCGGGCCTCGGCGTCCCGCCGGGCCCAGGCGAGCGCGAGGCCGAGGTGGAGCCGGACGAAGGCGCTCCGCGGATGCGCGCGCGAAAGCCCGTCGAGCTCCGTGATCGTTCCGCGGGGCCAGCCGGCGAGCGCGGCGCCGACGCGGGCTCCGAGGCTCCCGTCGCCCGCGAGCAGCCGCCCAGCCGCCGCGCGGTCGCCGCGGCCGTAGAGCCGCTCCGCCCGGCGCAGCCGCTGCGCCTCCGGATCGGCCCGCAGGCCGAGCTCGTCGAGGAGGAACGGCGGCGACCCCGGGCGGAGGCCGACGGACTGCCGGGCCGCGTGCGAGTCGCCGCCCCAGATGAGCACCGTCGCGGCTACCGTGGAAGCCGCGGCCGCGGCCGCGAGCACGGCGACGACGAGCACGACGCGTGTTCGCGGGCTCATGGCCGCGACGATACCGTCGCTATACTTTCGATACCTATGACCGGCTACAGGGAGCTCCTTCGACGCGTCAGGGCGGAGATCGAGGAGATCGACGCCCAGTCCGCGCGCGAGCTCCTCGAAGGCCCCGACCACCCGCCGCTCCTCGTCGACGTGCGCCGCCGCGACGAGTGGGACGAGGGCCACATCCCAGGCGCGGTGCACATCCCGCGCGGCTCGCTCGAGTCCCGGATCGAGAAGGCCCAACCGGATCGGGAGCAGCCGATCGTCGTCTACTGCTCGGCCGGCGAGCGCTCCGCCTTCGCGGCGCGCACGCTGGGCGAGCTCGGCTACGAGGACGTCAGCTCGCTCGACGGCGGCTTCACCGACTGGAAGCGGAACGGCTTCCCGACCCAGGTCGACCGCGCGCTCGACCCGCAGCGGCGCACCCGCTACGGCCGGCACCTGCTGATCCCGGAGGTCGGCGAGGAGGGCCAGCTCAGGCTGCTGGACTCGAAGGTCTTGCTGATCGGCGCCGGCGGGCTCGGCTCGCCCGCGGCGCTCTACCTCGCAGCCGCCGGCGTCGGCCGGCTCGGGATCGTCGACGCGGACGTCGTCGACGAGTCGAATCTCCAGCGCCAGGTCCTCCACGCCACCGCCGACCTCGGCACGCCGAAGGTCGACTCCGCGCGCGCCGCGCTCGAGGCCTTGAACCCGGACGTCGACGTCGTCGGCTTCCGTGAGCGCCTGACCTCCGAGAACGTCGACCGGATCCTCGGCGAGGGCTGGGACGTGATCGTCGACGGCGCCGACAACTTCCCGACGCGCTACCTCGTGAACGACGCCTCGGTGTGGCACGACATCCCTGTCATCCACGGTTCGATCTACCGCTTCGAAGGCCAGACGACGGTGTTCAAGCCGGGCTCGGGCCCGTGCTACCGCTGTCTCTTCCCGCAGCCGCCGCCGCCGGAGCTCGCCCCGAGCTGCGCCGAGGGCGGCGTGCTCGGCGTCCTGCCGGGCGTGATCGGCTCGCTCCAGGCGAACGAGGCGCTCAAGCTCCTGCTCGGGATCGGCGAGCCGCTCGTCGGCCGCCTGCTCCTCTTCGACGCGCTCGCGGGCGAGCTCAACGAGGTCGCGATCCGTCGCGATCCCGACTGCCCGGTCTGCGGCGAGCACCCGACGATCACCGAGTACGTCGACTACGTCGAGTTCTGCGCGGGGGTGCACGCGTGAGCGTCGTCCGAATCCCACCCACCCTCCGCGACGACACCCGCGGCGAGCGCGAGGTGATCGCCGACGGCGAGACGGTGCGCGACCTCCTCGACGACCTCACGGCGCGCTTCCCGTCGCTCGAGGGGAAGCTCGAGTTCGCGAACGTCTACGTCGGCGGCGAGGACGTCCGGACACGCGACGGCTACGAGACGACCGTCTCGGCCGGCGACACGGTGATCCTGCTCCCGGCCATGGCCGGTGGCAGCTAAGGCAACCGCGCCCAACGTCCTCGACCTCGTCGGCGGGACGCCGCTCGTCGAGTTGCCGCGCCTCACGCCGAGGCCGTCCGTCCGCCTCTACGCCAAGCTCGAGGGCCAGAACCCGACCGGCTCGATCAAGGACCGCGTCGCCAAGGCGATGATCGAGGCCGCCGAGGCTTCCGGCGAGCTCGAGCCGGGCCGGCGGCTCCTCGAGCCGACGAGCGGGAACACCGGGATCTCGCTCGCCCTCGTCGCGAAGCTCAAGGGCTACCCGCTCACGTGCGTGATGCCGGAGAACGCGACCGAGGAGCGGAAGCGGCTTCTGGCGCTCTACGGCGCCGAGCTCGTCTTCTCGCCCGGCGCGGAGGGCTCGAACGGCGCTGTCCGCCTCGCGCTGGAGCTCGCGGAGCGCGACCCGTCGGTCTTCATGCCGTTCCAGTACGGGAACGAGAACAACCCCCGCGCCCACTACGAGGGCACGGGCGCCGAGATCGCGGAGGCGCTCGACCAAGTCGACGTCCTCGTCGCCGGGCTCGGCACGGGCGGGACGCTGATGGGCACGGGCGACCGCCTGCGCGAGACCTTCCCCGGCGTCGTCGTCGCCGCTGCCGAGCCGCTGCCCGGCGATCCGGTGATGGGCCTGCGCTCGCTCGAGGACGGCTACGTGCCGCCGATCCTCGACCTCGCGAAGATCGACCGCAAGCTCCTCGTCTCGAACGAGGAGTCGGTGACGGGCCTGCGGGCGCTCCTCGACGCGGAGGGGATCTTCGCCGGCGTCTCCTCCGGCGCCGTCGTGCACGTCGCGCGCCGGCTCGCCGGCGAGCTCGACGAGGGCGTCGTCGTCTGCATCCTTCCCGACGGGGGCTGGAAGTACCTCTCCGCCGACTTCTGGTCGGCCGACGACGTGGAGACGGCGATGGAGCGAACGGTCTGGTGGTGATCCCGGACGAGGTGCGGGCCGCGCTCGTCGCCCACGCAGAGGAAGAGGCCCCGAACGAAGCCTGCGGCCTCGTCGCCTTCCGCGACGGCGTCGCCGAGCGCTACCTCCCGGCCGAGAACGAGGCCGCGAGCCCGTATCGGTTCGAGCTCAAGCCGGCCGACCCGCTCGACTTCTTCCTCGAGGACGAGGGCTTTGAGCTCGGCGTCTTCCACTCGCACCTCTCGTCGCCGCCGCGGCCCTCGAAGACCGACGTGGAGAACATCGGTCTCTGGGAGGGCAGGCCCTACCTGATCCTGTCGCTGCGGACCGGCGATCTGGCCGCCTACAGGATCGAAGACGGCCAGATCGAGGCCCTGGCGCTTACGTAACTCGGAAGCTGCCCTTCATGCCGCTCGCGGCGTGGACGTCGCACTGGTACGTGTACTTGCCCTTCTTGAGCGTGACCTTCCAGGTCTTCGTGGTGACCGCGGAGACGCTGGTCTTCTTGCTCACGCCCGGCCCGAAGAGGTGGAAGTTGTGCGCGGACGACTTGTCGTGCACGACGATCGTGTAGGTGCCGTGCTTGAGCGTCTTCACGTCCTTGCCGCCCTTCGTCACCTCGATCGAGAAGCCGGGGCCGCTCGTCCCGACGAGCTTCGGCGTTGCCGCCTGCCCGAGCGCGGACAGCGCTAGCGCGGCGAGAGCGGAGGCGACGGCGAGGACGAGGATACGTCGTTTCATGGCTGATCCCTTCAGTCGTTGGTGGTTCGCCACTCCTTCGGCCCCGAGCCCCGATCGGATTCAGGTGACCGTGAAGCTCCCCTTCATGAGCGCCTTGTGGGGGTCGCAGACGTAGCGGTACGTCCCCTTCGCCAAGGTCACGTGCCAGGTGAACGTCCCCTTGCCCTTGACCGGCGTCTTCTTGCTCACGCCCGGACCCGTGAGGTGGAAGTCGTGGGTCTTCGCGATGTCCTTGACGACGATCGTGTACTTGCCCGCCTTCAGCTTCGTGACCTTCTTCCCGCCCTTCGTGAGCGTGATGTGGAACGCGCCGTCCGGGCCTGTCGAGCCGACGAGGCGCGGCGCGGACATGGCCGAGGCGCTCGAGGCGAGCGCCGTCGCGGCGAGAGCGGTGACGAGAGTGACGACGATGCGGGTCAATTCGGCTCCTTCGAGTCAGAGAATCGAGACACCGGAACGTTAGGGTCTGCGGTCGTGCGCGTGCAGGAAGTAGCGCCGGGCCTCTGGCGCTGGACGGGCCTCCATCCCGACTGGAAGCCCGCGGACGCAGGGCCGGAGGGCTGGGAGCAGGAGGTCGGCTGCGTCTACTACGAGGCTCCCGACGCGGTCGTCCTCGTCGACCCGCTCGCTCCGCCCGAGGACGAGGAGCGCTTCTGGGAGGCGCTCGACCGCGACGTCGAGCGGGCGGACAAGCCGGTCCGCGTCCTGCTCACCGTGTCGTGGCACGGGAGAAGCGCGGAGGCGGTCGCGAAGCGCTACGGCGCCGCCACCGACGGGACGCTCCCGAACGGGGTCGAGGCGCACACCGCGGCAGCCGGCGAGGAGACGGCGTACTGGCTCCCCGCGCACGGCGCGCTCGTCTTCGGCGACGTCGTCCTCGGCGCCGACGACGGCGTCCGCCTTTGCCCGGAGAGCTGGCTCGGCGGCACCCTCGACCAGCTGAAGGACGAGCTGCGGCCGCTCCTCGACCTTCCGGTCGAGCGCCTGCTCGTCTCGCACGGAGAGCCGGTGCTCGAAAGCGGACGTTCAGCGCTGGAGCGCGCGCTCGACGTTTAGGAAATCCGCCGAGCTGATACGCACCCGGCGTACAACCCCGAGGAGGGAGGGCATGCATCTCACACGTTGGATCACAGCGGGCGCGGCTGCGCTCGCGCTCTTTGCATTCGCGGGCCTCGCGCTCGCAGCCTCCGGCCCGGTCGACGTCTCCGGGCTGAGCCCGTTCGCGGCCTGCACCGTCGGCGGCCCGGGTACGAACTACCCGAACAGCGAAGTCGAGCCGTTCGTCGCGGTGAACCCGGCGAACCCGAGCAACATCGTCGGCGTCTTCCAGCAGGACCGCTGGTCGAACGGCGGCGCGCACGGCCTCGTCGCGTCGACGAGCCACGACGGAGGAAAGACTTGGGCCGAGTCCTGGGCCCACTTCAGCACCTGCTCAGGCGGCACCGCCGCAAACGGCGGCGACTACGGCCGGGCGTCCGACCCCTGGGTGAGCTTCGCCCCGAACGGCGACGCCTACCAGATCAGCCTGTCCGCAAGTTCCGACCTGACCGTCTCGGCGGTGCTCGTCAGCAAGTCGGTCGACGGCGGGGACACCTGGAGCGAGCCGACGACGCTCGCCCGCAACGTCTCGGCCTTCGCCGAAGGACCGGGCTTCAACGACAAGGAGTCCATCACCGCCGATCCCACGAACTCGAACAACGTCTATGCGGTCTGGGACCGGAGCCGCTTCCCGAGCGACCAGGCCGGCATAACGGCGCAGGAGAACGCCGCGTCGATCCGGGGCGACATCATGTTCTCGCGGACGACCAACGGCGGCCAGAGCTGGGAGCCGGCACGCGACATCCTGGGCCTGAACCAGAACGAGTTCACGGTCGGCAACCAGATCGCCGTCCTGCCGGACGGGACGCTCGTCGACATCTTCGAGGACCTGAACGGCTCCGGCAGGCAGCCCTCCCCGAACCAGTTCCACGAGTCGGTCATCCGCTCCACCGACCACGGCACGACCTGGTCGAAGGTGATCGACATCTCGACGGACGGCTCGCTGGCCGTGCGTGATCCGGACACTGGCGCGTTCGAGCGCACGGGCGCCGGGCTCCCGGACATCGCGGTCGCCCCGAGCGGCACGCTCTACGCCGTGTGGTCGGACGGCCGCTTCAGCGGCTTCACGCACGACGACGTCGCGCTCTCACGCTCGACCGACGGCGGCCTCACGTGGTCGACGCCGGTCAAGGTGAACGCGTCGCCGGCCGGCGTCACCGCGTTCACTCCCTCGGTCGACGTCGCCTCCGACGGCACCGTGGCGGTCACCTACTACGACTTCCGGAACAACACGCCGGACCGGTCGACGCTTCCGACGGACGCCTTCGCCGTCTTCTCGCACGACGGCGGGTCGACGTTCGGCGGCGAGGTGCCCCTGACGAAGCGCTCGTTCGACCTCGATCTCGCACCGAACGCCGGGGGCCGCTTCCTCGGCGACTACGTCGGCCTCTCCCACGCGGGAGCGACCTTCGTCCCGTTCTTCACGCAGACGGTCTCGAGCTCGAACCCGACCGACATCTTCGCGTCGTTCGTGCCGTAGACGGCTTGGGGCGCCGGCGGAGCGCGCAGCTCCGCCGGCGCCTCTACGCTTCGGGCCCGGTCACGGCGTCGCCGCGCTCGCGCTCCTCGCGCCGCCGCTCGAAGGTGACGGCGAGCTTGTCGATCCGCTGGCCCTCGACCTCCTCGACTCGGAAGACCATCCCGTCGTGCGAGACCTCGTCGCCTTCCTGCGCCGCGCGGCCGAGCTGTCCGAAGACGAAGCCGGCGACCGTGTGGTAGTCCTCGGCCGGCAGCTCGGTCCGGAACTGCTCGTTGAAGTCGTCGATCGGGAACGTGCCGTCGATCCGGATCGTGTCCTCGTCGACTTGCTCGACCGACTCGTCCGGGAGATCGAACTCGTCCTCGATCTCGCCGACGATCTCCTCCAGCAGGTCCTCGAGCGTGACGATGCCCTCCATCCCGCCGTACTCGTCGACGACGATCGCCATGTGCTGGTTCGTGCGGCGAAACTCCGTCAGGAGCGCCGCGAGGTCCTTCGTCTCCGGGACGACGTAGGCGGGACGGACGAGCTGCTCGACCTCGACCGCCGCCAGGCCGCGGTCGACGAGCGCGCCGAAGAGGTCGCGGACGTGGAGGATGCCGACGATGTCGTCCAGCGAGTCGCGGTACACCGGGTAGCGCGTGTACGGCGACTCCATCACCGCCCGCAGGCACTCCTCGGGCGGGAGGTCGACCGACAGCGCCACCACCTCGGGCCGCGGCACCATCACGTCCGAAGCCTCCTTGTCGGCGAAGTCGAAGACCTTGTAGAGCATGTCCTGCTCTCCCGGCTCGATCTCGCCGCGTTCGGTCGAGACGTTGAGGAGCATCTTCAGCTCGGCCTCGGAGTGCACCTCGGTCTCGCCCCCCGGGGGTTCGAGCCCGAGCAGGCCCAGCACGAGGTTCGTCGCGCGCTGGAGGACCCAGATCAGGGGCCAGAAGAGCGCGAAGAACGCACGCACCGGCGCCGCGAGGGCGAGCGCGGTCGCTTCGGAATGGCCGAGCGCGACACCCTTCGGCACGAGCTCGCCGATGACGACGTGGAAGAAGGTCAGCAGCAGGTACGCGATGGCGACCGCGAGCGCGGTCGCCATCACGGGGTCGAAGGCGCGCGTCAGCGCATGCTCGCCGAGGGCGCCGATCCCGAGGCTGGTGAGCGTGACTCCGAGCTGCATCGCGGCGATGAAGCGCGGCGGGTCGGAGACGAGCCCGAGGACCCTCTTCGCGCGACGGTTCCCCTCGTGCCCGAGCTCTTCGATCCGCGTCCGCCGCGACGTCACGAGCCCGTACTCGGCCGCCACGAAGAACGCGTTCAGCAGAATCAGCGCCGCGACGGCGAGAAGCTCGAGGAGGAGGTTCATGCCCCGACCCCCGGGGCCCTGGGACTAGGCGGGATCTCGTCTTCCAACTAGGCCGCAGTATAGGCAAGCGATCCGTCGGAACTGCGTGCCGCGCCGCCGCGGAAGACGAGGTGCTCGAGGTGCGAGAGCGTCTCGGCGACCGCGAAGCGGCGGAGCGGCGGCGAGAGCTCGTCGCCGAAGAGCGCGACGGAGACCTCGTAGCCGGTTCGCGGCTCGTCGGCGAGGGCCACGCGCGTCTCCTCGAGTCGACCGCAGTGGTGCTCGACGAGCTCGCGCGCCCGTTCCGCCGGCTCGCGAACCGGCTCGCCGTGGCCCGGGTACGCCACGTCCGGGGCGAGCTCGACGATCCGCTCGAGCGTGCTGAGGTAGTCGGCGAGGGGGTCGGGACGGCTCTCCGGGTAGAGGCCGACGGCCGGCGAGATGCCGGCGAGCAGGACGTCGCCGCAGACGAGCACGCCGTCCCGGAGGAGCGCCACGTGTCCGTCCGCGTGGCCCGGCAGCCAGAGCACTTCCCAGCCGTCGACGCGGTCGCCCTCCCGGAGCAGGCGCGGCTCGCGGACGAAGCGGATGAACGGCGCGACGACGTGCCCCTGCTCGATCAGCTCGTCGGCGACGGGCGTCGGCACGCCGTGGGCTCGGAACCAGCCCGCCATCCGCTCCGGCCAGTCCGCGGAGCCCCAGACGCGGACGCACTGGTCGTAGTCCAGCCCCAGTTGGTGCACGCGGGCCCCGGTCGTCTCGGCCGCTCGCTCGGCGCCTCCGACGTGGTCGGGATGCATGTGGGTCAGGACGATCGAGTCGACCTCGAGGCCCTCCCAGGCGCGCTCGTCGGCCGGGAAGCCGAGGCCCGTGTCGACGAGCAGCCGGCCCTCGTCGCCGTCGAGGAGGTAGCAGTGGACATGCCGCGGGCCCGTCGGAAGCGGGAACGTGAGACGTTCGACGCCTGGGACGAACGCCCGTTCTATACTGCCTGCTCCGCCCATGCGCGCCGAGTATCGCGAAGAGCCCTGCCGCAGCGCCCTGAACGCCGTCAAGGGCATGGCCTTCAAGTGGTCGCTCAACCCGTACACGGGCTGTGTGCACCAATGCACGTTCTGCTACGTCCGCGCCTTCGAGCGGCGGGCCGACCGGCCGTCCGACGACCGGTACGGGCAGGCGATCCGCGTCAAGACGAACGTCGTCGAGGTGCTCCGGCGCGAGCTCGCACGGCCGTCGTGGGAAGGCGAGACCGTCGTGGTCGGCGCGGCGACCGATCCCTACCAGCCCGCGGAGGGCCGCTACCGGCTGACGCGCGGCTGCCTGGAGGCCTTCGCCGAGGCGCGGAACTCGTTCTCGATCATCACCCGCGGCCCTCTCATCGTCCGTGACCTCGACGTGCTCGTCGAGGCGGCGCGGCGCGCCGAGGTCAGCGTCACGTTCTCGGTGCCGACGCTCGACCACGAGGTCTGGAGGCGCACCGAGCCGGGCACAGCGCCGCCGCGGCAGCGGCTTCGCGCACTCTCCCGGCTGGTGGACGCCGGCGTGCGCGTGTCGGTCGGGATGGCGCCGATCCTGCCGGGCATTTCCGATGCGCCATCCCAGCTGGCCGAGGTTATACGCGCCGCGCGTGGTGCGGGCGCGTGCGGCATATGGGCGAACGTCCTCTTCCTGCGCCCCGGCACGCGGGAGCACTTCCTGGAGAACCTCGCCCGCGATTGGCCGGAAGAGCTGGCGCGGTACGAGCAGCTCTACGCGGACCGGGCGTACCTGGGGAGCGCCGAGACGAGGCCCGTGAGGACGCGGGTCGCGGAACTGGCGCGGGAGATCGGCGTTGCGGATCGCCGTCGCGTCCGGCTGGAGCCGCCCGCTCCAGCGGAGCAACTGGCGCTGGCCGTGTAGCGCGGCGCGCCGCGTTGAGGCACGCAACCAATACATGCGATGCCGGGGGCCTAACCGCTGCTCGATCGGAGGCGCGAGTTCGTGTTCCCCTCCCGCTTGAGCAGCTTCCGCTCCTCGCGCGCGGCTTGCCGACGGAGGCGCTTCTGAGCGAGGCGCTCTGCCCGCTCCGTCTCCGCGCGTTCGAGCGCATCGAGGCGACGGCGAATCGTTTTCCGGTTAACGCCGAGCTCGGCGTCCCGTGCGCGCTGCTCAAAGCTAGGCAGGCTCAGCCGCCGGCCGCCAAGCTCACAGGGCCAACGCCACCTCCGTCTTCTGTTCTAGCGGCTTCGGAATCGCTATCTCCGACGCAGCGACCTGCCCAGGATCGGGCGCGGCGGCGGCCTTGATCTTCAGATCGTCGACATGCTCCTGTAGCTCGCCAATGACCGCGTCTTTTGACTCCTTACGCTTGGTGTAGTCACTCTTCAAGCCGAGGGTGCCAGCAAGCCCCGTCCAGCCCGCTCCGATCGCAGCGGCCTGAAGAAGATCCTGCGCCAGCGCCGAGGCGAAGAACGCCCCCAGAAGCAAGTAGAGCACCGACGCGATCACGAACTGCTTCCACCGCTCACTCGTGACGTGCCGGCGGAGATTCTGAACGGCCGTCTGGGTTGAGTCGCTCGGTCTCTCTGCCTCAATCAGTGCGCTCAGCTTTTGGGTCCACTTTTCGAGCCTTGCGTTGTCCTCTTCGATCTGGGCCTGCCCGGCCGTTCCTGGCACGACACCACCGATGAGCGTGAATATGGTGAAGAGCGCACCTGCAGCGCCGAAGAGGAGCAGAAGGCCGCCCGTCGACCAGTCGATCGTGTCGCCTGTGGCCCACTCGAGGGGGTGAGGCTCAACCGAGGCGGCCAGTGCTGGCGTCGCGCTTGCTAGAGCAGCGAGCCCGCTGATCGCCAACGCCACCGAAAATCGTTTCATCGCCGACCTCCCTCTCGTCCAAAAGCGTCTCGGTCTCGGTGACTCTGTCAGTTTTGTCACAAACGTCAAGCCCTCAGTGGTCTATCTCGGCCACAGCCTCATCGGAGACCCACGGTTGCGTTGGCCGAGCCGTTCGTACCGCAGCAGCTTCGGTCACGACCTCACCGAGCCGGAGCCCTTTGGCCGCGGCCAGGCGCTCGATCGTCTCGCGCTGGCGCTCCGGCGACTGGTACGAGTCGCCCTCGCGCCCGTTCACGCGCGAGACGCGGATGTAGCCGCGAATGGTAGGTCTGCCAACTCGTTATCCTCTCGATCCGCCCCGGCGGCCCATTCCGTCGGGCAGTTCACACGTTGCTCGGGATGGCGCAAAGAGCAATACCGCCGGGGATCTCGGACCGGCCGGAGCAGCTCGCCGAGGTGGTCCGCGCGACGCGGGCGCCTGCGGCGTCTTGGCGAACGTCCTCTTCCTGCGCCCCGGCACGCGAGAGCACTTCCTCGAGAACCTCGCCCGCGACTGGCCGGAGGAGCTCGAGCGCTACGAGGAGCTCTACGCCGGCCGGGCCTACCTGCCCGACGAGAGACGAAGCCGGTGCACGCGCGGGTCCCGGACCTGGCGAGGCAGATCGGGATCGCCGACCGGCGCCCTGTGAAGCTCGCGCCGCCGGCCGAGCCCGAGCAGCTCGCGCTCGCTGTCTAAAGGAGTCATGATGGGCCGGTGCCGGCCGATCCGCACCTCGAAGAGGTCGTGGACTACTCGGCGGCGGCGAGGCGAGAGGCCGTCGTCGAGTTGATGCCGGCGCTCGTTGGGTTCGTCGCAGCCATCGTGCTCTCGCCGGACGGCCAGGCGGGCGCCGTCGTCAGCGTCCGCCGACAGGCGGTCCAAACGGGATAGTCGGCCTCGTCTTCTCAGTCGCCCTGCTGGTCTCTCGCCCCTCACACAGTGGATGCTGGCTGTCGCGGCCGCCACCGAGGCCATGCTGCACACGGGCTCGTCAGCCGCTCGCGGAAGCATTCCTCCTGTGGCGTTGGGAGCGTGAGCACGGCGGTGTCTTCCGACGTGTGGAGGCGATCGAGGAAGACGAGGCCGAGCTGTACGTCGCCGGTCACCCGGTGCCAGCCGCATAGCGGCAACCGAGGCCCGCCGTACAATCCGGCGCTGAAGTGGCGACCGGCGGCGACATCACCTGCCTCATCGTCGACGACCACGAGGTGGTGCGCGAGGGGCTGCGCCTCTCGCTCTCGCGGGCGCCGCACATCCGCGTCATCGGCGAGGCCGCGGACGGCGCCAGCGCGGTGGCGCTCGCCGAGCGGCGGCGGCCGGACGTCGTGATCATGGACGTCCGCATGCCGGGAATGGACGGGCTCGAGGCGACGAAGGTGCTCGCTGAGAAGCTCCCGGAGACGGCCGTCCTCATCTTCACCGCCTACAGCGAGCGCTCGCTGCTCGGGCGCGGGCTCGACTCCGGCGCGAAGGGCTACATCCTCAAGGAGGCGCCGCACCAGACGCTGCTGCGCGCGATCGAGAAGGTCGCAGCCGGCGAGGGCTACGTGGACCCGGCGCTCATGCCCGCCTTCCTGACGGGCCGGGACAAGGACGACATGCTGACCTCGCGCGAGCGCGAGATCCTCCAGCTGCTCGCCGACGGCATGTCCAATGCGGACGTGGCCGCGAAGCTCTTCATCAGCCAGGAGACCGTGAAGAGCCACGTCCGCCACATCCTCGCCAAGCTCGAGGCGGACACCCGCACCCACGCCGTTGCGATCGCGCTCCGCGAAGCGATCATCGACTAGCGCGTGGCCGAACCGAACTTCCTCGAGCTCCTCGTCGAGTCGATGGGCGCGATCTCCGCGACGCCGACGGACGAGGTGCTCGAGCGGGCCCGCGCGGAGGCGGAACGGCTCTTCGGGGCGCAAGCCGCGCTGGCGGACGAGCCGGCGCCGGACCCGGCCTCGAACGGGCACCGGCTCGAGGTGCCGCTGCGGGCGCACGACCGCGAGCTCGGCGTCCTGCGGCTGGAGCGCGAGCGGCCGTTCCAGCGCGTCGACGTGGCGCGCGCCACGGTGCTGGCGGACTTCGCCGTCCGCGCGAGCGAGAACGCGCGCCTCCTCGCCGAACAGGCGCGGCTCTCCGAGCAGCTGATCACCGCCGAGCAGGGAGAGCGACGGCGGCTTGCGGACGAGCTCCACGACGGGGCCGTGCAGTCGATGTCCGGGATCGCGCTGATGCTCGACGCCGTCGGCGCCGCGATCGACGAGGGCAGGCTCGACGACGCGAAGAGCATCACCGCGAGCGCCCTCGCCCGCCACCGCGAGACGATCCGCTCGCTGCGCGACCTCTCGTTCAGCCTCGAGCCCGTCGTCCTCCGCGACCAGGGCTTCAGCCCCGCGCTGCGCGCGCTCGCCGAGAGCGTCGCACTCGCGAACAAGATCCAGATCGACGTCGACGTCGACTCCGCCGAGGCCCTGTCCGAGAAGGCCCAGGCGGGCGTCTACCAGATCATCCGCGAAGCGCTGAACCAGGCCGTCCGGCGCGGCCCTCCGAAGCGGATCTCGATCCGCGTGGAGCGCACCGGGGACGGCGGCTTCGACACGGCCATCTCCGACGACGCCCCGGGGGAGCGGCGCCGCCGGAGCTTCGACGCGATCGCCGAGCGGGCGCGCACCCTCAACGGGCGGCTCTCGATCGACCAGGGCGCAGACGGCGGCACGACCGTCCACGTGCTCCTGCCGCCCTACACCGAGCGCCGTTAACATCGCGCGCGTGTCGGACGGGCGCTACCTGCTCTTCGTCTGGAAGCCGACCGGCTACGAGATCCGCGAGAGCGAAGGCGAGCTTCCCGCCGTCGGCTCCGAAGTCGAGGCCGACGGCGAGACGATGCGGGTGACGAAGGTCGGCGTGTCGCCGCTCCCCGGCGACGACCGGCCGTGCGCCTATCTACAGGGCTCGTAGGGCGCTCTCGGCGGCGATCCGGCCCAAGACGAGCGCGGCGGCCAGGCCGCTCGCGTAGCCGCCGGTCGAGATGCCGCCCGCGTCGGCGCCGGCCGCGTAGAGGCCGTCGATGGGCTTCATCGCCTCGTCGAGTACGCGCGCCTGTGTGTCGATTCGCAGGCCGCCGATCGTGTGCGTGATCCCAGGGGCGACGCGGACCGCGACCCTCGCGCCCGATGGGGCTGGGAACGGCAGCTCGGCCGGGTCGACCGCCGTCGGCGCGAGCGCGACCATCTCGGCGACGGTTCGGTCGCGCACCCGCTGCTCGAGCGCGTCGTCGTCGAGGACGTACCACGCGCGTGCGCCGGGCTGGCGAGCGGTCGCCTGGACGAGGTCCGTCTCCGACCACGAGACCTCGCGGCCGGCGAAGAACTCCTCGCCGCGCTCGTTGAAGACGCGCGCGAAGCGGCCGTAGAGCTGCGCGAGCGGGACGAACTGGTTCTCGTCGAAGGGCGCGTCGGGCATGTTCCGGCCGTAGAACTCGTCCATTCCGGCCGTGGCCGTCGCGCCGCACTCGAGCCCGAGTCGAAGGCCGTCGCCCGCGCTCCACCGATTCGCGCGCAGGCGGAGCGGCGCGGCCGGACGGACGTAGCGCTCGACGAGCTCCGGCGAGCCTTGGAATCCACCG
>Ga0209577_10001630_pt1 | contig 22175 bp, 18 predicted proteins | sample GraSoiAngelo_109_FD_185874 | JGI IMG/M metagenome (GOLD analysis project Ga0209577, IMG submission 185874) | Grasslands soil microbial communities from the Angelo Coastal Reserve, California, USA - 14_0903_12_20cm (SPAdes) (version 2) | ecosystem: Environmental > Terrestrial > Soil > Grasslands...
GATCTCGGCGCGGACCAGGAAGGTGTAGAGGATCGAGACCAGGGCCAGGCCCAGGACCAGTGCGTTCCAGACGTTGCGCGTGAAGAGGCCGATGATCCGGGGCGAGTAGCGGGAGGAGGTCATCTGGATCCCGAAGACGACGGCCATCAGGACGATGCTCAAGGTGACGCCCTCGGCGCCCCCGATCAGGCCCAGCGTCCCGGCGGCGGTGTTGGGGTCCGGTGAGAGCAGCTCCTTCAGGCTGTGGATGCCGCTCCTGTCGAGAGAGCCGAAGAGCACGGTGAGCATGAGTGCGACGGCGACCAGCGCCACGCCGGGCAGGGCGGTGCTCATCCACCGCTTCCACTGGCCGCGCAGCAGCCGTTCCGGGATCAACCGACCGCCCTCACTTTCGCATCGCGCACTGAAGCACTTTGCCGCCCCGACCGCAACCCACTTAGGCCTCTAAGCTCTCTGGCGGCATGGCCGTACGAGTGGGGATCGACACCGGGGGGACCTTCACCGACCTCGTCGTGCTCGACGAGGCCGGCCGGGCGACCCAGTTCAAGGTTCCCAGCACGCCCGACGACCCCGCGCGGGCGCTGGTCGCCGGCGTGGCCCGGGTCGAGGGCCGGATCGCCTCGATCGCGCACGGGACGACGGTCGCGACCAACGCCATGCTCGAGCAGCGCTTCGACTCGCTGGCGCTGCTAACGACCCGCGGCTTCCGGCACGTTCTCGAGATCGCGCGCCAGAGCGTTCCCAGCGGATATGGAAACTCCTACTTCTGGGTCAAGCCCGACCGGATCGTGCCCCTCGAGCGAGTAGCCGAGGTTACCGAGCGCCTCGACTTCCGGGGCGAGGTACTGACCCCACTGGACGAGGCGGATGCCCGGGACGTGGCGCGCTGGATTCATGACATGGGAGTGACGGCCGTCGGAATCTGTTTCTTGCACTCCTACGCGAATCCCGCCCACGAGCTGCGGATGCGCCAGATCCTGCTCGAGGAGAGCCCCGGCTGCGTGGTCTCCATCTCGAGTGAGGTCTGGCCCGAGTACCGCGAGTACGAACGCGCCGTGACCACGCTCGTGGACGCCTTCGTCAAGCCCCACGTGACGGGCTACGTGGAGCGGGCGGCGGCGCGCCTGGCCGAGCAGGCGCCGGGCGCGCCCCTCCTGATCATGAAGTCGAACGGCGGTGTGCTGCCTGCGGCAGCCGTCCTCAAGCGCCCGATCGCGACCGCCCTCTCCGGGCCCGCCGCGGGCGCGCTGGGAGCGTCCTGGCTGGCCCGGCAGGCCGGTTTCGAGCGCGTGATCACGATCGACACCGGCGGCACCTCGACCGACGTCTGCCTGGTCGAGGGCGCTGACCCCCAGCTGACCAAGGACGGCCGGATCGGGCCCTACCCGGTCCGGCTGCCGATGATCGACATCGTCTCCGTCGGCACCGGCGGCGGCTCCATCGCCTGGGCCGGCCCCGACGGCGGCCTCCGGGTCGGGCCCCGCTCCGCCGGCGCGCAGCCGGGCCCGATGGCCTACGGGCGCGGCGGCGAGCAGCCGACGGTGACCGACGCGGCACTGGTCCTGGGCCTGCTCCCGGACGAGCTCGCCGGGGGCGGGATCCTGCTCCGCCCGGACCTGGCCGAGGCGGGCGTCGACGCGCTGGCGCGGCGGCTCGGCCTGACCCGGGCTCGGATGGCCGAAGGCATCCTCGAGCTCTCCGCGCACAACCAGGCCAACGCCGTGACCCAGCTGACCGTGAAGCGCGGCATCGATCCTTCCGGCGACGCCCTGGTCGCGTTCGGCGGGGCCGGCCCCCTGCAGGCAGCCCGGATCGCCGAGATCCTGGGCCTGGCGACGGTCGTCGTCCCGCCCAGCCCCGGCAACGTCTCGGCCTTCGGTCTCCTGGCCGTCGACCTGAAGGACGACTACGTCACCACCCTCGTGCAGCGCGACGACTCCGTCGACCTGGTCGCGGTGGAGGCCGCCTTCAGCCGCCTCGAGTCAGCCGCACGCGACTCGCTGGCCGAGCAGGGCGTGGCCCCCGAGCGGGTCGTGCTCCAGCGCTCGGTCGAGGCGCGCTACCTGGGGGAGGCGCACGAGCTGCCGCTTCCGGTCGGACCGCGATTCGGCGTCGAGGCGGCGGTGGCGGCCTTCCACGACTCGCACGAGCGTGCCTACGGATACGCCTATCGCACGGGTGAGGTCATCGAGTTCGTGAACTGGAAGGTGACCGGCCTCGGACTGATCGACCGTCCGCAGCTGGACCTGGCGGCGCCGGCCGGCTCCGAGACGCCGGGCCCGAGCGGGTTCCGCGGCGGCTACATGCTCTTTCACCGGGACGACCTGCCCATCGGCTTCAGCGCCGAAGGGCCCGCGATCGTCGAGGAGTACGGGTCGACCACAGTGGTCGACAACGGCTGGCGGCTGGAGGTCGACGCCTTCGGGAACCTGGTGCTGCGCCGGTGATCGCCGCCGGGGGGGGAGCCGGGGGGGAAGCGGTCCGCCCGGCCCCGGCTCAGGGGGGTGCTCCCCGCGAGACACCGGCTGTCGACCCGATCGTCTTGCAGATCGTGGAGGGCACCCTGGCGTCGATCGAGGCTGAGGTCGAGGCCGCGATCGAGCGCACCGCGCGCTCGCCGATGATCCGCGACCAGCACGACTACCGGGCCGGCATCCACGACCGCCGCTGCCGGAAGCTGACCGGGCGCTCCTACAGCGCCATGGTCCAGCCGGTGGTGCGCGACTTCCCACTCTCGGAGATGCGCGAAGGTGACGTCTTCTACCACAACGACGTTTACCTCTCGGAAGGGTCGGTCGGCCACCTGCCGGATCTGACCACCACCGTCCCCGTCCTCCATGAGGGCCAGGTGGTCGCTTTCGTCCAGGCCTTCGGGCACCACGACGACATCGGCGGGATGGTGCCAGGGTCGATGCCCGCACGCGCGACCAGCGCCTTCCAGGAGGGCCTGATGATCCCGCCCGTCCGCCTTTTCAGCGCCGGCGAGCGGAACGACGACCTCTACCGCGTCATCGTGCGCAACTCCCGGACGCCGGAGTCCTTCGCCGGCGACCTGGACAGCGAGGTGGCCGCCTGCCAGATGGGCGCTCGGCGGCTGCGCCGGCTCTTCGAGAAGTACGGCTCGGAGACCGTCGACGCCTGCTTCCAGGCCATCCTCGACCGCTGCACCGAAAGCTTTCGCCGCGAGATCCTGACCAGGATTCCGGACGGCACCTACGAGTTCGAGGACTACATCGAGCACGACGGCGTCACCGAGCCCCGGCTGCACGTGCTCCGGATGGCGATCACCAAGACGCCCGAGAAGATCGTCTGCGACCTGAACGGTACCGGTCCCCAAGCGCTCGGCCCGATCAACCACGCCGGCGACTACGCCGACGGGCTCTTCCTGCGGAAGTGGATCGCCTGCATCTTGCGCAACCTGGCCGAAACGCCCGAGAGGGCGGCCGAGCTGGACATCAACGAGGGGATCTGCGAGGTCGTCGAGATGCGCTTCCCGCCCAAGGGCACGCTGGTCTCGCCGGTTTTCCCGGCGCCGACCAACGCCCGCTCCTTCCTGATCCTGCGGCTGCTCGGCGTCTTCGCCGGCTGTCTGGCCCAGGCGGTCGGCGGCAGGATGCCCGCCGACCAGGAGACGATCCGCTACTGGGGCGTGCACGGCGTCGACGCGGGCGGCCGCTGGTACCTGCTTCGCGAGGTGCTGGGCGGCGGCTCGGGCGGTCGCTGGTACGCCGACGGTGAGGACGCGATCCACATCGTCCCCGACTCCAAGAACCTACCGGCCGAGTTCAGCGAGACGCGCTTCCCGATCCGGATCGAGAAGCTGGCGCTGGCGACGGACTCGGGTGGGCCGGGCAGGCGGCGGGGCGGCCTCGGCTACGACAAGCAGATCAGGCTCCTGCGCGACGCCTATTTCGTATCGACGGCGGACCGGACCATCCTCGGCCCTTATGGCCTTGCCGGCGGAATGGCGGCGCCCCCTTACCAGGCGACCGTTGACGCCGGACCGCCCCTGCCGGGGATGAACGACGACCTGCCGATCAAGGCGGGCTCGCTGCTGCGCCTGCGCACGACCGGCGGCGGCGGCTGGGGCGATCCCTTCGAGCGCGAGCCGGAGCGGGTGCTCCGCGACGTGGTCCAGGGGCGGGTCTCGGAGGAGTCGGCGGAGCGCGACTATGGGGTCGTGATTCGCGACGGGGCCATCGTCGAGCTGCACCGGCCGGACGAACGAAAGCCGCGCCCGTTCGTCGACCGGGGTCCCGGCTACGAGCTCCTGAGGCGCCCCAAGGCCTGAGCCCCGAGCCTGAGCAGCGCGCCTCGGCCGCCGATGCTGAGGATGCCTCCGGCAGATCCGATGCTGAGGATGGAGCCCGCGCTGCCGATGCTGAGGATGGAGCCCGCGCTGCCGATGCTGAGGACGCTGCCGGCGCTGAAGAGGCTTCCCACGCTCAGGAAGCTGAACCGGCTCCGAACGCTGAGGAAGCTCATCACCGGGTCAGCTCGAAGAGGCGGTTGGGGTTGAGCGGCATCTCGTCGATTCGCACGCCAAGAGCATCCTCGATTGCGCTGGCCAGCATCGCCGCCACCGGGATGGTGCCGGCCTCGCCGGCGCCCTTGATCCCGAGCGGGTTGAGCGGCGAGGGCGTCTCCAGGTGGACCATCTCGACGTCCGGGATCTCGGTTGCGTAAGGCATCAGGAACTCCATGAAGCTGGCGTTTCGCAGCTGGCCTTCCTCGTCGTAGAGGAGGCGCTCGTAGAAGGACCCGGCGATTCCCTGGGCGACGCCGCCCTGGATCTGGCCCTCGAGGATCATCGGGTTGATGACCCGCCCGCAGTCGTGCGCGACCACGTACTTCAGGAACTCCAGGCGGTAGGTCTTCGGGTCCACCCGGAGGTAGGCCGCGTGGCAGCCGCCGGCCCAGGTCGAACCGGGGCTTGGTGAGTAGTAGCCGGTGGCCTCCAGCCCCGGCTCCTCCCCTTCAGCCAGCGGCGGCCCCGGCCGCGGCCGGGGCTGGAACTGGGTCGCGATCTCGTCGCCGCCGCCGAACGCGTAGCGGAGCGGGTTGCTGAGAATGGAGACCACGGCGAGCGGGAGCGAGCGTCCCGGCGAGCCCTTGACGCGCACCTCGCCGCCCGCCAGCTCGAGGTCGGCGGCGTCCGCCTCCAGGTGCTCGGCCGCGACCCGCTTCGCCTTCTCGGCCACCGCCCGGGCGGCGTTGGCCATCGCGTTCCCGCTCATGACGGCGCCGCGGGAGGCGAAGGTGCCGACGCCCCAGGGAAAGCGGCGGGTGTCCCCGCTGGTGACGGTCACGTCCTCGACCGAAACCCCCAGCTCGTCGGCCACGACCTGCGCGAAGACCGTGGCGTGGCCCTGGCCCTGGGTCGGGATGCCGGTCGAGGCGACGACCTTGCCGCTGACCAGCACCTGGACGTGGGCGCCCTCGTAGGGCCCGACGCCGGTCCCCTCGACGTACATCGCCAGGCCCAGCCCGATGTTGTCACCCTCCGGCTTGGGTCCGAGCCTCTCGAGGGCGAGCCGCAGGAGCTCCGGGTAGTCGCCGCTGTCGTAGACGGCCATGCCGCCGTCCTGCCACATGGTGCCCACGGAGTACGGGAAGTCGCCGGGCTGAAGGAGGTTGCGGCGCCGCACCTCGGCGCGGTCGAGCCCGAGCTCAGCCGCGATCGCGTCCATGACGCGTTCGATCACGAAGCAGCCATGGGGCCGGCCGGCTCCCCGGTAGGGAGAGGTCGGGGTGCAGTTGGTGTAGAGGTCCCGGAAGCGCACCCGGTAGTTGGGCACGCGGTAAGGGCCGGGCAGCTGCGCCGCGGTGATGATGGGCAGGATCAGGCCGTAGGGCGTGTAGGCGCCGGCGTCGTGGATGAAGTCCACGTCCAGGGCCAGCAGCTTCCCGCCGTCGTCGAACCCGAAGTCCACCTCGTGCACCTGCGCCCGCTCGTGGGTCACGGCGGTGAAATGCTCCCGGCGATCCTCGGTCCACTTGACCGGGCGGCCCAGCTTCATGGCGGCGTAGGGCACCAGCAGCTCGTCCGGGTTGAAGAGCATGATCTTGGGTCCGAAGCCGCCGCCCACGTCGGGGGCGATCACCTCGACCGAGGTCTCGGGCAGTCCGAAGAGGACGGCCAGGCCGCCTCGGATCGAGGTGGGGGATTGGGTCGAGTCGTAGACCGTCAGCCGCCCTTCGACCGCATCCCAGCGTGCCCAGACCGCACGCGCCTCCAGGGGCTGGGCGGCACTGCGCTCCAGTCGAAGCCGGCGGCGCAGCCGGTGGGACGCTCTGGCGAGGGCAGAATCGACGTCGCCGACGGCCTGAGTGACGTCGGCGGCGTAGTTGGCGGGCACGTCGGCATGCACCAGGTTCTCCGCCTTCGCACTCCGCTCCGGGGTGACGACGGCCGGCAGTGGCTCGTACTCGACCTCGACCAGGTCCGCCGCGTCCTCGGCCAGGTAACGGGACTCGGCGACGACGAAGGCGACCGCCTCGCCCGCGTAGCGGACGATCGAGCTGGCCAGGCACTTCTGGGTGCGGGGATGCGTCAACTGCGGATGTGGGATCAGGAGCGGGAGGTCCAGGTCGCCGAAGGGCACGTCGGCGGCGGTGTAGACGGCGACCACGCCCGGCAGCGCCCGGGCGGCGGTGGCGTTAATGGAATGAATGCGCGCGTGCGCGAAGGGAGAGCGCACGAACGCGCACTCCAGGGCACCATTCCCGAGATCGTCCGTGTAGCGGCCCTGCCCACGCAGGAGCCGCTCGTCCTCGAGCCGCTGGACGCGCTCGCCGAAGAGTCGGGTGGTCATGCCTGCCGTGACAGCTCGGCCGCCCGGCGGACGCTGCGCCGGATGTTGGCGTAGCCGGTGCAGCGGCAGAGGTTGCCCGCGATCGCGTCCGCGATCTCCGCGTCGCTCGGGTCCGGGAACTCGCGCAGGAAGGCGACCGTGGCCATCAGGAAGCCCGGCGTGCAGAAGCCGCACTGCAGGCCGTGACACTCCTTGAACGCCTGCTGCACCGGGTGCATCGGCGCCTCGGGCTGCGCCAGGCCCTCTACCGTGGCAAGCTCGTGGCCGCGCGCCTGGACGGCCAGCAGCAGGCAGGAGCGCACGGGCCGCCCGTCGAAGAGGATCGTGCAGCAGCCGCAGACGCCGTGCTCGCAGCCGACGTGGGTGCCAGTCAGCCCCAGATCGTGGCGCAGGTAGTCAGAGAGCAGGCGGCGCGGGTCGGACGCCTCCGGCCGCTCGATGCCGTTGACGATCACGCCTGCATCACCCTTTCGACCAGCACCTTCACCAGGTGCAGGCGGAAGTCCGGGCTGCATTCCGGTTCGCTGCTCGGCTCCAGGCCTCGGGTCGGGTCGGCCGGGTCCGCCAGCAGCGGGCGCGTGGCAACCCCGAAGAGCGCCAGCCGGTCACCGGCGCGGGCCGCGCCGGCCAGCGCGAAGTCACCATGGCGGCGCGCCTCCTCGGCGATCGCGACCGGGCCCGCGGTGGTCGGGAACCAGGCCTCGGTGAGCAGCTCGTCCGGTTCCAGCACCGAATCCATGGTGCCGCGGAAGAAGTCGACCGCGGCGATGACGCGCTCGCCGCGCTGCGAGCGCGCTGTGACGCGCCCGTCCAGGACGAGCAGCGCGGCGCAGAGCTCCGACGCCGGGTCGGCGTGCGCCAGGCTCCCGCAGACGGTTCCCCGGTTGCGGATGACTGGATGCGCGACCAGGCGCAGGGCCAGCGGCAGCAGGGGACAGCGCTCGCGCAGGAGTGGATCGACCTCCGCCTCGGCCTGCCGCACGACGGCGCCCACGGCAACGCCGCCGTCCCGCTCGTAGATCTTCGTCAGCTCGGCCAGTCGGTTGATGTCAACCAGATGGGCGGGCCGCGCCAGCCGGAAGTTGAGCAGGGGGACCAGCGATTGTCCTCCGGCCAGGACCTTGGCCTCCGCCAGCGAGCCCAGCAGTGAAATCGCTTCGCCCACCGAGGCGGGGGCGTGGTACTCGAAGACCGGCGGCTTCATTCGAGGAAGGCGACGGCCCGGCAGAAGGCTGCCTCGCCGCCCTGGAAGCGCCACGGGAAGCACCCGAACTGGATCTTCCGGTCGAGCACCTGGTCGATCTCGCCCCCCAGGTTCTCGATGTGGACCACGTCGTGCGGGAAGAGGAGCGTGTGCATGAGCTGGTAGTCGCCCTTCGGAAAGACCGCGTCCAGGCTCCGGCCGAGCCTACCCTCCGCCTCCTCGGCCTCGTCCGCGCGGAGCCGGCGGATGACGGTGTTCATCGGGTGGTCGGCACTGCCCGCGTCCACCGCCAGCCAGCGGACGCCGCGCTCAAGCACCCACTCGGCGAAGGCCCGGGTCGGACCGGGGTGGCGGATGAAATACCTGGTCTCATCGACCTCGGAGCGATCGACCCAGTTCTCGGGGTAATAGCGGTGGTAGCCGGTGTGGATGACCAGGATCTCGTCGCGTTCGATCCGGAGCCCGGTCTCCTTCTCCCAGCGCTCGAAGTGCTCGGGGCCGTAGAGGTCGTAGTCCCCGATTCCCATCCGCTCCAGGTCGACGACGCAGGCGGTGCCGACCAGCCACTGCAGGGACAGGTCGCCGATGAACTTGCCGCCGCTGAGGAAATGGGCGGGGGCGTCCAGGTGCGTCGAGACGTGCAGCGTGGTGGTGATCTCCTGGCCGCCGGCCCGGTCGAAGGCGAGGCGCTTGACCCATTTGATGCTGGGGCCCGTGTAGCTGGCGAAAGCCGGCGTGTGCATCGAGAAGTCCTGCGAGAGGTCGAGAACCTTCATGCGAGTCCACTAGGGTAGGTCACGCGCCGATGCCCGAAATCAGGTCGATGCGGGTGGAAGACCTGGACCAGGTCGCCGAGGTCAGCGACCAGGCCTTCATCGCCGTCATCGGGAAGCTCTACGGCCAGCGGCTGGAGCGGCCGTTCTTCCCGCTCGCCGGCCTCGCCCTCCGGCTCTGGACCGATCCCGAGGGCTGCCTGGTTTACAGCGACCACGGCGAGATCGGCGGCGCCCTTTTCTCGGTCGCGCGGGGCAGCCTTGGCTGGTTCGGACCGCTGGCGGTGGCCACCACCGTCCAGGGCCAGGGCGCGGGCCAGGCGCTGGTCGCCGAGTGTCTGCACCGCTGGCGGCGGCGGCGGGTCCGGATGCTGGGCCTGGAGACCTTCCCTTCCAGCGGCTTCCACGCCCACCTCTACGCCAAGTTCGGGTTCCGGCCGGGCTGGACGGGCGTCCAGCTTCGAAAGCGGTTCGATGTCGAAGGTGGCGAGGAGGAGGTGGAGCCGGCCCGTCCCCTCCAGCACGCAAACCTGCCCCTGCCCGACCTCGGCTTCCTCTACCGCGGCCTCGACCCGGCGGCCGAGGTCCGGGCCACCCTCCTCCGCCACGCGGGCCGGGTCTTCGCCTCCGACCGCGGGCTCGCCATCCTGCACCTCCAGGATGCTTTCCACGTGACGCCGGAGGAGGCGTTCCTCCCCTTCCTGGCCGCCCGCGACCGGGACTCCTTCCTGTCCTTGCTGGCCGCAGCCGAAGAGGCCTCGCGGGCGGCCGGCAGGAAGTCGCTCGCCCTGCGCCTGCCGGGGACCGCCTGGACCGCCTTCCGGGCCTTGGTCGAGCGCGGCTACCAGGCGGGCCCGGCGATGCTGCGGATGAAGGCCGGGGACCACCTGGATTACGACCGCGACGCCTGGTATGTGGACGACTGGCTCTAGGGAAGATCGAGCGTGGGCAGGTAGCCGGGGGGCCGGCGCGCTCGCGTCACCTGCTCGAACGCGAAGGCCATCGCCAGGATCTCCCGCTCGCGCTCGGGACGGCCGAAGAAGCTGAGGCCCACGGGGAGCGCGTCGAAGGCGAAGCCGGCGGGCACCGTGATGTTCGGATAGCCGGCCACCGCGGCCGGCTGCGAGGCGCCGCCCAGGAAACGGTCACCGTCGATCCGGTCGATGACCGGCGCCGGCGCGCCTGAAGGCGCCACCAGCACGTCCAGCCGGTGCCGCTCGAGGGTGGCGTCGATGCCCCGGGTCCGGGCAAGCTCGCGGGCCCTGGCGACCGCGGCGAGATACTCCTCAGCCTCGAGCCCAACGGTGGCCTCGGCCTTCTCGAGACGCTCCTGTCGGAAATAGGGCATCTCCTCCGCGGCCCGGCGAAGGTTGAAGCTGATGACGTCGGCCAGCGACCTCACCTCGATGCCCGTGCGGGCGGCGAGGTAGGCGTTCAAGCCCACCTTGAACTCGTGGAGCATGATCGTCAGCTCGACCTCCGAGGAACGGAGCTCGGCGGCCGTCTCGATCGAAACCGGGTCGACCAGCTCAGCCCCCGCCTCCCGGAGGCCGTCCAGAGCCTGCGCGTAGACGCGGTCGGTGTGCTCGGAGTAGCCGGTGAAGGGCTCCCGCAGCACGCCCACCCGCCTGGCCCGGAGCGCGTGAGGATCGAGCTCGAAAGGTTCCCAGCCGGCCAGTACGGCGAAGAGGAGGGCGGCGTCGGCGACCGACCTCGCCTGAGGGCCGGCGGTGTCCTGGCTGGCGGCGATGGGAATGATGCCGGCCTGGCTGACGCTGCCGAGGGCCGGCTTGAAGCCGACCACCCCGCAGAAGCTCGAGGGGCTGATGATCGACCCGTCGGTCTCGGTCCCGACGGCGAGCGGCGCCAAACCCGCCGCAACGGCCACCGCCGAGCCAGAGCTGGAGCCGGCCGGCGAACGGTCGAGGACGTGCGGGTTGAGGGTCTGGCGGCCACGGGCGCTCCAGCCGCTGCAGGAGCGGGTGGAGCGGAAGTTCGCCCACTCGCTGAGGTTGGTCTTGCCGAGCAGCACCAGGCCGGCATCTCGGAGCCGCTCGACTGCAAGGGCGTCGGCCGCCGCCGGCGCGCCCGTCAGCGCCAGCGAGCCGGCCGTGGTCAGCATCCGGTCGCCGGTGTCCAGGTTGTCCTTGACCAGGACCGGGAGGCCGTGCAGCGGCCCGCGCGGCCGACCCGATCGGCGCTCCTGGTCGAGCCGGTCCGCGATGGCGAGGGCGTCCGGGTTCAGCTCCAGCACCGCTCTCAGCTGCGGGCCGGCGCGGTCGATCGCCTCGATCCGCTCGAGGTGCATCTCGGTCAGCCGCCGCGCGGTCAGCTCGCCGGATTCGAGGCGGCTTCGGAGGTCGCCGGCGGTGGCGTCGGCCAGCTCGGGGTGAGGGGCTCTGGGGAACATGTCCGGGTGCTCGGGATCGTAATCAAGAATTCGAGCCGCCACCTGACACAGTGGCACCCAGTTTTTCGCACAATAGAGATAGGCCAAAAGCATTGGACCCGAGCCAAACGGCCTACGCCCCGGAAAAGGCTGCCCGACAGGGAATGCCCACCGCTGCCTGGGTGGCCATCGCCGCCGCGGTGCTGCTGGTCCTGGTCGGGGTCGGCGGCGGCGCCTTTGCTGTCGCCTCCTTCACCTCGGCGTCCGCCGACCACCAGGCCGCGGTCAAGGTGCTCGAGCAGGTTCGCGTCCACAACAACGACATCGACGCCCAGCTGAAGGCGGTGCCGAACTTCGACTCGGCCAACCTCACCGGCGACAACCCGGATTTCGCCAAGTTCCGCTCCGACATGCAGGCGTACGGGAGCAAGGTCACCGCCTCTTTGGACACGGTCAAGGCCGACCTTTCCCGGCTGCGAGCCGAGGACAAGGTGCTCAAGCAGCGCTCTGGGTCGCCGCAGGCCCTGTTCAGCCGCGGCCAGTACGCCAACGACCGCCACCGTGTGGAGTCCCTGATCGACTCCTTCGACGCGGCCGGCACGGTGTTCGGGATCATGCAGACCCAGATCGACTTTTTCGCCAAGTTCGCCGACGGGCTGAACAATTTCCAGCTCGTCTTCGCGCGCGCGGACCGCAACGACTACGCCGGGGCCCTCGCCGCCTACCAGCAGCTCGACTCCTCGATGCAGGCCATCACCGGCGCCGCGACCGGCCAGTACATACCGCCCCAGTTCAAGAGCTTCGCGGCCGGCTTCAAGACCTTGAGCGACGACTTCAAGGGCCTGCTGCAGGCCATCCAGGCCGGCGACGACGCGGCGAGCCAGGCCAGCGCCGACAAGCTCAAGGCCGACGCGACGGCCCTCCAGAGTTTCGACGACGCCGGCTTCCAAAAGTACGAGCAGGACCTGGTGACTCCCTACCGGACGCGCTATGAGAAGGGCCTGAAGGCCGCCGGTTTCACGCTCACCGACTGACCAGGAGGGCTGCGCTTGCGGCCGTGGCGCTTCGGCGCGGCCCGCCGCGCAACCTGAGCCTGGGCGATCGAGCTTGTCTCGCTCTCGGGTTGACGACCGGCGCGGAAGTCATGACGGCCGACCGACTCTGGCCGGGGATCGGCCTGAAGGGAGTCAACATCACGTCGATTCCGTTGACCGCCGGGAGTTGAAGGCCGCGGTGGCATCCTGGCACCACCGCCGCGCGCAAGAAGGTCGCGGGCGGCTCAGTTGGGGCGACGAAGGGGGCGAGCTTCCGGCGTCGCCGCCCTGGGCGGCTTCGGCACCAGGCCTCCGACCTGCCGCCGGTAGTCGGCGTACTCCGGAACGGCTCGCAGCAGGTCTCGCTCCTCGAACCAGATTCCGACCAGGATGTAGGCCGACGACGCGCCCGCGAAGAGCAGGTGCCCGGTGGTCATGTGGGGCGTCGCCCAGAAGAGGATCAGGAAGCCGGTCATGATCGGGTGCCGGATCCAGGCGTAAAGCCAGGCGGTGCGGAAGCTGGGCGGGGCAGCGCTACGGCCACGGGCCGCCAGCCAGGCTTGGCGGAGGCCGAAGAGGCTGAGGTGGTCGATCATGAAGGTCGAGGCGACCAGGAACAGCCAGCCGAACCCGTAGACGCCCCAGAGCACGCCCGCAGCCAGCGGGTCGCGAACGTCCCAGACGACCGCCGGCAGGGGCCGCCACTGCCAGAAGAGCAGCAGCAGCAGGAGGCTCGCGGCGAGCACGAAGGTGCTCCGCTCCGCGCCCGCGGGCAGCAGCCGCGACTCCAGTCGCTTGAAGGCCGGCCGGGCCATCACCGTGTGCTGGACGGCGAAGAGCCCGAGCAGGACGAGGTTGACGGCGACGGCGATCAGCACCGGCCAAGACGGCCGGCCCTGGTCGACTGTCGGCAGCGGGCCGAGGCCGCCGATGAAGAGGAACGCCCAGACAAGCGCCGCACCGAAGACGAGGTAGGCGAGGATTCCGTAGGCGAGGTAGGCGGAGCTGCGCGGCACCTTCAAGCGGCCTCGCCGAGGTCGGCCGGTGTGGGGTCCGCGAACAGCTCGGGGTAGATGGCCTCGCAGCCGAGGAAGATGGCCTGCTCGCGGAGGACCGCGAGGAACCAACCGGGTAGCGAGTCGAGGGTCGGTGCGGGGAAGCGCTCGGGGTGATCCTCGCGCTCCCAGCGCTGGAAGAGCCGGAAGTCGTCGCCGTTGAGTGATCTGTCCATGAGACCCACGATCGCGTCTCACGGCCGGACCCGAATCCGGATTGCTACCTAGGCGCCGGTACCTACGTTTTCGACGGCCCAGGCCGCGATCTGGGCTCGGGAGCGGAAGCCGAGCTTGTTCCGGATGTGCTCGGCGTGGGCCTCGGCGGTGCGCGCCGAGATCCCGAGCCGGCTTGCGACCTCGCCGTTGCTGAGGCCCTGGGAGATCAGGAGCGCGACCTCCCTCTCGCGTGCCGAGAGCACCGAATCCGCCCTCGGCGGCCTGGCCTTGTCACCAAGGAAGTCCAACATGGGCGCCAGTACCGACTCCATGTCGCCCACGTACCAGACGTGCGCACGCCCCTCCAACGAGACCAGCTGGGCTCCGGGGATGCCGGCGGCGAGGGCACGGCCGTGCTCGAAACCGACGTTGCGGTCGCCGGTCCGGTGGATGACGAGCACCGGCGCTTTGACCTTCGGCAGCAGGTCGCGGATGTCGGTCCGGAAGCATTCGGCCAGACGGCGGACGCCGGCATCGGGTGTCGCGGCCACCCGCAGCACCGACGCGAAGGCCTGCTGGGCCTGCTCGTCGCCCCCGGCGATGAAGATGTCGGCCAGAGTTTGGGAGGCGATGCCCCAGTGCGCGCGGGTCAGCTTGAGGAGCGACTCCTGGAGGGCTGGGGCTGCAAGCTTCGGGCCGTCAGCGTAGCCGCCGAAGATGACCATCCGGCCGATGCGCTCGGGGTGGCGGGCGGCGTAGGCCACCATCACCGCACCGGCCTGAGAGGCTCCGAAGAGGTCCATCTCAGACAGGCCCAGCCCGTCCACCAGGTCTTCCAGCACGGCTACGTCATCCTCGAAGTCGACGACCTCGCCGGTCGGGTCGCCGAGGCCTATCCCGGGCAGGTCGAAGCGGATGACGCGGTGATGGCTGCTCAGCGCCTCGAAGAAGCGGCGGTAGGGCGGGTAGGCCCATTGCAGCTCGAGGTGGCTGACGAAGCCGGTATCTGCGACCAGGGGCCGGCCGCGGCCGGTCACGCCATAGGCGATCGCCTTGCCGTGCCGGTCCTTTACGAAGCCGATCGACTGCTGCACGAGCCAGGAGCCTAAAGGAAATGGAGGCCGGCGCCCCTCGATTTGATCCTGGTCGAGGCCACGAAAGGCCCGCCAGGCTGACGCGGCCGATGCCGCCACGGGGTCGCGCGGGCCGATTTTACAAGTGGCGGGAAGGGAGGGATTCGAACCCTCGAGGGAGCGTAAACCCCCTACCCACTTAGCAGGCGGGCGCTTTCGACCACTCAGCCACCTCCCCGCTCGGAAGGAACTTGAATTCTACCCAGCGCCCTGACGGGCGTCTCAGACGTCCGGGATGTCGAAGACCGCCTTCACCTCGTCCTTGGGCTGGGTCGTGAGCGCGACCTCGTAGTCCTCCAGCGGGTGATGGCCGGTGATCACCCTGGCGAGCGCGTCCGGCCACTTTCGGGAGATCTCGGACAGGTCCTTCACCGCCTGCACGAAGTAGGACCGGTTGGCGTTGACCGAGCCCATCACGATCTGGTTCCAGAGCACCTGCTGCCGCATCAGGTGGCCGCCCTGGAGCTGGAACTCGCCCCCGCGATCGCCGGGGACGCCGGTGAAGACGAGCACCCCGTTCACACCCAACGCATTCAGAAGCTCGTAGGCGACGGGCGCGATCCCGGTCGCCTCCACGATCAGGTCGATGTTGCCGACCTGGCGGGGGATCTCCGCCGCAGGCGTCTTGCTGACATTCCAGTAGCGCGCCCCGATGGAGTTCACCAGGGAGGCCTTGTAGCCATCCTCGGGAACGACGTCGGTGACGTGTGTCTCCACGTCGTGATGGCGGAGCAGGAAGGCCGCCATCATGCCGATGGGCCCGGCGCCCGCGACCAGCGCCCGGCGTACGAAGCGCCAGTCGCGGGCGATCGCCGAGCTGTCGTCCAGGGAGCGCACCCAGTCCAACCGGTGCTGCACCAGCACCGACTCCAGGATCGCCTTCTCGACGACCGTGGTCGGCTCCATCAGCACGCCGAAAGGGCGCAGCTCCTCGGGCAGCTTGACCGTGTACTCCGTCGACTCGACGATGCGCGACGTCATGTAGCCGTGGGCGTGGAAGATGCCCCGCTCGACGTACTTGCCCGTGTAGCACATGTCGCTTTCACCGTGGGCGCAGGTGGGGCACTCGGGTTGCCCGCAGGACCGGCGAACCGTGCAGACGACAAGGTCGCCGGGCTCGTAATCGGCGGCCGCGGCGTTGCCCGCGGAGACCACCTCGCCGAGCATCTCGTGCCCCAGCACCAGGTATCCGTCGCCGGGCGGGGGCTCCCCGCCCTCACCCCGGACGATGGCGCGGTCGGTGCCGCAGATGCCCACCTGGAGGACGCGGATCAGCAGCTGGTCCGGAGCGTGCAGGACCGGTTCCGGGTGATCGTCCTTGAGGACCGGCCTACCCGAGGCCTTCTCAAGGGCGATCGCGCGCATCGAAGTCATACTAAGCCGGCATGCAGGCGCCGGGAGGGCCCGGTGCCCCACCCAGATGGGGACCCGGGCGGAAGCAGGCTTTTGGAACCTCTCCCGGCGTTTCCAGCAAGGTCTGGTTCACGCTCGCCAACGGCAACCTGAGCGAGGTCTTCTTCCCCAGCCTGGACCGTCCGGCGCTTCATGAGCTGCGCTTCCTGGTGGCCGCGCCCGGCCTGCCACCGGTCGACGACGCGGCCGCCGCCCAGCACAGCTTTCGCTGGGCGAAGCCCGGTCTGCCGGCCATCGAGGTCTTCAGTTCCCACGACGAGTACCACCTCTCCAAGGAGTTCCTGGTCGACACCGAGCTGCAGGCCCTCCTGATCGCCGGCAACTTCAACCCGGAGCTGCCCGACCTGCGCCTCTACTTGCAGGCGACGCCCCACCTGAATCGCTACGGGATCGGCAACGACGCCGTCATCACCGGCAGCGCACCCCCGGCCCTGATCGCGCGCCAGGGCGATGTGCACATCGCCGTCTGCGGGCCCTTCGAGAGGGCCGGCGCCGGCTACCTGAACAGTTCCGACCTCTTCGTCGACCTCCACGACAACGACGGCGAGATGCGCTTCGCGTACTCGGCCGCGGGGCCGGGCAACGTGACACTGGGAGCCCAGCTGGCTCTGCATGCCGGAGCCTTCCAGGTGGCGGTCGGCTTCGCCCACTCGCGGCCCGATGCCGAGGAGGCGGCTCGCGAGATGCTCCGCCGCGGAGCTGCCCAGACCCGGGCCGCACTGCAGGAGGCCTGGCGCCTGGAGCACGACCTGCCGCCGAGGATCGTGCAGGTCTCGGGTGACGGTGGAGCCCTCGCCGCCGCCTCCTTCGCGGTCCTGAGGAGCCTCGAGGACAAGGAGGAGCGGGGCGGGTTCGTCGCTGCGCCGGGAGCGCCCTGGGGCGAGACCAACAGCGACGGCAACCACGTCTATGACCTGGTCTGGTCGCGCGATCTCTACCAGCAGGCCACCGCCCTGCTGGAGCTGGGGGATGTGGAGCCGGCCGCCCGAGCGCTGCGCCACCTGGCCCGCGTGCAGCGGCCGGACGGGTCCTGGCCCCAGAACTGGTACCTGAGCGGACGCGCGCACTGGACCGGGATCGAGCTCGACGAGGTCGCCTACCCGATTCTCCTGGCCAGCCGGCTGAAAGGTGTGGAGGCGCTGGACTGGGATCCCTACCCGCAGTTGGTCCGCCGCGCCGCCCTCTACCTGATCCGCAACGGCCCCAACACCTCGCTCGACCGCTGGGAGGACGGAGGCGGGTTGTCCCCCTCGACGATCGCCACCGCGGTGGCCGGCCTGGTCGCCGCAGCCGACTTCGCCCACGACGCGGGTGAGCACGTCGCGGCAGCCCATCTCCTGGCCGTCGCCGACTACTGGGCGGACCGCGTCGAGGCCTGGTGCTACAACGCCGGCGCGGGGCACTACGTGAGGCTGGCCACCGACCCGGACTCGGAGCCGGGACCGAGCTCCGTCCTCAGCACCGACTTCGTCGAGCTGGTCCGGTTCGGGATCCGGTCGCCCGAGCATCCGGCGATCGTCTCCAGCCTCGCGAAGATCGATGCCCAGCTGCTCTTCATGGCGCCGGGCGGTCCCTCCTGGCGGCGGTACGTCGGCGACGCCTACGGCGAGCACCCGGATGGCTCGCCCTGGGACGGGACCGGGGTCGGCAGGCCCTGGCCGCTGCTCTGCGGGGAGCGGGGGCAGCTGGAGTTCCTGGCCGGCCGGCTGCCGCGAGCCACCGACCTGGCGCGGGCGATGGAGGCATTCGCGGGCCCCGGGTTGATGCTCTCCGAGCAGATCTGGGACGGCCCGCCGATCCCGCAGCGCGGCCTCCGCCCGGGCACGGCGACCAACTCGGCGGCACCGCTGGGCTGGGCCCACGCCGAGTACCTGAAGCTCCTCAGTACGATCGCCAACTCGAGCTGCGGCGACCTGCTGCCGATGATCAAGCAGCGGTATGGCGGTGAGGGCCAGCACGAGCCGGCGTTCGTCTGGAGCGCCGCGCACCAGATCCACTCCTTCCAGGCCGGCAGGCGCGTGAAGGTGCAGCTGGCAGAGCCTGCCACCCTCCGCTGGAGTGCCGACGAGTGGGCGACCTACCGGGAGAGCCGCACCATCGACACGACCCTCGACCTGCACGTCGCCGAGCTGCCCACCCAGATCATGCGGCCGGGCGCGGTCATGTTCTGGACGATCCACTACGCGGATCGCTGGGAGGGACGCAACTTCACGCTGACCTGCCGGTGAGGTGGCGCAACCTCGCCTACCTCGGGGCGCTCTCGCTCTGCCTGGAGATTGCGGCCGGGGAGGTGGCCTTCTGGATCCAGAACGCGCTGCTGACGCCGCTGCGCGGGCCCGACTTCTACATCTACTACGCCAGCTCCCTCCAGCTGCTGAGGAGCGGGCCGGGCAGCGCCTATGACCTCGCGCTGCAGAAGCAGTTCCAGGACCAGGTCACAGCCCAGTGGGGCGGCGCCTACGTCCTCCTGCCGCAGATCCTGCCGCCCTGGGTGACGCTCGCCTTCTACCCCCTTGGGCTGCTCCCCTTTCGCGCCGCCTACCTCGCTTGGGGCGCCACGATCCTGGTCCTGGTCGCGGCGGCGATCCTGGTCCTGGTTCGCGCCGCGGGCCTCCGGGGTCGGTCCGCCGTCCTGGCCTCAGCCGCCGCGGCGGCTTCGCTGCCCCTATTCGTCCTGCTCGTCCAGGGCCAGTCGGACGCGCCCATGCTGCTGGCGCTGGCCGCGGCCGGGCTCGCCTGGGTTCGGCGCCGGCCGGCCTGGGCCGGCGCCTTTGCCGCGCTGGCGCTGGTCAAGCCGCAGCTGATGGTGCTGGTTCCAGCGCTCTTCCTGGTGCGCCGGTCCTGGCCGGCGCTGGGCGCTTTTGCCGGAGTCGCGGCCGGGCTGGCGCTGGTCTCCCTGCTCGTGTTCGGCCTCCGCGCCTGCCTGGATTGGCTGTCGATCGTCGCGCCCTGGGCGGTCTCGGGCGGGGGAGGCTACTCGGTCAACGCCCAGTCGACCTACTCGCTCCGAGGCCTCCTGCAGCTGCTCCCACTGCCGGCCGGCGTGCAGGTCGTGGTCGTCGCGGCCGGGTTGCTGGCGGTCGCCTTCGTGATGCTCCGAACTCGGGCCGACCCGCGCCTGCAGTTCGCCCTGGCGGTGGCCAGCTCGGTGGCCTTGAGCCTCTACCAGCACGCGCACGACCTCTCGCTGCTGGTGGTACCCGGGCTGCTGCTCGCCGGGGCGCTGCCTGCGCTCCGTCGCCCCCGCCTGGGAGCCGCGCTTTTGGCCGGCGGCTGGCTGGCCCTCGAGCTACTGATCATGGCGCCCGCGGTCACGGCGCTGGCGATCGTGGCGCTGACCGTCTTCCTGGCCTGGGAGTGCTGGGGCGACAGGCCGGCGCCGGTCAGCGAGCCAAACGCGCTGCCGCTGGCCGCCTAGTCTGAATCTCTCAGCGACTGCCGGGAAAGGCCGGTAACGGAGGCTGGGAAAAGGCGTCGGTGCCGGCAAAGGCCGGTATCACATCTCCTAGTCGTCGTCGTCGTCGGGCTCGTGCATGCCGGGCAGGCGGAGGTCGGCCGGGCCATCGTCGTCGAACTGGCTGTGCAGCTCGCCGCAGTCCAGGCAGCGGTAGTACTCACCCAAGAAGCTCTTATGCCAGACGGCGAAGCTGACGATGCCCGGTTCCTCGATCAGCACCTCCTGCTCCATCCGGTACACGACCTGTTCCCAGTCGCCCTCGGCGATCCTTTCGTCGAGCACGATCAGGCAGTAGGGGTGCGGCTCGCCCCAGAGCATGGAGACCTCGCCCAGCCGCTCGTCCTCGCCGTTCACGATCGACCAGCTCTCGGCGCTCTGTCCGCGCGTCGAGCGGACCAGCCGGAGGTCCTTCCAGAAGCGGTTGGCGGCGTCGCGCTGGGCCTTCTCCCGCTCAGCCTGGGCTTCCTGGAAGGAGCCCCACATGCGCAGCAGGTGATTGCGGAAGCGGTGGTAGGTGGCGAGCAGGCCCGGCTTGGCCTGCGGCGAGCCGATCAACTGTTCGAAAGCGTGCTCGAAGGCGGCTTCGACGCGCTCCTGCCGATCGGTCAGGTCGACCGCCCAGTCGGCGTCCTCGCTGAGCCGCATGCTCTCGTTGAGGACCACCTCGAAGTCCAGCCAGTCCTCGCCGAACTCCGGAACCAGCACGTTCTCGACGATGTCGGCGAGCCGGTGCTCCTCGAGCAGGACCGGGTTGACGCGGGTGCGCGCCTCCGGCCAGCTCTTCCAGCCCATCACGTTGTGGATCCAGTAATCGAAGATGGTGACCGCGTACTGGAGAGCTGCGGGTGACGACCAGATGCCGGCGGGCCAGGTCTTCCGGCCGGTCCGGACCTTGTTGTAGAGGGCGATGACCTCCTCGTCGTCGAGGTATTCGGTATCCATTGGAAGGAATTACACCCGTTTCCGCGCGGAAACGATCATCCGGCAGGCCGAGAGCTGGCAATTCGGCGCGGAATCGAGGCCCGCTCAGGAATTCCGGCGACCAGGGCCGGGTATAAATTTCACGTAATGGCATCCCCGAACGGATTCACCCCCGAGCAGGTCGCCCGCTACGCGCGGCACCTGATCCTCCCCGAGGTCGGCGGCAAGGGCCAGCGCAAGCTGATGAACACCAGCGTGCTGCTGCTCGGCGCCGGCGGCCTGGGCTCCCCAGCCGGCCTCTACCTGGCCGCGGCCGGCATCGGCAAGATCGGAATCGTCGACTTCGACGACGTCGACGCCTCCAACCTGCAGCGCCAGATCCTGCACGGCGTCGAGGACCTCGGCCGGCCCAAGGTCGACTCCGCCTCGGACCGGATGAAGTCGATGAACCCCGACGTCGAGGTCATCGGCATCCGGGAGCACCTGAACTCGGGCAACGTGCTGGACGTCTTCAAGGACTACGACGTGATCGTCGACGGGACCGACAACTTCCCGACCCGCTACCTGGCCAACGACGCCGCCTTCTTCCTGGCCAAGCCTCTCGTGCACGGCGCCATCTACCGCTTCGAGGGCCAGATGACGCTCTTTGACGCCGCCCACGGCACCGCCTGCTACCGCTGCCTCTTCAGCGAGCCGCCGCCCCCGGGTTCGGTGGCCTCCTGCGCGGAGGCGGGAGTTTTCGGCGTCCTCCCGGGCATCGTCGGCAGCATGATGGCGTTCGAGACGATCAAGCTGATCCTCAACATCGGCGAGACGCTCAAGGGCCGCCTGCTGATGTTCGAAGGGCTGGACATGAGGTTCCGCGAGGTCAAGCTCCGCAAGAACCCGAAGTGCGTGCTCTGCGGCGAGAACCCGACCGTCACCGGGCTGATCGACTACGAGACCTGGTGCAACATGCCGTCGGTCGAGTCGTCCGAGGAACCGGTTCAAGCCACCGTCTAAAGTCAGGAGCTGTGATCCAGCTCCAGCGCGCCGACCCCGCCGCTCTTGAGCGCGCCCGCGACCTCGTGCGCGAGCTGGGGTCGGTGCTGGTCGCCTACTCCGGCGGCGTCGACTCGACGCTGCTCTTGAAGCTGGCGCTGGAGGAGCTGCCGGGCAAGACGGTTGCCGTGCTCGCCTCCTCGCCCGCCTATCCCGAAACCGAGCAGGACGAGGCTCGGGGAGTGGCCAGGCTACTGGGCGCCGAGCTGGTGGAGGTCAGCACCTCGGAAGTCGAGCTAGAGGCTTACGCGCGAAACAACCCCGACCGCTGCTTCCACTGCAAGGAGGAGCTCTTCGACACGCTGGAGCCGGTGCAGACGAAGCTGGGCCTGAAGCATCTTGCCTACGGCGCGACAGCCGACGACGCCGGCGACCACCGGCCCGGCCACGCCTCCGCGGTCAAGCGCGGCGTGCGCTTCCCGCTCCTCGAGGCCGGCCTGGGCAAGGCCGAGATCCGGCTGGCCGCCCGCTCGCTGGGTCTGCCGAACTGGAACAAGCCCTCCTTCGCCTGCCTTTCATCGCGAATTCCTCACGGGACGCCGGTGACGGTCGAGACCCTGCGCCGCGTCGAGCGGGCGGAGGCGGCCGTGAAGGCGCTCGGCTTCACCCAGGTCCGGGTCCGCCACCACGGCGACGTCGCCCGGGTCGAGGTCGAGCCGGAGGAGATGGAGGCGCTCTTCGCCAACCGCGACGCGGTCGTAGAGGGCCTGAAGGGGGCCGGCTACAAGTTCGTGGCGCTGGACCTCGAGGGCTACGCGACCGGCAGCCTCAACCGCAGCTGGCG
>Ga0209577_10001631_pt1 | contig 22156 bp, 16 predicted proteins | sample GraSoiAngelo_109_FD_185874 | JGI IMG/M metagenome (GOLD analysis project Ga0209577, IMG submission 185874) | Grasslands soil microbial communities from the Angelo Coastal Reserve, California, USA - 14_0903_12_20cm (SPAdes) (version 2) | ecosystem: Environmental > Terrestrial > Soil > Grasslands...
TGCAGGACATTGCGGTAATGATGCTGGATCGGCCACGACACAAGGAAATCGTGGAACGCATTCGCGCGGCGGGCGCTTCGTTGCGGATGATCGGCGATGGCGACATCGCCGCAGCCATTGCGCCGTCGTTACCCGATCGGGATGTCGATCTTTACATGGGCATCGGTGGTTCGCCCGAAGCGGTGCTCGCGGCGGCGGCGATCAAATGCCTCGGCGGCGACATGCAATGCCGGATGTGGCCGCGCGACGAGAAAGAGCGAAAGAGTCTTATCGCCGAAGGCTATGAAAAGGAACTCGACCGCATTTACGCAGCGGACGATCTGGCGAAAGGACAAAACATCATTTTCTGCGCAACCGGCATCAGCGACAGTGCCCTGCTCACTGGTGTCCGAGCGCGCGGAGGCGTGACGGCGATCACGCATTCGATCCTCATGCGGGCTAAGAGCAAGACGGTACGTTTTATTCAGGCCCGACACGATTTACAGATAAAGACCATCCGGCTTCGGTCCGATAATCGCGAACATATCCTGTAGGGCAGGTATAGCCACGGCCCTATGGGCCGTTCCGCGACTCGTCCGTGCAGCCGACTAGCAACTCGATGGCGCAGCTTCCCCTTTAAGTCTGCTTTTGCGTTTTGAGCAGCTTGATTGCGTCGCGCAACTCAGCAGCGCGTTCGTAAAGTTCCTTTGCAATCGCGGTTTCCATTTCGCGCTGCATAATCTCCAGCTTTGAAAGCGGGCGCTTCGACTTTACTTCCTCAAGCCACTCGTCGAGAAACGCGATCTCGGCGCTCTTCGACAACAGTTCCGGAAAGTTTGACTGTTGCAGAAATTCCACAATCGCTTCGCGCCCGTGGTCAATTTCCGCTATGGCGTCGGCAAATTTCCCCTGCGCAAGAAAGATGGACGCTTTGGCGCGCGTATTCATCATAAGCACGTAAGGCCGGAACTGTTGCAGGCTCCAGGAAAAATCCTCGCGATCAGTGTGTTCGTTGACGAAAGTAAAAAGATCGAGATTACGCTGCGTATCCCGCACCACCCCTTCGAAATCATTGATCTGAAACAGACTCAGATAACGGTGATAATATTGGATTCCCTCCTGCTGCAGCTCCGCGCATTGTTCCGGTGTCAGTTCGTAAGTGTCGCCTTTCTGTTCAGCCCGGCTCGCACGCTTCTGGTGATATTCCAAGAGCGACTCGCAATTGTGCGGACGCCGCCCATCGGGGCGACCTGTCATTTCCATTTGCAAAACTCCGAGATCCACGCGCAGTTGCAGTTTTTCGCGGCCGTCGAGACCGGTAATTTTCCGCACCTTGATGGTGCCGCTCTCGTAGGGCCAATCGTCCGTGATCGTGTTAAGATCCAAGCTCATCGTACGAAACATCCAACACTTAATGTTCGCTTGTCAATAACTTCACGGGTGTGGGCCCCTGCGCCAACGCCCGGAACAGCGCGATCTCCGCTGAGAAGAGCCCCGGAGCATTCGGGAGCTACAGCGCACCAATTTTCCACTGGTCAGTAGTTCTTCCTAATTTACGTTTACCTTGGATGGAAGACTTCATCGATTCGTTCATTCGTTTTCTTGCGGTCGAACGGGGTCTTTCGGAAAATTATCAGCTTTCCACCCACAGATCGCTGAGCGAATTCGCGCAATGGTGCGCTGCGAGAAAAAAAATCACTCGGCCGCGCGGTGTGACTCTGCCAGTCATGAGCGAATATCTTGCCGAACGCAAACGCGCCGGGCTTTCAGCGTCTTCCATCAAACTGATCGTAGTGGCACTGAAGATTTTTTTTCGCTTCCTCGCCGCCAAAGCAATCATTGATCGCGATCCGTCCGAGCCGCTGGCGCTGCCGAGAATTGAGCGGTATCTCCCGGAAACGTTGAACGAACTGCAAATGGAGCAGTTCCTGGAAAAGATCGACACGAAAGCTAACCACGGGTTGCGCGATCGGGCGATGATCGAGTTGCTTTACGCAAGCGGGCTCCGAATTTCCGAGCTGGCAAACGCGCGACTGGAGAATTTCAATTTTGAAGAACGCATAATTCGCGTGACCGGCAAAGGAAATAAAACGCGTCTGGTGCCGGTCGGTCGAAAAGCGTGCGAAGCCCTTGCGGCATATCTCTCCGGTGAGCGGCCAAATCTTGTGAAAACGCGCAGCGGCAGCGAAATTTTTCTTTCCGAGCGAGGCACAAAACTAACAACGGCGCGTATTTGGCAGATCATTAAGAAGCACGCGCGGCGCAGTGGTTTGGAAAAAAATGTGTATCCTCACCTTCTGCGGCATAGCTTCGCGACCCACCTGCTGGGAAACGGTGCGGATCTGCGAATCATCCAGGAGATGCTCGGTCACGCCGATATTTCGACGACGCAGGTTTACACGCACGTGGACCAACAACGGCTCAAAGCCGTGCACCGGCAATTTCACCCACGCGCTTAGCTTCCAAGCGGATGTCGATTCCGAATTTGTGGATTCGGGATTTGTGTTGAACGCCCATCCACCATCGAGTATCCACCATCCACTCTTGTGACGCAGCCGTATTTATGAAGCGAATTCTGTTGGTTTTAATCGCGCTGGCCGTTGCTGCGTTCGCTGGTTGGTACTATTGGAATTTGTCCCAGAAGATCTCCAGCGCCCCAGTAGCGGCGCTCTTGCCGCGGGAAACAATTTTTATCGCGCAAATCCCGGATTTTAACGAGGCATATGAAGAGTGGCGGCGCTGCGACATTTATCAGCTGTACCGGGAACCTGCAGTGCAGGATTTTTTGCGGAAGCCGCTGAGCAATGTTCCGAAAAACGATGCGGTCTCTCAGACTCTGCGGGAGATCGAACAGCTGGCACCAAAGAACGCCTTCATCGCCCTGACCTCGATGGAAAACAACAATCCTAAAGCCCTCGGCGGGTTCCGTTTTCGCGGCCGCCGGGAAGATGCGGAGCGAATTATCGGGGGATGGCGCTCGGCCTTAATGGGACAGAATTCAAACCTCAAGCGCGAGAAAGTGCAATACGAGCGCTACGAAATTGAGGTGGTTAAAGCGGCTCCGTTTTCTGTTGCGACAGTTTATGATCCTCCCTGGTTTCTCGCGGCAACAGATGTGCGGGAATTGGAAACGTTGCTCGATCGTGCCGATCGCCGCGGAGCGCGTCCAGAGAGTAGTCTCGACAAAGACGACGCGTATCGCGCAGCGATCTCGCGCCGGCCCTCCAATTACGCGGCATTCTTTTATTTGCAGCCAAAGACATTCTCGCAACGACTCGCAGCGCTTCGTGCTGCTGTCGGATCAAGTCCCGCCCCAGGCGAAGGCACCATGCTAGAGAAAATGCGCTGCATCACGGGTTCGATGCAGTTCGAGAACGGAAAAATACATGATGTGCTTTTTTTGGGCATGCCGAAGCTGGAGCACGATACAGCGCTTACCCGATCATCGCTTTCGCTCGGAACGAAAGACACATTTTTTTACCTCGCGATGCTACTCAATCTCGGGGAGAAAATGGACACTCTCAACCAGGCGGCGGTGTTTGCGGGGACAAAAATGTTCCAAGCTCTTACTGACAGCGGGATCACCGCAGCCGATTGGAAAGCGGCATTCGAAGTCGAGCTTGGCTCCCTGGCGGATTGGCCTCCAAGCGTGCAATGGCCGTCATTGCTCGTGACGGTACCTGTGAAGGACACGGCCCGGGCTGGAAAAATTGTAGAGACTCTCTTACGCGCCGACGAGGAGGCGACCTGGGCCCAAACAGAGAAAGATGGAGTCCGTTATTTTTCGAAGCAGTCACTGGCCAGTTTTGTGGCGATCACGCCTACAATTGCGTTGTCAGATCGGATTCTCATCGCTGGTTTGAATCCGGTATCCGTGGAAGAGGCTATCAAACACGGCAGTAGCGGTTCATCCGAGTTGGCAGATTCTCAAACGTACCAGGCAGCTGCGCGTCTACTCCCGGCTCCTACGAATTTTTTTGCCTATATAGACACAGCGCTGTTGTATTCGCGGCTCGACGCTTCGTTGCGGCCGATGTTGTTAATGGCTGCGGCGTTTGTCCCAGCAGTCGCTGGCTCGATTGATGCAAGCAAACTCCCAGCGGCGGAAGTTATCACGAAACATCTGAGTCCTATCATCTGCTCGCAAAAATACGAGCGCGACGGTTACTTAGCTGAGTCAATCGGACCCATTACGTTGGATCAATTGGGAATTGGGCTTGCTATTCTGAGCAGCTTCGGCGCGCCTATGCGACAAATTGGTTCCAGCCCTGCTCGTGCGGCAATTCCGCCAACAACCACTCCCACCCTGACGCCTTAAGCCAAGCCATCTGGAGTGGCGGGCGTGTCGCCTGCGCGGGTCTTGGGAGTGTAACGACACGGCTGCCGTAACAGAAAAAGGCCCTCCTGTGCCATTGCGGCACGCTCTTTGTTTCCCTAACGAAAGCAAAGAAAACTGCTGCAATCTGTCAAAAATCTGCTATCTTGTTGGCCCTATGGCTATTCTAAAGAAAAATGCATTCTCCCGTCGTGTTCCTGATCTGGTAACTGAGGAGCTGGTTGCTGTCCTCTCAAAGCGTTCTTCATTCGAGTTTAAGCAGCTATTCGACATCGTGCACGAGAATCTTCGCGCCCGAAATGCTGCGAGCGGCGGCGAGGAAATGCTGCGGTTGCGAGCCTACGAGAAATTGCAAAATCTTGTGGCGCGCGGTGCGGTCAGGAAGAATGGCAAGAAATACAAAGGGTTGCCTTCGGCTCTCGCCCAGGCGATTGCTCAGCAGAATGGTCATCTGGCTGGCGTAAAGTAAACCGTCCGATTCACAACGAATTGGCTTCAGGCGACATTTCCGGATGCTGCGTGACTATTTGCCAATCCTCCTGCAAATCTTCGTTGTCGCTCTGTTTGCTCTTTCGGCGCTGCTCGTCAGCATCCTGGTTGGTAAGCGCGGAACACGCACGCGAGCAAAAGACACCGCCTATGAATGCGGGATGATTCCCCAGGGTGAGAGGCAGCCGCGCTTCAGCGTTAAGTTTTATGTAGTCGCAATGCTCTTTATCCTGTTCGATCTTGAAATCGTGTTCATGTATCCTTGGGCGGTCGTGTATCGAGATTCCATTCAACAAGGCAGCGCGATCTTCTGGAGCATGCTCAGCTTCATTTGCATACTGATGGTCGGCTACGCGTACGCCCTCAAGAAAGGCGCGCTCGATTTTAAGAGATAACGTCCGCGACCTTGTGTCCGCGGCGCCCGATTGGCGACACGTTTCCGTGATCCAGGTACTGCAGCCATCCCCCAGTCACGGCACGGCAGCGATTGAGCACCTTCTGCCCGACAACGCGAACCACCGCGCCGTGGAATTAAGCATTGTTATCCCTGCGATGAACGAAGAAATCACTGTCGGGGAATTCATCGACTGGTGCAAGGAGGGTCTTGAGCGAGCCCAAGTATCCGGGCAGATCCTGATTGTGGATAGTTCGACCGATAACACGCCCAGCATCGTGCTCGAACATGGCGGGGAGGTTCTGCGTACGCCAAAACGCGGCGTTGGTCGCGCGTATATCGATGCCATTCCTTACATCCGCGGAAAGTGGATCTTAATGGGGGATGCAGATTTGACGTACGACTTTCGCGAGATCGCGCCTTTTGTGCAGGAATTTCGAAAAGGTGCGGAATTCATCATGGGCAGCCGTTTTCGAGGCAGCATTGAAAAAGGAGCGATGCCAAAGTTACATCGTTACTTCGGCACGCCCCTGACTAATTGGATTCTGAATCGCATTTATCGCAGCAACTATTCCGATATTCATTGCGGGATACGCGGAGTGACTCGTGAGGCGCTGGAGAGAATCAACATCACGTCCGAGGGCTGGGAATATGCCAGTGAGATGGTCCTAAAGGCGGCTCGACTAAAGCTCACCAGCGCCGAGGTACCGATTAAGTTTTACAGGGACCGGGAGGGCCGATTGAGTCACCATCGGCGCGTTGGCTGGCGATCTCCGTGGCTCGCCGGCTGGGTCAACCTCAAGGTGATGCTCGTCTACGCAGCAGATTCATTTCTGCTTAAAGCCGGCCTCGTGCTTATGGTGATTGGACTAATCCTTTCTCTTGGATTGGCAGCGGGACCTGTAAGGATCTGGAAAATTGGCTTTAGCTTGCACTGGATGCTACTCGGCGTGACCTGTACGACCCTGGGTTATAGTTCGATCCAAATCGGAATTCTAGCGCGCGTCATGCACGGATTAAAATCTCGATTCGTGGAGCGGCTCCAAAAAATCGTGACATACGATCGAGGGATGATCGGGTCGGCTGTCCTCATCGGTGCGGGTTTGGTGCTCCTGGGGAATCTGGCATTTGACTATTTGAAACGTGGACTGCAACTGGAAGCCATTTCTCATCCGGCTATTCTCGGTCTTTTGCTGGTCATGCTTGGATTCCAGACATTCTGCTTCACGCTGCTGATGGAAATGGCCAAACGCGTTATCTCGAGATCGCGGCATTAAATCCGCAGGTTGGCTTTTCGCCGTAGCGGAAACAGCCGACTTCGACCAGTGAGATACTGAACTGGTCCATGAGGGTGGTGCGACGGATTGGTATTTTATGTCCTTGATTTGAAATTAGTCTTTCCCGACATGTGCCAACCGAATCGCGTACCGAAACTCCTGCCCGTCGTCCTGGTACTGGGGGCACTCCTATGGATGTTCACCATGACCGGAGGCCGCGACATCTTTGTCAACGAGATGCTTAGCGAAGCCTACGATTCTCACGCCGAGCACCTGCTTCGGGGCGACCCTGGAGTGGACCCCGATGCGAGCCGCCACGAGTCCCTGATCGTAGGCGACAAAGTTCGTATGTACTTTGGACCGTTCCCCGCTTTCGTTCGGATTCCTCTAAATTTCATTTATCCCAGTGGCCGAGGGTGCTGGTCTCGCCTGTCTGGCCTGTGCGCAGGGATGATTGCCCTGGCTGCATTCGCCGGACTCATCCGGACGGCACTACGCTCGTCTGATCTGCCGAGCCGATGGCAGGATGCCCTGGGCAACGTGTCCTTGGTTGGATTCGCTTTGGGCTCCCCGCTTCTGTTGCTTCTGGGAAATCTCTCCATCTACGACGAAGCAATCGTGTGGGGATTCGCCTGGGCCCTTGCGGCTCTTTATTTCGCCTGGCGTTCGCGAGAAGCGGAAGGGACCGCGATCACCTGGTCGCTGCTTGCCTTCTCCTTTAGCGCGGGCGCAGCATTACTTTCCCGGGTCACCTTCGGTGCGCCATTTGTTTTGATTGCGCCGGCGCTTGCCCTTCGCTTGTTCCGGAAGAGTCCAACCCGCAATCTGGTCGCGTTGTTTTTGCCGCTCGCTGCGGCGCTTCTTTTTTATCTCTGTCTTACTTATGCCAAGTTCGGCACTTTTAGTGGCATGCCGCTGCGTTACTCTGTCAACCCAACCCAACGCGAGTTCGCGGAAAAATACGGCCTTTTTCGTCTTGAGCGTGTACCTTACAGCTTTGCCGACTATTTCTTCTTACGCTGGCCGAAATTTCAACCTGAACCTCCGTTCCTAAAGGCAGAACGGGAGATGTATGATCATCCGACCCTTTATGTCATGGCCTTTACCGAAACCTATTCTTCGCTGTTATGGTGTTCATCCTGGATCGTGCTCGGTGCCGTTATCGGCGTGGCCATGTTGCTTCGACCTGGAGGTTCTGACGCAGTGGAGCGCACAATTGCTGCGATCTTATTTGTTCAGGCGATCGCCATTTTGTCATTCATGGGGCTCTGTCAACGTTACACTGCGGAATTGTTTCCGTTTCTTGTTTTCGCCTTCCTGTTTTTTCTGCGCCAAGGCAAGACTGCCTTCCACTTACGATATCTACTTATCGGACTGGTCGCGGTGTCAGTGGTGATTAATTCGCTTACCACAGTGTCATGGCTGGTGGACGCCGACATGAATGTCCCAGACGCGACTCGGGCAAAATGGAAGGAGTTTCTAGGCAGAAACTCACGGCCTTAAGGATGATCATCACGCGTTCTCCATTGCGAATTTCGCTGGGCGGCGGAGGGACTGATCTGCCCTCCTATTATCGCAAGCACGGCGGATTCCTCATTGCGGCAGCGATCGACAAATACGTCTACATCACTGTTCATCGTCGTTTTGTGGATGGATTCCTGCTCAAGTATTCGAAGCTCGAGGAAGCAGAGACGATTGATCAGATAAAGCACCCGATCATCAGAGAAGGGCTTAAGTTGACTGGAGTACAGGAACGTAATCTGGAAATTGCGAGCATGGCGGATATCCCGGCAGGGACGGGGCTTGGCTCATCGGGTAGCTTCACCACAGCGCTACTAAAGGCCCTGCACGCATTACGCAAAAATCCTGTTCAACCCGCCGAACTGGCCGAGCAAGCCTGCTGTATCGAGATCGAAGAACTGCGTGAACCAATCGGTAAACAGGATCAATACATCGCGGCCTATGGCGGGATCACTTGTTTTGAGTTTCTGCCCGATGATAGTGTGCATGCGAAGCCGCTGAAGATTTCCGAAGGAACGTTGCTTGAATTGGAGGACAACTTGTTGCTGTTCTTTACCGGTTACTCGCGGGCAGCATCAAAGATTTTGCAGGAACAACACGACAAGAGCACGCAATCCGACGACGCGATGTTGGAGAACCTGCATTTCGTGAAAGAACTCGGTCGGCAAAGTGAGCGCGTGTTGGAAGCCAACGACCTTCACGAGTTCGCGCGCTTGATGGACGTTCATTGGCAGAGGAAAAAGGAACGCTCGGCAGTTATGAGTAATCAGTTCATCAACGAATCGTATGATGTCGCGATGGCGAACGGCGCGCTGGGCGGCAAGTTAATCGGTGCAGGCGGGGGTGGATTTCTCATGTTTTACGCTGAAGATAAAGCTCGCCTGCGTCACGCAATGCGGGAGAGAGGATTGGTGGAAGCGCGTTTCCGGTTTGAACCCGAGGGTACAAAAATTCTCATCCAGTGACAGCCCCAGGAAAAATGATGTTGGCGAACTGGCCCGTCGCCATCCTGGCCGGCGGCCTTGCCACACGACTCCGGCCGGCGACTGCCAAAACGCCGAAGGCGCTGTTGAGCGTCGCGGGTGAACCGTTCCTCGTGCATCAATTGCGGCTCCTCCATTCCGAAGGATTTCGCAAGATCGTTATCTGCGTGGGCTATCTGGGCGAGGCGATCCAGGCAAATATTGGCGACGGAAGCACGCTTGGTTTACACATCGATTATTCATTCGATGGACCAACGCTTCTCGGAACCGGCGGTGCCCTGAAGCGCGCGCTTCCAAAATTCGGTGAAAAATTTCTGGTCATTTATGGAGACTCATACATGCCGGTCGATTACGCAGCTATCGTTCAGGCCTTTGTTGTGAGCGGCAAACCGGCTTTGATGACAGTGTTCGAAAACGAGGGCTGCTGGGATGCGAGTAATCTCTGGTTCGACAGCGGAGAAATTCGTCGTTACAGCAAAAAGCTTCGCACATCGGAAATGAGATATATCGACTACGGCATCGCCGTTTTGAGCGCGTCAGTATTCGGCTCGTTTCCTGACGACGCGATGTTCGATCTGGTTGATGTTTACTCGCGTCTGGTCTCGGAGAAGCAAGTGGCTGCGTATGAAGTGAAACAACGCTTTTACCAGATCGGCTCGCGCGAAGGTCTCGCTGAGCTTGATTCCTTGTTGCGCAATAGACCCGCTTCGATTCCGGCATGAGCTATTCGAAAGAACACTTTCGCGAGGCGGCTGAAATCATCTCAAAGCTTGATCCGGCGCACTGTGAAAAAGCGGTGAAGCTTTTGGCAGCTGTGCGCGCGCGCGGCGGGCGGCTTTTTATCCTTGGAGTCGGAGGCAGCGCAGCGAATGCTTCCCACGCGGTGAATGACTTCCGTACCCTGGCTGGACTCGAGTCTTATGCGCCTACCGATAATGTCGCGGAACTGACCGCGCGCACGAATGACGACGGCTGGATTTCAGTTTTCGCCGAATGGCTCAAGGGAAGCCGGCTGAACGAAAAAGACGCAGTGCTGGTTCTATCCGTGGGCGGCGGCAGCTTGGAAAAAAATGTCAGTCCGAATTTGGTTAGCGCGCTGCAACTGGCGAAGGAACGGGGAAGCGCAATTCTTGGCATTGTTGGTCGCGATGGTGGTTACACGGGACTTGTTGCGGATGTGGCGATTGTGATTCCCACCGTGAATCCCGAAAATGTCACGCCGCACGCGGAAGCATTCCAGGCGGTGGTCTGGCATTTGTGGATTTCGCATCCTAGTCTCAAAGTCGCCGAGACAAAATGGGAAAGCATCAAGTAACACGGCGCGCCGTATTCCTGGATCGCGACGGAGTAATCAACCGCGCTGTCGTCCGGAATGGAAAGCCTCATCCCCCTTCGAGCCCGACGGATTTCAAACTCTATGACGATGTCGTCAACGGGTGCGCGCGACTTAAGACTGCGAGCTTCCTCCTGGTGGTTATTACAAACCAGCCTGATGTCGGCCGCGGCACCCAGAGCCGCGAGGCGGTTGAAGCGATGCATTTGAAATTGAAATCGGCACTCCCATCACTTGACCGCATTGAGATTTGTTATCACGGCGGCGAGCGGTATGGGCAGCCGTGCGATTGCCGCAAGCCGCGACCCGGCTTGATCCTGAGAGCAGCAGCCGAGCTCAACATTGATCTGAAAGAGAGTTACGTTATCGGCGATCAATGGCGTGACATCGATTGCGCGCGCGCTGCAGGTTGTCGCGTGATCTTCATCGAACGCGGGTACAAAGAAAAATCGTGCCAAGCTGCGGATGTTACTGTTGCGAATTTCAAGGAGGCCGTGAATGCTGTTTTGCGCGATTCAAGCGTCTAACTGCTTGCATTAGGCGCTGAGCCTTTATTAGCCTCGAAGGGATGACCGATCGCCTGCTGGAAGTGCCTGTCAAAATTTTCGCGGACGGGGCGGACTTCCAGGGCATCGCGGAACTTGCGCGACAGCCGTACATCGACGGCGTGACGACGAACCCAACCTTGATGCGAAAAGTCGGTCTCACTGATTACGAAAGCTTCGCAAGAGCAGTCTTGAACGAGGTCAAAGTGAAACCGATCTCGTTTGAAGTTTTCTCGGATGATTTTAGCGAGATGCGCCGGCAAGCGCTCAAAATGCACCAGTGGCAGGAGAATATTTACGTTAAAATCCCAATCACAAATACGAGCGGAGAATCCTCTATTCCATTGATCGCGCAGCTGGCTCGCGAAGGCGTGAAGTTGAATGTTACGGCGGTGCTAACGCCTCGCCAGGTAAGAGCGGTTGCTGCCGCATTGGACCCAACTGTTCCAGCCATCGTTTCGGTGCTTGCGGGCCGAATCGCCGATACAGGGGTCGATCCGTTGCCCATCATGACGAAGTCGGTCAAAATAGTGAGCGATCTCCCGAAAGCTGAACTTCTGTGGGCAAGCGTTCGTGAGGTTCTTAACGTGTTTCAAGCTGCTGCCTGCCACTGTCATATCGTGACGGTACCGCACGATATTCTAAAAAAATTCGGCGAACTCGCTGGCAAGGACCTCGACGAACTTTCGCTTGATACAGTCCGCATGTTTCATCGCGATGCCGCTGCCGCTGGTTTCACACTCTGACAGCAGAGAGCATATTCGCCTACGCGAATCGGCCAACATGCCGGGATCGGCAGTTTTCGAATGGTCAATCGTCACAATCTGGATATCTGGAGTCTAATGGAGGCCGTAGCACCAAAGAAAAACAATAGATGGGAGCCTTGGACGGCGGTCGGACTCTCGCTCTTTGCGGCGCTCGTTTTCTACTTTTCCACCAATCCCACGCTGCGCGATTTGGATTATACCACCGAGATTGCCTCAGCTTTTTTGCGCGGCGATGTCGGGCTTCAGGAAAAGCCGCCCGAGTGGCTCAATGAGATGATTCCTTATGGCAACAAATATTATTCAGCGTTTCCGCTAGGCGCCGTGATCAGCATGGTGCCGGTTGCGCTTCTGCAAAAGATGTCGCTGATCCACAACGTTCCAGCGCGCGTTCTGGACGCGCTAATCGCCGGGGCTTGCGTTTACTTCTTTTTTCAACTGGCCAAAGCATTCGGGCCTCATTACTCCAGCCTCAAACCACAATCACTCGCCCGGCGGATTTTGCTGGCGCTGTTTCCAATTTTTGGAACGTGGACCTGGTCCAATCTTGGAATGGGTGGCGCGTGGCAAATCGCTCTGGGTCTGGCGCTACTGGGAGAAACCGCAGCGCTCTATTTTACATTGGTGCGGCCGTCGCCTTTCATCGCGGGGGCGTTTTTCACGCTTGCCTTTGGAAACCGGACTGAGCTGCTGATCACCACGCCTTTGTATCTTTATCTTTTCTGGAGACGCTCAGCCGACGTAAGGCAGACGCATCGGCTGCCGGATGACCGGAGCGGTTGCCCTGCAATTTCCGAATCGTCAACGACACACTCGCTGTGTCCGCCGGGCGCAGCGGTTACTTGGAAAAGCTTCACGCAGTTGCTTCGTGAAAGCGCGCCAATGTTGATCAACTTCTTGACTCTGCCGGTAATTCTGGCGCTGCTGACTGCCGTGTATAATTTCATGCGGTTCCATTCAATTTTCGATTTTGGCTACTTTCACATCCCGGAAGTCCGCGACGAGCCGTGGTACGAACACGGGCTATTTTCGCTCCAATCGATTCCCTGGAACCTTCAAAAGATGCTGTTTGAAGGATTCCACGACGAGCCTGACTTTCCGTTCATTAGCTTCCCTCCCTTTGGATGTTCGATTCTCCTCAGCAGCCCGTTTCTTTTTCTCATTTTCAGAAACGGCGGAACGTACAAGGCGGTATCTTGGATCGCTATTGGCATCTTAACTTTTGTGCTCTGGTGCCACGGAAATCCAGGAGGCTGGCAGTTCTCATATCGCTATGCCATGATTTTGTTGCCATGGATGTTCCTTTTGCTCACAAGCAACGGGCCACCAAAACTGACGATCACCGAGAGCGCACTCTTCGCTGTGTCGGTGGCCATCAACGCAATGGCCGCCTGGCTCTATCTTTGGACCGACAAAATTCAGCCGTAGCAAACGCGTTGTGGTTGGAAGTTTGCCAAGTTCTCTACTTCGTCTGCCATGAAAATTAGCGCCATATTGACGAAGAAAATCGTGCGTTTACGATTTGCGCCTATGGCCTGCGCGCCGAAGCCTTGTGCAAATGCACGCGTCGGTCCTAAGTCAGCGGAGACTTGGGAATGACGGCTCTGATTTATTTGATATTGGCCGCTTGCGTCGGGGACTTTTTCTGCCGTCGCTTTTATCAGTTCGAATCGGTTGCGCACCGATGTGCAGCAGCCATCCTCGCAGGCCTCTTGATCAGTTCGTGGTTCACTTACCTGACAGGACTCGCCTTCTTCTGGACATCACGACCGATGGTGTGGGCCAATCTGTTGTTCTTTACAGCAGCGATCGCGGTCCTGTCCTGGCCCAGGTGGAAGCGCAGAATTGTTAAAGCTCGCTCGGCGATAGTTCAGGAGAGCCAAGCGGATTTGTATCTGCCACGGCCCAAGGGCTCGAGCATAGCGGACTGGCTACTTATCACCGCATACGTCCTCCTCGTTTCGTGGATGATGTTTGCTTCTTTCACGTCCAAAGGCAGCAAGCTTCAGATCGCCAACCCTGAATACAGCGATTTCGGCCCAAACACTGCGCTAATGCAGAGCTTTGCAGTAGGACACAATTTCCCAACCGAATATCCTCACTATTCCGGCGACCGCATCCGTTACCATTTCTTGTTCTATTTTCAGGCGGGAAATCTTGAATTCCTCGGGCTCGACCCGGCCTGGAGTCTGAATCTCCTCAGCATAATGACTCTGGTAGCCATGCTCGTGGTGGTAATGACGCTCGGTGAGGTATTATTCAATTCGCGGGCAGTCGGGCGGCTAGGGTCCGTCCTCTTTTTCTTTTTCGGATCGCTGTCTTACATCCCGTTTCTTCAAAAGCAACCTTCAGCACGCGCCGCAATTCAAGCCATCAAAAACCAGCGCGATTATCTTCCGACGATCTTTCCGTACCGTGGTGACGCCTGGGGGACGTGGTCGCAGGTGACTTACCTCAATCAGCGGCACTTCGCCAGCGCGATCGGGATACTGTTGCTTGTCCTCGTGTTTCTGGTGATCCGTTACCGCGCCGCAGCAGCTAAACGGGCTGAGACGCGGGCTGTTATGAACACAATAACAGCCCCGTCGAACACCCCCTCCGAAACCGGGCCTGCCTCCGCTTCCGGTAATACCGGGCAACTTGAAGAGCTTCCAGAATACCAAACCAACCCGCCCATCGCTTCGCTGACAACGGACCGTGGACAGGAAACCGCCGCCAGCACAGAAGCTTTTGTCACTACTTTGCCAGCCTTCATTTTTTCAGGCGTTTTGCTTGGCCTATTGCCAATGTGGAACAGCGCAGTCTTCCTCGCCGCCGCCGCCATCCTGGGCCTGTTGTTCATTTTATGTCCGCGGCGGCTGCAAATGATTGCACTGGGCGTCACAGCGGGTCTCATCGCCTTCCCACAGATGCTCTATCTAAGCACGGGGAGCGGTAGAGCTAACATGCCAAAGCTCCTTCACTGGGGTTACACGATCGATCACCCTACCGCCGTGAATGTGGTGAAGTATCTTGGATTTACTTTTGGGGCCAAGTGGTTGTTGATCGCGCTGGCGCTGATTTTCGCCACGAGCCTGCAAAGGCGCGTCTTTTTGGCAGTGTTAAGCCTTCTTGCAGTTGCCTTTTCTTTCCAGTTCACAATCGAGGTTCTTGCCAACCAAAAATTCATTCACATCTGGGTCATTATCGCTAACCTCTTCGTCGCCTTTGCGCTCTGGAGATTATGGCATCTTTCGCTGGGCGGCACGACATTGCCAGGTAAATTCGCCGCAATTCTTATCCCGCTGATCATCATTCCGGGAGGCATTATCGATTTCTTCCCGGTCCATAATACTGGCTGGAGCGAAGTTACTTATCGGAACGATCCATTGATCGACTGGCTGAACAAGAACACTACGCCGCGAGAAATCTTTCTCACGGATCGCTTCGTTAATCATCCTATCCTGATGGCCGGCCGGCGCGTCTTTTATGGCTGGCCATACTATGCATGGTCCGCAGGTTATGATGCTAGTAAGCGCGATAGAGTTTACATTGAACTGTTCGAGAACAAGGATCCATGGAAGGTGTATCGCCTTCTAAAGGAGAACGGTATCAAGTATGTGGGATTCGACGGCGCCGTTCGCCAGGCTCAATTTATCAAGCGCCCCAACGAACAGCTCTATGCCGCTTATTTTCCAAAAGTGTTCGAGGACAGCAGGTACAACGGCCTGATAATCTACAAAGTGCCGGAGACACCCCCTGCCAAGCTTAGTTCCCTGCCTGAAGCTGCGACTAACATGTTTGACGGAGGCAGAGGAAGTGACAAAGGACAATTTGACGGCCCTACAGGAATTGCCGTTGATGGCAATGGAAACATTCTCGTAGCAGACACCAATAATGCTCGAATCGAGAAATTCGCGCCGTCGGGCACCTTTCTCGGCGTGATGGGAATTAGGGGAATCGGCTACGGACAACTGGGTGCACCGAACGGCATCGCCGTCGACCGGGCTGGCAACATCTACGTGGCAGACGCTGCCCGGCACCGAGTCGAGAAGCTGGCACCCGACGGCAATGTCATTGACGAGTGGAAGGGGCCAGATCCCGGGTTCTATGGGCCGCGCCGGATCGCAATCGGCTCCGATCGCTCCATTTATGTTGTCGATCAAGGCCACACGCGAATCGTTAAATTCAGTCCTGATGGACGAGTGCTGACGTTTTGGGGCAGCAAGGGCAGCGGGGACGGACAGTTCGACGACCACACCTCTGTAACAGTTGATCCGAAAACCAACAGAGTTTTTGTGGCCGATCCAATCAACAAACGGATTCAGGTATTTGATTCAAACGGGCATTTTCTAACTAAATGGCTAATCCCGGAATGGGGCCGGTCACATGGATTCGAAGATTTGGTTATAGATTCCAAAACGGGTCGGTTATACGCCTCTAGTGCAAACATGAACTTTCTGCTCGTCTATGACTTGAACGGGAAAAGGGTTAGCAGCCTAACGCCGCGGACCGGGGAGAGGCTCGACGGACCGTCGGCCTTGGCTTTGGTAAACAGCAAGCTATATGTTCTAAACATGGCTGGCAATCGCGTAACTGCCATCGATCTCTAAACCGATAGAAGCCTGCCTCGTCGATGAGTGTGTTGTACCGAAGCTATCTCATAAACGTTGTAACCACGCCCCTGTGGGGCGTTAACTCAGGTCAGGCCGAAGCGGCATCTCAACGCGGCGCACAGAGCCGCGGCTACAGTGCCAACTTTGTGACATGACTCCCCTGAGATTCGATTCTGCGAAAAAACAGTAAGCGTGTGGATTTGCCTCAGCTGAAATCCAGTCTTCGTAAGCCGAGAGTTCTGCTTCTCGGCTTGTCATTTGTCGCCATGGCCGTTTGCGCCCTGGCCGCAGCAGCGCACTATCGCCAATCCTCGTGGGGAGATGTCTGGCAGCCAATTGGCTGGTTGCTCAGCATGTCGTTTTTGCTGTTGGCTTTTGTACCAGGCGTGCGCGACATGGCTGCGCCATTAAGAAAGCTAGTAAACCCGAAACCAGCACTCTTTCTGTTCTGGATCCTGTTCTTCATAGTCTCGCACCTGTGGAATTTCAACACGGCACCTTGGAACGGAAATTCGCTCTTCGACGAGTCCGGATGGGACCTTTGGTACCTCAAAACCTATGTTATCAATCATCCATATCAGCCGGCGTGGTTTCATTTCCCTATCTCGCGAGAGACTCTGTTTCATTACTATGTTTGGGGATTTCTCAAGCTATTCGGCTTTAATATTCTGGCTTACCAGGTAGCGCTCTTCATCATTTGGCTGACTACGTTCCTATTCACTCTCCTTTTGGTTGACCTGTTTTTCGATTCGTATGGTGTCACATCTATCGCCGCGCTGATCCTGAATTTTCTCCCATTCGCGTTCATATATACTTTCGCAGGGTACCGCTACCCCATGGCAACGGCTTTCGCCGTGGTATCTCTCTACTTTCTGCACCTAGGATTTAAGACACACCTCATAAACGCAGAGCACTGTAGCCACGGCGCTGTGCGCCGTTCTGGAAGCGCTCTGCCGAATGAAGGAGACGCCCCACAGGGGCGTGACTGCAAACTGTCTTGGACTTCTTGCAGGACCCGTTCATGTTTCTACCTTTCGCTAGGTGGGATTGCCGCAGGGCTCTGCCTGGCTAGCTCAATATCGGGCAAGCAATATCTGCTGGCGCTCGTGGTCGCTACACCTCTTTATGCTGCGTTTTATTGGAAGCGGCTGGCAACCACATCCGTCACTTGGACGTCAATTGCTGTTGTGGTCTACGGTTTTCTGGCGGCCGCAATGCCGCTCCTGTTCTACATTCTTTTTAACCGGGGCGCCTACACTTACTACGAATCCAGCTTTGTTCGCGATTTCTGGCACGCACTCCAAGCGGGCCCTTTTCTGAGTGGTATTCACCCGTACATTGAGCAATGTCGAAGCTGCTTTTTCAGTGTCCCTGCCCAGCGGTTCTTTATTCCCGATACTTTACCGATCCCACTGCCATATTACTGGGTTCTCCTTCCTGGGCTTGCGCTAGCGGTTTGGCAAAAGCGTTTTGAAATCCCACTGCTGGCTGTAATCCCAGTCGCAGGCGCTTTCGTCGCAAAGTGCATCGAGAACCGGCTGTTAATGCCGATCCCATTTTGGGTGATCCTGATGAGCTTCACCCTGGCTGGGATTTTGCAATTGAAGCGTTGGCCAGGCGTACGAATTGTTCTCGGAATGCTCGCAGGATTAATCCTTCTCGATGGATTGGTACCCTCAGTTCGGTATATTTATGCGAAAACGAAAAGTCCGCTTTCGATCCATCACTATGCGCAGGGAGAGGTCGCTGTTTCGCGCTTCCTAAGACACGTTGTAGCCGGCCAAGAACACCCCGGCGCTCCTCATTTGGAACGTGACGAGTTCAATCGGATCAAAGGCATTCCTGACCCTCCTTACGACACGTTCATCTGCCAAAACGACGCTTATTCAATCATCCATCTGTTCTTGCATGATTACGACGACGCCAAGGGCCTGTCGTTTTGTAACGGTTTCCCTTTCGTTTTTGTAATGACAGAACAAGACGTGTGGAACGCAAATAAACGGGCCATCCTCGGTTATGTTCCCACTAACAAGGCGATAAAGCTGATCTGGGAAACGGATCCAAAGACACAGAGAATAATCCACATGTTTCAATCGCTTCGCGATCTCGGAACGGAGGATTCGACTTCGTTTTCTTTCGGTGGAAGGCTCAGAACCTTTTACGTCTTAAACATCCCTAACAGGAACATTAGCGAATTTCAGCAACGTGTAAGAGCATTGCCTGTTACGCCTACCACGCTGACTCCGCAGTTAGGTTCCTTGCCTGAGGGTGTAACTAACATGTTTGAAGGCGGCAGAGGCTTTGGTAAGGGGCAATTTGATTCACCGACGGGAATTGCAGTTGATCGTAACGGAAACGTTCTGGTCGCCGACACCGGTAACGGGCGCATCGAAAAATTCTCGCTGGCCGGTGCCTTTCTTAGTACTATGGGAAGTAAAGGAAGCGGCCACGGGCAATTGGGAGAGCCGAACGGGATCGCCATCGACCGCGCTGGCAATATTTACGTGGCAGAAGTCGCCTCCAATCACCGTGTGCAGAAACTCGCTCCCGATGGGACATTCATTGCCGAGTGGAAAGGCCCGGACCTCGGATTTTACGGACCGCGCCGGATCGCTATTGGCCCGGATGATTCAATTTATGTCGTCGATCAGGGCCACAATCGGATCGCCAAATTTAGTCCCGATGGGCGGGTGCTGGCAGTCTGGGGCACCGCCGGAAATGGTGACGGACAGTTCAACGACCCTACGTCGGTTGCAGTTGATCCGGCAACCAACAAAGTTTATGTCGCCGATCCGCGTAACAAACGGATACAGATTTTTGACCAGAATGGGAAGTTTCTCAGCAAATGGTCAGTGCCCCAATGGGGAGAGCCGATAGGCTTTGAAGACTTGGTCATCGATTCACAGACAGGCCGGCTATACGCGTCCAGCAGACACATGAACTCTGTCCTCAGTTTTGATTTGAATGGAACCAGGCTTCACAGTTTGATGCCAAAACCACCGGATAAACTCGAAGATCCATCAGCTCTGGCTTTATTTGATCGGAAGCTTTATCTATTGGACATGACCGGCAATCGCGTAAGCGTGATCGACCTGTAGCTAGCTATCAACCCATTGGAGCGAATACTCACCATCCTTAGAACTGATAAGTAGGCTCGTGGACTCGTCCCAGGAGAAAGCCCGATTTCTTGCGCCGAGAATTCTGTTACTCGGCTTATCGTTCGTTAGTCTGGTGATTTGCATCCTCAGCGGTGTAGCGCACTACCGGAAAGCAGGTTGGGGAGACTTGTGGCATCCAATTGGATGGCTACTTAGCATGGCCTTTTTGGTGTTTGCCTTTCTGCCGGGCCCACGCGACCTCACGGCTGGTTTCAAGTCCTTGGTAAAGCCGAAGACAGCGTTCTTCCTGTTCTGGATCCTGTTCTTCGTAGTCGCGCACCTCTGGAATCTCCGAACGGCGCCTTGGAACGGAGACGGCATTTTCGCTGATGCCGCTCAGGATCTCTTGTTTCTAAAAACTCACGTGACCAGCCGGCCTTTCCAAGCCGCGTGGTTTCAGTCTTATGGGGGGCATTTCACGCATCAAACCCTTTTTGATTACTATCTGTGGCCGTGGCTTCATCTATTTGGTTATAACATTCTGACCAATGAAGCAGCGCTCTTGGCTCTTTGGTGCACGACGTTTCTCTTCATGCTTCTGTTAACTGATCTATTTTTTCAATCTTACGTTGTCACATCTGTCATTGCACTGCTTTTCACTTTTCTCCCGTTCGCGTTCATTTATACGTTCCACGGGGACCACTACGAAATGGCCGCCCCCTTATGCGTGGCCTCCCTTTATTTTCTGCATGGAGGCTTCAAAACTGACTCTTCTTTTTGCCTGGCCCTGGGAGGCATCGCGGCAGGATTGTGTCTGGCGAGTTCGTTACTCGGCAAGCAGTATGTGTTAGCGCTTTTGGGTTTTGTTGTGCTCTGCGCTGTGTTCGATCGGAAACGCCTAAAGCGGAGTTTCAATTGGCGCCGGGCCCTTACAGTTATTTACGGCTTCGCTGCCGGAGCCATGCCGATTTTGGCTTACATTGTTTTTAATCGACATGACTATGCTTACCATGAATTGCCGTATATGAATCGTTTCTTGCAAGCGGTACGTGGGCATCCGTCTCCGAACGACATAACATATTACCTGAGGCAGGTTTGGAGTTGCTTTTTTACCATTCCCGGTCCCCGTCTGTTCTTCCCTGATGCATTGCCCATTCCACTGCCATACTACTGGCTTTTACTGCCCGGCTTTGTGCTAGCCCTTTGGCAGAAGCGTTTTGAAATCGTACTGCTGGCAACGATTCCGGTTGTAGGAGTATTTATTTCGGCAGGACCTCTGGTTGAGCACCGGCTGCTCGTAGCGATCCCGTTTTGGATTATCCTGATTGGATTCGGTCTTAACAGCGCTACACAGCTGCGGTTGCCCTTGAACTTCAAGATTTTCCTATGGAGCCTATCGGCGCTGGTGCTCATGCTCGGTTTGGTCCCTGCAATTCAGTACATCTATACGAAGGCAAAAGATCCATCTTCGATCAGCTCGTTTAAGCAACAAGACGTTGCGGTCGCACGGTTTTTGAAAGCTATTGTTGCCGGAAGGACACCTCCCAGTGTTCCTCGCCTCGAGCACGACGAGTTCAATCGCGTCCAAGGCATTCCCGATTCTCCCTATGAAACGCTGATCTGCGCCAGTGAGGCGAAAGTGGTTCTTGAATTGTTTGTGCACGATTACGATATCGGCGCCGGCTCATACGATCCAATCATTTCGGGAAATGAGAAGATCCTCTCTTTTTGTGGTGGCATGCCCATGTTTGTCATGACCGGGCAGGAGATATGGAGCCATAACAAAAAGGCAATTGCCAATTACGTGCCAAACGGTAAGGACCTGAAGCTAATCTGGGAAAGTGGTCCAACGGTCGAAAAGATAATTGAAATCCTCCGGCCGCTTCGCGACCTCGCGACTGAGGAGTCCCTTTCGTTTTCGTTTGGCGGCAGAGTAAGGACGTTTTACGTGTTAAACATCCCCTACAAGAATATTCGCCAGTTCCAGGAACGCGTGAGTGCGCTCCCTGCGACTCCCGAGATCACGTCCACACCAGAAACTGCAACCAATACGTTTCAAGGCCGAAAAGGAACTGGCAATGGAGAATTTGATTCGCCCACTGGAATTGCTGTTGATGGAAGTGGAAATGTTCTGGTCGCCGACACAAACAACGGGCGCATCGAGAAATTCTCGCCGACGGGCGCGTTTCTCAGCGCTACGGGAACCAAAGGAACCCGCTACGGACAATTAGGCGCACCGAACGGGATCGCCATTGACCGGGCTGGCAACATCTATGTGGCAGATGCTGGCAAGCACGCTGTCGAGAAGCTGGCACCCAACGGTGCCATCATCGCCGAGTGGAAGGGACCCGAGCCAGGATTTTACGGTCCGCGCCGAATCGCTATTGGTCCGGATGATTCAATCTATGTCGTGGATCAAGGCCGCACGCGAATCGTTAAGTTTAGCCCCGACGGGGTGATGGTGACGGTTTGGGGCAGCAAAGGCAACGGCGACGGCCAGTTCGACGATCATACCTCTGTCGCAGTTGATCCCAGGACTAGGAAAGTTTATGTGGCCGATCCAATCAACAAACGGATACAGGTTTTTGATCCAGACGGGAAGTTTCTAACCAAATGGCCAATTGCCGAATGGGGGCGCCCACATGGCTTTGAAGACTTGGCCATTGATTCAAAGACGAATCGATTATACGCATCGAGCGCCAACATGGACGCAGTCCTCATTTTTGATTTGAATGGTAATAGAATCGGCACCTTGACAGCAAACCCTGCCGATCGACTCGAAGGGCCATCAGCCTTGGCTTTGGCTAATGGGAAACTCTACGTTGTAAACATGATTAGCAAT
>Ga0209577_10001632_pt1 | contig 22155 bp, 19 predicted proteins | sample GraSoiAngelo_109_FD_185874 | JGI IMG/M metagenome (GOLD analysis project Ga0209577, IMG submission 185874) | Grasslands soil microbial communities from the Angelo Coastal Reserve, California, USA - 14_0903_12_20cm (SPAdes) (version 2) | ecosystem: Environmental > Terrestrial > Soil > Grasslands...
GGCGTCGGCCGACCCGGTCGTCACACCGATCGACGAGGGCGTCCGCGAGCAGAGCTGCAAGGCGCTGGCCGCCAGCACGGTGGGCCAGCCGGAGCAGTTCGGCGTCGATCAGCCGGCGTCTCTGCCGGCAAGCTGGCCGGCGGCGGCGCGCGGGCTCCTGCCCCGCCGCGTGTACCTGCGCACCGCGACCGAGACGTTCAACCGCAAGTACGCGTTCGCCGTGCGCGGGGGCGAGATCTATGCCCAGGTGCCGGGCCAGACCTGGCGGCGGATGCCGCTGCCGCCGTGCTTCGACGGACGGCTGAAATCGATCTCGGCGGACGACGACGAGATGATCGCCCTCGACGGCGCTAAGCGGGTCTTCACCATGGACAACGCGTCGAAGAGCGGCGCGCTCTTCAACTGGAGCTCGCGCTGGGGGACCCCGTTCTGGCTGGGGCCCGGCTACACGCTCCCGGACGGGATCGTGGCCTGGGCGTGGTCGGTGGTCTCGCCACAGGAGGACGGCCGCTACACGGACCCGGCAGGGAACCACCCTCCCATCGGCGGCGCCAAGGTCTCGCACATCTGGGCGCTCCGCTCGGACGGACGTCGCCTCTCCTTCTGGGACCCCTGGCTGCCGCTGGACGAGAGCTACGGGATCTGCGGGCCCCATCGCGGCCGGTTCAAGGCGGTGAACCTGTCGGCCAGCGGCTCCACGATCTTCGTGATCGGGAAGCGCGGCGACATGTTCACCCGGGTCTACGACTTCGACCTGTCGGGCCACGACCGGTTCTTCGACAAGTACTCGTACGCCGACCAGCGCGGCAAGGGCGACAACGCACCGATCCAGCTGCCGGCCTTCGGCTGGGTGCACCAGCCGAAGATCGCGGGCCCGATCACGAGCGCCATCTCGATCCACAAGGTGGGGCGCGACACCATCCACCGGACCCTGAGGGTGGGCGGGATCGGCGGCTACTGGGAGAAGGACATCACCCAGCTGCGCCCCGGGGACTGGCGCTTCCACCACACGGGACTCCCGATCCAGGGCCGTCGCCTCCCGAACCCACGCCGCGACACCTCGCGCCGTGGCCTCGGCAGGGCGAAGGAGCTCCGGTTCGTGCGTCCCGGCGCGCAGATCCTGGGGTACGACCTCTACTGCACGCCGGCACGGCTGCGGATCAGGGAGAAGGGCGCGCGGCCGTACACGCTGATCCTCCACCACGTGGACGGTCTGAGGCAGCAGCCCCGCTCGGCCGGATTCGACGACGTGCCGCGTGAGCAGTACGCCGACATCCAGGTGCCGCGGACGCTGCTCGGTCGCAGGTTCGTGCGGACCAGGCTGGGCGGCCAGCGGTTCACCGACGTCACCCTCGAGGTCACCTCGAGCGAGCTCCAGATCAAGGAGCTCGGCTGGACCTTCCGGCGCAGGCGATGAGCGCCGCGGTGCTGGCGGTCACTGACGCGGCGCGTCAGGCCGAGCACGTGCTGCGCGCCACGAATACGTTCCACTGGTCGACCGTCGCCCTTCTCGGGCTGGTCATCTACGTGTACGCGGTGGAGATCGAGCGCCGCCGCTTCGACGTCGTGCTCGCCGGGCTCGCCTTCTGGCTGATGGACTGGTTCAACGAGCTCGCGAACTCGGCGATCTTCCATGCGAGCGGCGAGGCGCCGCTGTGGACGATCAGCGGCAGCACCAGCTACCTGATCCTGATCGGGCTGACGATCGAGATCTCGATGCTGTTCGTGGTGGCAGGCGTCGCCTTCGTCAAGCAGCTGCCCCCCGACCGCGGCGTCCGGATCCTCGGGCTGCCAAACCGCCTCGTACTGGTCTTCGCGTTCTCGTGCTTCTGCGTGCTGGTCGAGGTCCTCCTGCACGCAGCGGGCGTCTTCCACTGGCACTACTGGTGGTGGAACGTGCCGTTCGTCCCGCTGATCATCGTCTTCGGGTACATGACGTTCTTCGGCATCGCGGCCTGGGTCTACGACATGGGCGCGAACCGCCGCCGCCAGCTCCAGGTGGTGGGAGGCCTGGCGGCCGTGGACGTCCTCGCGGGGGTCGGGCTGGGGTTGGCCGGCTGGCTCTAGCCGCAGATACAATCCCGCCGCCTTGCGAGCCGCCCGGTTCCCACGACTCCGCAGCGCGGCGCCCTTGGCCGTGCTCGGGGCTCTCGCCCTGCTGCTGATCGCCGCCCCGTCGGCGTTCGCTGACTTCTTCACGCCCGAGAACAAGGGCGGCAGCCGGAACGCGGACGACATCCAGACCCTGTTCGTGATCGCGATGATCATCGGGGGCGTGATCTTCGCCGGGGTGGAGGGTGTGCTGGTGTACTCGCTCATCCGCTTCCGTCGGCGGCGGGGCGGCCCCGAGCCGGCGCAGATCCGCGGCAACACGCCCCTCGAGATGGGCTGGACGGTCGGGGCCGCGGTGATCGTCGCGATCCTCGCGGTGATCACGTTCGCCTTCCTCGGCGGCATCACGACCCCGGAGCGGTCGCTGCCGTCGGGCGCCACCGCGGGCAACGCGCTCCAGGTGGCCTCGATCGACCAGGCCTCCGTGCCCGGCGGCCACTCGCTCGAGATCCACGTGAACGGGCAGCAGTACCTGTGGCGATACGACTACCCGGCGGTCCGCGGCCAGCAGGTCTTCGGCTACTACGACATGTACGTGCCGGTTGGCACGACGGTCACGCTCAAGATCACGTCCTCCGACGTGGCGCACTCGTGGTGGATCCCCAAGCTGGGCGGCAAGGCGGACGCGATCCCGGGTCACACCAACAGCACCTGGTTCCGCATCAACAGGCCGGGCATCTACACGGGGGAGTGCGCCGAGCTGTGCGGCGAGGGTCACGCGGACATGCGCGCGCGCGTGATTGCGGTTCCGCCGGCCCAGTTCCAGGCGTGGCTCGTCCGGCAGGCGGCCGACATCAAGGACGCCCAGGCCAAGCTGTCGCTGGCGCGCCAGATCCGAGGGGAGGGCAATCCCTAGCCCATGGAAGCCGCGACGCTCGTAGCCGACGCCAGGCCGGAGATCGTCGTCCGCGGAATCCGCGAGCGGCCCACCGGCTGGACCTCGTGGCTGACCACCACCGACCACAAGCGGATCGGCCTCCTCTACCTCTTCACCACCTTCGTGTTCTTCATCCTCGGCGGGGTCGAGGCGCTGCTCATGCGGCTCCAGCTCGCGCAGCCCAACAGCACGCTGCTCGAGCCCAAGACCTACAACGAGCTCGTGACCATGCACGGCACGACGATGGTCTTCCTGTTCGTCGTGCCGGTGCTCGCCGGCTTCGGGAACTACCTGGTTCCCCTCATGATCGGCGCGCGGGACATGGCGTTCCCGCGCCTGAATGCGCTGTCCTACTGGCTGTTCCTCGGCGGTGGGCTCGTCTTCTACGCGAGCGTCTTCTTCACGCCGCCGAGCGCGGGCTGGACCTCCTACGCGCCGCTGTCGGACAACGCCTTCCTGCCGGACAACGGGATCGACGCCTGGATCTTCCTGATCCACCTCACCGGGATCTCATCGCTGCTCGGGGCCATCAACTTCACGGCGACGATCCACAACATGCGCGCCAGGGGGATGAGCTGGGGCCGCATGCCGGTGTTCGTCTGGACGATCCTGGTCTACAGCTACCTGCTGATCCTGGCTCTGCCCGCCGTCGCCGCTGCGGTGACGATGCTGCTCACCGACCGCCACTTCGGCACCGCGTTCTTCGACAACACAGGGGGCGGCGACCCCCTCCTGTGGCAGCACCTCTTCTGGTTCTTCGGGCACCCCGAGGTCTACATCATGGCCCTGCCGGCCTTCGGGATGATCTCGGAGATCCTCCCGGTCTTCGCGCGCAAGCCGTTGTTCGGCTACAAGGCGGTGGTCGCGTCCGCTGCGGCGATCACGTTCCTCAGCATGCTGGTGTGGGCGCACCACATGTTCCCGACGCCGACCGCGACCGTGGTGCTCGCCTTCTTCATGCTCTCCTCGTTCGCGATCGCCGTGCCCACCGGCATCAAGATCTTCAACTGGCTGGCCACGCTCTGGCGCGGCACGATCGTGATGAAGACGCCGCTCTTCTTCGCGGCCGGCTTCCTCTCGATGTTCGTGATCGGCGGGATCTCGGGTGTGGTCCTCGCGATCTTCCCCGTCGACTGGTACTTCAACGACACCTACTTCGTGGTCGCCCACATCCACTACGTGCTGTTCGGCGGGAGCGTGTTCGCGATCTTCGCCGGGCTCTACTACTGGTTCCCGAAGATGTCGGGACGGATGCTCTCCGAGGGCCTCGGGAGGCTGTCGTTCCTGCTGATGTTCGTGGGCTTCAACCTCACGTTCCTGGTCCAGCACTCGCTCGGCCTGGAGGGGATGCCGCGGCGGATCTACCGCTACCCGGACTACAGCAACTGGCCCGCCCTGAACCTGATCTCCACGGTCGGCGCGTTCGTCCTCGGGGTGGGCGTTCTCGTTACCGTCGTGAACGTGCTGATCAGCATGCGGTCGGGCACGCGCGCCGGCAACGACCCCTGGCAGGCCAACACGCTCGAGTGGTTCACGCAGTCGCCGCCGCCTGAGAACAACTTCGATGTCGTTCCCCGGGTGCGCTCCGTCGAGCCGATGAAGGACATCCGCCGGGACGTGGCCCGGCGGGCCGGCCGCGCGGCCGAGACCGTCTCGCAACCGGTCACCACGGGCGCGACGTGACCTCTCCCTCGCCGGGCTACCGGCGGCTCGCGGTCTGGACCGCCGCCGCCACGTTCCTGCTGATCGTGCTCGGCGGGGTGGTCCGGGTGTCCGATTCCGGCCTGGGATGCGGGGCCGGTGGCAGCGGGATCCACGGCTGGCCGCTGTGCAGGGGCGACCTCGTGCCGGGGTTCTCCCTGCATACCGGGATCGAGTACGCGCACCGGGCGGTCGCGTCGATCGTGGTGGTCGAGATGCTGCTGCTCGCCGTCGTGGCCTGGCGGCGGTACCGCGCACACCGCTCGCTGGTGCGGGCGACGATCGCGGGCACGGTGCTGATCGTGGCGCAGGCGCTGCTCGGCGCCGCGACCGTGGAGAAGGGGCTCGACGAGCCGCTGGTCGCGGCGCACCTGGGCCTGGCGATGCTGCTGTTCGCGGTCGCCCTGTACGTGGTGCGGGCCACTCGCGCCGATGCGGGTGGCGTGACGGCCGTGGACGGCGGCCGCTGGTTCCGGCCACTTGCGATGTCGGCGCAGGCGCTCCTGTTCGGGGCGATCGTGGCCGGCGGCTACATGGCGGGGACCGAGCATCTGGGCCGGTCTGACCAGCGCATCACCGCGGGAGCGCACCACGCCTGCGGCACGCAGTTCCCGACCTGCAACGGCGGCTTCCTCCCGTTCGGCGCGAACAAGTTCGTGGACATCCACCTCACGCACCGCGTGTTCGTGTACCTGTTCTCGATCGCCGTGATCGCGCTGATCGTGCTGGCGCTGCGGCGGCGCCCCACCGCCGGGGTGGTGCGCGCGGCGCGCGTGCTGGCGGGGCTGCTGGTGCTGCAGATCGCGCTCGGCGCGATGAACGTGTGGCTCACGCGCGAGTACGAGCTGTTGATCCTGGCCCACCTGGCCACGGCGACGCTCCTCTGGGGAACGCTCAGCGGGCTCACGTTGCAGCTGTTCCGGATCCCCGCGCCCGCCCATGAGCACGCCCGGAAGGTGCAGGTGGCGACCGCGTGATGGAAGCCGGGGTCGCAACACAGCGGGCGCGGCGGCTGCGGGCCGCGGTCGTGCGCGACTACGTGACGCTGACGAAGCCCAAGGTCCAGTCGCTGCTGCTGTTCACGACGGTGACCACGATGTACGTGGCCGGCACCCCCTCGCTCCGGCTGGTCCTGCTCACGTGCCTCGGCGGGGCGCTCTCGGCGGGCGGCGCGGGCGCCATCAACCACTACCTCGACCGCGACATCGACGCGCTGATGCGGCGGACCGCCGATCGGCCGGTGCCCGCCGGTCGGGTGTCCCCCCGTGCGGCGCTCGCCTACGGGGTCGCGCTCGGAGTGGCGTCGTTCGTCCTGCTGGCGGCCACGGTCAACGTGCTGAGCGCAGTGCTGGCGGCGGCTGGGCTGCTCGGGTACGTGCTCGTGTACACGCTGTGGCTCAAGCGCTCCACGCCGCAGAACATCGTCATCGGCGGAGCCGCCGGCGCCGTGCCGCCGCTCGTCGCCTGGGCCGCGACCACCGGCCGGCTCAGCGGAAGCGCCCTCTACCTGTTCGCGATCGTCTTCTACTGGACGCCGCCGCACTTCTGGGCCCTGTCGCTGTTGATGAAGGACGACTACGAGCGGGCGGGCGTGCCGATGCTCCCCGTGGTGCGCGGCGAGCGCGAGACGCGCCGTCAGATCGTGCTCTACTCGCTGCTCCTGGTGGCGGTCACGATGCTGCCGTTCGCGGCGCGGCTGTTCGACGGCATCTACCTGGCCGCAGCGCTTGTGCTGGGCGGCGTGCTGATGTGGCTGGCGCTCCGGCTGAGCCGCCGCGCCGACAAGCGCTCTGCGCTCCGGCTCTACCTCTACTCGCTGGCCTACCTGGCGCTGCTGTTCGCGGCGATGGTGGTAGACGCGCGGGTGTAGCTACCGCCGTCGGACCCGCGAGAACTGCCGCGTGCTCTCCGCCTGGTCGGCGCGGATCACGTGCATCACCGCGTTGATCAGCGCCAGGTGCGTGAACGCCTGGGGGAAGTTGCCCAGGTGGCGGCCGGTGGCCGCGTCGATCTCCTCCGCGTATAGGTACAGCGGGCTCGCGTAGGAGAGCATCCGCTCGCACAGCTCGCGCGCGCGCCGGTGCTCCTCGATCTCGGCCAGCGCCGACACGAGCCAGAACGAGCAGATCGCGAATGTGCCCTCGCGGCCAGAGAGCCCGTCGTCGGTCTCCTCCACCCGGTAGCGCAGAACCAGCCCGTCCTCGGTCAGCTCGTCGGCGATCGCGAGGACCGTGTTGCGGACCCGTTCATCGGTGGGAGGCAGGAACCGCACGAGCGGAACGAGCAGGACCGAGGCGTCCAGCGCCTTCGTGTCGTAGTGCTGGGTGAAGACGCCCCGTTCGTCGACGCCGTGCTCGCAGATGTCGTCGTGGATCTCCTTCGCGCCCGCACGCCAGCGCTCCATGGCATCGTGGTCCTCGCGCAGCTCTGCGAGGCGCGCGCCGCGGTCCGCCGCCACCCAGCACATGAGCTTCGACGAGGTGAAGTGCTTGGGCTCGCCCCGCACCTCCCAGATGCCCCGGTCCGGCTCGCGCCAGCGCTCGAGCGCGGTCTCCACCTGCTTCACGAGGACCGGCCACACGCTCTCCGGCAGGAGATCGCGCGAGCGCGTGTGCAGGTACACCGAATCGAGCATCGCGCCCCACACGTCGTGCTGGTTCTGCCGGTACGCCCCATTCCCGATCCGGACAGGCGTGGCGCCCTCGTATCCGGCGAGGTGGTCGAGCTCATGCTCCTCGAGCTCGGTCTCGCCCCCGATCCCGTACATGATCTGGAGGTCGTCCTCGCCCTGGCCGGCGGCCTCGGCGACGAAGTAGAAGAAGTCGTTCGCCTCCCAGTCGAAGCCGAGCGTGTAGAGCCCCCAGAGCATGAACGTGGAGTCGCGGATCCAGCTGTAGCGGTAGTCCCAGTTGCGCTCGCCGCCCGGGGTCTCGGGGAGCGACGTGGTTGCGGCGGCGAGCATGGCGCCCGTCGGCGCGTAGATGAGCCCCTTCAGCGTGAGCGCGCTGCGCTGGAGGTAGACCCGCCAGGGATGATCCGGGAACAGCCCGTGGTTGAGCCACTGGCGCCAGAACTCCTCCGTCCGCAACATGCGCCTCGACGCCTCCTCGAAGTCGGCCGGCGGCGCGTGCTCGCTCCACGACAGCGCCGCGTATGCGCACTGGCCCTCGCGCAGCGTGTGCCGGGCTCGGGCGCGGCGGCCCTCGAAGCCCACGCGCAGGTCGGTGGTGAGCGTCAGCCGCACGTCCAGCCCCTCGGCCGTGGCCACCGCCTGGTTGTAGCCCTCGCCGGTGTACTCCCACTGCGCGCCCGCGCGACCGTAGTCGAAGCTCGGCTCGCAGTCGAGGTGCAGCTCCACGGTGCCCTGCACGCAGTAGACCGTGCGCAGCAGCACGTGCTCGGCGTCGTCGTCGGTGGGCGCGCGGCGGTGGGTGTGCGAGCGCTCCTTCTCGTCGTGCCACGGGCCGACCGACAGGGCGTCGCGGACGATCATCCATCCCATCCTGGTCTGCCAGGTGGTCTCGAGCACGTTGGTCCCCGGCAGGTAGCGCCGGCCGGCCGGCACCACCACGTCGGCCGGCCCGAGCCGGAAGCCGCCGGCGTCCCGGTCGAGCGTCGCTCCGAACACGCTGGGGCTGTCGGCGCGCGGAAGGCACATCCATTCGAGGTTGCCGCTCGGCGCCATCAGCGCGACCGTCTCGCAGTCGGACAGGAACGCGTAGTCGGCGATCGGCGGGAACGGGCTCTGGCCCGTGTACTCCTCGACCGCGGTCCTGGCCGGAGCGGAGGCTTCCACCGCCTACTCGCTCGCGCCCGTCAGTCCGCGCGCGGCGCCCGCGTCGAGCAGCACGACGAGCTCGCCGGAGTGCGGTCGCACCCTGCTCCCCGGCGCCGCCGGATCCGGCTCGTCACCGAACGCGCGCGCCACGGCGTCCGACTTCCCCTCCCCGCTGACCAGGAACACCACCGAGCGGGCGTTGTTGATCACCGGCAGGGTCAGCGACACGCGCGGCACGTACGGCTCCATGCCCGCTTCCTCCACGCCGACCGCGAGCCGATCCTGCACCTCGAGCGTGGGCTGACCGGGGAACAGCGACGCCACGTGGGCGTCGGGGCCGAGGCCGAGCAGCACGACGTCGAGGCGGGGCAGCTCCTCCCCCAGCGTCGCTCGCAGCTGCCGCTCGTAGTCGTCGGCGCCCGCATGCGGACCACGCTCGCCCAGGATCCGCTTGACGGCCGGGCCGCCCTCGTCCTCGGACGGAAGCCGGTCGAGGAGCGCCTCCTTCGCCATCCGGTAGTTGGACAGCTCGTCGTCGGGCGGGACGCAGCGGTCGTCGCCGAACCACAGCGTGGTCCCCGACCAGTCCACGTCCATCCCGGCCAACCGCTCATAGGCGACCCTGGGGGTGCTGCCACCAGTGAGCGCGATGTGCGAGCCGGCGGCCGCCGCGGCGGCCAGCCGGCTGGCGCACTCCCCGGCGGGGTCCTCCAGGACGAGCGTTTCGGTCATGCGCTACCGAGCATGGCGGACGCAGCCGACAGCGCCGGGCCGTAGGTGGGATCCCGCAGCAGCGCCTGGCGGATGCCCTCCCCCAGGATCCCGGTCTCGCCGCGGGAGGCGCCGAGCACGACGTAATTCGATTCCCGACCGTCACGCAACCTCCGCTTGGCGGCCAGCCCGCCCGGTCCGCGGTCGAGCGAGAGCGACACGCCGGCGCTGGTCGCCAGCGTGATGCCGGCCAGGCCGGGGACGCTCTGGCGAGCCTCGGGCTCGAGGCGCAGCTTCACCTCGTGCTTCCGCGTCCGGGCGCGCGCGAGCATGCTCCCGTTCTGCTGCAGCATCGCCCCCGGCTCCCACCTGAGTCGAGACGCCATCCAGCCGACCAGCAGAAGCGCGCTGAGGGCCGACTCGGGATGGTGGCGGACGACCACCTCCTCGATCCGCTCGAGCGACGGGCGCCACCCAGGCGGGTCGAAGGTGGCCGCGATCCGCTCCCGCCACGGCGTCGACCGGAGCCAGGCGAGATCGACCACGTACCCGGTCTGGAGCAGCTGCTCGGCGCGTGCGATCGCCGCCTCCGGGGCGGGGGCCTCGACCGAGTCGATCAGGAAGACGTCCGCGAGGTCGACCAGCGCGTCGACCGCGTCGTCGTGGCCGTGGGGCGACCAAACAACCGTGGCGAGGTCGTGGACGATCAACGGGTCCACGATCGTGTCGAGGCCGTCGATGTGCCTCTGCCCCATCTCGATCTCCACCCGCTCCTCGCAGACCGCGAGCGATCCCGGCGACGAGCCGTGGTGCGTGGTCATCGTGGCCCAGGCATCGAGCCTGTCGCGGCGCGGCTCCAGCGCGCACACGATGGTGCGGGACGGGTGGAACCGGCCCAACCGCTCGAGCCGGTTGACGATCTCGCCGCGCCACTCCCGATCGACGATCGCGATCAGGTTGAGCACCCGGGCGGGGACATAGGCCTCGCTCTCCTGGTACTGCTGCTCGAGGAGCTGCCGGAGCGCTGCCTCGATCGCGCCGGGCGAGGTGCCCTCCGCGCTCCACACCCCGGGCGTCTCGAGCCCGGTCACCGCCGGCGCCTCACAGCGGCCTCCACCTGTCGTCACCCTCGAGGAGGTCGTCGGCCTCCTTGGGGCCCGCCGACCCCGCCGGATACTGCGGCAGCGGCCCCGGCATCTGCGACCACGCCTGGAGGATCGGATCGCAGATCGCCCACGCGGCCTCCACCTCGTCGTTGCGCGCGAACAGCGTCGCCTCGCCGCGCATCGTGTCGAGGATCAGCCGCTCGTAGGCCTCCGGCGACTGCGAGAGGAAGGAGGTCCCGTACTGGAACTCCATGTTCACCGGCCGGACCGCCATGCGGGCGCCCGGGATCTTGGTCACAAGCGACAGCGACACGCCCTCGTTCGGCTGGACCATCAGCACGAGCTGGTTGGGCTCGACGCCGAGCGAGCCCTGCTGCTGGAACGCCAGGTGCGGGACCGGCTTGAGCCGCACCGCGATCTCCGTGTTCTTGCGGGCCAGCCGCTTGCCGGTGCGGAGGTAGAAGGGGACCCCGGCCCAGCGCCAGTTCGAGATCTTGAGCCTGACCGCGGCGTAGGTCTCGGTCGTGGAGTCGTCGGGCACACCCTCCTCGTCGAGGTAGCCGTGCACCTCCTCGCCGCCGGCCTTCCCGGGCCCGTACTGGGCGCGCACGGCCATCGACGGGACCTCCTCCGGGGTGGGCGGCCTGATCGCGCGCAGCACCTTCACCTTCTCGTCCCGGACGGGGTTCGCGTCGAACGACACGGGCGGCTCCATCGTGAGGAGCATCAGGAGCTGGAGCATGTGGTTCTGGATCAGGTCGCGGAGCGCACCCGACTGGTCGTAGTAGCCGGCGCGGGTCCCGATCCCGATGTCCTCGGCCGCCGTGATCTGCACGCTGTCCACGTACGAGCGGTTCCAGAGCGGTTCGAAGATCTCGTTCGCGAACCGCAGGACCAGCATGTTCTGGACGGTCTCCTTGCCCAGGTAGTGGTCGATCCGGAAGATCTGGCGCTCGTCGAAGACCGACAGCAGCTCACGGTTGAGGGCGAGCGCCGACTCGAGGTCCGTGCCGAACGGCTTCTCCACGATCATGCGAACCTCCGACCCCTCGCGCCGGTGGAGCTCGCGCTCGCCGAGCATCTTCGCGATCACCGGGAAGAACGAGGGCGCCGTGGAGAGGTAGAAGAGGCGGTTGAACGCGATGTCCGCGTCCTCGTCGAGCTCGGTAAGCGCCTGGCCGAGGCGGTCGTACATGTCGGGCTGGTCGAACGACCCGGTCACGTAGCGCATGCGGCCGACGAGCGAGGACAGCACCTGGTCGTCCGGCGGCCGGCGCGAGAACTGCTCGATCGACTCGCGCGCCAGCTGTTGGAACTCCTCGTCGCTCTGCTCCCCGCGCGAGATGCCGATCAGGTTGAAGCGCTCCGGGAGGGCGCCCTCGTGGGCGAGGTTGTAGATCGCCGGCAGCAGCTTCCGCTTGGAGAGGTCGCCCGTGGCCCCGAAGATCGCGAGCGTCGTCGGGTGGACCGGGAGCCGCTCGAGCCCCTCGACGAGTGGGTTCTCCCGCTGCTCGGGCTGCGCGACGGTGGCCACCGGCTACTCCGCGTGCGGCTCGCGCTGCGCCACCGGGTCCGCGGCCTTCACCGCGTGGCCCCCGAACTGGTTCCGCAGCGCGGCGTTGACCTTGGCCGCGAAGGCGTTCTGGCCTCGGGATGAGAAGCGCTCGTACAGCGAGGTGGTGATGACCGGCGTGGGGATTCGCTTGTCGATCGAGTCCTCCACGGTCCAGCGTCCCTCGCCGGAGTCCTCCACGTACGGCTCGAGGCGGGCCAGGTCGTTGCCCTCCTGCTCGAACGCGCGCGCCGCCAGCTCGCACAGCCACGACCGCACGACCGAGCCCTGCATCCAGAGGTGGGCGATCTTCGCGTTGTCGAGCTCGTACTCGCAGGCGTCGAAGAGCGAGAACCCCTCCGCATACGCCTGCATGATCCCGTACTCCACCCCGTTGTGGACCATCTTCACGTAGTGGCCGGCCCCGGCCGGGCCGAAGTGCCCCCAGCCGGGTCCGTGCTCGTCGTCGTCCGGCGGCGCCAGCACGTCGAGAATCGGGGACAGCCGCTCCACCGCCTCGTCGGAGCCGCCGACCATCATGCAGTAGCCCACCTGGAGCCCCCACACGCCGCCGGACGTACCCACATCGACGTAGTCGACACCCTTGGCGGCGAGCGCCTCGGCGCGGCGCTTGTCGTCGGACCAGCGGCTGTTGCCGCCGTCGATCACCATGTCACCCCGGTCGAGCAGCTCCCCGAGCTCGTTCACGGTCTGCTCGGTCGGGTCGCCGGCCGGCACCATCACCCATACCGCGCGCGGCGGGTCCAGCTTGCCCACCAGGTCCTCCAGCGACGACGCAGCTGTCGCGCCGTGCCCCTCGGCCTCGCTCACTGCCTCCTCGCTGAAGTCGAACGCCACGACCTCGTGGTCCGAGTCGCGATGGATGCGATGGACCATGTTCCCGCCCATCTTCCCGAGGCCTACGAAGCCGAGCTGCATCAGAGCATCTCCTTGATCTTCTCGGTGAGACCGCCCAACGCCGCGGCGGGATCGTTGCCTTCCAGCCTGATGCGCTCCGCGAGAAGGCCGTGGCTGCGGAGCGTTTGAAGGTCGCCCGTCGCCTGGGCGTTCTTCAGCGTCCCGAACGTGTAACCCGCGCTCGGGATGTCCAGGTCGTCGGGCCCGTCGTGCACCAGCTGGAGGAAGATCCCGGTCCCCGGACCGCCCTTGTGGAGCTGTCCCGTTGAATGGAGGAAGCGGGGGCCGTACCCGAACGTCGTCGTGGCCTTCGTGGCATCCCGGATCGCCACGCGCAGCTCCTCGACCGCGCGGTCGAACTCCTCGGAGGGCTTCACGTAGCCCATGATCGCCACGTAGTGGGGCGGCTCGGCCTGGCGGAGCAGCTTACGCAGCCCCTCGTCGTCGGCGCCGGGCTCCTCGGGCAGCTTGCCCTCCGTCGCGAACTGCTCGAGGACCTTCGCGGTGTTGTCCTTGGCCTCCTGCACGTTCGGCTGGTCGAAGGGGTTGATCCCCAGCACCCAGCCGGACACCGCGGTGGCGAACTCGGCGAAGAAGAAGATCCGCCCGAGGTCCGCCGGGCCCTCCGCGGTGAGCGTGAACGTCGGGTGGCCCGCCTTCGCCAGCTCGGCGATGTCGCCCGCGAAGCCCGCATCCGGCGATTCCTTCTGCTGGATGTGGACGAAGACGCGGTCGTCGCCGTAGACGTCCGGCGGGCCCAGCGGCTCACCGGCCACGGGGAGGATGCCGCGGCCCTCCTTGCCGGTGGACTCCGCGATCAGCTGCTCCACCCAGAGGCCGAAGCTGCCCATCGGCTCGTCCACCGCGAAGGTCAGCTTGTCGCGGCGGTGCTGGGCCAGCTCGCCCATGGCGAGCCCCAGCCAGAGCCCCGAGTTGTTGGCCGAGTTGTCGTAGTGCTGGCAGGCCTGCTCGGCCACCTGGGCGCGCTCGAGCATCGCTGCGACGTCGACGCCCATCAGCGCCGCCGGGACCATCCCGAAGTACGACAGCGCCGAGTAGCGGCCGCCGATGTCGGGGTCGTTCAGGAACGTGTGGAGGAACCCGTGCTCCTGCGCCAGGTCGGCCAGCGAGGTGCCGGGGTCGGTGATCGCGACGAAGTGCTTCCCGGCGTCGTCGCCGAGGGCGTCGCGGGCGCGCTCGTGGAAGTAGCGGAACTGCGAGAGCGTCTCGATCGTCCCGCCCGACTTGCTGGACACGATGAACAGCGCCTTCGACAGGTCGATGGAGCGCTCCACCGCGAGGATCGCTCCCGGATCCGTCGAGTCGAGCACGCGCAGCCGCAGCCCGCCTTGGGCGTCGCCGAACGACTGCCGGATCACCTCCGGGGCCAGGCTCGACCCGCCCATCCCCAGGAGCACCGCGTCGGTGAGCCCGTCGCCGCGGCAGGCCTCCGCGAAGGCCTTGAGCTCGCCCGCCACCTCGAGGACCTGGTCCGAGATCGTCAGCCAGCCGAGCCTGTTCCCGATCTCCGGCCCTGGCCCGCCCCAGAGCGTCTCGTCCTTGCTCCAGACGCGCCGGGCCACGTCCTCCTGGGCCGCCTTCTTCACGCGCTCGGCGATCGCCGGCTCGAGCTCGTCCGGCATGACCGACTCGAACGTCTCCGGCCGTCCCGTGGTGACGGCCTCGCGCTTGCTCTCGACGCCGGCCAGGAGCTTGTCGAGCGCGGTGACGAACAGGTCCACGCCGTCCCGGAGGAGCTTGTCGGTCACGTCGTCGATGTCGATCCCGGCGTCGGCGAGCGCCTTCATCGCCCGCTCGACGTCCTCCGGGGCCGCGTCGCCGGTCGCGCCGGTCACCTCGAGCTTCTCCGCGCACGTGAGGAGCGTGGGCATAGGCATGGTGTTGACCGTCTCCGGCGCCACCAGGCCGTCCACGTACATCGTCTCCGAGTAGCTGGGGTTCTTGACCCCGGTCGAGGCCCAGAGCGGCCGCTGGACCGGGGCGCCCGCCTCGCTGAGCTCCGCGAACCGCTCGGCGTGGAAGATCTCCTTGTATCGGAGGTAGGCCGCGCGCGCGTTCCAGAGCCCGGCGGTGCCCAGCAGCTCGCTGTTGCCCGCCGCCTCGAGCCGCTTGTCCACCTCGGTGTCCACCCGCGACACGAAGAAGCTCGCCACCGAGTGCACGTCGATCGACTCGCCGGCCTCGCGCCGGCGCTCGAGCCCGCGGATGTAGGCCTCCGCCACCTGCTCGTACGCGCTCACCGCGAACAGCAGCGTGACGTTCACGTTGATGCCTTCGAAGATGGCCTGCTCGATCGCGGGGACGCCGGCAGGCGTGCCCGGGATCTTGATGAAGATGTTGGGGCGGTCCACGCGGCGCCAGTAGTCGCGCGCCTCCCTGAGCGTCTCCTCGGTGTCGTTGGCCGCCTCCGGGCCCACCTCGAGCGAGACGTATCCGTCGATGCCGCCGGTCTCGTCGTACACGCCGCGGAGCACGTCGGCCCCCATCTGCACGTCCGTCACGGCGATCTCGTCGTAGATCTGCCGCGCGGTCAGGCCCTGCGCCGCCAGCTCGGCGATCTGCTCGTCGTAGTCGGAGCTGCCGAGGATCGCCTTCTCGAAGATCGCCGGGTTCGACGTGACGCCGCGCAGCGAGTACTCGTCGATCAGCCGCTGCAGCTCGCCGCTCTCGATCATCCCGCGGCGGATCTGGTCCAGCCAGACGCTCGTCCCGGCCGCGGTAAGCGCCGCGAGCCGCTCGTTCACACCAACAGTGACGCTCATCGCCTCTCCTCTCAGCCGCTCCGGGCTCCCGCCCGATCCATCACCGACCGGCCCAGCTCGACCAGCCGCTCCGAAGTTATCCCGAAGTGCTCGTACACGTCCTTCGCCGGGCCGGATTCGCCGAAGGTGCGCATCCCGAGGAACTCGCCGTCGGCGCCGATCCAGCGGTCCCAGCCGAACGGCGACGCCGCCTCGACCGCCACGCGAGCGCGGCAGGAGCTCGGGAGCACGTCCTCCTGGTAGGACTCGTCCTGCTCGGCGAACGTGTCCATGCAGGGCATCGAGACCACGCGCACGGCCACGCCGTCGGACTCGAGCTGCTCAGCCGCCTCCACGCACAGGGAGACCTCGGATCCGGTGCCGATCAGGATCACGTCGGGGTCGCCGTTACCGCTGTCGCTGAGCACGTAGGCCCCGCGCTCGATCGCGTCGTCGGGCACCGACGCCGGGTCCATGACCGGCAGGTTCTGCCGCGAAAGCGCGAAGGCCGTCGGGGCCTCGGTCTGGCGCAGGGCGAAGCGCCACGCCAACGCGGTCTCGTTCGCATCGGCAGGCCGGATCATGTTCAGCCTGGGCATCGCGCGCAGCGCCGCCAGATGCTCGATGGGCTGGTGCGTGGGGCCGTCCTCGCCAAGGCCGATCGAGTCGTGGGTCCAGACCCAGATGGCGGGCAGCTTCATCAGCGCGGAGAGCCGCACGGCCGCGCGCATGTAGTCCGAGAAATTCAGGAACGTGGCGCCGAACGCGCGCAGGCCCTGCAGGCAGAGGCCGTTCACGATCGCGCCCATCCCGTGCTCGCGCACCCCGAAGCGGAGGTTGCGGCCGCCGTACTGGCCGCGGGACACGTCGCCCCCGTCCTCGATGTCCGTGTTGGTGGAGCTCGCGAGGTCCGCCGAGCCGCCGACCAGCTGCGGCACCCGCTTGGCCGCCCACTGGATAGCGATGCCAGACGCCTTGCGCGTGGCCATCCCCTTCGGGTCGGCGTCGAACCGCGGCACCTCCTCGTCGAAGCCGGCCGGCATCTCGCCGCGCTGGATGGTGTCGAACAGCGCGGCCTTGTCGGGGTGCTCTGAGCGGTACGCCTCGTAGCGGCGGTTCCACTCCTCCTCCAGCTCGCGACCGCGCTCGCAGCACTCGCGGTAGTGGGCGAGCACCTCGTCGGGCACGTAGAAGTGCTTGTCGGGGTCCCAGGCGAGGTTCTCCTTCGCCAGCCGCACCTCGTCCTCGCCGAGTGGCGACCCGTGGGCCGAGGTGGTGTCCTGCTTGTTGGGGCTGCCGTAGCCGATGTGCGTCCGGATGATGATCAGCGAGGGGCGGTCCTCCACGTCCATGGCCGCGCGGGTGGCCTGCTCGATCTCGCCGGTGTCGTTCGTCTCACCGAGGTTGATCACGTGCCAGCCGTAGGCCTCGTAGCGCTTGGCCACGTCCTCCGACATCACCACCTCGACCTTGCTCGCGAGCTGGATCTTGTTGTCGTCTTAGAAGGCGATCAGGCGGCCCAGGCCGAGATGGCCTGCGAGCGAGGAGGCTTCGGCGCACACACCCTCCTGGATGTCGCCGTCGCTCGCGATCGTGAAGGTGTGGTGGTCGAAGAGGCCCTCGTGGCCGGGCTCGGTGAACCGTGCGGACACCATTCGCTCGCCGAGCGCGAGCCCGACGGAGTTCGAGATCCCCTGGCCCAGCGGCCCGGTGGTCACCTCGATGCCCGGGGAGTACCTGCGCTCCGGGTGCCCTGCGGTCGGGGACCCGACCCGCCGGAAGTGCTTGATGTCGTCCATCGTCATCGGGTAGCCGGTGAGGTAGAGCATCGAGTAGAGGAGCATCGAGGCGTGACCCGCGGACAGCGCGAAACGGTCTCGGCCGGGCCAGTCCGGATTGGCCGGGCTGTGGCGCATGACCCGCGTGAAGAGCACGTAGGCGAGCGGGGCGAGCCCCATGGGCGCGCCCGGATGGCCCGAGTTCGCCTTCTGGACCGCGTCCATCGAGAGCGTCCGGATCGTGTTGATGCTGAGCTCTTCGAGCGCCCTCGTGTCCGTAGCGGTCGTGCTCATCCAACCTCCTCCCTCGCCTTGAGGTCAGCAGTATCCCCGGTAGGGCCAAGCTCTAGGGCCGCGAGTCGCCCGGCGCCGATCACGCCGGCCGCGTTTCCGGCCTTCGCGACCGATATCCGCGTCCGCTCGGCGAGCGCCGGGAGCGCGCGTCCGCGCGCCTCCGACTCTGCCGCGGGCAGGAACAGGTCCGCCGCGCCGGAGAGCCCACCGCCGACCACCAGGTGCTCCGGCTCGAAGACGTTGATGAAGGTCGCGATCCCCGCGCCGAGCCAGCGCCCGAGGCCGAGGAGCAGATCCATGGCGTCGCGGTCGCCCTCTCGCGCGGCCTCCACCACGTCCTTGCCCTTCACGCGCCCGCCGCGGTCTGCCGCCACCTGACCGAGCCACGACGCGGGGTTGGCGGCGGCGAACGTCGTCGCCTCGCGCTCGAGCGCCGTGCCGCTGCAGAGCGCCTCGAGGCAGCCTCGGTTGGGGCACGCGCCGGGGCACTCCGGCCCGTTCGCGTCGACCACCACGTGCCCGAGCTCGGCGCCCAGACCGGACGAGCCGCGGAAGATCCTGCCGCCGATCACGATGCCGCCCCCCACTCCCGTGCCGAGCGTGAGCATCACAAGGCTCTGGGCGGGGGCGTCCTCGGTGAACTGGGCCTCGGCCAGCGCGGCGCAGTTCGCGTCGTTGTCCACGTAGACGGGGGTGCCGAGCCGTGCACCGAGCTCGTCCCGCAGCGGCACGCCCTCGAGCGGGATGTTCACGCTCGCCACCACCAGCCCGCGCTCGAACTCGATCTGCGACGGCACGCCGAGGCCTACCGCGTCGACCGGCCCGGTGCGCTCGATCGTCTCGCGCACGGCGGCCTCGATACCGTCGAGCAGCGCCCGAGCGCTGCTGAGGTCGGTCGGGCGCTCGGTGACCTCGACCGCCCGCCCTCCCATCACCCGCCCGGCGGCAACCTTCGTCCCCCCGACGTCTACGCCTACGACGGCCGGCTCCGCGGCCTCTTGCACGCGCTCAGGCTCCTGCCCTCGGGGGCATGGCGTAAAGCTACCCGTCGGACAGCGACGGCGGCCCGCCCGCAACTACGGTGCGATGTGGTAGAACCGCGGCGGAAATGGACAGGCGCCTGGCCAACAAGAACCTGCGGACCGGGCTGATCGCGGGCGCGATCTGCTTCCTCGTCTTCGGGGCGGCGTTCTTCGTCGCCTCCGTCTACTAGGTGGCCGACTCCGGCGAGGGCGGCCGGCAGCTTCCGCCCCCGAGCGAGGAGATCCACCTCCCCGAGCCGTCCTACCTGCCCGCGCTCACAGCCCTCGGGATCACGCTCGCCATCGTGGGCATCGTCCTCTCGTGGGTGATCGCGGGGATCGGGGCGGTGATCGCAGTGGTGGCCATCGTGCGCTGGCTCCGGCAGACCCGCGAGGAGATCGCCGAGCTGCCGCTCGAGCACTAGCGCCGGAGCGCAGCCCGCCCCTAGCCGCCCGTGGCCTGGTCGAAGTCGTTGAGCTGGACGGTGACGACGTCGGTGAGCGAGGGGAAGTTGGGAAAGGCGAGGGTCCGCAGCGGGCCCTTCCCTCTCGACCTGATAGCGACCGTGACCTTCCCGCTGGGCGGAGTCTGCGCGGGGATGAAGTCATCCACGGAACTAATGAAGTACGGACTGACGTTCTGATAGGGACCCCAGGTCTGGTTGGTCTCGGACTTGCCGTCGCGATTGAAGTCGGCCACGAAGAGCCCGTTCACCAGCTTGGAGAGCGGGCAGGTCGTGGCGTTGCACACCTTGACCCCGTTGACCTTCAGGACGTCGCTCCGGGAGCCCTGATCGCCCCACAGCTCCTTGTAGCGGATGATCACCATCGCCAAGAACCGGGGGTCCCCGGGTCCGCCCACGCTCCGGATCGCGTCGGATTCGAGCAGGCGGATCAGGTGGTCACTCCGAATGAATCGCTCGTAGTAGAAGTGATGCAGAGGAGCGCTGGGATTGTCCGTGCGCACGAGCGCGAACTCGTAGCGGCGCCCGGATTGGACGGTCACCGGGCCCCAGTTGCCGGTGCCGCCCACCACGAAGCTCGCGATCGGCTTGGTGGCGGTGCGCTGGCCGGTCGCCTGGTTGATCGGCCACAGCTGGACGGTCGCGCCCTGCAGCCCGGAGTTCTGGGGGAAGTTCACGGCCCTGCCTGAAAGGGTTATCCGCCCCTTGTGCGATCGGATCTTGGTGGTCTTGGGCGCCTTGCCCGTGAAGAACTTGTAGAACCACCGGAACGACACGGGCGACGTCGCGACCTGGACGTGCGTCGAGTCCGGGATGAAGACGTTCTTGGCCCCCTTGATCCGCCGCCCCGGCTTCGAGGAGAGTGGCCCCTTCGTCCCCCAGAGCGCAAGCGTTGACACGCCGCCAGGGGGGGAGTCCGCGGTCATTCCATCCATGTTCACGTAATGGGCGACGTTGGCTGCACGCTGCTTCGAGCTGTTGAGGTAGTCCTGCATCAGCTTGGTGCCGAGCGAGTGCCCCAGGAGGTCGACCTTGTGGCGGTGGGTGATCGCCTTCACGTGCGCGACCAGCTGGTCCATCTGGGCGAAGAGCTGCTGCTCCTGCGCCTGGACCGAGGACCCGCTCTCGAGCGCCGAGGCGAACTCGAGCGAGTTGTACTCGAACACGGTCACGTAGCTGTCCGGATAGCCGTTGCCCGTCAGGCGCATCTTCTGCGATTCGAACTGCGAGCCCGAGCCTTCGAACCCGTGCACGAAGATGACTCCGCGGGGGTTGGGCCGGTGGTGCTTATGTGCAGCGAAGGCGGCGGGCGGCGCGCACAAAAGCCCGATCACGGCGACTGCCGCGACGATCCCGCGCCCTATCGCACCCTGCCACAAGCGCAATCGATACAGCGTGTCAGAAACGTACCAAAAGGCGGGTGAGCTACGAGCCGGGTGGCGCGTAGTCGACCGACTGCTTCGCCGCCTGATCGACCTCCTCGGGCGTGAGCAGCGGGACCGTCTTGACGCTCGCGCCCCCCGCCGCGTTCACGGCCAGGCTCAGCGCGGTGGCGGCGCTCGCATCCGGAAGGTCGACGATCACGATCGCGTCATCGTCGCCGAGCGCGAAGTGGAAGCTCTCGAGGCTGCCGCCGAGGCCGGAGACCGTCTTCTCCACCGCCTCGCGCCGCGACGATCCGCCACTGTCGATCACCCCTTGCACCCCCTGCTGCGTGTACGACGCCTTGATCAGGAACTTGGGCATTGCCGCCTCTCCTTTCGCGAGCTCCGATGAGGGCCCGACCCTACCCGGCGTCCGGACCCGCGGCAACCGCGGGCGCTACGCGCGGGAGCGGGCGGTCTCGACCGGAGTGGAGGCGCCGTCGCCCGTCCAGCAGCGCACGACGTCGCGCATCGACAGGACGCCGATGGTCTCGCCGCCCTCGACCACGACGAGGTGCCTGAAGCCGCCCCGCACCATCGCCTCCGCGGCGCGCTCGAGCGACCAGTCGGGAGCCGCGAAGGTCAGGTTCCCCGACAGGTGGTCACCGACCCGCTCCTCATCGGGGTTCTGGCCCTCGGCCAGCGAGATGAGGATGTCGCGCTCGGTGATGATGCCCGGCCCCGGCTGCTCGGGATCGATGACGACGGCGGCGCCCACCCCGCGCCGGCCCATGAAGCGGGCCGCGTCCCGCAGCGTGTGGCCGGGCCCCACTGAAAGGACCACCTCGCTCATGCCGTCCCTCACCTGCATTTTCGCCCCCTCAAGTGCCGATTGACTCAAGACTAACGCAGCCGCGACGTGCGGGTGCGGACCTTGCAGGAGCAGACCGCAAATTTGGGTAGTTGGCGCGGAGGCAGCGTCGCGCGCGCGGGCGTTTGCTTAACCTCTCAATGATCCCCTGCGCTACCACCCGCTAGGACGAGCTTCGAAATGGCCATCAGATCCGGAACAGTCCTCAGGCGGCGGACCCTCTTCGAGGAGGCCGTCGACATCATCGAGCGCGAGTACGCGAGCGACCTCGAGCTCGACGCCATGGCCCGGCGCCTGGCCACCTCGCGCCGCCAGCTCCAGCGCGCATTCGCGGAGGCCGGCCAGACGAGCTTCCGCACCTACCTGGCGCAGGTCCGGATGGGCCGTGCGCTCGAGCTCCTGCGGGAGGGCTCGCTCCCGGTCCGGGAGGTGGCCAGCCGGGTGGGCTACCGCCAGGCCGCCCAGTTCGCCAAGACGTTCCGCCGCCACCACGGCCGTCCCCCCTCGAGCTTCAGGCGGGAGGGCCGGGCGCAGGGCGGCGCCCGTGCGTCCCGGGATGGCGGCCCGCCCGGCGAGACCGGCGGAAACCTCGACGGCGACCGGCCGTCGCTGGCCTACTCGACGGCCTCCGCCTAAAGCCCGCGTCCACGGCGCGCCCGCCTTCACGGGGCGCCTACGGATGACTGATTCCGCGGCCGCGTGTGCGCGGGGGCGCGCGAGACCAAGCCGTCGCCGCTGTATACGCGCTTCGCGCGTGGACAGCGGCGATGTGACGCAGGGCGCTGCCCTTGGTGGTGCCAAGGGCGAGCCCGAGGACGCAGAGATGCGCAGGTATACGCGCGTCA
>Ga0209577_10001633_pt1 | contig 22153 bp, 19 predicted proteins | sample GraSoiAngelo_109_FD_185874 | JGI IMG/M metagenome (GOLD analysis project Ga0209577, IMG submission 185874) | Grasslands soil microbial communities from the Angelo Coastal Reserve, California, USA - 14_0903_12_20cm (SPAdes) (version 2) | ecosystem: Environmental > Terrestrial > Soil > Grasslands...
AGGTCGTCTTCTTTTCCGGGCGGAGCGTCTTTTACAAGGAATTATTGGGTCGGGCTCGCGTCCCGTACTTACAGCAAAGTAGCGCATCGCACTCACGATTGAGTACGCCGAGATCACCAGTGCCGTCACGGCTGTGAATGGAATAAGCCACTCGATATCAGGAAAAATTGGGGTCCAGTTAACTTTCGAGATTAGGGCAAACCATCGCGGCAGGAGCAAAACGACCCCGAAAGCAGTTGAGAGAATGGTTAGGTTCAGGATCAAATTGCGAAGGTAAATCGCAATCACCGTCCACGTATCCGCCCCCAACCACCCGAGCTTCGGCGTGAGATAATTGCTGAATCGGCGAAGGAAATGAATCTCCGGCGGTTCCTTCCGGCCGGGTTGGTTTACGCGCGCAGGCGTGAGGTTTCGCTCAACATCTTTCATTCCCTTCCGGTTAACCCACGCCATTAACCAACTCCCAATGTAACCACCTCCGGAAACCGTTGAGAGGTAATCAAATTTCGACAACAGATTCAGACGCGCCAGCGATTGCAGCACACCCAAATTAAAAGTCGCGCTGCGGATCCCACCTCCGGAAAAGGCAAGGCCAACTAATTGCTTCGCGTGTGCGCGCGTTATCGCATCCCGTGCATCAGGCGCCCCCGGTTCGGTCTTTGGCATGGTAGATGAGTTTGTGCGAGCGCCGACAATTTTTTTCGACCAACCAAAAATCCTTTTCAGCCCGGCCAAGGCGCGCCAGAACAGGCCGCTGATTCCTTTGCGGGAGCTAACGACAGCGGCGTGCGTTTTTACTTCTGGCGTATTTTTCGTAGCCGCTTCGTCGTCGTTGCGTGTGCTCTCGAACCGATCGAGTTCTTCGTTCAAGACGTGATTGAAATCGTACGACCACGGGCCGGCATTACCGTTTTCATTCCGATTTGCCGATGAAGGCTCGCCGGTCGCTTTCGTCCTAGTCATGGTGACTTCCTAATTGTTATCGTCCCGCAGCCTCTCTAGGGCGAGCAATTTCTTTATGCTGCACTCGACACTGACAAATTTCTCGGCAAACGGCTCACGGTGGCTATTTTGTCATGTGCTGGTAGAGACGCATGCGCATTTGGATTATCCGGATTTCGCGAGTGACCTCGATGACGTGCTGCGTCGGGCAAACGAAGCCGGCGTAACGCGCATCATCACCATCGGCACATCAATCCAGAGTAGCCGGCGGGCGATCGAGCTGGCAGAGTAGTATCCAGCCGTTTACGCGGCGATTGGCGTTCATCCAAGTCACGTTGACGAGGCGGAGGACGATGTGATTACGCCGCTGCGCGAGCTAGCACAGAACCCGCGAGTCGTGGCCATTGGCGAAACCGGCTTGGACTACCATCATTTGGCGAGTGAAAGAGTAGCCAGGGAAGAGCAGGTGCAGGTTATGAGTGCTCTGCGAAGCGAGACCGATGAAGAAATCGAAGCGCAAATTCGCGACGGCGCGTACAAATCGAAACAGGCGAGTATGTTCCAGCAGCAATTGGATTTGGCAGTCGAGCTTGGACTCAATGTCGTCATTCATCAACGCGACGCGTGGGAGGACACGCTGGAACTGCTGCGCCCTTATACCGGTAAGTTGCGCGGCGTCTTTCATTGCTTCGGCGGCTCGCTCGATCAGGCGAATGAACTTCTCGATCTCGACCACCTCATTTCGTTTACGGGAATTGTCACTTTCAAAAGCGGCGTAGCGGTGCGAAAGGTCGCGGCAGAAATTGCGTTCTGGAAATTTATGCTCGAAACCGACTGCCCATACCTGGCGCCCACACCCTTTCGTGGAAAGCGCTGCGAACCGGCGCACACGCGCATCGTAGCGGAAGTGATCGCGGCGGCACGAGGAGTTTCACTGAGCGAAATTGCTGAAGCAACAACCGAAACCGCAGAGAAGTTTTTCAGGTTTAATCGCGCATGAGATTAGGCAATTACCTTTTTCTTCTTGTTGCTCTATTCCTCGCATCCTGCGCAGCGCCCGATATCCAGCACCACATCCTCATCAGCACGCGCGACCAAAAGCTGGCCGTATTGGACCGCGGCACTCTGTTGACTACGTATCCCGTATCAACTTCGAAGTTCGGATTGGGTGATTACTCGCGAAGCAGTCGCACGCCGCTGGGCGAACTGGAGGTCGCAAAAAAGATCGGCGATAATGCGCCGCTCGGCGCCGTGTTCAAGGATCGGATTCGAACGGGCGAAATTGTTGCGCCAAATTCTCCCGGTCGCGATCCGATTGTCACGCGCATTCTTTGGCTGCGAGGACGCGAAGCGCAAAACGCCAATGCATTTGGCCGGTACATCTACATTCATGGCACGCCGGAAGAACGGGTGATCGGAAGGCCAGCGAGCTACGGATGTATTCGGATGCGCTCGAGCGACATTATTCAACTGTACAACATTGTAGGAGTGGGTGCGGCGGTGACGGTCGTGGACGTGCCGCTCATCAGCGCAGTTCCAGGGCTCGCTTCAGCTCACTCAATGTCGCCGGCAAATACCGCACCATTTGTGATGCGTTAGTGGTAGGGACATCGCTGCGATGTCCGGACGGCGCAGCGCGGCGGCCCTACCTACGGCAGTCTCCCGAGGCGCTCCCTCGGCGTGCCGCGCGAAAGTAAATCCATGTCCGCGTCAACCATGATGCGGATGAGCTCGTGGAATCGCACCTTCGGTTCCCATCGGAGAATTTTTTTTGCTTTCGAGGCGTCACCAAGCAAAAGGTCAACCTCAGCCGGGCGCTCGTAACGCGGGTCATGTTTGACGGACTGCTTCCAATCGAGATCGGCGTGGGCGAACGCCGCTTCGACGAATTCGCGCACGGTGTGGGTTTCACCGGTGGCCAGGACGAAGTCGTCGCCTTCCCCGAGTTGTACAATTCGCCACATGCCTTCGACGTACTCCGGCGCGTATCCCCAGTCGCGTTTTGCCTCTAGATTGCCCAGGAACAATTCCTTTTGCAGCCCGTGCTTAATCGCAGCGACTGCCCGCGAGATTTTGCGACTGACGAAAGTTTCACCGCGTCGTGGGCTTTCGTGATTAAACATGATGCTGTTGCTAGCGCAGAGGCCGTAGCTCTCGCGATAATTTACAGTCGCCCAATATGAGAAAACCTTGGCGACGCCGTATGGGCTTCGCGGCCAGAAGGGTGTCTTCTCATTTTGAGGAACTTGCTGCGCCTTGCCGAACATTTCGCTGCTGGCAGCTTGAAGGAAGCGCGTGCGCAATCCCGCTTCGCGTATTGCTTCCAGGATTCGGATCGTACCAACCCCGGTAACATCCGATGTGTACTCAGGAATGTCGAAACTGACGCGCACGTGGGTTTGTGCGCCGAGATGATAAATCTCATCCGGTTTCAATTCATAAAGAAGCTTTACCAGATTCACCGAATCGCTGAGGTCTCCATAGTGCAGAAACATTCGGACACCGTTCACGTGCGGGTCGGCATAAAGATGATCAATCCGCGAAGTGTTGAACGTACTGGCCCGGCGAATGATCCCGTGGACTTCGTAGCCTTTCTCCAGCAGAAAATCCGCCAAATAACTTCCGTCTTGGCCAGTGATGCCGGTAATCAGCGCCCGCTTCATTTGTTGTAGTGTAGCGCATGCATCCCGCATGCAATTCAAACACACGCAAGCCAGAGGCTCGCGCTACTTTACTCGGGTGGTGTTACCATGATTCGCGCTAACACTGCGCGCTGGGCCCCAATGAGCGCGCTGATGCCGTTGCGACCGAGCGTGAGCATCTCATCGAGCTGCGAGCCTGCAAACGTCGCTTCTTCTCCCGAGCTTTGCACTTCTACGAATTCTCCGTCCTCGGTGGCAACGAGATTGAAATCCACCGAAACCAGCCTGTCTTCATCGTAATTGAGGTCGACGACCGCCTGTCCATCGAGAATGCCGGCACTGATTGCGGCAACCAGTTTTTGCATCGGCGGCGAGTCGAGTTTTTTTTCCCTTACCAATTTTCGGCAGGCGATGGCCAGCGCCAGGCTGGCGCCGGTGATTGCGGTCGTGCGCGTGCCGCCATCGGCTTGCAACACATCGCAATCCATCCAGATGGTGCGCGGCCCGAGTTTCTCCAAGTCCATCACTGCGCGCAAGGACCGGCCAATCAATCGTTGGATTTCAACGCTACGACCGTCGATACGACCTTTTGTTACGTCGCGAGGTTTGCGCGGCTGGGTGGAGTACGGCAACATTGAATATTCAGCCGTCAGCCATCCGCCGGTCACTGCCTGTTCTTTCATCCAGCGCGGCACAGCTTCCTCGATCGTGACGGCGCAAATAACGCGCGTGTTACCCATCGAGACGAGCACCGAACCGCTTGCGTGTGGCGCGACGTTCAATTCGAAATTGACTGGGCGGATTTCATCGGTTGCGCGGCCGTCACTTCGCTGCATTGATTTGGAACTTAGATCTGGAGCATGATTTACGCGACGAGGATTTTGCAGCAGCAGACCGGCGGCGCAATCGGCTTGACGCCTCCAGCGGAGCATCGTTCTATAAGGCCTTTGCGTGAAAAGTATCGCTGAGACTCAGGCGGCGATTTGCATTGCCGGCGCCCACCGTTCAGGCACCAGTATGGTGACACGGCTTCTCCATTGCTGCGGGTTGGAGGTCGGAAGGAAATCGGAGTTAATGCCACCGCAAGCGGACAACCCCGACGGTTTCTGGGAGCATTTAGGCTTTGTCGCGCTAAATGACCAATTGCTTAGTGAGCTTGGCGGCGCGTGGGACCTGCCGCCGAAGGCAAACGAAGACTTCCTTACCGCACGGCTCGATCCGTTGCGTCTTAAAGCGCGTCTGCTCATCGAAAAATTCGATTCGGCGAGCGTGTGGGGCTGGAAGGATCCCCGCAATAGCTTGACCCTGCCCTTCTGGCAGCAGCTATTGCCCAGGCTCAAAACGATCGTCGTGGTGCGAAACCCGCTCGAAGTTGCTCATTCGATGAAGGAACGGAACGGAACTTCCTATTCTTTTGGTTTGCGGCTCTGGGAAATCTACAACCGGCGGGTAATTGAAGAAACAAATGGAAAAGAGCGACTCATTTCGCACTACGATAGCTTTTTCCAAGATCCTGAATTAGAACTCCTGAGGATCACGGATTTTATCGGGTTGCCGAATGCAAAAACAAGTATCGCCGCTGCTCTGGTCGCGCCGCGAAGACGGCACACGCATTTCACAGTCGAACAACTAATCGATGCCAGGGTCTCCGAGGAAATAATCGATCTTTATCGCGCGCTGCTCGCCGAAGCGTCCCCTGGCAAATCGGAGAACGCCCACGTGGCAAAAGTCTCGTCAAGCCCCAACGATTTGTTTCCTGGTTCGATTAGTCGGCTGAATACTTTTGTTCCAGAACGGATGGCGCAGATCGAACGTCTCTATAGCGACTTGCTCGCGCAAGCCGACGCGCGCCACAAGGCGCAAGTGGAGGAACTCACCAGGCATCTGGAGGAAACGAATGAGCTTCTTCGAGATAGAAGTGTCAGCCTTGCTGAAACCGAAGCGGGCGCGGAAGAGCTGCGAAACCGTCTCCGTGAGCAGCTGAAGAACATTCAAAGACTCTTCCGGTTCTTGGATGAGACTGATCTGGCGGCGGCCCAGCTTCGCTCTTCGGCTCGCTGGAAAGTGGCCAACCCAATCGCCGCCTTAAAGGCCAAACTTTCGCCCAGACGAGCGCGGCAGTTATTGGGCTACGGGCATTTGGAGAAAATCGTTTCGACTTATCGAAAGTGGCGAAGCACACATCTCGAGGTAGCGGAGATTGGCGGTGAAATCGAAGCTTTGGCTTCGGGCGCAGTTGCGGCGCGCAAGCAGGCCATTGCGCCCAATCAACCGCCAAAACCAACGCGCCCAATTGAGTTTTCTATTGCCGAGGAGGTCGAAGTTTCAATCGTCATTCCAGTGTTCAACCAGCTGCGCTTCACCCAAGCATGCCTTGCATCTCTTCAGGAACATCAGGGAGCAGAACGATTTGAAGTCATTGTCGTGGATGATTGCTCCACTGACGAGACTTCGGAAAGCGTTCGGCAGATTCCCGGGATTGTTTATCTGCGCAATGAGACAAATTCTGGTTTCATTGCCTCGTGCAATCGCGGGGCAGAGAAGGCACGCGCTCAATATCTCGTCTTCCTGAACAACGACACGCTTGTCCGGGATGGCTGGTTAAGAGTCCTCCTTGATACCTTTTCAGAAGATCCAAAGGCGGGCATTGTCGGCTCAAAGCTCATTTATCCCGACGGCCGTTTGCAGGAAGCCGGCGGAATCATCTGGCAAGACGCTTCCGGTTGGAACTACGGCAAGTTCGATGATCGCCAAAAACCCGAATACAATTACCTGCGCGAAGTGGATTACTGTTCCGCGGCAGCATTGATGATTTCCAAATCGCTGTTCGAGAACGTAGGCGGCTTTGATTCGCGTTATGCGCCAGCCTACTACGAAGATACCGACTTGGCGTTCAAAGTCCGCCAGGCCGGCTACAAGGTGTTATACCAGCCGCTAAGCGAGGTCGTCCACTACGAGGGAGCAACCGGCGGAACCGATCTAAAAACCGGGACAAAAAAGCACCAGGAAATCAACCGCTCGGTGTTTGCAGAAAAGTGGGCTGCAGAACTGAAGACAAAATCAGTTAATGGCGACTGGGTGTTTCTGTGGCAGGCGCCGCGAGGGAAAAAAAATATCCTCGTGATCGACCATCATCTCCCGAAACCGGACCAGGATTCGGGCTCTCTTCGGATGTTTCAGATTCTCAAGTTGCTTCGTCAACTTGGCCACCGCGTCGCTTTTATGCCGGACAACCTGGCAAACGAAACGCCGTATGCTGCCGAACTCCAAAAACGCGGAATCCAGGTTGTACATTATCCGTACGTCAAAAAAGTGCGCGACTACCTTACGGCGCACGGCTCTGAGTTGGATGTCGTCGTGCTAAGCAGATGCGATTTTGCGTACAAACACACACCGGATGTCCGGCGGCACGCACCTCAGAGCCGAATTATTTTTGATACGGTCGATCTTCATCATGTGCGCGAAGGCGGCGAAGCGGAATTAACCGGCGATCTCCAGATGCACCGGAATGCGCAGCAAAAACGGCTACTGGAATACCAAGCCGTTGAGCAGGCCGATGAGACCTGGGTTGTAAGCCCACTAGAGCAGCGGCTCCTCCAGGAAAGCTTTCCCGCTAAATCAATTCAGCTGGTTTCAAACATTGTCGATATTGCCGGGTCGAAAACGCCGTTTTCGTCTCGCCGGGATTATCTGTTTATCGGCGGATTTCAACATCGGCCCAACATCGATGCCGTACTGTTTTTTGTGCAGAAGATCTACCCGCTTGTCAGACAACATCTGCCGGATGCGAAATTCTATGTACTCGGCGGTAAGGTGCCGCCGGAAATTGCGGCCCTGGCAACCGAACGAATCATCATCGCAGGGCCGCAAAAAGATGTCCGCCCGTTTTTCGATAGGATGAAACTGTCGATTGCGCCGTTGCGTTTCGGCGCCGGCGTGAAAGGCAAGATCAACCAAAGCATGGCGTTTGGTGTGCCGGTGGTGGCAACTTCACGCGCGGTAGACGGAATGGGGCTTAGAGACCGCGAGGAGGTTCTGATCGCGGACGAACCGGATGCTTTTGCGCGAGCGGTGATTGAGCTATACCAATCAGAGGAACTTTGGACCCGGCTTTCCGCTAATGGCATCAAGAAGACGCGCGAGCTCTATTCTCCGGAAACGGCGCGCAGAAAACTGGAGTTCTTGTTCAGCAACGAACACTTCACTTGTTCGGCATTACCCGCACCGATCGACCGACCGAGTGTGGCCGTTGCAGCGGCAAGCTAGTCCGGGCTCTCTTTCCAGTGAACCGTGCAGTAAAAAGCGGATCGATTACCGGAAAAATAACCGCGAATCCTAATCCCCTGCCTTTCGGTCAAAACTGCGTGACCATCGCGTGGGAGACAAACGATCCAGTGGGAGCAGAGTTGCGCGTTGCAACGTCTCACGGCGAAGAAAAATTGGTGAGCAGGGGAGTAAACGGCCAGACAGAGATTCCCTGGATCGCCGATTCAATCTACGACTTCCGGCTGTACTGCGCCAGTCAGCCGGATACCCCCATCGGGTCGGTAACAGTGACACGCGACCTCAGCTCTGTTTCGGCCATCCTGGGCGAACTCGAAACCGCAGTAAGACAGGGGACCATTGAGATCAAGGAGATAGCGCAATTCATTGCGGCAGTAGTCCCCCGTTGCATCCAGAGCAAAATGTTCGGCCAGATCTTTCCACTATGGGAGCGACACGGGTTTCATGTCACGCCAGTCCATTTCTACCAGCCTATTCCCGATACCCGATCCTTGCCTGAATCTCTCTGGGGCCGACCAAGCGAGCTTGTAGGCGTTGATATGAATCAGCGGGCGCAACTCAACTTGCTCCGGACATTTTCAAAATTCCGCGACGAATTTCAGCGGTTTCCAACTGCGCCACCTCCGGAGCACGATCGGTTTTTTCTTGGCAACGGTCTTTTTGATGGTGTTGACGCGCTGGTGGCCTACTGCATGGTTCGTCACTTCCAGCCGCGCTTGGTTATCGAAGTGGGCAGTGGTTTTTCTTCACTCGCATTGGGTGAGGCCGCATCGAAAAATGGCTTCGCGCCGATCATTTGTATTGAACCATTTCCACGCGACTTTCTTCGCAAAGGATTTCCAGGGTTGCAAACTTTGATCGAGAAGAACGTCCAGGAAATTAGTCTGGAATTTTTCTCGCAACTGCAATCGGGCGATATCCTGTTTATCGACAGTTCGCATACAGTCAAAATTGGGGGAGACGTAAATTACCTGTTCCTAGAGATCCTGCCGCGGCTCAAGCCAGGAGTGATTGTGCACGTGCACGATATTTTCCTGCCATTCGAGTACCGGCGCGATTGGGTGATGGATGAGTTTCGCTTTTGGAGCGAACAATACCTGTTGCAAGCCTTCTTGAGCTTTAATTTAGAGTTCGAGGTCGTGATGGCGAATCGATATCTCGCGCACAAATACCTGGACGATCTCAAAGTAGCCTTTGCGAATTTGGCAAATCTTGAAGCTGGTCGTCCCTCTTCAGTAAGATGGGGCGGAGGAAGTTTCTGGATGCGCCGGAAGCCACGCTAAATAATGACCGAGAGAAATGGAAGAGGGAACTAACAGACCCATTTTCGTTGTCGGCTCTCCGCGTTCGGGAACCAGCATCTTCACTTGGTGTCTGGGTCAGCATCCCAATATTTTCCCGGTGCCAGAATCGAACTGGATGGGCGATTTCGCGGTGCATGTTGCCGTTGCGTACCAAGTTGGCGCGGGACGAGGCGATCATAGCATTTTAAGCGCCATGGATATCGGGGAGGATGAATTGTTCGCGGCCTTCGGGCAAAAGATTAACGGACTGATCCTGCGTCATCGAAGAGACCTTGAAAGGAAACGGCAATCGAAAAGGCCAGCTGGCATTACAGGACGTTGGGTTCGCGGCAGAAATGCACACTGCGAGCCCAAAGCGCGCTGGGTGGATGGCACGCCGGAATACTCGCTGTTTATTTGTGGTTTGCGAAAACTGTTTCCACAGGCCCGCTTCGTTCACATTTTTCGAGAAGTAGGCGAAGTCGTGCGGTCAATGCTAAACTTTCATCGAATCGCGGGCACCCATTTGGTTGCCAACGAAGAGGAAGCGTACAAGTACTGGTTCCGCACTGTCAAAGCATGCGTCAAAGCAGAAGAGGCCTACGGTCCGACTGTCGTCCATCGGATCCGATACGCAGATCTAATCAAAGATCCTCAAGCGGCAATGCGTTCAGTGCTCGATTTTCTCGCTGAACCGTATTGTGCGCAATGTCTGGAACCGCTTTCAGAGCGGATCAACAGCTCCAATGTGCCGCTAGATTTCACGATCGGTGATCCTACGGTCAACCCTTCGGTACTCGAGAAGGCAATGCGCTTGTGCAGGCAGGTGAACGAAACTTCCTCGCCTGCTCGAACTTCAAGTGTGGCAGCTGCTGCAATGGAGACTGCATTTAGGCAACGCGTAAAGTACGTGGCGAGCGTAGACATCGCGTACAAGAAAATGAGGGAGCTAGTCAAGACGTTGAACCCATCGGCCTTGGTCCTTTGCGCAATGACCCATGCTGCGCTCGCAATCGGCGCTTCCGCGGCCGTCACCCTGTCGCAGCTGTCGTAACCGCGTTTTACAAGGGGCCTCAGAAGCCGACATTTTCGCGACCGGAGAATCACGCACACTGGCGAGATCAGGATTCAGGTAAGATGCAACACCAGAAAAACAGACCGATTTTCGTAGTCGGCTCGCCACGGTCCGGCACAAGCATCCTTACTTGGTGCCTGGGTCGGCATCCGAATATCATTCCGCTCGAAGAATCCGGCTGGATGGGAGACCTGGCCATCGATCTCGCTATTTACTATCAGATTGGAACCGCGCGCGACGATTACTCGCTCCTGAGTTCGATGGGCATCCACAACGCGGAATTTTTCTCCCGCTTCGGCGAAACCATTACCGAGCTGATTCTCAGCCACCGCGTCGATCTTGAGAGAAAACGATGGAGACGCGCCGCCGGCCCGGCCACGCCAGACCACTGTTTCGTCCCCTGGTATGACGCGAAGACACGTTGGGTCGATGGCACGCCGGAGTACTCGCTTCACATTTGCGGATTGCGCAAGCTTTTTCCCGACGCGCAATTCGTCCACGTGTTCCGCGATGCGATTTCGGTGGTTCGATCGATGTTGCACTTCCACCGTGTCTCCGGGCAGAGTTTGGTGGCCGACGCGCAGGAAGCCTATCAATATTGGCTCGCCACAGTAAGCAATTGTGCGTTGGCGGAACGCGCGTATGGCCCGGGAGCAATCCTTCGTGTGCGACACGCCGACCTCGTAGGTCTGCCGAAAGCGACTCTGGAGTCTCTCTTTGCTTTTCTCGGTGAACCTTTTGTGCCGGAATGCCTCGAGCCGCTGAGCCAACGCATCAATAGCTCGAACGTGCCAGCTGATTTTACGATAAACGAGCGCGAAGTAGACCCTGGCCTTCTGGAGCAAGCGAAAGAGCTTTCTCAGCAGCTCGAAGCAGGCCCTCAATCGCGCGAAACATCTCCCGCGGCGATCGAAGAATTGGAAGCTGCGTTTAACGAACGTGTGCATTTTGTCGCGACCTTGCCGAGGGAATTCCGCAAACCACAAGAGGTAATTGCAACTCTCCAACAGGAAAATCGCCGCCTTGCCGCTAGGGCGGAGAGACTCGCGCTGGAAGTGGAAAGAAAGAGAGCAATCATTGAGGATCTTCGCGCGCGACGAGAACGTTCCAAATGGCTGCGTTCCCCGTTCAGGGCGCTGCAGAAGACTTTCCAGCGATCTCGCCATCGCATTTGACGAGACCACACTGAACACACGCACGCTTAAGAGCATGAGATCATCCATCAATAGCAGCTGGCAATACAGTTTCTGGAGCCGTGTCATTGCTCGGTTGCGCAGTCCACGTTTTAGAGTGTCGCAAGGCGTTTTGGTGGTCGTTTGTGTTTGTCTTGTCGGCCTGGTAGGATATGTCGATTACCTGACAGGGTACGACCGCCCGCTTCTTCTGTTTTATTTGGTGCCTATTTCCCTGGCCACGTGGTTTGGCAATTTGTTGCTCGGATTGATTATTGCCATCGCAGGAATCGCAGCCTGGATGTGGTCGGATGTCGCGGCCGGCATTCCAGCGCTGAGGTTTTGGAATGTGGCCATGGCGCTGGCGTCGTTCGCGCTTTTTGCCGGGATGTTATCTAAGCTGCGAACGCTGGTGCGTGAGCTGGATCAGCGCGTGCTTGAACGAACGGCGGCCTTGGAACGCGAAGTCGCAGAGCGGCAGCGACTCGATCGCGAAATCGCCAGAGTTGCTGACCGCGAGCGCCGCCGGCTGGGCCAGGATCTCCATGACCGCCTTGGCCAACATCTGACGGGTACCGCTCTTGCGGCTCAAGTGTTGAAGGAAAAACTCGGCACAAAATCAGCGCCAGAAGCAGCGGAGGCAGAGAAGCTTGTGCGTTATGTCGAAGAGGGGATTGACCTTACCCGTAATTTGGCACGCGGTTTCTTTTCGCCGGAACTCGAAGCAGATGGTTTAAGCGTAGCATTGGAGGGTCTCGCCGAGAACATCAGCGAGCGGTTCACAGTTAACTGCATTTTTCATGGAGGGGACTCAATTCCAGTGCGCGATTCAGCAGTTGCTACACAACTCTACCGCATTGCTCAGGAGGCGGTCACGAACGCCGCCAAACACGCTGCTGCGGAGAATATTGATATTCGCGTCACCGTGAATGGTTCTGAACTTGCACTCACAATCACCGATGATGGAGTTGGGATCCCAGACAAGCTGCCAGATTCGAAAGGGCTTGGGCTCCGCTTGATGCGCCATGGCGCGGCGCTAATCGGCGCAACCTTGAGTGTCCAACGGCATGGCGGGAACGGAACGGCCGCGATATGTAAGTTGAGGATTCCAAACCAAAGCGAATCAAGTATCTCAATGTGAACTCGGACCCTCCTGTCACTGAGATGCGTAAACACCGGATTTTTGTTGTTGATGATCACCCGCTGGTCCGTGAAGGACTTACCAACCTCATCAATGGGCAAACCGATCTCTTAGTCTGCGGGGAAGCGGAAGATTCGGCCGGCGCCATTGCTGGTATTGCCAAAGCGCGGCCAGATGTTGCGCTTATCGATATCTCCCTAAAAAACGAATCGGGATTGGAACTAGTAAAAAACCTGGACAGTCAATTCCCGCTAGTTGCGCTTATCGTTCTGTCGATGCACGACGAAGCATTGTATGCCGAACGAGCTCTGCGTGCCGGCGCGCGGGGTTACGTGATGAAACGCGAGACCTCCAAGAGCGTCTTGACCTGCATTCGCCGTGTTCTTCAAGGGGGAGTTTATGTAAGCGAGAGAGTCGTCAACAGCATGGCACGCCGATTCAGCGCCTCGCCCAAAACACCACAGGCTTCTCCTGTGGAACGGTTAAGCGATCGCGAATTGGAAATATTCCGTCTCCTTGGTCAGGGTCGGACGACTTCCGAGATTGCGGAGGATCTGCATCTGAGTCTAAAAACCGTGCAAGCCTACTGTGCACGCGCAAAGGAAAAATTCGGCGTCAGCTCCTTGGGTGAGCTGCTCCGCGCAGCTATTCGATGGGAAGATGCTACGAATGTAAAATGATTATTTACCTACGGCAGTTAAATAAATCCGGATGTCTGTAGGGCATCGTCCTACAAAAAGATTCGGCCACATCCATCTATCCCTGCCCCTTCGCGACGCCAGATTATGGCGTGACACAAAAGCAGCTTCGCGTCGACCAAAATAGCAACGCCTCAGGAACAACGCTGACGGAAACGTTCCGCCAATTTTATGACTGGCTTCCACGCGTACTCTGCAATCGCTTAGAAGGTGCACCGGCGGCCTTTCGGGAACTAGAGCGCAAGCGAAAAACTCGTGAACGCACTACGTATCCGCTTCGACAGCTCGCCAGAACAACTCAGCAGAATTTTTGGGAAATCAAATTGGCCGAACGTCCCAAGTCCTTCTGGTATCCCTACTCGACCTTGCGCAATGTTGCAGTCTTGGAAGAGCTGTGCTCTAAAGCGGATGTCAATCTTTTGGAGCTATGCCGAGGCGTACACGAAAAAGTGGCAGACATTGGAGCCGCTGACGGAGATCTCGCGTTTTTCCTGGAGAAGCTCGGCCTATCGGTCGAGGCGATCGATAATGAATACACAAACTTCAACCGTTTGGAGGGAGCACGAACTCTCAAGAAGGCCTTAAACTCGTCCGTAGCTATTCTCTCTATCGATCTAGATTCCCAATTCACACTCGGTGCGCAAAAATACGATGCAATTTTTTTGCTGGGAACCCTGTATCATTTAAAGAACCCCTTCTTTGTTTTGGAAAGCTTGGCGCGAATGGCGAAGTATTGCTTTTTGAGCACACGCATTGCCAGGCAGACTGCGGACGGTGCGCCTCTGACGTCGCACCCTGTAGCGTATCTGCTCGAACCACGAGAATGCAACAACGACGACACGAACTTCTGGATCTTCTCAGATCAGGGTCTAAAGAGATTAATCGATCGAACGGGGTGGAACCTTCTCTCGTATCTTACGATTGGTGATACGACCACATCTACTCCGGCCGATCCCCAAAGAGACGAGCGCGCGTTTTGCCTTCTGAAAAAACGCCCACCTTCGTTCAGCGCCAGCCCAAATCCCGTACCGGTTGGCGAAGGACCTGGCACAACTACAGTTTCTTGGGACACCGCCGATGGAAGCATCGGAAGGATCTATGTCTCTGTGAACCGCGGCCAGGAACTACTTTTTGCAGATGGCCATCGCAGTTCTGCTTCCGCGTATTGGATCGAGACAGGTTCGGAGTATGAGTTTCGCCTGTACAACTCGGATCACACGGAGTTGCTAGCGAAAGTGACCGTTACAAGAAAAACCAAGTAGTCCGCATTGGAAGCTCAAGCAGTTTCACGGCGATTCATCTTAGTCGGTTTGCGTGGCTCCCAAATGAAGCGGTTAAGTAAAAAAGACCCAATCCTTCTACGGCGCGTTTTCAAACTTAAACCAAACTGCAGTGAACACTGGTCCGTATTGGGATCTGTAAGCTCAGTATAGCCAATCGTCCCGCTAGTCTCCGAGCGAATCTTGCAAATCAAAGCATCGTCGGTCGGCTATCTTTTCGGTGAATCGAGCGTTTACGCTGTCGCGATTTCATGAGGTGATCGAATCAACCGGAGGGCGCGTCACGGAGAGCTGTGCAACGCGTCTATTACGATCACGACTGGTGTAAAGACTAAACTCGTATATTGCACCTGTCTCAATGAACGATGCCTCTTTCGATCCGTGCGAACCACCTGCAAAAAGAGCTTCCTCAATACCGCCGCCTGACACGTAGATTGCCGCATCGGGGGTGGCATGAGAGGACCAGCTGACAGTGGTTTTGCCTGGGCCGATGCCGGGCGGCACTGGGTTTGGCGAAGCGTATAGCTTGGAGGATGTCACTGGAAGCCCCGAGAAGTAGTTGTGTAAGAAAAGACTCATGATGTGCCTAACGACCTCTCCCTTTACATGCCTCATGTCTTCCTCCCAAGTCAGACTCCGATCCGAGTTCTGAACGATCTCATAGCTTGGAAAATAATGCACATTCTCATGCGAGGTGGCCCATTCCTGGGCTACGGCGCGGAGGAGAGATTTCGAATAAGTATTGGCAATTACAACATCTTCCCCAGAAAAGGTTGCTTGCAGCGGTACGGGCGACACCGTCACTACGATCTGTACGTCTTGGTGACCGAACTGGCTGAGCAGCCCGTGAATCCGTTCAAGATTCGAAAGGTTCTCAACAAAACTGGTGAGGTGAAGCTCATAACGATCTGGATAACTCTTAAGCATACCGGGAATCAGCCGATTAATGAAAACATTCGCAGTGTTGTCGCGCCACACTTCGACCAGGCCGAGAGTAATTATCACGACCCGGCACTGCGAAATTCGGCGGGTGACCATCTGCATGATCTCACGCCGATGAATTGTCTGTTCGAGGCCGGTCAGCTGGAGTGCCGGATTAGTATGCGGATCATAGAAAATGCCGTTTCCAAGATCAACAAGGCTGTGACGAGGGAATTCTGCCGCCGGGTCCAGTGCCCAGCGCAGTTCATTATGGATCGAGAATGTGTTGTATTTGTTGGTGAAGCCCAACGGCAGTTCGCCATTCATTGATGGGAAAGAATCAAACTCGGCAGTTCTGCTTAAGACATCCATTTTCTGGCCAATCAGCGCGAGCTCAACACCGCGGGCAAAACACGAGCCAATGGCGAAAATTTTGTCTTCGCGCTGCATTTTAAACCCCGGCGAGATCGCAGGCGAAAAAAGCGGTTTACGCAACCGCTGGGAGGCAAGCGTTCCGTCTAGCTCGCCCGGCAACTGCTCTTTTTGGTGCCAACGACTGTAGGGGCTGACGAAGTTCCGCTTGGCTTGTGCCGGTGTAATAGGACTGAGCATTTGAAATTCAGCTGGTCAAGCCTCGGTAATCAGGAAATTCTAGACACTAAATGAAACGGAACTATAGCCGTAGTTGCTGCTTGTTCCACACATGCAGCATAGCCATGACTCGCTCTTAGGTAAAATTGCTTGTGCCCAAATCGCAAATCAAAGTCGCCACCGTTGGCGTAATTACTCTGTTCCTCGCTTCCGCTGGAAGACGGCGCAGAAGACTCGACGAGCCGTCCGGTTTGTTACTACGGTTCTTCGTCCTATCAATCCGGTCGCCTCGGTGACACTTCGCGATCTTGTTGAGTCATTTCGGGATTGTTTCACATGAGCCTATGAGAGTGAGTATGCCCAGATTAGTGGCGACATTTGTTTAGCGTGCCTACATTGGTCGAGAAAAAAGCTAATCTGCGCGGGCATTTTTTCAATTTGAACAAAGCTGATATGGACCGTGTGCGGTACTTGGATCTTCAAGCCCAATATGACAGCATTCGCACTGATGTGTTGAGCGCATTGGAGGAAATTTGCGAGTCAAGCAGATTCGCTCAGGGACCGGCGACATCAAATTTCGAGGCGCAATTCGGGAGCTACTGCGGCGTTGATCATTGTGTGAGCGTCAACAGCGGCACGAGCGCTTTGCACCTGGCTCTGCGCTGCCTGAATGTCGGTCCAGGAGACGAGGTCGTTACCGTCGCCATGACGTTTATAGCCACTGCATGGGCCATCAGCTACATCGGTGCCAAGCCAGTCTTTGTGGACATCCATCCTGTGCGCCGAACTATGGACCCAGACCAACTCGAAGCCGCAATCACGCCTCACACAAAAGCGATTATCCCGGTGCACCTGTATGGGATGCCCGCAGAGATGGACCGCATCATGGCCATTGCGGAACGGCACGGTCTGCCGGTAATCGAGGATGCCGCGCAGGCACATGGAGCAAAGTATCGCGGCAAACGTGTAGGCCAGTTTGGCAGAATTGCCTGTTTTAGTTTTTATCCCAGTAAGAATCTTGGGGCGTACGGGGAAGGCGGCGCTCTAATCACAAACGATGTATCTATAGCGCACCGCGCGCGTTCTCTGCGTGATCATGCGCAGAGTCAAAAATACTTTCATGATGAGATCGGGTATAACTACCGAATGGACAGCTTTCAGGCGGCTGTTCTCTCGATCAAACTAAAACATTTGGACGTCTGGAACGCGGCTCGTGTTGAGCGCGCGAGATCCTATAGGAAATTACTCGAGGGCTCTTCTTACAAGATGCCTGCGAACGTTTCCGATTCCGAGTGCGTCTGGCATTGCTACGTGATTGAGACTGCGGAGCGCGATCGAGTCCGCTCTGCGTTACAGGATGCCGGGATCCAGACTGCCGTTCACTATCCTTTGCCCGTTCACCTCCAAAAAGCGTACGCACATCTTGGGTACGAACCAGGCGACCTGCCCGTGACCGAAGCCTTATGTGAACACTGTCTCTCGCTTCCGATCTACCCCGAGCTTTCAAAAGAGAAAATCTCCCGTGTTACTTCCATTCTTCTCGATCTTGAGAAATCGCCGACGCCACAGGCATAGGTCCGGAAACGAAAGCAACAAGAGTGCGTTTGTAATCTTTCCTTAATCAGTGACGATGAGGAATGGCGACAGATCGCGATTACGTTCTCGGTACACACGAGCAGGAACTGGCCAGACTCGGTTTGCAACATCGCGTCTGGCGACCGGTTACTTTGGATTGCTGGCAACGGGCCGGGATCGCCATAGGCAAACGCGTTCTCGACATCGGAGCAGGTCCCGGTTATGCGGCCATTGATCTGGCCGAGATCGTTGGGCCAACCGGTGAAGTGGTCGCGCTTGAACGTTCGCAGAATTTCATTCGCGCAATGGAAACAACTTGCCGCACCCGCTCGCTCGCGAACGTGAAGATTCACGAACTGGATTTGATGCAGGATGAGTTACCAAGGGCCGACTACGATTTCCTATGGTGCCGCTGGGTGATCTCTTTTGTTAATGATCCCTCACTGCTAATCAAAAAGCTTGGCGCGATCATGCCGAAACGCAGCGTCGCGATCTTTCATGAGTACGGCCATTACGAGACGTGGCGATTTTTTCCGCGACTGCCGATGCAGGAGCGTTTCCGCCAACACGTCATTGCGACATGGCACGAATCTGGCGGCGAACCCGACGGCGCCGCGCATTTACCTGCGCTGCTTGCGGAAAATGGCTTTGTAATTCGCTCCGCTCGGCCTCACATCTTTTGTCTGCAGCCCCGCGATTATATGTGGCAGTGGCCTGCTACGTTCATAGAAACATATCTCGAACGGCTAATTGGAATGGGACGAATCGATCAGAAATTCGCCCGTCAAGTCGAAACCGATCTCGCGAGTGCCGAAAAAAATCCGAATGCCCGAATGCTTACCCCACTGGTATTGGAAATTATTGCAGAAAAATTATAGCCCCGGGGTTCGCTATGCAGTTCCAGCAAGTCCGAGCCGCTCCGCATCCGCTTTGAGGGCGTCGATAACTTGTGCGATGACGTCGTCGAGCGTTATTCCGAGCTCTTCCGCGCCGTGGATAATGTCGTCACGCCTGACCGCGCGAGCAAAGGCTTTGTCTTTCATCTTCTTTTTCACGGCGCGGACATCGACGTCGTGAATGCTTTTAGTTGGGCGGACGAGCGCGACGGCGACGACGAAGCTGCTGAGCTCGTCCGCTGCGTAGAGAGTTTTCTCCAGATTCGTTTCGCGTGAAACACCCGAATAATCAGCGTGCGAAAGGATCGCGCGGCACACTTCATCGCTCCAACCGTTCGCGCGTAGCCACGCGACACCCACAAACGGATGGCCGGCTGTAGCCGGGATCGGGGATCCCGGCTCGACCGAAGCTGCCTGCTCTGTGCTGCCTGGGTCACCGACCCCGGCTACAGCGAACGGATGCCGCTCGTAATCCATGTCGTGCAATAGTCCAACGGCTTCCCACAGGTCGGCATCCTCGCCACGCAATTGTGCGAAATGCTTCATCGAATCGGCGACGGCGTAGCAGTGTTTCCGCAGGCTTTCGGATTGGACCCAGTCGTGCAAAATACTTTGGGCGCGATCGGCGAGCGTCTCACTCATCGTTGAAGTTAGTGAATGGAGACGCTATCGCCCGGTTTTATTTTTGTGGCAAGCCGAACGACGTCCCAATTCGCCAAGCGGATGCAACCGTGGCTCGCCGCGCGTCCGATCGAATCGGGATTATCGGTGCCGTGAATGCCGATGCCTTTCTTGTTCAGCGCAATCCACATCACGCCCACAGGATTCCGCGGCCCGGGTGCGAGCAGGTAGAAATTGCCGCTGCGTTTGCCATGTTGCAGCATTTCTTTGTCGTAACGAAACGTCGGCATCTTTGTGATGCGCATCACTTTCCAATCTCCAATAGGTGAAGCAGTATGCTGAGAACCGACCGTGACTGGATACGCGGCGATCAGCTTCTCGGCATCGAATACGCTGAGCATGTTTGTTTTCGTATCGATTTTAATGGAGACATTTCGGGGTACCCCGGCATTCTCGCCTGGCTTTGGTGCTTCCGTTTCGGGTTGATATTCAATCTCGTTCACTGCCTGCCGAGCGGTTTCGCTGCCGGGCTCGATGTCTTTTACGGAAGCCACTTCGAATGCCTCAACGTTCGGCACCAAGACTTGGTCGCCCGCTTTAATTGCTTTCAACTTTCCTGGATTGAGCTGTTCAAGGAAATGAATGTCGCTGTGAAATTTCTCGGCAATTGCGTCGGCAGCGTCGCGGTACGGGAGGAATTTTAGTTTTGCTTGTTGAGCTAGCTGGCTGGGCAAATTTCCGACGCTTTGGACGTCCCCTTCAGTAACCGTGTATGGAATGAACACCGGTTCCACGGTGGCCAGGTCGAGTCCTTTAACGTCAGGCTGGACATTCCTTTGTCGGGGCGCGACTTGCTGTTGTTCACCACGCGATTCACGGTAAAGGGCCAGCGCTTTCCACGCGAAATCGTTGTAGCGCCCGTCGATCCTCCCTGGAGTAAAGTTCGCTCGATCAAGAAATATCTGGAGCCGCGTGGCTGCCTGGGTCTCCACTTTGCTCGGGCGACCTGGTTTTGATGCCGCTTTCCTTTTCGCCGCTGCTGGAAGAACGCCGGTTAGGACCAGCAATACGACGGCTGCAAAGCAATGCACAGCATTCACTCAAATGCATCGTTCCGCTCGCGAATTGTGGCTGTGGGGCGCGGCCAAAGTTGGTGAGTTTTGCGATTGGAATCCTGTAGGGATTCCTATCGTGAAAAATGTGGCTGTCACACTGGAACGCTCTGGTTCACAATTTTTGAGGTGATATTTCTATGCGTCCAAAGCGGAGTTTGATTCGGTCCGACCGGATCGCGCGTAATTTGCTTTGGCTGCTGGTGCTCATGCTCCTGGCCTGTGCCGTGCTCTTAATCCGCAGCTGTCACGGTTAAAATGGTGCAGCAACCGTCGCGCGACTTGAACTCGAAATACTAATTTCCGACCGCTTTCAGTCCGAACGTGGGCTGCCGGCCGCAATTATTTCCTGTTCTTTTACCGGCGGACGTTTGATTTGCATTGTCTCGTCCGGCCGCCGTTTCTTTGGAACCGGCTCGATTCTCACAGCGCGCCCGATCTCGGCCGACTCATAGATTGCATTGATCACACGAACGTCAGCAAGGCCTTCTCGGCCTGACGGCTCTGGGGTTTGGTCGTGAATGATGCAGTCGGAAAAGTAAATCAGCTCGGGTGCGAATTGATCGCCGGGCGTAAAGATTTTCTCGCTTTTTTTGCCGTCGATTGTGGTCACACATTTCGTGTCGTCCTGATACTCATATGCGTTCTCCAGTCGAAGATGTCCTTTTGTGCCGACAACTTCGTATTCGGCAATCGCAACAGAACCGAAACTACAGGTAAACGTGGCCAGTCGTTCGCCGGGGAACCGTAGAATCGCGCCGGATATCTCCTCGATTTCCGCAAAACGCTTTTCGCGGTTGTTTGCGGTTAAACCGACTACTTCAATCGGCTCGTCGCGAAACAAATAGCGCGCGGCGTTGATGCAATAGACGCCGATATCGAACAATGTTCCGCCGCCCAGCGCTTTTCGTGTGCGGATGTTACCCTCCTTTACCTGAAGGCCAAACAACGATCCAAAATAGCGCGGCTCGCCGAGCTCGCCGGATTGCGCCACGCCGACAGCGTGCAGGTTGGCATCGTTAAAATGGAGACGATATGCGATCATCAGTTTGACATCGTGCTCCTCGGCGGCTTGTATCATCGCCTCGCATTCCTCCTGAGTGGTGGCCATCGGTTTTTCGCACAACACATGAACACCTGCCTGCGCGGCGCGTTCCGTATGCTCGCGATGGAGACTGTTTGGCGTCGCAATGTAAGCGGCATCGATTTGCTCCTTCTCGAACGCGCGTTCCAAGTCGTCGTAGTGATAGGCAGTAACGTCATAGTGGTCGCTCAATTCGCGATTTTTCTCGCGAGTTCCAGTGACCAGCGCACCGAGCTCTGAATTTTCCGCATGTGCAAACGCAGGTAGCACAGCCGTTTGCGCGATGTGTCCCAATCCAACGACTGCATAACGAATTTTTCGTTTCATGATCTTCCTCCGCTTCTCGCCCCACAAAAACTTCGTGCTGGCACCGCCGTTCGCGTGCAGGAGATTTGCCGTCGAATGGATTTCAGGTTGTGCTACACGCCGAGCGGGCACAATGCGCTTGCGTTTCGAAGTGCGGCGCTACCGCCGGTTTTATTGTTTGTGCTAGATGCCTTACTACACCTTCCGAAAATTGTGATATATTCTCCCGATGCAAACGCCAGAAATTACCGCATACTTGAAGACCTATTGTGGCTGGAGCGCCGGTGTCCGCGCCGTTCTGGCCAAGTACAATCTGCCCTACACGGAGAAGGACATCATCCAAAACCCGGCGTTCCGCTGGGAAATGGAGACTAAGAGTGGCCAACCGCTTTCGCCATGCGTTCAGGTCAACGGCCACATACTAGCCGACATCAGCGGCGAAGAAGTTGAACATTATCTGATTGAGAACAAGCTCGTGAAGGCGAGCGATGCTGCCACCGATGTCCCGACCAACGCGCCTTGCGCCAATG
>Ga0209577_10001634_pt1 | contig 22147 bp, 22 predicted proteins | sample GraSoiAngelo_109_FD_185874 | JGI IMG/M metagenome (GOLD analysis project Ga0209577, IMG submission 185874) | Grasslands soil microbial communities from the Angelo Coastal Reserve, California, USA - 14_0903_12_20cm (SPAdes) (version 2) | ecosystem: Environmental > Terrestrial > Soil > Grasslands...
CTCGACACTGCCCGCGGTGCAGGCCGAGCCTGCCGAGACCGCGATGCCCTTGAGATCCAGGGCAAGGACGATCGATTCCGACTCGACGTTGCGGTAGCAGATATTGGCGGTGCCCGGCAGGCGCTCGGTCGGATGCCCGTTCAGCCGCACCTCGGGCACGCGGGCGCGGATGCCCTCCCACATGCGGTCGCGCAGGGCGCTCACCGCCTCCGCCTCGGTCTTCATGTCGCGCGCGCGGACCTCGACGGCCTTGCCGAGCCCGACGATACCGGGCACGTTCTCGGTGCCCGCGCGGCGCCGGCGCTCGTGCTCGCCGCCGTGCTGGATGGAGACCATCTTGGTGCCGCGGCGGATGTACAGCCCCGCGATGCCCTTGGGCCCGTAGATCTTGTGGCCGGAAAAGGACAGGGCGTCGATGTTCATGGCGTCCACGTCGATCTCGACCTTGCCGAAGGTCTGCACGGCATCCACGTGGAAGGGCACGCCCGCCTCCCGCGCCAGCGCGCCGATCGCGCGTACCGGCTGGATCGTGCCGACCTCACTGTTGGCGTGCATGATCGAGATGGCGATCGTGTCGGGTCGCAGCGCCCGCCGCACGTCGTCGGGATCGACCATGCCGTACTGGTCGACGGGCAGGTAGCTGACCGCGAAGCCCTGGGCCTCGAGGGCCTGGGCCGAGCGCAGCACCGCGTGGTGCTCGACCTTGCTGGTGATGACGTGGCCGCGGCCGCGCGCGAGGGCCAGGCCCTTCACACCGAAGTTGTCGGATTCTGTCCCGCCCGAGGTGAACACGAGCTCGTCCGCCCGCACGCGCAGGAAGGCGGCAACACGATCGCGGGCGGCGTCCACCGCCGCGCGCGCGTCGCGGCCGAAGCCGTGCACGCTCGACGGATTGCCGTAGACGTCACTGAAGTACGGCAGCATCTCCGCCACCACCTCGGGGTGCACGGGCGTCGATGCGTTGTGATCGAGGTACACACGCCGGGTCATTCCTTGCTCTCCCTCATCGCCGATGCTACGCTGCGCCCGCGATGGATCTGTCGAAGAAGAAGTTCGGGATGCTGCTGTCCACCGGTCCCGAGCACGCGACGAATCTCGACGCCGCGGTCGGTCTGTCGGAGGCTGCGCTCGCACGCGGCGCCGATCTCTATCTCTACCTGATCGACGACGGCGTGCGTGCGCTCGACGATCCGCGCGTGCGCACGCTGCCCGACCGCGGCGCCAAGCTGTTCGTGTGCGCGTACGGCTGTCAGAAGCGCCGCCTCCCGCTCGACCACGCCGACCGCGTGACCTACTGCGGCCTCGTGGTGCTGACCGACCTGATCAACGCGACCGAGCGCTTCGTCGCTCTCAACTGAGCGGGGGCTCGTGGCCGACGAGCCGGTCCTCGTCCTCATCAGCCAGGACCCGCGCGCGACCGGCCGCGCCTTCGAGGCCATGCGCATCGGTATCGGCATCGTGGCCGGCGAGAACGAGGTGACCTTCGTGCTCGTGGGGCCGGCCGTCCACCTTCTCGACGGCGACACCGACGACCTCGTGGATGGCGACGACATCACGAAGTTCCGCGCCAACCTCAAGCGGCTGGGCGTGCCGTTCCATGTCGAGGCCTCCGCCGTGCCCACCGACCCGGAGTGGAACGCCGAGGGCCACGTCGTCGTGCCTGTCACGCGCGAGCAGATCGCCGACCTCGTGCGCGCGTCGCGCCGGTTCATCGCCTTCTGATGGCGCGCGCGCTCCACGTGCTCAAGGCAGGCGATGCCACGCTCGCGCGGGCCACCATCGAGCGCCAGCTCGCCGCCGGCGACGCCGTCAGCGTCGCGCTCCTGCCCGGCGCCGCCTCGCCCGTCCTGCCCGCCGGCGTCGCCGTACACCGGGTCCCCGGCGAGTGGTCGTACGAGCGGCTCCTGGAGGCCGTGTTCGAGGCCGATCAGGTCGTGACCTGGTGACCGATTAGCGATTGCGGTACTCATCGAGCCACGCCATCTGGATGGCCTCGAGCAGCTTCTCGTTGCTGGTCTTGGGATCGTCCGTGAACTCCGGCAGCCCGATGACGTAGCGGTGCAGATCGGTGAAGCGCACCGTCAGCGGATCCGTCTCCGGAAACTTCTCGCTGAGCGCGATGCCGATGTCCTCCGCGTCGCGCCACGTCATCACTTCGGAATCTCCACCACGACGTCGCCACGCACGACCGCCTGGCAGCCGAGGCGCGAGTGGATGGTCAAGCCCTCGGCGGTGTCGAGGCGGTCCTCCTCGTCCTCGGCCATTTCGGACAGGTTCTCCTCGCCTTCCTTCACGACGACGTGACAGGTGGTGCAGGCGCAGGAGCCGCCGCAGTTGTGCTCGAGCTCGATGCCGTGCGCGAGCGCGATATCGAGTAAGGAGCCCGGTTTGCCATGATCGGCGAGCGGATACTTCTCGTCGTCCACCTCGATCGTCTTGTTGAGCGGCAGGAACGTGACCTTGTACGTCGCCATCACCGCTCCCCGAGGATCTCCGTCGCCCGCCGGGAGCCGAGGGCCCCCTTGAGGGCGGCGTCCATCAGCAGCTCGGCCAGGTGCTCGGTGGCGCGGTTGAGGGCCGTCGTCGCGTCGTGAATGCGGTCGCGGTCGTCGCCCGCGCGCGCCGCGCGCAGCGCGGCCACCGCCGCCTCGATGGCCGCCCGCTCGTCCGCGGGCACGAGGTCCGCGCCCTGCTTGAGTGCGCGCCCGGCGTGGACGAGCACGGTGTCGGCCTCGTTACGCGCCTCGATCAGCATGCGCGTCTCGACGTCGGCCTCGGCGTAGGTGAACGAGTCCTCGATCATCCGCTCCACGTCGCTCTCGCTGAGACCGTAGGTCGGCTTCACCTCGATCGACGCGGCCTTGCCGGTGCGCTGCTCCCGGGCCTGTACTTGTAAGATGCCGTTGGCGTCGATGAGGAATGTGACCTCGATCTTCGGCATGCCCGCCGGCATCGGGTCGATGCGCAGCTCGAAGCGCCCGAGGGAGCGGCAGTCCTTGACCAGCTCGCGCTCGCCCTGCACCACGTGCAGGTCCACCAGCGTCTGGCCGTCGACGGACGTCGTGAACATCTCGCGCGCGCTCGTCGGGATCGTGGTGTTGCGCGGGATCAGCACGTTGACGATGCCGCCGAGCGACTCGATGCCGAGCGAGAGCGGCGTGACGTCCAGCAGCAGCATGTTGGTGATGCCGCCGGCGAGGATGTGCGCCTGCACGGCGGCGCCGAGGGCCACGACCTCGTCGGGGTTGAGCTGGCTGTGCGGCGTCTTGCCGAACAGCTCCTGGACGCGCCGGCGGACCAGCGGCACCCGCGTGGAGCCACCCACCAGCACGACCTGGTCGATGTCCTTCGGCTCGAGCCCCGCGTCGGCGAGGGCGCGGCGCGCGGGTCCGAGCGTGCGCGTCACCAGCGGCTCCACGAGGCGCTCGAGCTCCGCGCGCGTGATATCACGGCGGTAGGTGAAGCCCGCGAAGGGGATGGTGAGGGTCGTGCGCTCTTCGGTCGAGAGCCGGATCTTCGCCGCCTCCGCCGCCAGCCGTAGCTCCTGCATCGCCTCCGGATCGCGCGCGAGGTCCACGCAGTCGCGATCCAGCTCGGCGTGGTGGCGCACCGCGATGTCCTCGAGCAGCCACAGCGCGAGGACGCGGTCCAGGTCGTCGCCGCCCAGGTGCGTGTCGCCGTTGGTCGCCAGGACCTCGAAGACGCCGTCGTTCGTCTTCAAGATCGAGACGTCGAACGTCCCGCCGCCAAGGTCGTAGACGGCGATCACGCCCTCCGACAGCCGCTGCAGGCCGTAGGCCAGCGAGGCCGCCGTCGGCTCGTTCACGATCCGCACGACGTCCAGACCGGCGATCCGGCCCGCGTCCTTCGTGGCCTGTCGCTGGGCGTCGTTGAAGTAGGCGGGCACGGTGACCACGGCCTTGTCGACAGACTCGCCGAAGTGGCGCTCCGCGCGCTCCTTCAGCGCCTTGAGCACCGCCGCCGAGACCTCGGGCGGCGTGACTTCGCGGCCGCCGACGGCCAGCCTCACCAACCCGTCACCGGGCAGGATGCGGAACGGCAGATAGCGCGCCTCGTCCTTGACGTCCTCGAATCCTCGGCCCATGAGCCGCTTGACCGAATAGACGGTGTCGGCGGGACGGCGCGCGAGCTGGCGGCGTGCGGCCTCACCCACCACGATGCCATCGGGGGTGAACGCCACCACCGACGGCAGGAGCGGGCGGCCCTCGCTGTCCGGGATGACGCGGGGCAGTCCGGTCGCCTCGTCCACGTAGGCGACGAGGCTGTTTGTCGTCCCGAGGTCAATGCCGATGATGCGCGACACTCTTGTCCCCTTCGGAGGAATCGCCCTCGCCCAGGGCCTCGGCCAGGTCATCGATCACGGTGCGGAGATAGGCCCGCGTGGCGAGCGCCTCCTTGAAGGCGGCGAGCACCGCCGCGCGCTCCGCCGGCGCAGCGGCGTCCCAGCGCGCGCTGAGCGGACCGCTGAGCCGGGCGTCCTCGTCCCGCAGCCGCGCCCGCAGCCCCTCACGCTTTCCGGCGAGCGTCCCGCGCGTGGCGTCGTCGAGCGTGCCGGATGTCGTCTCGGCCCGGGCCTCCGCCAGCGCCTCCTGGATCTCGAACATCTCCTGAAGCAGCGCGGGCGGCGCCTTCGGCTTGTCGGCCGCGCCTTCCCGCGTCTCGCGACCCTCTTCCAGCCGGACCAGGTAGTCCACGCGCGCGATCGGGTCGCGCAGCGTGCGGTAGGCGGCGTTCACGAGCGCAGAGGTCTCCTCGACGCGCGCGCGCTCCTCGGGCGGCGCCGCCTGGTGGAAGTCGGGATGGTGCTCGCGCGCGAGGGCGTAGAACCGTCGCTGCAACTCGGTACCGTCAATGGCCAGCATGCGCGGCAGCCCGAATACCTCGAAGTAATCCTGTCTCAGCGTCCGATCCCCCTAAAACACTACGGGCCCGTCGAACGGGCCCTGGGCCTTTCCTCTCAGACTCCCCCAGCGGACAACCGCTCCTCTACGCGGAGAACGAGGTTCCACACCCACAGGATGATTTCGCGCTTGGGTTCACGAACGTGAAGCCTCCCGTCAGGCCCTGGGTGACGTAGTCGAGGGTCGTGCCGTTCAGATAGATGTAACTCTTCTTGTCGATCACGACCTTCACGCCGTCGATCTCGAACTCCTTGTCGTGCGGGGTCTTCTCGGTGTCGAACTCGAGCACATAGGACATGCCCGAGCATCCGCCGCCCCGCACGCCCATGCGCAGAAACGCCGTCTCGGGCAGGTTCTGCTGCGCCTTGAGGTCCTTCACCTGCTTCGCCGCCGCCTCCGACAACACGACCGCCATGGCCTGGTTCCTCCCCTTATTTCGATGCGGCGCCGCTTGGCACCGATGCATGCTTCTCTTTGTAGTCCGCGAGCGCCGCCTTGATCGCATCCTCCGCCAGCACCGAGCAGTGGATCTTCACGGGCGGCAGCTTCAGCTCGTTGACGATGTCGGTGTTCTTGATCTTCGCCGCCTCGTCGATCGTCTTGCCCTTCAGCCACTCGGTGGCCAGGCTCGACGAGGCGATCGCGCTGCCGCAGCCGAAGGTCTTGAACCTGGCGTCTTCGATGACGCCGGTCTCGAGGTTGACCTTGATCTGCAGCTTCATCACGTCGCCGCACTCCGGCGCGCCGACGAGGCCCGTTCCCACACCCGGCGTCTCCTTGCCGAAGGATCCGACGTTGCGCGGGTTGTTGTAGTGGTCGACCACCTTGTCGCTGTACGCCATCGCACTCCCCCTTACTCAGCCTTCCACTTGATGGTCTTGATATCGACGCCTTCCTTCGCGAGCTCATAGAGCGGCGACATCTCCCGCAGCCGCTTGATGACCTCGATCGTGCGCTGCCCGACGTACTCCACCTCCTCGGCCGTGGTGAAGCGATGGAGGCTGAAGCGGATCGACGAGTGGGCCAGCTCCGCGGAGGCGCCCAGCGCGGCGATCACGTACGAGGGCTCGAGCGTCGACGAGGTGCACGCCGACCCGGACGACAGCGCCGTCTCCCGGTTCAAACCCATGAGTACCGATTCGCCCTCGACGTAGGCGAATGAGATGTTCAGGTTCTGGGGCAGCCGGCGGTCCGGCCGGCCGTTCAGGAACGCCTCCTCCACGCTGGAGAGGATCATGTTCTGGAGCCGGTCGCGCAGTTTCGCCAGCCGCGCACCCTCGGCGGCCATCTCCTCGCGCGCGATCTCCGCGGCCTTGCCGAACCCGACGATCAGCGGCACCGGCAGGGTTCCCGAGCGCATGCCGCGCTCGTGGCCGCCGCCGTCGATCATCGGCGCGATCCGGACGCGCGGCCCCTTGCGCCGCACGTACAGCGCGCCGACACCCTTGGGGCCGTAGATGAGATGCGCCGTGCACGACAGAAGGTCGATGCCCATCGCCTCGACGTCGACCGGGATCTTGCCGACGGCCTGGGTGGCGTCGGTGTGGAAGAGGATGCCCTTCTCCTTGGCCAGCTTGCCGATGGCCGTGACATCCTGGATGGTGCCGATCTCGTTGTTGGCGAACATCACGGAGATCAGGATGGTCTTGTCCGTGAGCGCCTTGCGGATCTCCTCGACGTCGATGAGACCGTCGGGCTGCACCGGCACGTAGGTCGCCTGAAACCCTTGCCGCTCGAGGCGCTTGAGCGTGTCGATGCTCGCGCGCTGCTCGATGACGGTGGTGACGATGTGGTTGCCTTTCTCCTTGTACATCTCGGCCACGCCCTTGAGGGCGAGGTTGATCGCCTCGGTGCCGCCCGAGGTGAAGACGAGCTCCTTCGGATCGCGCGCGCCGATCAGCGTCGCGATCTTGCCACGTGCGGCATCGACCGCACCCTCCGCCTCCCACCCGAATGGATGGTTGCGGCTGGCCGGATGCCCGAACTTCTCGGTGAAGTACGGCAGCATCGCCTCGACCACACGCGGGTCGCACGGCGTCGTCGACTGCGCGTCCATGAAGATCGGAAACTTCAGCCCCATTCCTGTCACCCTCTCAGCCTCGCACTACCCTCTTCGTAAGCTCGCCACTACCCTTTGATCGACAGCAGTTCCGGTACGTCGCCGCTCGTCAGCTCGGCCAGGCTCATCGTGTCCAGCACCTGGCTGATGGCCGCCTGGATCTTGTGGACGGGGCGCCGCAGATTGCACTTTTCCATCTGCGGGCACTCCGAGTCCTCCAGGCACGACACGATGTTGATCGGTCCCTCCAGCGCCCGGATCACCTGCCCGACCGTGATCTCCGTCGGTCGGCGCGCCAGCGCATAGCCGCCCTTGGGCCCGTTGGTGCTCACGACCAGCCGCTGCTTGGCGAGCCGCTGGAGGATCTTGGCCATGAGCTCCGGCGGGATCGCGAACTCCTCGGCAATCCGCTTGGCGCTCACCGCACCGAAGCCGTCGTTGATGGCGATATAATGGATCGCCATCAACCCGTAATCGGCGCGCTTGGTGAATCGGAGCATTCGGTGACCCGTCCTTGCCTTTCGAACCCATTGTATCGCCGATGGTTTTAATCGGCGACTGTTTCGGTCGGATTCTGCCACCCCGAGAGCGCGCTGTCAACGGAAAGGGCTTCCGATGAACGCGAATTCAGAGTTCGACTCCGAGCTCCACCGTACCGCCATGGCCCAGCTCGACCGGGTAGCGGGCCGGCTCGGGCTCGACGCCGACATCCACGAGCGTCTCCGGTACCCCCGTCGTGCCCTGGTGGTGTCGGTCCCTGTCCGGATGGACTCAGGAAAGACTGAAGTGTTCATCGGTTACCGGGTCCACCACAACACGGTGCTTGGACCGACCAAAGGGGGGCTTCGCTACGCCGCCGATGTCGACCTCGGCGAGGTGAGCGCCCTGGCTATGCTGATGTCCTGGAAGTGCGCCCTGATGGGCCTGCCCTACGGCGGGGCCAAGGGCGGGGTGCGCTGCGACCCCCGCACGCTCTCGATGCAGGAGAAGGAACACCTCACCCGCCGGTATACGGCTGAGATCATCCTCATGATCGGCCCCGATCTCGACATCCCCGCCCCCGACCTTGGCACCGACGAGCAGACGATGGCCTGGATGATGGACACCTACTCGATGACCCAGGGCAAGAGCGTGCCGGGGGTGGTTACCGGCAAGCCATTGATCGTCGGCGGCTCCGCGGGGCGCCGCGAGGCTACCGGCCGCGGCATCGTCTACACGCTCTACCAGGCCGCGCGCCACCTCGGGCACGAGCTGCGCGGGCGCAAGGTGATCGTGCAGGGCTTTGGCAACGTCGGTGGCGTCGCCGCGCGGCTGCTGTGGCGCGAGGGCTGCACGATCGTCGGCATCAGCGACGTCAAGGGCGGTATCTGGAAGCCGGACGGCATCGACATCCGTCAGCTCGAGGGGCACGTGGCCGAGACCGGCTCCGTCCTCGGCTTCCCGGGCAGCGAGCCCATCAGTAACTCCGACCTCATCACTCAGCCGTGCGACGTCCTGATCCCGGCCGCGGTCGGCGGCCAGATTCACGAGGGCAACGCGGACGGGGTCAAGGCCTCGATCGTCGCCGAGGGCGCCAACGGCCCGACGACGCCCGAGGCCGACGTGATCCTGCGCGAGCGCGGCGTGACGGTGATCCCCGACATCCTCTGCAACGCCGGCGGCGTGGTCGTCTCCTACTTCGAGTGGGTGCAGGGGTTGCAGTATTACTTCTGGCGCGAGAGCGAGATCACCGCCCGGCTGCAGGAAGTGATGACGCGCGCGTTCAACCGCGTGTGGGCGCTGGGCACCAAGGAAGGCGTCGACCTGCGAACGGCCGCGCTCATGGAAGGCATCAAGCGCGTCGCCGAGGGCTACAAGGTTCGCGGCCTGTACCCGTGACCGCGCCCGGCCCCGCGCGGATCCTCGTCGTCGAAGACGGCCCGGAAGCGGGCCGCCTGCCTTCACGCGATCAGCTGCTGCCGCTGCTCCCACTGCTGTCGCTGTCGCTACCGCCGGCGCTCGCCCCGGTGTCGCTCTCGCCACCGGCGCTCGTCTCACTGCTCTCTCCGGCCGCCGCCGTCCCTCCGCCAAACAGCGCGCCGAGCACGGCGCCGCCGACGGACCCCGTCGTGCCGACCCCTCCCGTCGAGAGTGACGATCCGGACGACGACGTCCGCGCGCTCAGCTGCGAGGCGACGCGGGCGATGAGCTTGTCGAGCGTGAGTGATTGGAGCCAGATGCGGCCCGGACCGCGCAGCGTCGCGAAGAAGATCCCCTGGCCGCCGAACAGCGCGGACTTGATGCTACCCACGTACTCGACGTCGAAGTCCACGCTCGGCTGCATGGCGACGATCGAGCCGGCCTCGGCTTTCAGCACCTCGCCCGGCGCGAGCGTCCGCTCGTAGGTGCTGCCGCCCGTGTTCACGAACACGACCCCGTCGCCCTCCAGCCGCTCCATGATGAAGCCCTGGCCGCCGAAGAATCCGACGCCGAGCCGCTTCTGGAAGGCGATGCCGATCGACACGCCCTGGGCGGCCGCCAGGAAGGCGTCCTTTTGCGCGACGAGCGCGCCGCCGACGTCCGGCAGCGGGATGGCGACGATACGCCCGGGCGTCGGCGCCGCGAAGGCGATCTTCCGCGGCACGGGCGCGGTGTTACTGAAGACCGTGATGAAGAGCGACTCGCCGGCCAGCATGCGCTTGCCCGCGCTCAGCACGGCGCCGACGACACCCGCCTGCGCGCCGTCGCCGACCGCGGTCGTCATCGCGATTCCGTCTTCCATGTACATCATGCTGCCGGCCTCGGCCACCGCGGCCACACCGGTCGCGAGCTCGAGCTCGACGAATTGCATCTCGCCGCCGTAGACCTTGAATGGGACCGCGGCCATGTGGCCGGCCGCTGACGCGGTCGGCGCCACCTGGGCGGGGCCGCCGCGAGCCAGATAGGCGAGGTACTTCGAGACGTAGATCCCACAGTGCAGGCACTCGTCGCCCTCGATCTTGGTCGAGCCGCATTTCGGGCACGACCGGACGGCCATCTACGGGCTGGCGAGGGCTCGGCGCAGGTCCGCGGCGACCTGCTCGGGTGGCGTCTCGTTGATGAAGATGCCGCCGACCGTATTGCCGCGCTCCGGATGGACAACGATCTCGATGTGCCAGTGGTAATCGTCGCGGATCGTGGCCCAGTCGCCCTGGAGGATGCGCGAGCGGAGATTGGGCGCCGTGTGCAACACCAGCTCGTAGCCGGGATCGCTGAAGTCGCGCGCCAGCGCACGGAAGTAGCTCGAGATCAGACGCGCAAGGTCGCGGCCGGTCTCGGCCGTGAGGGCGTCCTCGAAGGAGCAGCCGTGGTGACGCGGCAGGATCCAGGTCTCGAGCGGCGTGCGCGAGGCGTACGGCACGAGCGCGGCGAAGGCCGGCGTCAGCTTCGCCACGCGCTCCTCGGCGGCGATCTCCTGGCGGATCATGTCGCAGTAGAGGCAGCGGCGCTTGTACTGGTAATACTCGCGCGCCTGGTACAGCTCGCGCCGGGTCTCGTCGAACACGATCGGGATGGCGGTCACCCGCGAGTACGGGTGGTGCGGCAGCACGCCGGGCTTCTTGTGGTGCCGGTTGATGAGGATGTCGCGGATCTGGCCGTCCCGCTTGAGGTCGAGGAGGCGGTCGCGGTACATCCACAGCACGCCCTCGATCTGCTCGGGATCCATGGTGGCCAGCGTGGCGTCGTGGTCCGGCGATTCGACGATGAGCTCGCTGGCGCCGCGCGGCGTGATCATGTCGAACATCCCGACGCCCTCGCGCACCAGCTCCCACTCGATCCGGAAGTAGGCGTCGGCCTCGGGAACCACGCGCACCGTCCAGCCGGGGCCGTTGGCGAGCGAGCCATCCTTGCGGTAGGCGGCGATCTCGCTCCCGGTCAGGTGCTCGGCGCCGGGACAGTAACGGCAAGGCAAGTCGGGTACCCACGCGCCTTTTGGTCGCATGAGCACCCACTGCCCACGTGTCGGATCTTTCCTCAGCTCGTCCACCGACTCGCGGTCACTCCTTGATCTGGCCCTTGAGCTTGCGCAGGTGCTGGCGGGCCACGTCCACCCAGTCCTTCTCGGACGGGAGCTGCGAGGCCAGCGCGATGTACTTCTCCCACTGCACGATGGCCTCTTTGGGATCCGTCTTCTCGTAGACCAGCGCCAGGTTGTAGAGGGCGCCGGTGTTCTTGTCGTCGAGCTCGATCACCTTGCGGTACTCCTCCACCGCTTCCTTGTAGAGGCCCTTGTCCTCGTAGACCTCGCCGAGGCCCATCCGGGCCTCGACGGACTGGGGATCGAGATCGATCGCGCGCCGGTATGCCTGCACGGACTCGTAGTAGAGCCCCTTCTCGGCATAGTAGATCTTGCCGAGGCTCATGTGGACCTTGGGGTTGATCGCGTTGTAGGTCAGCGCCTTCTGGTAGGCGCTGATGGCGCCGTCGATCTCCCCCTTCGCCGCCCGCGCGTCGCCGAGCCCGACGTGGGCATCGGCGTAAAACGGCCGCAGCTCGATCGCCTTGTTGTACGCCTCGACGGCCTGGTCGAAGAGGCGACGCGGTGCCGCCAGGAACAGATCTCCGAGCGCCTTGTACGGCTCCGGGTACGTGGCATCGAGCTGGGTGGCGGCGCGGAACTGTGCGGCGGCCTTCCAGCGGTTGCCGAGCACCTGGTGCACGGCACCGAGCGTGTACTGGGCGACGACGAAGTTGGCGTCGATCTCGATCGCACGCGAGAGGAGGTCCACCGCGGTCTCGTTGGCCTCCTGCCCGCCGCGCGCCGTGGCCATCTGCGCGCGCGCGAAGAGCTCGAGGGCGCGCACCGACTTGGTCGGCGCCGCGGCCTTCTCCATGCGGCGCGCCTCGGCCTCGGTGAGCGGCACCTTCAGCGTCCGGGCATAAGCGGTCGGCAGCGCGGCGAGGCGAACGATCAGCTCGCCCTCCGGCACGCTCACCGGCTCCATGGACACGGGCTCCCCGGCTCCGCTGCGGAGCTCGAGGACCTTCGGCTGAAGCACGAGCTCGTTGTTGGCGCGGGCGACCCGGCCGTAGACCGCGGCGTCGACGCGCAGATTTCGCGCGGCCTGCACCACGGCGGCCTCGCCCCAGGCCTCCGGCTGACCAAAGGCGCGCAGGCGCGCCCGGTCGAGCTGGACAAAAGCCGGTGACTGCACGAGACCCAGCGCCACCGCCTGCGCGGCGCCCTCGCCGATCCACTGCTCGTCGCTGGACAGGCCGCTCGTCTCGAACGGCACGATGAGGATCGTCCGCGGCTTCACCGCGGCCTCGGTGGGAACCACCGCGACGAGCCCGCAAAACGCCAGGATCGCAACCACCATCCAGCGTCGAGCCATCACGTGCCCTCCTCTCCTCGGTCCGACGCCGGCGAAGCCCGGCGCATCTTCCGGCTCAGCCAACCCGAAAGCCGCGCCAGTCCTCCCGGCCCCACACGCCGCAACGCGATGTCGGGCACCAGCATGAGCGCCACGAACCCGACCAGCCAGGGCCAGATCTCGACGGCGATCCGCGAGCGCCGCCGCGCCTTCAAGAACGAGTCCGCGGGCTCCTGCAGCGACGAGCCGCCCGTCAGCTCGGCCAGCTCTCTCAACAGCGTCTCGTCGACACCGAGATCGCGAAGCTCCTGAGCATACGGTACCACTAGGCCGGCCAGCTGTGAGCCAACTACGCGCTCGGCCTTCCGCTGCGCCATGCCGACCAGGTACACGCCCTCCTGCGGGGCCGGGAAGCGGCCGCGGTAGCGTCCGGGACCGATCTGCTCGAGGTCGACGACGCTGCGCTCCCGGCTGGGCGCCACCACCCCGAGCTGGGAGTCGAGGAAGTTGATGAAGTCGCCCTTGCCGTCCACCGCGTCCACGACGACTTCGCCGGTCTGGTCGATGCGCTGCACGATCGCCGTCGTGTCCGAGCGCGAGCCGCTGCGCAGTGTCCAGCGCGTGAGCTGGGCCCAGAACTTGTTGAACTCGCCCCAGCGCAGCCAGAGCACGCCCCACTTGGCCTTGGCGTCGGAGGTGAATGCCGCCGCGCGCCCCAGGCCGTAGCGCCAGGTGGCGAGGACGGGGTCCTCCTGGTGGCTCATGAGCACCAGCTCGGCGTTCTGCTTGACGGTGGTGGCCACGTAACCGCCCAGCGGCGGCACCGTCTTCCAGTTGATGTCCTGCATAGCCTCGTGGCTGGGCGCGGTGAGCTGGGGCTTGAAGGGCTGCTCCACCAGCGAGGCCTTGGAGGCCAGCTGCGTCTCCAGCGTGAAGATGCGCGGGATCGTCTGCGAGTCCTCGGTGTAGTAGAAGCGCCCCTTGCCCCACTTGGCGATGTCGACCATGAGCTGGACGTCGGCGTCCTTGCCGATGGCGACGGTCGAGACCGTGATCTTGTCCTTGGCCATGCGCCGCAGCAGGCCCGCGAAGTCGCCGCGGGTCATCTGACCGTCGGACAGGAAGATGACGTGCTTGAGCAGCGCCGGGCGGTCGAAGAGGATCTGGTAGGACTCCTTGAGCGCCGGGTAACCGTCGGTGCCGCCACCCGCCTTGATGGTGGCGATGGCGTGATGGATGGCGCCCTTGTCGCGCGCGCCGCGCATCGGCGAGTCCCAGATGAACTCCGTGTCCCACGACATCACGCCGACCTCGTTGCGCTCGTCGAGCAGATCCACCACGAGGTGCGCGGCCTCCTTGGCGAGGTCGAGCTTCGTCACCTTCTCATCGGTGGACATCGCCATCGAGCCCGAGCGATCGATCGACAGGACGACGGCCAGGCTCGGGATCTCGACCTTCTGCTTGACCTCCATCGTGACGGGCAGCGCTTCCTCGATCGGCGTGCGGTAGTAACCGCCGAGACCGAACGACTCCTCGCCGCCGATCATCATCAGGCCGCCGCCGTGGTCGCGGACGTAGTCGCGGATCTGCGCCATCTGCGGCCGGCTCAGCTTCAGCGACGAGACGTTCGACAGGACGACGCCGTCGTATTTTTGAAGGCCCGCGACGTCTTTGGGAATTCCGGCCGGGTCGACGACGGTGACCTCGATGTTCTGCGAGCGCAGCGCGCCGGCCAGCGACTGCGCGTGCGAGCGGTCGCGGTCGGCGATCAAGACCTGAGGGCGCCCGCGCACCACCACGGTGCCGACCGCGCGGTTGTTGTCCTCGATGGTGTCGCCCTCCACGTCGAGGGCGGCCTGGTAGACGTGGATGCCGCTCTGGTCCAGCGCCTGCCGGTACGCGAACACGTTCTTGCCCGCGGTGAGACGGACGATCTGCGAGCCGAGGAACTCACCGTTGCGGAAGAGCGAGAGCCGCGCCTGTGTCTCCTTGTGACTCCACGCCACGACCTTGGCCTGGAACGGCTCGCCGTACTTCACCTCCTGCGGCAGCAGCATCGCCTCGGCCACGACCTCCTGCGCGAAGGTCAGCGGCGCCGGCACGTAGAAGATGTCCGCGCCCGAGTCCTTCGCCGCCTGGGCCCCGGCCAGCGCGTTGCCGGCGTTCTGGCGGCCATCCGTGAGCATCACGATGCGGTTGGCGTGGCCCGGCGTGACCGTGGCAAGGGCGAGTTGAATCGCTTGGAAGATGTTGGTGCCGCGCCCGCTCACCGCCGCCTTCGGCCGCTCCACGCTCGGACGGTTGGACAGCGGCTGGTCGACGACCGCCTCCTCCCCGAACACGATCACCTCGTGGCGATCGCCGCTCTTGAGATGGCGCACGGCCTCGGAGACGAACCGGTAGGCCCGCTCGCGCGCGACGAGGCTCACACTGTCGGAGTGGTCGAGCAGGAAGACGACGTTGAGGCGATCCACCCAGCGCGGCAGGGTCGGCCGCAGCAGCGTGAGGAGCAGCACGACGACGAGCGCGCCGCGCAGGGCCAGCGCCCACTGGTCGCCCGTCACCGACGGCACCCGCAGCCGCCCGCCCGTCTGGCGGCGCCAGTAGAGAACGCCCTCGAGCGCCAGCAGGGCGACGGCCACCAGCACGAAGAGCGGCCACAGCTCGCGCTGGATCGGCACCGGCGGCGACGCCGCGCCCACCGGCGGCGGCGGCGCCGGCAGGGCATGCGGCGTGATGTCGGACTCGTCACCGTCGCCGAGGTTCACCGCCAGCTTCATGTCGCCACGCGCGGTCGACAGCGTATAGATCCCGACCTCGTCGGTGTCGGTGAACGACACGACGCCCCGGGTGACGAGCGCCTTCACCGCGCGCCCACTGGGCGTGTTGACGGTGGCCGAGGAGATCCCGTGCGCCACCGGCAGCAGGATCGGCTGCCCCGCGGCCAGCTGCAGGCTCGACTGGTCGAGCGCGGCCGGGTGCAGCCAGCGCAGCGTGTTGGACAGGATCAGCGGGAAGGCCACGCGCAGTGGGAAGTCCGTCTTGAAGAGGTCGAAGCCGATGAAGATCGCCTTGCGGTCCGGCTCCTCCAGCGCGTACAGCAGCGGTCCGCCGACCGCCTCCACGAGCGCGCGGCCGGCGGCCAGCGGCCGCACGCGCATCGCGTCCTGGATGGCCACCTTCGCGAACTCCACGTGGCGCATGACGGGATGCGCGCGGTCCCAGTCCATGACCGTCGGCGCCTCGATGCGGCCGAGCACCTCGAGCGGCACGTCGGGCGGCACCGTGTTGACGAAGACGTAGCGGCCCGGCCCGACTTTCGGCGGGGTGGACGAGTCGAGCACCACCACGTCGGCGTCGCCCATGCCGCCCTGGTACTGCTCGGGCGTTTTCACCTCGAGGGCGACGGTGGGATCGGTGCGCAGAACCTTCTCGAGGAAGAGGTTGCCGGGGCTCACCAGCGTGACCGCGATCTTCTTGGGGGGCGGGATCACGGCATAGGCGACGTTGTCGGTGGCGAGGTCGTCGCTCACGCCGATCTTCGCGGTGACCGTGCCGCCGCCCTGGTGGGTGAACGGCAGGACGATCGAGCGGCGCACGTTGGGCTCGAGGGTGAGCGGCTTCTCGGCGATCGTCTGGTCGTCGATGGTCAGCGCGAAGTCGAAGGTCTGCGCCACCGGCGAGTGGTTCACCACCGAGACGAAGGCCTGGTAGCCAGAGCCGCCGTAGTACGTCTTGCGGATCGCCAGGCTGACGATCCCCACGTTGTAGCCGCGCCGCCCGACGCCCACCCAGTGGATGCGGGGATCCGTCATCTCCGCCGTCTGGCCCATCACGAACGCGCCGTCGGTGAACACGTGGATCTCGGCGCGCGGGTCGGTGCCGACGAGCGCGCGCGCCGTCCGCAGCGCCTCCGGCAGCCGCTGCGGCAGATCGCGCGGGCGCGCGGCATGGATGGCCGAGAGCGCGCGGTCCCGGTCGCGCCCGAGGGCGGCGGTGACGTGCGGCTCGGACCGCGCCGCGTCGAACCGCGAGGGCGAGACGTCGCGCGCCTTCATCGACGCCGAGGTGTCGAGCACGACCACGACCTTGCGCGCGCCTTCGCCGGTGACGGTCACCACCGGCCGCGCCAGCGCGAGGGCCAGCGCCAGCAGGGCCAGCAACTGCAAGATGAGCAGCGGGTCGCGCTGCAGACGCTGGAAGAACGCCGAGGCCTCGCGGTCGCGCAGCTCGGCGCCCCAGAGCATGAGGCTCGAAACCCGGCGCTCGCGCCGCCGCACCTTGAGGAAGTAGAGGAGGACGAGCGGCGCCGCCACGCCGAGGACGGCGAAGGCGAGTGGGGTGAGGAAGCTCACGCGACGACCCGCCCGCGCAGCTGCGCGACCACGAACTCCTCGACCGGCGTCTCCGTGCTCACGCGGTGGTAGCCCACCTCGTGGCTGCGGCAGAAGGCCTCGACGCGTTCCAGGAAGCGCGCGAGCAGCGCCTCGCCATCCACGGTGACGTCGCGGGTCTCGCCCGTCTCCGCGTCGTGCAGCCGGAGGTCGCCGCCGAGATCGGGGTTCAGTTCGCCCGCGTCGAGAACGTGGATGACGTGCACGTCGAAGCGCCGCTCGAGCAGCGTGCGCACGCCGGCCTCGAACCCCTGAGGGTCGAGCAGGTCGGAGACGACCACGGCCAGGCCGGGCTCGCGCGCGCGTCGCGCGTACTCGCCGAGCGCCTCGTTGAGCCGCGTCGGCCCGCCCGCGTCGACGTCCGAGAGGAAGTCGAGCAGCGCGACCACCTGGTTACGCCCGCGCGCGGGCGGCCAGCCCTCCACCGCGCGCTCGCGCAGGATGCCGACGCCCACGCGCTCGTGGCTCACGAGCCCGACGAAGCCGAGCGCCCCCGCCACGCGCACGGCGTACTCGAGCTTGCGCGGCGTTCCGAAGTCCATCGAGGCGGAGCCGTCGACGAGGAGGTGCAGGCAGAGGTCTTCTTCGTCGACGAAGAGCTTGACGTGCAGGCGGTCGAGGCGGCCGTAGATGTTCCAGTCGACGTAGCGCAGGTCGTCGCCGTGCCCGTAGGCACGGTAGTCCGCGAACTCCACGGAGTGACCCCGGCGCGGGCTGCGCCGCTCGCCCTTCACACTGCCGCGGAAGGCGCGGCGCGAGACCAGCGAGAGTCGCTCGAGCTGCGCGAGGAACTCGGGCGAAAAGAAGGCGTGGCGCGTGTCGGCAGCCACGGTCCTATCTTTCATCGAGCGCCTGGAAGTAGTCCTTGATCTGCGAGTGATAGTCGCGCGGGACAGCTTCCCGGGTGATGGCGTCCTCCATGAGCTTTCGGTACTGCCCGATGACGCCGAGATAGTGGAGGCGCGAGGCCATCGGTCCGCCACGGCCGGTCATGTTCGTGTCGTAGCCGTCCTTCCGTCCGCGGCGCGACTCGCCCTCGACGCCGACGTCGTACGGCGTCGCCGAAAGGCGCCGGCTCGCTTCGCCCTTCGGCGAGCCGCTCTTGCCCTTGCCCGGCAGCAGGCCCTCGCCCTCGCCGAAATCCTCGCCCTCGCCGCCGCCCTCGCCGCCGCGTCGATCGCGGCTGCCGCCGCCGCGCTCGCTGTCCCGGCCCCCGCGCAGGCCCTTGCCCGAGCGCTGCGCCTCTTCCTGCGCGCGCATCTTGTCCAGCGCCTTCTGCATGGCTTCCATGGCCTTGTCGGTCTGGCCGCCCTCCAGCGCCTCCATGCCCTCGCCGACGTCACCGCTCCAGTTGCCGCCCTTGCGGCCGAGCCGCTCCATCTCCTCGAGCAGCTCCTTGAGCTTCTGCGGCGAGATCTGGTCGGGCCGCAGGCCGCCCGACAGCGCCTTGGACTTGCGGAAGACCATCTTGTACTGGCTCGCCGTGAAGTCGGAGGCCAGGTCGGGCAACCGGTCGACTTGCTCGAGCAGCTTGAGGCGCTCGTCGCCACGCTTGAGGAAGCTGTTGAAGTCGGGACGCTGAGAGCTGAGCGAGGTGTCCTTGAAGACGGCCGAGAGATCGCCGGCCGTGCTCGCCGTCGACGCCCCGCTACGCGCCTGGAACTCGCGCTCCTCGAAGGCCGGCGGCCGCAGGCGCTCGCGCGCCTCGGGCTTGCTGCGTTCTTCGAGCAGCCCCGAGCCCGTGCTCTTGTCCTTGTCCTCTTCCTGGCTGCTCCCCATGAAGTCCGGCAGCCGCGGCGACGGCAGCGGCAACGCCGGCGCCAGCGTCAGCGCGAGCGCGACCACGAGCGGCCCCGGCAGGAAGCGCGTTTCGCGCGGCAGGATCCGGCGCACGATGTGGCGCGGCTCGAGCCGCTCGACGCGCGCGGTGGCGTCGGCGACCAGCGAGTCGACGAGCGGCGTGCGATCGGGACGCTCGGCCCACTCCAGCGCGGTGGCCACGCGGTCCTCGAGACCAAACGCGCGGTCGGCCAGACGCGCCGCGTCTGCGCGGCTCGTCTTCTTGAGGGCGCCCCAGGCGGCGCCGAGCAGCACGCCCGCAATGAGGAGCGCGGCGGCCGCGGGCAGCGCGCGAGGGCCGAGCGGACCCTTGAGCGCCAGTAGCGCCACCGCGGGCAGCGACGCCCAGAAGAAGCCACGCAGAGCGTGGTACTCCACGCGCCGCCGGCGCACCTGCGCGCCGACGCGCCGGACGAGCCGGTCGAGAGCGGCGTCGGGGGTCATCGGACGAAGGGCTCCCGGGACTGTGCCGTGCTCGTCTCGACGTTCTCGATGATCTGACTGACGAGCGTGTCGACGTCGATGCCCTCGGCCTCCCCCTCGAAGTTGAGGATCACGCGGTGCCGCAGCGCCGGCGCGGCCAGCGCCTTGAGATCGTCCAGGCTGACGTTGTAGCGGCCCTCGGCCAGTGCGCGCACCTTGGCGCCCAGGATCAGGGCCTGCGCGCCGCGCGGGCTCGCCCCGTACCGCACGAACCGCCGCGTCACGTCAGGAGCGTCCGCCCACTGCGGATGCGTGGCCATCACGATGCCGGAGGCGAAGTCCCGTACGTGCACGGCCACCGGCACCTCGCGGATCAGCTCGCGATAGGCCAGCACCTTGGCGCCGCTCATCACACGGTCGACGACGACCTGCCGCGACTGCGTGGTGCGGTCGATGATGGCGTTCAGCTCCTCGATGGCCGGGTAGCGCACGCGCAGCTTCAAGAGGAACCGGTCGAGCTGCGCCTCCGGCAGCGGATACGTGCCCTCCATCTCGATCGGGTTCTGGGTGGCGAGCACGAAGAACGGCGCGGGCAGCGGCCGCGAGACACCGCCCACCGTCACCGAGGCCTCCTGCATGCCCTCCAGCAAAGCCGACTGGGTCTTGGGCGTCGCGCGGTTGATCTCGTCGGCCAGCACGATGTGGGCGAAGAGCGGGCCCTGCTGGAACTGGAAGTGCTTCCGGCCGTCCGCGTCCTCGACGATGATGTTCGTGCCGATGATGTCGGCGGGCATCAGATCGGGCGTGAACTGGATCCGCGCGAACGACAGCTCGAGGCTCTCCGACAGCGTCTTGACGAGCAGCGTCTTGCCGAGGCCCGGCACGCCCTCGAGCAGCACGTGACCGCCCGCGAACATCCCGATGAGGACGTGGTTGATGATCTCGCGGTGGCCGACGATAACCTTCTCGACCTCCGCGCGCAGCGTCTCGAACGCCGTGACGAACTCCCGGACCCGGCCGTCGTCGGTCATCGAGTCTCCTCTCTTTGGATGACGTCTCTCTGGATAACGTCACCCAACCCGGTAGGTCCCGGATTAACTATTAAGGACCGGTATAAGGACCGGCGGTGGACCCGACCAGCAGCGCGAGAGTCGCGCGCTTCGCCAGTGCAAGGGCCACGCCAAACGTCGCCACAGAGCAAGCGCGTGTCAGCGCGATCATCTGTGCATCGGGCGGCGCGGCGGCATGGCGCGCGTTGCCCATCCACGGTCCGGGCGTACTCACGACTGCCCATCGTGGCGGCATCGGGACGGCGAGTTGGATCGACGGTGACGGCCCCCTTGTCGCGAGCATGCCCGAGGTTCGTGTCGGTCTCAAGCACGTACTGGAATCAATCGGCGATAGACCTCCAGGTAGCCCTCGATCTCGCGCTCGGGCGGATAGCGCTCGCTCACGCGCGCCAGTCCGGCCGCGCCGAGCCGCGCGCGCAGCGAGGCGTCGCGCGCCAGACGGAGCGCGCCGGCCTCCAGCTCGGCGTCGGTGCCGAACAGGAGGCCGGTGACCTCGGGCTCGACGAGCGCGCGGTTGCCCGGAATGTCCGCGGCAAGCACCGCGCGGCCGAGCGCCATGGCCTCGAGGACGGAGTTCGCCATGCCGCCCTCGGAGACCGAGCAGTTCAGCACGACATCGGCGCGCTCGAGGAGCGAGGGTATGGCGCCGTGCGCGATCGGACCGAGGTGCCGCGCCCATGGCCGGCCCCCGAGCGCCCGCGCCAGCGCCTCGCCCTCCGCGGCTTCGAGCACGGGGCCGACATAGAGGAGCCGCACGCGCGGCTCGGCGGCGACGACGCGATCGAACGGGCCCAGCGGTCGCCGGGGCGCCTTCACCGGACGGATACCCGCGGGCAGGACGAACAGCAGGCGGTCGGCGAGCAACCGCCAGCGCGTCTCGAGGTCGAATGGCTCGGCCGCGGCAAAGTGCACTGCCTGCGGCACCGTCACGAGTCGCGCGCGCAGATCCGGCAGCACGGCCGCGACGTGCTCCCCGATCGACGCGTCAAAGGCAGTCACCGCGGCGGCGCCCTCGAGCACGCGGCGCACCACGGGGGCGTGCTGCGGATCCAGCAGCTCATGGTTGGCGTCGGTCCCCGTCAGGGTGACGACGAGCGGGACCTCGAGCCGCCGCGCCAGACGCAGCGCCAGCGGCCCCGAGCGGTACGCGTGGAAGGCGTGGACGAGCGCCGGACGCCACGCCTCGACGGCGGCGGCGACGTCGGCCTCGGGGGTCGCCGAGAGATCCCATGCCGAAACCCTGACGCCGCGCTCGCGGAGGCCGGCGACGACGCGCTCGGCAGTGATGGCGTTACCACGGACGGAGGGAAACGCGAACGGCGTCAGGACGGCCACCGGGGGCACGCGCGCAGCATACCCTGCGCGGTCGATCCGTGCCCGCCCGGGCGCCGTGGCGCCACGCGTCAGAGGGATGTGAATCCCGGGCGTTGCCCGAAGCATCTCTTTATATGTGCGAAACATCTCTTTATAATGGTGGCCGATGGGTGAGTGTGGTTCCGGGGGCGCCTCCGAGCTCGAGTGCCGGCAGATCGCCGAGTTGCTTGGCGACTATTTCGACGGATCCCTTCCCAATCATCTCCGCGAGTTGCTGGAGTGGCACATCGACGGATGCCAACCGTGCGTGGCGTTCATCAATACGTATCGCGAGACGATCTCGGTAACGCGCCGCCTGCCCGATGCTCCGATGCCCGTCGAATTGAAGAAACGTCTCATCGCCTTCGTGAAGTCTGCTCGCGACCCGAGAGAAACCCGCTCCTAACGTAGCCGTAGCACCGGCGCCGTCAGCACCTCGCCGATCTCCGCGATCTCGTCGCCCGCCGCGCGGAATGCCTCGCGCACGCCACCGGCCCGATCCGGCCGCACCGAGAACAACAGTCCCCCGGACGTCTCCGCCTCCATGAGCAGCGAGACGATGACGGCGGGAACATCGGCCGCGATTTCCAGGCGCGCGCCGAACAACCCTTCGAGGTAGCGACGGTTGCGCTTCATGCCGCCGCTGAAGTGGCCCGCCTCAGCGAGCGCGCGCGCGTGCGGCAGGAACGGCAGGCGCGCGGTATCGACGGCGATCCCCGCGCCCGATGCGGAGACCATCTCCCCGGCGTGGCCG
>Ga0209577_10001635_pt1 | contig 22144 bp, 13 predicted proteins | sample GraSoiAngelo_109_FD_185874 | JGI IMG/M metagenome (GOLD analysis project Ga0209577, IMG submission 185874) | Grasslands soil microbial communities from the Angelo Coastal Reserve, California, USA - 14_0903_12_20cm (SPAdes) (version 2) | ecosystem: Environmental > Terrestrial > Soil > Grasslands...
GCCGGCGGGTCGTTGCAGCAGGCCCGCCCCTACGATAGGCTCCGCGCGGCGTGATCGCCGGCAGCCCTTTCAGTCGCAGCAACCGCTGCGCGCAGCTGCGCCGGGCCGTTCCGGGAGTGTGCGATTGAAGCTCGGGCAGCGCTTCGCGGTGGGCATGTTGGTATGGGCGGCGGCATGCGGCGCGGCCGTCGGCGCGGCGCAGGCGGAAACCGATGCGAGCTTTCTCCTCACCGCCACGCCCAAAGACTTCGCCGCCTATTTCCCGAGCTACCTCGCCAACGGGTATCTGTCGACCATGACGGGGCCGCGCGGCACCGAAGGCAACCTCGCCTACATGGTCGCCTTCATGGACTACGCCAGGGACGACATCGCGCGGCCGGCCGCGATCCCCGGCTGGAGCGGCATCGACTACAGCACCGGCGGCACGAGTGCGGGCGAGTTCTGGCTCGACCAGACCAAGCTCTCGGCCAAGGCGTTCGCGAACTACAGCCAGACGCTCAACCTTCACGACGCGACGCTCAGCACCACCTACCGCTACACCGACGACAGCCAGCGCAGCACGGACGTCCGAGTCACGAGCTTCGTGAGCCAGGCGTCGCGGCACCTGGCCGCGACGCGGATCGCGATCACGCCCGACTTCTCCGGCACGGTGCGCCTGACGTTCTCCTTCACGCTCTGGGCGCCGCACCAGCCGCGCTTCCCGATCCGCACGATGAACGGCGAAGAGATGCTCACCGCGGTCGATGCGAACAACATGTCGGTGCTCGAGCCGGTGAATGCCGTCACCGCCGACCGCGCCCCGGTCTGGTACCACGGCGATACGCACGTGCTCGCACAGGACGGCGACGCTTCCGACCTCACGTTCCGGCTCGACGGCCGGGCCGAGCACGGCCTCGCCATGGCGGAGGCCGCGGCCATCGGTCTACCTGCCGGAGCCTCGCCGTCCGACGTCAAGCTGATCAAGGGCCCGTACCGGCTCGGCCTGATGGTGAGCGTGCCGGTCGAGAAGGGCCGGACCTACAAGTTCGCGAAATACACCGCCGTGTCGCGCGAGGGGTGGGGCGGAGATGCGCAGGCGACGCTGGCCTTCGCCAGGGCCGCGCGCGCGAGCGGCTTCGACGCGCTGCTCGAGGCGCACGTTTCAGCCTGGCACGAGCTATGGCAATCGGACGTGCTGATCGACGGCGACGCCCGCGCGCAGCAGGCGCTGCATTCGGACCTGTACTACCTCCTGTCCAACACGACGGTCGGCACCGCGTGGCCCATGGGCGCCTGCGCCCTCACGCCGAACTACGCGGGGCACGCCTTCTGGGACAGCGATTCCTGGGTGTTCCCGGCGCTGCTGCTGCTGTACCCGGAGCGCGCCAAGCCGATCGTGATGTTCCGCCACCGCACGATGCAGCCGGCGCGCGAGCGCGCACGCCAGTACGGAGCACGCGGCACCATGTACCCGTGGGAGTCGGATCCCGAGACGGGCGTCGACCACACTCCATATTTCGCCTACGGCGTGTGGCGCGAGATTCACGTCAACGCCGACATCGCGATCGCTCAGTGGCAGTACTACCTCGCCACCGGGGATCGCGCCTGGCTGCGCGAGTACGGCTGGCCGGTCATCCGCGAGATCGCCGAGTTTTGGGTGAGCCGGGTCGAGCTCAACGCCGCCGAGCATCGCTACGAGATCCATCACGTCACCTCGCCCGACGAGGCGTACGACGACGTCTCGAACGACTCGTTCACCAACGCGAGCGCGCGCAAGGCGCTCGACATCGCCGTCGCCGCGGCCCGGGAAGTCGGCGCCGCGCCCGACCCGCGCTGGGAACGGATCGCGCGGCAGATGTACATTCCGTTCTCGACGCGGGAGCAGCGGCACCTGGATTTCGACGCGAGCACGCCGCACGACAAGGTCACCTGGATGGGCTCCTCGCTCTCCTGGCTCGCCTATCCCAATCTCGACCTGCCGATGACGCAGCAGGTGCGCCGCAACGATTTCGAGTTCCAGCTGAAGGAGCTCAAGGTCCACGGCGACGATCCGAACGAGATGATGATGGTCATGCTCGCGGTGCACGCGGCCGAGCTCGGCGACGGCAACGCCGCGGGCGTTTGGATCGCCCGCAATCTCGTCGGCTTCCTCAAGCCGCCGTTCAACGTGCGCAGCGAGACCGCGGCCAACAACGCCGGCTACATCCTCTCGACCTCTGCGGGTTTCGTGCAGAGCTTCGTTTACGGGCTGACGGGGCTGCGCATCGACGACAAAGGACTCAGCGAGGCCTACCCGCCGGTGTTGCCGGATGGGTGGAGGTCGGTGACCCTCAAGAACATTGCCTTCCGCGGCCAGCGCTACGATGTCGTCGTGAGCCGCGATGCCGGCGGCAAGGTGCGGCTCAAGCGCACTCAGCGGCCGCTGTAGCTGAGCGCGATGGTATTGACGACCTCGTGCACGCCGGGGGCTTCGCGCGCGGTGGAAGCGGCGATTTCGCGCTGCAGATCGGTCGCGACCTGCCCGGTCAGGTACACGACCCGGTCGAGAGTCTGGACGTAGACCTGATTGGGCGGGCCGAGGGCTGGGTGCTGATCCAACAGCGCGCGCACCTCGGCCGTAATGCTTGCATCGCCGGGGCATCCGCCGGATCCGCACTTGCGGTAGGCGTGGTACGCGGCACATCCGGGGAGAGCGGCCGTCTGGATGACGGCCAGCGCGAGCACGCACAACAGCTTGCAGCGATCCATCGGCGTTCGGCGCCAGGCTGAGGCGGTGGGGCGGAACAGATTACTCTGACGCGTCGAGCGCCGAGTCGTTCCATCGGACACGAGCCGGAGCGTTCCACGGACAGAACTGAGGGGGAACTTATGGGCATCCACAGGCTGGGACTCCTTCTCCTGGCGGCGTGCGCCGGTCTCGGCGGGCTCGCGGGGGTCGCCGTCGCGCAGCACTACCCGCCGGGGGTCTACCAGGAGCTCGCGTGGCGGATGATCGGGCCGTTGCGCGGCGGGCGCACGCGTGCGCTCGCGGGCGTGCCGTCGCAGCCGAACGTCTTCTACGTCGGCGCGGTCAACGGCGGCGTCTGGAAGACCGATGACGCCGGCCGCACGTGGCGGCCGATCTTCGATGCGCAGCCGACCCAGTCGATCGGGGCGCTCGCGGTCGCGCCCTCGGATCCGAATGTCATCTACGTGGGAAGCGGCGAGGGCTTGCATCGACCGGACCTGTCGGTGGGCGACGGCATCTACCGTTCCGCGGACGCGGGCCGGACCTGGACTCACCTCGGCCTCGCCGATGCCCAGCAGATCCCCGAGCTGGCCGTGGATCCGCACGATCCGGGCCGCCTGTTCGCCGCGGTGCTCGGTCATCCCTTCGGTCCGAATTCCGAGCGCGGCATCTACCGCTCGCTCGACGGCGGCGTCACGTGGCAGCGGGTGCTCTACAAGGATCAGGACACCGGCGGCTCCGCGGTCGCGATCGACCCGAGCCGCCCGGACATCGTGTACGCCGCGTTGTGGCAGTCGCGTCTCGGCCCCTGGGAGGACAAGAACGAGTTCCAGGGCACGGGAGGCGGGCTGTTCAAGTCGACCGACGGCGGCACGACCTGGAAGCCCCTCACGGCGGGGCTTCCTTCCAATCTCGTCCAGGTCAACATCGCGATCGCGCCCAGCGCGCCGCAGCGCCTCTATGCCGCCGCGGGCACCAGCGAGCCCGGCGATTACTCCTCGGCGGTCGGACTTGGCGTGTTCCGTTCGGACGACGCCGGCGAGAGCTGGGTGCGCATCACTTCCGATCCGCGGCCGGCGCTGCGCATCGGCGGCGGCGACCTGCCCGTGCTGCGCGTCGATCCGACGAACCCCGACGTCGTTTACAGCGCGAGCCTCGTCACGATGAAGTCGAGCGACGGCGGCAGGAGCTGGGTGTCGCTGCGGGGAGCGCCGGGCGGCGACGATTATCAGAATCTATGGATCAGTCCGAGCGATCCGCGCGTCATCGCGCTCGCCGGCGACCAGGGCGCGGTCGTGACTCTCAACGGCGGCGAGTCGTGGAGCTCCTGGTTCAACCAGCCGACGGCGCAGCTGTTCCACGTGAGCGTCACGCCGACCTTTCCCTACCAGGTCTGCGCCGCGCAGCAGGAGAGCGGCTCGGTGTGCATCGCGAGCCGCGGCAACGATGGCGAGATCACCGACCGCGACTGGCACCCCGTCGGGGCGATCGAGTACGGTTACGTCGCGCCGGATCCGCTCGATCCGGACGTGATCTACGGGGGCGGTCGCAACGAGGTATCGAAGTTTCACCGCTCGACCGGACAGGCGCAGAACGTGACACCGATTCCGGTGCGGGGCGCGGAGGTGCGGGTCGATCGCACCGAGCCGCTCATGTTCTCGCCGGTCGATCCGCACACGCTCTACTTCGCGGCCAACAGACTCTTCAAGACCAAGGACGGTGGAGCGAACTGGCAGGCGATCAGTCCCGACCTGGCGCGCGAGGTCCCCGGCGTCCCGATGAGCGTCGGGGAGCTGCATCGGCCCGGCGCCGAGCGCCAGCGCGGCGTGATCTACGCTCTCGGCGCCTCGCCCTTGAGCCTCGACACGCTCTGGGCCGGGACCGACGACGGACTCGTGTGGCTGACGAGAAACGGCGGCGCCCACTGGGCGAACGTGACTCCGCCGGGTACGGGTGCGTGGAGCAAGGTCACCCAGATCGAGGCTTCGCACTTCGACGTGGGCACGGCCTACGTCTCGGTGAGCCGCCTGCGTATCGACGACCTGCATCCCTACCTCTTCAGGACCCGCGATAGCGGCAGGACCTGGGAGGCGATCGCCGGCGCCCTGCCGGCGGATGCGCCGGTGAACTCGGTGCGCGAGGATCCGCAGCGGCAGGGACTGCTGTACGCGGCGACCGAGAAGGCGGTGTGGATCTCGGACGACGACGGCGAGCACTGGGACTCGCTCCAGCTCAATCTCCCCCATACCTCGATGCGGGATCTCTCGGTCCACGGCGACGATCTCCTCGTTGCCACGCACGGCCGCTCGCTGTGGATTCTCGATGACGTCTCGCGGCTGCGGCAGTTGCGCGGCCCGAACGTACGCGAGGCCGTCCTCATCCATCCGGCAGCGAGCTATCGGGTGAGCCGCAGCACCTGGACCGATACCCCGATCCCGCCCGACGAGCCGCTCGCAGCCAACCCGCCCGCCGGCGCAGTCGTCGAGTATTACCTGCCGCGCGATGAGCGCGGCGCGGTCGCGCTGGAGGTGCTCGACGGCAAGGGCGAGCTCGTGCGGCGCTACCGCAGCGACGACCCATTGGAGCCGAGCGCGGAGGAGCTTTCACGCGAGCTCATTCCGCGCTACTGGCTGCGCGAGCCGCGCACGCTCCCGGCTCAGGCCGGTATGCACCGCTGGGTGTGGGATCTGCACTACCCGGCGCCGGTGGCGATCGCCCGGGGCTATCCGATCTCCGCCGTACCCCACGCGACGCCGCGCGGCCCCGAGGGGCCGGTCGCACTGCCCGGCACTTACCTGGTGCGCCTGACCGCAGGCGGTCGCCGGCTCGAGGCGCCGCTCGTGATCAAGGAGGATCCGCGAGTCAAGCTCGCCGACGGTGCGCTCGACGATCAATTCCATCTGGCCATGAAGCTTGCCGATCTCCTCAGCGGCGCCTCGAGGACGCTGCTCGCCGCGAGATCCGTGCATCAGCAGCTCGCTTCGCTCGCGCCGGGCGCAGCCGCGGCGCAGCCGGTGAGAGACTTCGACAGGCGCCTGTCGGAGCTGCTCGAGCCCGCAAAGGACGCGCCTCAGGGGCGGGCCGCTCCGGCGCAGGCGGCCCCGGCGCAGGCCGCCGCGGCGCGCCTCACGCTCACCGAGGTACAGGACCACCTCAGCACGCTCTATGCCGAGGTGACCCGGGCCGATGCGGCACCGACCGCCGCGCAGCGTACGGCGTGCGAGGCCGCCGCAGCCGCGCTCGCCGAACTGCTCGCTCCCTGGCGGCAGCTCGAGAGTGAGCTCCCGGCTCTCAACTCGGGCCTCAAGGCGCTGCGACTCATCGAGATCCGCCCCGAGCTGCCCCCGGCGCGGGATCCCAACCTCGCGGATGAGAACTGAGCGCATCTGGTGTCGCAGCAAACGGCAATGCATCATAGCGCCCCCCCAGCCAAACCCCCGGAGCTCGCATGCGCCACCTGGCCGCGTTTCTATTGATGCTGGCAGCGTCCGGTGCACTCGCCTACACCGCCGATGAGCTGGCCGCGAAGAACGCCGCCGCGAAAGGCACCCCCGAGGAGCTCGCCGCCCTCAAGTCGGTGCGCCTGTCGGGGAAGCTGCGGGTCAACCGCGGAACGCTCGAGCTGCGCTACGTCGCTCTCATCAGGCGACCCGGCTCGATCCGCTATGAGGTACAGCTCCAGGGACTCACGCGGGTGCAGGCTTTCGACGGCGAGCAGGCGTGGCAGATCAACCCGTTCCAGGGCCGCAAGGACCCGGAAAGACTCTCGGCCGACGACGCCAAGGGGCTCTCCGAGAATGCCGCCGACTTCACCGGGGTGCTCGTCGACTACAAGGCAAAGGGCTACACGCTCGATTACCTAGGCACCGAGGACATCGACGGCACTCAGGCGCACAAGCTGCGCGTCACGCGTCCGAACGGCGATGTGACCTACGTCTACCTCGACCCCGATTACTTCCTCGAGATCCGCGCCGTCAACCGGCGCATCGAGCACGGGGTGCCCAACGAGACCGTCGTCGACTACGGTGACTACGAGAAGGTGGCCGGGGTCTACGTCCCGTTCGCGGTGGAGTCGGGACCGAAAGGCTCGAGCGAGCGCGTCAGCGTGCAGGTCGAGAAGGCGGAAGCGAACGTTGCGGCCGAGAGCAGGCTGTTCCAGTTCCCGGCCGCGCCCGCAAGCGCCGCGAAGTAAGGCGCGGATAAGGAGAACAATCCATGCGATTGGAGCTCGCAGCGCTCTGCTGCCTGGTGCTCGGCACCATCGGCTGCGCCGCAGTCGCCGCGGCCGAGGGAACCGCGATCGACTCGGGCGCGATTTCGGGTCTGGGTGCGCGCAACATCGGAGCGGCGGCGATGAGCGGGCGCATCGCGGCGCTCGCCGGCTTCGCCGACCGGTCGGGGAAGCTGACGCTGTTCGTCGGCGCAGCGAGCGGGGGAGTGTGGAAGTCCACCGACGGCGCGACCACCTTCAAGCCGGTGTTCGACGAGCAGCCGGTCCAGTCGATCGGCGCCATCGCCGTCGACCCGACGCATCACGACAACGTCTGGGTCGGCACCGGCGAGACCTGGACGCGCAACAGCGTCTCGATCGGCAACGGCATCTACAAGTCCACCGACGCCGGGGAGACCTGGACCTTCTCGGGGCTGCCGGAGTCCGAGCGCATCTCGCGGATCCTCGTCGATCCGCGCGCCTCGGACACCGTGTACGCTTGCGTGCCCGGCAAGCTCTGGAGCGACTCGGCCGATCGGGGCCTGTACCGCACCGCGGACGGCGGCAAGACCTGGCAGCTGGTGCTCAAGGGCGGGAATCTCTCGACCGGCTGCGGAGACGTCGCGATGCAGCCCGGCAGTCCCGACGTCCTCATCGCCTCGCTCTGGGACTTCCGCCGCAGGGGCTGGACCTACCGATCGGGCGGCGAGAGCCCCAAGGCGCCTTCGGGCAGCGGGCTCTACCGCAGCACCGACGGCGGGGCGAGCTGGACCGAGCTCACGACGGCCTCCGGCAAGGGGCTGCCGCCGAAACCCTACGGACGCATCGCGGTGCGCTTTGCGCCGAGCGAGCCGAAAACCGCCTACGCCTTCATCGAGTCGACCGACTCGGGGCTCCTCGTCTCGCACGACGGCGGCGAGAGCTGGGAGCGGGGCGACAAGAGTCAGTGGATGGTGTGGCGGCCGTTCTACTTCGCCAACCTGATCGTCGATCCCAGGGACGCCAAGCGCGTCTTCAAGACCGACGGTAACCTGATCCTCTCGGAGGACGGCGGCAAGAGCTTCGCGGTCGTCGGCGGCTTCAACGGCATGCACGGCGACCTGCACGACCTGTGGATCGATCCCAACAACTCCCAACACGTGTTCGCGGGCGACGACGGCGGGCTGTGGATCTCGTACGACGGCGGCAACAGATGGTGGAAGAGCGACAATCTGCCGATCGCGCAGTTCTATCACGTGAGCGTCGACGACCGCGACCCGTATCGCGTCTACGGCGGGCTGCAGGACAACTCGAGCTGGGTGGGCGATTCGGCCTACCCGGGCGGCATCACGAGCTCGCGCTGGGAGAACATGTTCGGCGGCGACGGGTTCTGGATGTTCGAGGACCCTTCCGATTCCGATTACGTGTATGCCGAGTACCAGGGGGGCTTCATCGGCCGCGTCAACCGGCACACCCACGAGACCCGCGATATCCAGCCGCGCCTCGGCGCGCAGGAGCTGAAGCGCTACAAGAAGCTGCGCTTCAACTGGAATACGCCCATCGCGCTCTCGCCGCACGACCCGTCGACGATCTATATCGGGGCGCAGTTCCTCTACCGCTCGCACGATCACGGCCAGACGTGGGAGCGCATCTCGCCCGACCTCACCAGCAACGATCCGCAGAAGCAGAAGCAGGAGGAATCCGGCGGCGTCACGGTCGACAACTCGGTGGCGGAGATGCACACCACGATCTTCTCGATCAGCGAGTCCCCGCTCACCGCCGGCCTCATCTGGGTCGGCACCGACGACGGCAACCTGCAGCTGACGCGCGACGGCGGCGGGCACTGGGAGAACGTGGTGGGGAACGTGCGCGGGCTGCCGAAGAACAGCTGGGTGAACTGGGTTCAGGCGGGCCAGTACGCGCCGGGCACGGCGTATGCAGCCTTCGACCGGCACACGTTCGGGGACATGACGCCCTATGTCTACGTCACGAAGGATTACGGTCGCACCTGGACGGCGCTCCTCGATCCGAAGGACGGAAAGGGTGTGCGCGGTTACGCCCACGTGATCAAGGAGGATCCCATCGACCCGCAGCTCCTCTACCTCGGCACGGAGCTGGGACTCTCGATGTCGGTGGACGGCGGCGCGCACTGGGCGCAGTACCGGGGCGGGCATCTGCCCACCGTCGCGGTGCGCGATCTCACCGTGCAGCCGCGCGACAGCGACCTCGTGATCGCCACGCACGGCCGCGGCATCTGGATCGTGGACGACATCACGCCGCTGCGTAAGCTGACGCCGGAGCTCGCCTCGCAGGACGCCGCCTTCGTGTCGGCACGCCCCGCGCAGCAGCGCATCGAGGCGCAGGGGGGCTGGGCCAACGGCGCCGCGGCGTTCGTGGGCGACAACCCCAAGGGCGGCGCGGTCGTCACCTACTACCAGCGCACCCGGCACCTGTTCGGCAAGCTGAAGATCGAGGTGCTCGACGCGAGCGGAGCGGTGATCGACGAGCTGCCGGCCAGCACCCGCCGCGGCCTGAATCGCGTCGTGTGGACCATGCACCGCTCGCCTCCGCACGTGCCGCCGGCCGTGCAGGTGGCCTTCGCCGGCACGCAGGGCCCGCGCGTGCCGCCCGGGACCTACGGCATCCGCATGGTGAGGGGCGACAAGACCTACGATACGCAGCTCACCGTGGGCCTCGACCGGCGCGTGAAGTGGACGGTCGCCGACCGCAAGGCGCAGTACGAGGCGGCGATGAAGGTTTACACGCTCTTCAACGACGAGTCGGCGCTATTCGCCCGCATCTCGGGCCTGCGCGCCCAGGTGGCGGAGGCCGGCAAGGGCCGTACCGAGAAGGATCCTTTGCACAAGAAGCTCGCCGACTTCGACGGCAAGCTCGACGAGCTGCGCAGGCGGATCGTCGCGACCAAGGAGGGTGGGGCGATCACGGGAGAGGAGCGCCTGCGCGAGCACACCGATCAGCTCTATGGAGCGCTCCTCTCGTGGGAGGGGCCGCCGTCGGCTTACCAGATCGACAACATCGCCGCGATGCGCGCCGAGCTCAGCGACATCGACGCGGGTTTCGGCGCATTAACGGCGCGGGAGCTGCCCGCGCTGAATTCGCTGCTGCAGAAGGAAGGCCTGACGACCCTCACCGTACCTACTGCGGGAGCAGACGAGCAGCCGGGCGCGGGAGCTCATGGCGGCGGCGGCGACATCGCCGGCGGACGATCCGAGCTGCAAAACCTGCGTCTCTGGAATTGAAGGGCGCGCACGCTGCCGCCGCTTGAGTCGCGAGCGGTCAGCGCGTGCGGGGCTCAGGCCGGCGTGCCGGGTGCGCTGGGAACGCCAGGCCTGCGCGACGGCGGGGAGCCGCCGCTGGGCGACGGCCCGCCCTGGCGGGCCAGGCGCGCACGCTCGAGCGGAATGGTGTTGCGCGCGGCCGAGGCGAGGCGCAGCGTCCGCTTGTGCTCGTACATGGCCTGCTCGGCGTCCTCGAGCAGCTCTTTGATGCCGATCGGCAGCAGTGGATTGAAATACGCGAGCCCCACGCTGAGCGACAGCGGGTGGCGCTCGGAGACCAGACCCTGACGCATCCGGGCGCGAAGCAGGATTTCGCTTCGTGAGGGGCACTTCCTGTCGGTCGTCAGCGCTGCGAATTCGTCCCCGCCGAGCCTTCCGAGTACCTCGTGCACGCCATAGCCCGGGAACAGCTCGCGCAGGAAATTGCCCGTCTGCCGGATCAGATCGTCGCCGGCCGCGTGCCCCGAGCTGTCGTTGACCTCCTTGAGGTTGTTGAGGTCTATGTAGACGAGATAAGCGGAACGCAGCTCGCGCCGGGCGACATCGAGGAAGCGCTTGCCGGCCTGCAGGAAGCCGCGCCGGTTGTAGATGCCGGTGAGCTCGTCGGTCAGCGCCAGCGAGCGCATCGAGTCGATGAGGTGCGTGAGGCCCTCCAGCGCCAGTCGCCGCTCCGGGGTGAGGCGCTTGAATTGCAGCAGGTCGGAGAGGAGCCGCGTGATGCGCAGCGTATCGCCCTTCATGGCTGCCGCACGCAGATCGGCGGCGAGCTCCGCGACCCGCTCGCGCAGTATGTCTTCGTCACTCAAGCGCACCGTGTGCGCCGCGCCCTCGTCCATTATGGGACTCCCCACGCTTTCATCCATGAGCCCAGCATACCGGCCCTCGGGGGGGCGCCAAGACAGCGAAGGCATGAATTCGACCTCGCGAAACGGCGCGCCTGGGGATCGGGAATTCCCCGATCCCCGTTCCCCGCTCGCCAAGCCGCCATCGTCGCCTTGCCGCACACCATCGCTGGCCTTGCCGCAACACTTTGGCGCGCAGTCGCCTGGACGCGGGCTGCGTCATCCGGAAATTCCCGATGGGACGCCTGGGCGCGCGACTGATCCTGCGTTCAGTCTTTCGCCGATGTTGGATATGCAGCGTGCGCAATAAGCTGTGATCGGCCTGTAAGGCTAAGGCTACGGAGAGTGGAGCTGCGGCGACCGAAGGGGCCCGCGGCTCATGCACAGGGATGTGTGTATGCATGAGGGCTCGGTCAGTGATCCCAGCGCGACATATCTTCGGACCGCACGCCCGACTCATCACAGGGCTCCCCTAACAGTTTTAACCAACACAACGCGGGAGGAACGCCGGCTGGCGTTTGGCTATGATGGTCAAATCGTCGACGTACACGAGCATCGTGATCATCGAGCCTCACGGAATTCTGCGCGAGGGATTGCGCGCGCTGATCGAGCTTGAAGTCGACCTCCGTGTGGTCGGCGAGGCGGGTACCGGAGCGGACGGCGTGCGTGTGGTGCAGAGCACCGATCCGGCGCTCGTCATCACGGACCTCGCCCCCCCGGGCACCCAGGGGTTGCGGATCATCGAGCAGCTGCGCGCCGCGTCGGCGCGCGTGCATGTGCTGGTGCTCACCGCGTATTGCACGGACGAGTACATACGGGCAGCGCTCGGCGCCGGCGCCGACGGCTACGTGCTCAAGGACGCCGGCCGCGCGGAGCTGCTGCAGGCGATCCGTTCCGTGATCGCGGGCCAGAAGTACTTCTCCGAGCCGGTCTCGGCGCGGCTGGTGTCGGGGTATCTGCGCCGCAACGAGCCGACCCTGGGAGCGGCAGCGGGAGTGTACCCCCGGATCACCGAGCGCGAGCGCGAAGTGCTGACGCACGTCGCGCTCGGGGAATCCAACAAGCGTGTGGCGCTCGCGCTACGGCTCAGCGTGAAGACGGTCGAGAAGCATCGCGCGAATCTGATGCGCAAGCTCGAGTTGCACAACACCGCGAGCGTCACGCTGTTCGCGGTGCGTAACGGTCTTGTGCCGGCACAGTACGGCGATCAACCTCCCGGCGACCCGCCGCCGATGGTTGCAACCGCCGTGCGGCCCTAGGCGCAAGCCGAGACCGCAGCCAGGAGGGCATCCCGATTGGTGGACTCGCCGCGGATCCTGCTGATCGGGCCCTACGACCCGCACTGCGGGGAATACACCTTTCTCGCCCCACCGCTCGGCGTGTGGCGCCTGGCCGGCGTACTCGAAGCCGCCGGCGCCGAGGTCACGGTCTTCGACCCGAACTGCTGCGGCGGTCTGCCGGTGGCGCGGGCGCTCGAGCGCGAGCTCCTCGGGGGTGCCTGGGACATCATCGGCAGCTCGACCACCGGCATGACGCTGCGCTTCGATCTCGAGCTCGCGCACGTGGCGCGCCGGATGCAGCCGCATGCGCTGCTGGTCGCGGGGGGGATGGAGGCCACCTTCCGGCCCGAGCTCATGTTCGGCCTCGGGCCGTTCGATTGCGTCGTGCTCGGCGAGGGTGAGCGGCCGCTGCTCGAGCTCGTGGCGCGGCTGCGCGCGGGAGCGCCCCTCAAGGGCGTCACCGGAACGGCGGAGCGGGGCGCCGACGACCGGTGCCTGACGATGCGCCAGCAGGCCCTCACCCGCACCGAGCTGCGCGACGCCATCTTCCACACGCCCTACGAGAGGATGCCCTACGCCGCCTACTGGGAGCGGCTCGAGAAGGCCTGCCGTGTGGGGGCGCTGCCGAGCAAGGCGGCGCGCGAGGCGAGTCTCGCCGAGATCCGCTCGGTGCGCCTCATCACGCTCAACTACTGCCCGATGGGCTGTACCTTCTGCTCCTCGACCAACTTCCTGCACGAGGCGCAGGGCAGCGTCGCGAGCATCGCGCGACTCGACGCCGAGGAATGCGTGCAGATGATCCAGCGCATCGTCGGCGCGCACCCGCGCGTGCGCACCATCATCTTCCAGGACGACATCTTCGTGTTCACGAAGGACAAGCGCGTCCTGCCGCTCTGCGAGGCGATCGTCGCCGCGAAGGCCAGCGGCGCGCTGCCGGAGGCCCTGCAGTTCATCAGCACCAATCGGGTCGACGCCATGTCGCCCGAGCGGCTGCACGCGATGCGGCGCGCGGGCTTCCGCGTGCTCGGATTCGGCATCGAGAACTTCTCGCGCAACGTGCTCGCCGAATTCAACAAGGCGCAGATCCACTCTCACATCCAGCCGACGCTCACGGACGCGCTCGCGCTGGGCATCACGCCGTTCCTCGATATCATCCTGAGCTCGCCGCGCGCTACGCTCGCGGACGTGGCGACGACGTTGCGCGAGGCGTATCGCTGGCTGAAGCAAGGCTGCGAAGTCGGAATGTATCCGTACGTGATTCCGTTCTCGGGAGCTGCCATGGCGGTCGATCCGGCGCTCAGGCAGTTCACCGTCTCCGAGCGCCGACAGGTTGCCGGAACGGACGTCGCGTGGGATCAGCCCGCCAAGATCCTGCCGCTCGATCCGGCGGTGCGCGAGGCGATCCTGCGGATCGAGCGCGAGTTCGAGGCGTCGCTCCTCGAGCTGCAGAGCCGCGCGGCGCATCTGCCCTCGCGCGTGCGCTCGCTGATCTGGATTCTGTGCTCGCTGCCGATCATGGCCGAGCACGGCCTGGCCGTCGCCAACGAGCAGGACCTGAAGCGCGAGCTCGCGCGACGGCTGCCGCAGCCGGAGGCGGCCGTGGGCGCTGCCGTAGCCGCGATCGCCTGAGACCGAGGCGCGCGGTGAGGACCTGGCGGTGAAGAGCACGGCAGTCTCGAAGGCGCCTTCTCAGCCGCCCCAGGCTTACTGGGAAGCGCGCGCGCAGCGCTTTGCCGTCGAAGGCGAGGGGCTCGCCGCGGTGTGCTCCTACGGGATGCCCGCCTTCTATAACCGGGTCATCGATCTCTCTCAGCGGCTGGCGCTCGCGCCCTGGCTACGGGTGCGCCCCGGCACGAGCGTGCTCGACGTCGGCTGCGGCGTGGGGCGCTGGAGCCGCGAGCTCGCCAGGCGCGGCGCGCGGGTGACCGGAGTCGATTTCAGTCCCACGATGATTGCCGAGGCGCGGCGGCGCGCCGCCGCGCGGGGCGTCCTCGCGCGCTGCCGGTTCCTGGTGCAGGACCTGGCTCACCTCGATGCGGGAGAGAAGTTCGATCTCGTCCTGAGCGTCACGGTGCTGCAGCACGTGCTCGATCCGCAGGCGCTGCGAGGGGCGCTCAGCCGCATGGCGGCGCACCTGGCCCGGGGCGGCACGCTCGTCCTGCTGGAGGCGGCCCCGGAGCGCAGCCTCGGCAGCTGCGACAGTCCGATCTTCCAGGCGCGCGCGCGCAGCGCGTACCTCAGACTCTTCGCCGAATGCGGGCTGCGGGTGCGCGCCGTCACCGGGGTGGATCCCGCGCCCTTCAAGGTCTGGCTGTGGCCGCATCTGCCGCGGCTCGCCCCACCCGTGCGCACCGCGGCGCTCATCCTGGCCACGGCCTTGTCCGTACCCATCGACGTGCTCTTCGGACGCCGCGCGGTCGGCCGCTCGTGGCACGCCGTCTTCATCCTAGAACACGCGCGTGAACACGCGCCCGAACACGCGGGGGGCTCATCATGAGCAACAAACGGCGAATCCTGGTTGCCCTGGGGGTGTTTGTGCTGCTGGGGGTTCTTGCGCTGTTGGGCTGGTCGTACGAGACGAGACGGGCGGCGCTGGGGCAGGCCACCGGCGCGGTGACGGTCGAGGTCACGAGCCCCGCCGACAGCGGGCCCGGCACATTGCGGGAGGCGCTGTTCATCGTCGACGGCGCCAACGGCAAGGCCAACGTCGTCCTCAAGACCGGGACGATCACGCTGCAGACGACGCTGCCGCCGCTGGTGAATTCGCACGGCGTAAGGATCGTCGCGGAGCAGCCCGGCGCCGCGATCGACGCGCACGGGCTGACCGCGGGGCCGGTGTTCGACCTCACGGCGGATAACACCTCGATCGAAGGCGTGGTGCTGCGCAATTGCGTCGCGACGGGCATCCTACTGCGCGCCAGGCATCTCCATCTGCAGTCGAGCGCGGTGGAGTCCTGCGACGTCGGCGTGGATGTCGCGGAGAACGCCAGCGACATCCTCCTCGAGCACAACCGCTTCACGAACGACAGGGTCGGGGTGCGCTTCACGGCCTCGAACCGCAACACGGTGGTGATCGGTAATACTTTCCTGCAGGACAAGGACGCCGGCCTCTGGGCCGTGCGCGGCAGCGCGGACAGCCGCGGCGGGACGATCAGTGTGCGCGAGAACCACTTCACCGCGGACGGCAGCGACATCATAGCTGGCAACGTCGCAGTGCTCGTCGAGCGCAACGACTTCGCGAACGCGCGCGATGCCGCTATCCACCTGCTCGGCGCGGGCGGGGTGATCCGTGGCAATCGGATCCAGCGCGGGGCGACCATGGGGATCGTCGCGGAGAACGCCGGTGAAGTGGTCATCGACAGCAACGAGCTCGAGCACTTCGCCACCTATGCCATCATGGTGCGCGGCTCGGCGAATGCCCTGGTGCGCGCCAACCGCATCCACAACTGCGGCTATGGCCTGGCGTTCGTGCTCGGCGATCCGCGCCGGCCGAGCAGCGCGGTCGGAAACACCATCATCGAGCCGAAGTTCAACGGCATCGACGTGTTCGGCGATTCGCCGATCCTCAGGCACAACCAGGTGTTACGGCCGCACGCGTTCGCGCTGCACGTGCTGGACTACCAGACGCCCGGCGGTCAGACGTTCGCGGCGCGGCCGTTTCTCGAAGGCAATAACTTCCGCGCCGATGCGGTGCAGACGCCCGAGGATCTGCAGATGCCGAATAGTCAAATGCGCGCATCGGCGCGACGGCAATGAACGAGCGCAACTCGACACAACTCCTTCCGGTGCTGGTATGGCACGATCCGCGCGTCCACCTGCTGGATGACACCTGGCTGCTGACGATATTCGCGGTTCTGCTGGCGATCGCGCTGCCGTGGTTCGTCAGCGGACTGCACATCGACTTCGCGGCCACCGCGGCGGGACTGCTGGCTCTCGCGGCCGTCCACGTCGTCCTGGCGGCGATCTCCGGGGTGCGGCCGAGCAGCCAGTCGCGCGGGACGCTCGGGCTCTCGAGCCTGCACGCCCTCGGTGTGGCCGCGGTAGCCTTCATATGGCACCACGCCGGAGGGCTGCAGAATCCGCTGTTCCTCGCGGTGTTCGCCCTGCCGGTGATCGGCTCGATCTTTCTCTCCCGCTGGCAGGCGTATCTCATGGCCACGCTGGCGGTGCTGCTCGTGCTGCTGGCGGCCTCGAGCGAGGCGCCGGAGCTTCGCTGGTATGCGCCGTGGCTGGGCACGGTCGGCGGCTGGCTCGACGCGCTGCTCGGCGGGGCGAGCGGCGGCGCGAGCCTGCCGTTTGCGGCCTTCTACGCGCCGTCGCAGTATTTCGTCGTACTGCTCGAAGTGTTCGTGATCATGATGTTCGCCTGCGCGGTCGCAGCGGAATATCTCGCGAACGTCTTCGACACACTCGCCTCGCAGATGTGGACGGCGCGTGCCGAAGCGGCGCGCAGTGAGGAACTATGGGCGACGCTCGTGGAGCAGCTGCCGGTGGCGGCGGTTCTGCTCGACGCCGGCACGCACGAGGTGGTGGGCGCGAGCGCGATCGCGTTGAAGAAATTCCTCACCGGCGCCGAGCCGGTCGTCGGCCGCGATTTCTTCGAGGCGATCCAGTTCTCCTACCCCGAGCCCATCGAGCGGCTCGTCGACGGCGCGGACGGCGTGGAGCCGCTCTGCATGGTGCGCTTCGGCGGGCGGCTGCTGGCGACCGAGATCCGCGTGCAGCATCTCGCGCAGCACGGGCGCCGATTCGCGCTGCTGGTGATCAACGATACGACGGAGGACTTCTGCGTGAAGGCCGCGCTCGACGTCGCCGAGTACGCCACCCTGGTGGCCGACGCTCAGGGGCGCCTGGTGGCTCTCAACCGGCCGGCGCGCGCGCTCTTTGGCGGGGCCAGTCCCGGCGCCGAGGTGTCGAGCCTGCTGCCCCAGGCCAACCCGGGCGCACGCTGGTGGGATCCCGGCTTGAGCGGCCGCCACAAGATGCACGTGACCGTCACGCGGCGCATGTACCAGGTCACGACCACCGCAGTGGCTCTGCCGGGTGAGGACGCGCGGCTTTACGTGATCGCCTTCCTGCCGCTCGCGCGCGTCGCGGCCGAGGATCAGAGCGCCACCACCGGCTCGAGCACCGTGGTGCAATGGCCATGAGAGCCGCCGCGCCGATCGGCTGGCTGGCCGCGGCGCTCATGGGCGCCGAGGCCGCCGCGGTCGAGCCGCCCTTGCCATCGCCCACGCCGGCGGCCGTGGGCGATCAGCGCCTGGTGTTCAGCACCAACGGATCGACGCTGACCGGCGGCAGCGGCGGCGGCGGCGCCTCCGCGGGCTGGGTGGGAAGCGTCGGCGCGGATGTCGTGCTTGGGGCGGGCGCTGAGTATCAGCAGATCGCGAACGCCCATTGGACCACGGGCAACTTCAGCGGCTCGATCGGGTTCGAGGGCGGCAGGACACACCTGTACGTCGACGCTCACGAAGGCGCCGGGGACATCGGGGACCATGCCTTCCACTACTCGCTCGGCTCCCTCGGGCTCCTCGGTCAGCTCACACCGGAGCTCACTCTGCAGCTCGAGGAGCGCTACATCGATATCGACACGAGCCATGGGAGCCTGCCGAAGCTCGGCCTGACGTACCGCATGACGCTCCAGCTCTCGGCTACGGCGTCATACGCCAAGTCCGTCGGAGGGAATCTCGGCACGCGGCTCGTGATGGGGCGCGTCGACTACACCGGGGTCGGCTTCAACGCCCTTGCGGGGCTCGCGGGAGGGCCGGCTGCGCCCGCCGTCATCTTCCCGGGGCTGCACGTGGTGAAGCCCGGCCCGCAGCTGCGGGAGGGTTTCGTCGGCATCGGCAAACCCTTCGGGCGTACCGAGTGGCTGCTGCTCGGCGACTACCAGGATGTAGGCGGAACCCGGCGCACCAGCATCACGGTGAACTGCACGGTTCACTTGCGCGCACCGGCCCAGGCGCCATGACCAGGACCGAGCTCGGGCCCCTCTCGCGATGGCTGCCGGCGACGCTGGTCGCCGCAGTGGTGCTGCTCGCGGGTGGGCGATTGATCGCTCTCAGCATGCGCGATCACGCCGCGCAGATGCGCGCCGCGGCGCAGAGCGCGGTGGCGCGCGAGTCGCGGCTCATCGAAGCGCAGCTGCTCACCCTCGCCAATCGCACCCGCGAGGAAGCCCGCCGCGCGGCCCGCGCGCCTGCGCCGAGCCCGAGCTCCGCACAGGTCCCGGGCGCGGCTCCGGGCCGGGGCGCCTTCTGGATGACTGCCGGCGGCACGGTGGTGCGTGCCGGCGACGCCGACGCCGCCGTCAGCCCTGCGATCGCGAACGAATGGGCGGTGACGGCGGGGGGGGCGCGCGGGTCGGCCGGGTTCTTTGGTCCCGTGCGCTACGGCAGCCAGTGGATGATCGCGGCTTACGCGGCTCTCGAGGGCCGGCCGGCGACGGCTGCGGTGGCCGCTCCCGCATGGGCCGTGGGCTACGAGAGCCTCGATTCACTCCTCGTGCGCGCCGGTTTCGGTCGGCTCGCGAGCGACGGATACGACTTCGAGATCACCCAGATCGATCCCCTCACCCACAGGGTTCGGGAGCTCTTCGGGTCCCGCCCGGACGTGCCCGCCGACGCGGTGTCGGGCGCGATTCGGGCGCCCGCGGCGCTCTCCCCGCCGGGCGCTTCCGCCTACCTTGTGCTCGCGCTGTGGCCGCGGTCGGGCTGGTACCCGGTACGGGACCTCACGACCAGGACGGGTCTTCTCCTGCTCCTGGGCTGGGCGTTCGTCTTCGGCACGCACGAGCTGACGGCGAGCGTGCGGCGCACGCAAGGCGCGCTCGCGCAGGTGCGCAAACGGCTGCACGCGGTCAACGAGCGGCTGTTCAACGAGATGGAGCAGCACCAGGCGCTGCAGAAAAGCCTCGAGCATGCCCGCTACCACGACCCCTTCACCGGGCTGCCGAACCGCCGCTACCTCATGGATCAACTCGATCGTGCGCTGCGCGAGGTGCGCACGCGACGCCGGCGGCGCATCGCGGTCGTTCTCATCGAGATCGATCGCTTCAAGCTGATCAACGACACGCTGGGCCACACCGCGGGCGACGAGCTGATGCTGCAGGCGGCGCAGCGCTTCGCCGGCGCGGTCGCGGGGATCGACTGCGTGCTGGCGCACTGGGAGGGGGGGCAGCTGGCGCTGCTGCTGTACGAGGTGGAATCGCCCGAGGCTGCACAGGCCCTCGCCGCTAAGCTGCTGAGCGTCCGCCAGGACCCCTTTACGCTGCGCCAGCAGCGTATCACCGTCGCCTCCCGTATCGGACTCACCTGTATCGACTCGGGCCTGCAACGCGTGGAAGAAGCGCTGCGCGAGGCGGATATCGCGCTCTCGTTCGCCAAGCGGCAGCCGGCGCAGCCGATCGTGGCGTATACGCCGGGCATGGGTGGCGCGGCCGTGAGCCTGGTCAGTCTCGAGGCCGACCTGCACGTTGCGCTCGATCGCCGGCAGTTCCGGCTGCTGTTCCAGCCGATCGTCGACCTGCGCGGGAAACGCGTGGTGGGCGCCGAGAGCCTGCTCAGGTGGCAGCATCCGGTCGAAGGCGTGCTGGCACCCGAGAAGTTCCTGCCGCTCGCGGAAGAGGCGGGCGTGATCGTGCCGGTCACGCGCTGGGTCATCCAGAGAGTCTGCCGGCTGGCCGCGGAATGGCGCCAGCGCCTGCCGCAGGCCATCGACTTCTACCTGAGCGTGAATCTCTCCGCGGCCAGCTTGCGCGATCCGGGGTTGCGCGACTACGTGGCGCAGGTCCTTCAGGAGACCCATACCTCGCCCCGGCAGTTGAAGTTCGAGCTCACCGAGGTCGGTCTCATCAGCAACGTGAGCGCCGCGCGCGAGCTGCTCAACGGCTTCCACAGCATGGGTATCGAGCTGATGCTGGATGATTTCGGGACCGGCTACTCCTCACTCAGCTACCTGCAGCTCTTCCCGTTCAGTTACGTCAAGATCGACCGACCGCTGGTCACCTGGACCGGGTCGGAACGCTCCAACAATGCCATCACCTCCGCGATTCTGCAGATGACTTCGAATCTCGGATTGCGCGCGGTCGCGGAGGTCGTGGAGACGCAGGCGGCGGCGCAGGCGCTGCAGCGCATGGGCTGCGATTTTGGCCAGGGCTACTTCTTCTGCGAGCCGGTCGAAGCGGAAGAGGCTCTGCATCAGGTGCGCACCTACAACGGTCCGCCCGCGGTCGTGCCGGTCCTGCGGCCGGCATCCGGCCCGGGCGGGACGGAAGTCGCCGGCGATTATTCGCCGACTGTGGTGCTGCCGCCGGAGGATGGCGGCAGCAACGACGATACCGTGGGCCTTCCCGGGCTGTCCCCGCGCGCCGGGAAGTCCCCGCGCGGGACCTGAGCGGACATGGCCGCAGAGCCCTGGAAGAGCCGACGTCCCTGGCCGTTGCTCGTGCCGCTCGGCGTCTATGCGCTGCTGCTCGCATGGATCGGATTCTCGGCGGCCGCCGTCCAGGGCTACGACTTCTCGTACCTGCTCTATGCGCTCGCGAATCTGATCGTGTTCACCGATGCGATCGATTTCGGGTTGCGCCTGTACGTGCATCGGCGTCATACCGCGGTCACCGCCGACTTGAGCCGGGGCGCCGTGCGGCAGCTCTCGATCGATCTCCCCGCCGCGCAGCGCAAGCTCGGCCGCCCGATCACCGCCCGTGCGACGTGCCGGCCGTATGCGATCATCGCCTCGATATACAACCTCGAGGACGAGCTCGATGAGTTCATGGAGCGGCTCGAGCCCCACCGCGATCATGTCTGGCTCATCAGCGACGGCTCGACCGACAGAACCGCGAGACGCCTGCAGCAGTGGGGCTGGCGATGCCTCGACGAAGAGGAAAACCGTCACAAGCCGGCGGCACTCCGTCACCTGCTCCAGACCCTGCCTCCGCAGATCGAGACCGTCATGGTCATCGACCCCGACGTCAAGATCTGCGGCCGGCACGAGGGCAGTGTCATCGATCTCGAGCGCGCCATCGCAGACCTGCAGCAGTCGGGGGCCGCGGCGGCCTGCCCGCGCATCGCGATCGAGCGGGACGGCTTCCTGGCGCGGTTTCAGGCGCTGGAGTACACCCTGACCTTCATGGTCGGGCGGCGCAGTCTCGCCGACTACGGCGTCACCTCCGGCGTCTCCATCTACAGGCGCGATGCGCTCGAGTGGGCGCTCGAGCAGCATTCAATGTCGATCTACGCAGAGGATCTCGAGAATACCGTGGTCCTGCTGCACGCCGGTGAGCGCATCTACTACGACGGCCGGCTGGTGGTGAGCACCCACGGGCCGCACACTCTGCGCCGCTGGTACTCGCAGCGGGTGGGCTGGTACTACGGCTTCCTCAGGCTATACACGCAGCGTACGCGCGAGCTGTGGCGCATCGGGCGGCGTGCTCCCTTTGCAATGTACAACTTCATCGGCTACATGGGCGTGCTCGGACTCGGGCTGCACGTGCTCAGGATCGCGAGCGCAGTGCTGCTCCTCGTGAGCGCCGCGGCGATACTCGACAGTCTATTCGCGCTCCATCTACTTCAGACGGGCCGAGCGATCAACCCGGTGTGCTTCGCGGGCGCGATCGGCAGCTACCTGGTCCTCGCTGTGATCGCGCTGTTCACGGTCGTGCCCGGACGGGAGCGCGCGTTCGTAGGACCTATCCTGCCGATCTACTTCCTCTATGTCCTCGCGCACATCGTTCCGATCACCGTCGGATTCGGCAACTGGGTAGCGCTGCGGCTGTGGGGCCGGCGGATCTACCGGGACCACTACCAGGTGCGCGAAGACGACCCGAC